>JAESGO010000155.1_pt1 | contig 10120 bp, 10 predicted proteins | sample 9269701 | NCBI WGS metagenome assembly JAESGO01 (sample SAMN15720690, study PRJNA650881) | algae metagenome | isolation source: Hormoscilla sp. CMT-3BRIN-NPC48 and co-occurring heterotrophs from... | place: USA: Clark Mountains Wilderness, California | collected 2010-04-18 | reverse complement strand
TTCATGCACTAAAGATGTTTGCGAGTTAATGAGATTAAAGCCAAATAAAAGCTTAAATTTTTACAGAGGTTTAAAAGCTGCATCCCTTATTCAGTCTTGTCTTTGACGGGGTTGTCACCCCGTCAAAGGGATTATTTGACATCTAGATACAATGGTAGGTAGCAATTTTTCAGGTGATGATGTTAGTAAAATCATCAAAGTAGAATTAGGTGATTCCAAGGTTTTGAGCAGTGCATTGGCAGCACTGGGATGAAGTGTCTCAGCATTTTCGATTACTACTATTTTGCGGTTAGATAATAGCGGTTTATTGGCAGTAAATTGTGTAATTTCTCTCACTTGGTCTATGCGGATAACAGGTGGAACTTTTCGCTTGATTCCGTATGCTATTGCTTCGGTTTCGTTGAATAATTTATCTTGATGTTGATAAGTTGGTGTAATCCATAGCAAATCTGGATGTGTCCCTGCTTGTATTTGAGCTAAAGAATTAGCAGGAAATAATGCCTGAATTAGACAAATAGTAGTTAACCGTTTACCAACTCCATTTTGACCTGCAAACAGATAAGCTGTTGGTAGATGGTTGCTAGTAATCGCAGATGTAAGTAAGTTAACTGCTAAATCTTGACCAACAATTGTATCGAAAATGCCGGGAGAAATTCCGCTTGTTAATTCCGAGGTAGATGTCCAGCTAGTTTCTTCTCTGGAATGCTTGTCAGAGGTAGGTAAATTTGGCAAAGATTGTAAAATACTCATAGTTAGCACAATTTGATTAGTTGATTGGTGATATCTGTGTTACTACCACCAGTTTTAGTCAGAAGTTCGAGTTCTAATAGTTGACAGAGATTTTGTTGCAATCTGTGTAAGGAAACGGCAGCTATTTCTTTTCTGATGTAATAAAGCCGTTTGGGATTAGTAATTTCTGCTGCTTGTGCAATTACACTATCGCTTTCTCCTTTCTGAGTTAGAAGTTTTACCCATAACCAGGTGCGAAATTGGGTAATTAAAGTAGCAACTATTTTGGGAAGAGGTTCATTGTCAGCTAGAAGATGATTGAAGCAGGTAATTGTTTCTACTACATTTCGTTGGAGAATGTAATTGGCAAGTTTCAAGCTATTGCTAGTGTTGGCAGATACGATTGTGAATACATCTACTGCGGTAATTTGGCGGTTGAGAGCGTATAAACTTAACTTTTGCAGTTCGCTATGTAATAATCTGCTGTTATTACCCACAGTTTCTACTAAGGCGGCTACTGCTTCTGACGTTAGGTTTAAACTTAATTGATGGGCTGTTTTGGTGACGTATGTTAAAAGTTGTTCGTGCTGCCAAGGTGGAATGATAGGAAATTCTTGAAATTGTGCAAATTTTAAAAGTAGCTTTGTTGATTTGAGTCGAGCATCTGGTTTAGTGTTGCTAGTGAATAGTAAGGTATTATCTTGAGGGAGATTGTTTAAGCAATGTTCGAGAGATTCTAGTTGTGCTTCTGTACATTCTCCTCGATTATTTTGTAACCAGATTAAACGACCCCCCTCTCCCCAAGCTGCGCTGGTTGCCAGTTCAATTCCTTGCATTAATGCTTCAGGATGTGGTGGAATTTTGGTATAGTTAAACTGTGACCAATTGGGGTGACAAATAGTAGATTGCAGTTGTTTTACTGCTAAAGAAATAGAGAATTCATCTTCTCCATAAAAAACTATTACTGGCATTTAAGTTTCCTTTATTTGAATTAATTTTCTGGTTTTGCGTTGAAAAGAGAAAAGTATGAGCATTTCAAGCAAATCAAATTTTGAGTAGTATTCCCCCTGCTCCCCGCTAGAAAGCCCCCCTGCCTATGAAACCCTGCCCCGAACCCTAATAGGGCGTGATTCAGTCAGGCGGTAAGTTTCGTGTAAATGATGAAGATTGTATTTATCAATGATGGCTAGATAGCATTTGACATTACTTGCAGGGGTTTGAGTCATATATAATTCTTCTGGTAGAGGGATACTAACTCCTCCTACTAACTCAAACCATTTTCTAAATCTTCGGTAGTACCCTAATTTGGATTCAAATGAGGCGTTGCTCATTAAGAATACCAGTTTACCGTTCGGTGCTAAACAGTGATAATAAGCATGAGTAATGTGAAGTTCTTGCTGAGGAAATGGTGGGTTGCCAATAATTCTCTGCACTAAGGTTTGGGGTTGATAAGTTAAAAAGTCGTCCCAGACTACTAAATATCCTTTGAGTGTGAGGATGAGTTGGTTGAGAGCGAATTGTTCTATACAATGCAAGTTTTGACTAAATTTACTAATAAGATTACATAGAACTCCTATTCCAGCACTTGGTTCAAGCACGGTCATTCCTGGTTGAATATCTGCGTGTTTAACTATAATTTCAGCTACCCATTGTGGTGTGGGATAAAAATAGTTGTCATGTGGTGCTGTTAGTAGTGCAAGTTGTTCTAATTGGTGTACAGCATTAGGTTCCATATTAAGGGGAATTCATTCATCATTTTTTCGCGTAAGCGAATATTATTCCAATACTGCTTGGTTAAGTTTATTTTCCCTTTTCAAGAATATTTCAACAAAAAACATTTGGAAAACCAACGCAGTATTGGCTAATTCAAAATAAAGTAAGTTGTTGGTAACTGTTAGAGTTATCAGCAGCTACTACTGAACGAATTGAGGAGCGACTTTGTGAAACCACATTGAGGTAATAGCTAACTGCATAATCTCCCGTAGTGGTAACTCCATTAATCCCTTGATAATAAGTTACTGTTTCTCCAGCTTTACCTAAAGTCAGTAAAGTTTTTTCATTAGCTTTGATTTTTCGTGTTATTTGGATATTTTCAATAGCTAACTTCCCCGCACAAATTGTATCTACTAATTCCTGGTAGTAATCTTCAGCTAGTTGTGGCGATTTGATATATTTAGTTAAGTAAATCACAGGAAATTCTTTTTCTAATTTTGACCTGTCTCGTTTTTTCCAAATCCCTTTTAATGTCAGACTACCATCTTCATGCCAGAAAAGATAATTCTTCGCACCTTTGGCTGGTACAAACATGGCTTTTGCTGTTGTTTCTAATTCAATATTAATGCCACTAGGCATGGCATCAGATAAGGTTTGAAAAACTACATTGGGTTCAGGATGACTGAAGAAAACACCGTCTGTATCTGATTCAACCTGAATACCTCCCGCCGCTTCAATTACTGCTATCATGTGTTGCAATATTCTTCTACCATAAGCTGTTACTAAAGCCGCAGCTTCCATATCATTGAAGCCAACTCCTCCTGTACCATAGAAACCAAATAAGGAGTTAATTAATACTTTTAAAGCTGAGGATGCTTGGTTGGCTACCATGTCTCCTTTTTTAGCTTCAGCTTTGAGACGCAGACGTTCTGTTGTGAGATATTGTAATACTGATAGAGCGTGGCGTTTAGTGTCTTTACGAGAGCATATACCATATTTGAGCATGATACTGGGATACAGACTGGAAACATCAACTTTAGCAATGTTGTAATGTAACCCTGGAACAGAAATAACTAAGCCTCCAGCAAATTTTACTTTGCTATCTGGTTGAGGTTTAATATTGGGATAAAATGATTGCAAGATTCTTTGCCATTTGGTGGCATTACCTGTTATTGCTAGTTGTTGTAAGTTCATGCTTGGTACTATTAAAGCTTCGTACCAGTATGCAGGTACTAATTTATCGGCAATAAGTTTGGTATCTTCTAAATCTAGTTGGAGATATTCTTGTATTGTTGCCCAGTTGTTGTTATGCCAACAATCTTGAATTTGGGTGTGGTTAAGAACTAATCTGGGTTGTTTTCTTAGTCCCATTTCTAGAACTATGTTTTTCAAGGAGTAGGAGGGATTGAGAGATTTGGTGATAAAGTCCCAGCGTAAGGCGCAGATATAAACATCTACGTGATTGGTCTTTTTGTAGAAGATTTCTTGAATTTCTAGAGGTGTACCGAAGATTTGGGCGCTAGGAATACGACGGGGACGTTCTGATAATTTAAAATGATGTTTGATTTTTAAGGTTTCTAATCTAGCAATGATGAATGGCAGGTCAAAGTTCATGCCATTGTAAGTTAGCAGAACTTCAGGATTAACACGGTTGAGGAAATTGAGGAATTGTTGTAAAAGTTGGGTTTCATCTTCTTGCATGAAGATGGTGATGTCTCCTGATTCTCTCATACATCCAATGGCGATGATGCGGTCTTTGCTACTATCTAATCCGGTGGTTTCTATGTCTAAGATTAATTGTCTTAGTTGGTTATAAGGTTGTAGTTGCGTTTGAGGATGCCACGATTCAATCGGATTGGGGCAGTTATGGAGGATGTCTAGGTCGGATTCGCCTACTATGATTTCTTTACCTATTTGTTGGCAGAATTGATGATGTGAGTACATATTTTTATAGGGGAAAGGTTAAAGGGGACAAGGGGACAAGGGGAGGGGGGACAAGTTACTGACGATTCCTCACTCATATAGGTAGGGAAAGAACTTGGCTATGAGGAACGCACTCTTATCTTGCTAACTTCAAAGAAGAAGAGGGGGAGAGTTGGGGTCAAGGGGATAGGGCTTGAAGCACGAAAACACATCTTCAGTAGCCAACTCTTTCTCAATGCAGCTAGAGATGGCTCATACTTTTTTAATCTTCTCAACTCTCCCCCTCCCCTTGTCCCCTTGTCTCCCCTTAGTAAATAAGTGATTAAATCAATTGCAAGCTTGTACTACTACCCAGAGTTTTAGATAAAGCTGTTTCCAAACGCTCTACTGGTACTTTCTTTTTCAATGATTCAGAAGTAATCTTAATAGTTGCTACTCCGTCTTCTATTGCTATTAGTTGTCCATGCTGTTGTAGTAGTGCTTTGGTACTAAGTGGCAGATTATTTAGGGTTTTTGTCCAAATTTCTGGTGATGATGTTACGGGTGTTGGTGGTAGCGTTTTTGTATCTTGATTCTCGTTGATTGTAATAGTAGGCTCACTTGCTAGTGATAACAATCCTAGCAATGTAACTTCTAACCATAAGCACGGTTGAGTGGTGTTTCTAATTAAAACTTCACTGTCTTTGAGATGTTTTTGTCCCAGGAAGATTTGTTGAGTGTCCCAAGTTTTGGCAAGTTCGCATAATTGAAGCCATGTTGGAGGTGTTAATGCTACTAAGTCACTACGATTGGGGGCGGTTTTGGCTATGAGTAAATTTCGGTAGAAACTAGCTAGGTTTTGCAGGATACTTAACGGTTCTTTACCTTTGGCTACTATGTGGCTAGTTTGTTCTAGTAATGCTTCAGAGTTCTTAAGTGCGATCGCACTCAATATTACCATTAAGTCGGTTTCTGGTACTGCTCCTACTAAATCCCAGACTTTTTCTACTGTTATTTGACCCGATAATAAACTTAGTTGGTCTAATAAACTTTCTGCATCTCGTAATCCTCCTTGTGCTATTTGAGCTACTAATTTTATTGCTTTGGTTGTGATATTGATGTTTTCTGTTGTGGCAATATAATTTAAGTGTTGCACCATTGCATCTAAGGGAATGCGCCGAAAGTCAAATCTTTGGCAGCGCGAGATGATGGTTGGCAGGACTTTTTGGGGTTCTGTGGTTGCTAGTACAAAGATTACATGGGCGGGTGGTTCTTCTAGTGTTTTGAGTAAGGCGTTCATGGCGGCGCTGCTAAGTCCGTGTACTTCGTCAATGATGTAGACTTTGTAGCGTGCGGTGACCGGGGCGAATTGAGCGCGTTCAATAATTTCTCTGACTGCATCTACTCCGGTATGAGTGGCGGCATCAATTTCTATAACGTCTAGGCAGGAACCTGTGGCGATGCTTGTACATAGAGGGCATTCACCGCAGGGTGTGGGGGTGGGTTGGTCTGAGTGTAAGCAGTTTAATGATTTGGCTAGGATGCGGGCGCTGGAGGTTTTACCTGTGCCTCTAGCTCCTGTGAATAGGTAAGCTGGTGCTATTTGTTGGCTGTTGATGGCGTTTGTGAGGGTGGTGGTTATGGGATTTTGACCTACGAGTTCTGTGAAGGTCTGGGGACGATATTTTTGATGTATTGGGGTATACATAGGTGTTGGTTGTGGGTTGATTAGATAGTCTTTTAGGCAGGGGGGCGGGGTGCAGGGGGAGTTAGAACAAGCTACCGACGATTCTTCATTGATATAGGTTCAGAACTTGGTGCGTGCGCGCGAACTTGAGAACGCTAACTTAATAGCGTGCAGGCGCTTATTGGGATTCATCGGAAAACCTATCTATATCTGTCTGCAATACTTGTTTTCTTTTCCCCCTGCCCCCTGCTCCCTGCTCCCTGCCCCGAAGCCTCTTATTCAATACTCAGAAGGTAAGAGCAAGACTTTTTGAATCAGGTACAATTTAATGAAGCTTAAAGGGAAATCTGTATACTCGATTTCTTGTTTAACTACTGGTTCGGTGTCGGAATCTTCTTGGCAAATGAGTACAGCAGATTTATCTGATGAAACTATTAGTTGCCATAACTGAAAGTCTTTTAATGCAGCTTGAGAAAGCAATTGTTTTGTTTGATGGGAAGCAATAGCATCTAACAACCAATATGCTTGTGCTTTATTGGCTAGGTATTTGACTCCTTGTGTGTAACAAATACCTAAAAAATGTCGATAAATTTCTTCACTTCCTGTAAAAGCATCTAGTTCTGTTTGCGTTAAAGCCACTGGGAATATTTTCCTAATTGATGAATATATCGTTGATGGTGTAAACCCAAGTTTGATGAGTTAGTTTTGTTTTTGTGGTTGACAGATTGGGCAGAAGCGGGGACTGTTTTTCTGACGTTTTAGCAAGCGTTCTAATGTGCGATCGCCTTTCCAGACTTCTACTAATTTGAATTTAATTCCGCGTTCTTTAGCTACTTGGCATAAACGAGAACCAGTTCCTAATCTGTGTTGACGAATTCTTTGATCTAAATCTTTTGTATAACCTAGATAATGTTGTGCTGGTCTAGTAGAATTGATAGGCTGGTTGAAGTGTAATAAGTAGACGGTCACGGCTAAGTAACGAATAGCGATTTCATTCTTTTAATCGCGTAAGCGTTCCCAGGAATAGCCGTTAGATAAAATAAAAATAAATTATTTAGCTAATCTTAAATATTAGTAAATCGAATAAACTTACGAAACAAAATATAGTTTAACTTTAAAAAATATTTTTTTATTTAAGAAGTTTGTCCCTGTAATTAATTTTTGCCAATCTTCGCGCATCTTTCGTTGACCAATGTTTTATTAAGGGTAAATCTGGTACATCTTTAAATTTATCGAATAGTTCGCGTTCTCCTGTGATAATTGAAACAAGGGTAGCAATAGCTTTGCAACATCTTTTGGGATAGCATACTACTTGTTCCTCAGCAAATCTAATAACTACCCAGTTGATGCTGAGAAAAAAGGCATTCCTAATCTTTTCATTATTATCATCACAACAGTGAGTTGGCTTTTTAGTTTTATAGTAATAAACTTCGTCGATTTCAATGTCGATATGCAAGTTAAGAGATTTTTCAACATAAGTGAAATCTGCACTATATGGATGATTATAATTTGGAATAATTAGTTGAAAGCCTTGATGTATTTTGTTAGGAAAATACTTATCTAAGTAAATCTTAAATTTTGCTTCGGACGCTCCTTGCTGTGCTTCACTATATCCAAATGGATGTATGGTTTGCTTTGATAAAATTTCAGCAAGCTTTTGTCGAGCAGTTACAATTATTAAAGAGCGATGATATTTAGTTATAGCGTATTCTTCTATAGCTTTGTTGTATTTGACAATGTGTTTTTCATATTCTTCTAGTTGTTGCTCCTGTAAATTTGAAGATGTAGCTATATAAAAATGCTTACGCTTCTCCAAGGCAGTTAATAGTGTATAAACGCAACTGATGCACAAGATAATCGCTATCAAAATAGTTATCTGCGGAAATAAAAAAATAGAAAGAGTTAGTAAGATAAAATTAATTGCTATAGCTACTTGAAGTAGTCCAATGCTTGTAAAATTTCTAACTTCAGCGTCATCAATTACGCTTTGGTAATGAAGTGCAGGTGGACGGGTTTGTGGAGTTTTTTGTGATGAGTCGGCAACAGCTTGTAGAAACTCTTTAACTGGCTGAGGGTAAAGAATTATGGGAAAGTTTGCCATGACTAGATGAATAGCTGTTTAACTCAGGTGGATCCAAACTTTTGTCTTTGGGATAATGCCGTAATTGGTTCAAATAGGAAATTGTAAATGTGGTGCCTTCGGCTGCGATACGCGATTGCGCGTATCGAAAAGCTGCGCCACCATCTCAGCACGCGACGAAACCTCAAGCTTACGGAACATCCGCTTTAATGCCTGCTTGACAGAATTTTCCGTAATCCAAAGTTCGTTGCCAATTTCTGCATTTGTTCGTCCCAAAGCAACCAATTCTGCAATTTGTAATTCACGAGGCGTTAAGCAATCAGTTTTGAAAGGTTGATCCGGCAAACGTACCGTTGCAACCCAAACAGATAGATGTAAGCAGATAGCACTCATATCAGCTAGATTTTGTGTATCAAAGGCAGGCATTGACTTTTCACGGGTGCAACCCACGATCCCCACTAATTGACCGCGATTTATGATCGGCCCCGCCATCACGTGCCAATGATCCGGACGGGGGCAGATAATTGTCCAAGCTTTTGGCGAAGTCACTAATGCTTCGTGGACAGGAGAATGATGCTCTACTAAATAACGCACCACAGGATTATGTTCGACTGATAGACCTATTTTCAGTATTTTTTGCAGATTTTTATTTAAATCAGGAAGTTGATTGAAGAAAAAAATGGCACATCGCTTAGCTATAAAATACTCACCAATTTTAGGGACGATTTGCGATCGCATTTCATCTTCACTATCGGCTTGAGCGATGGTTTCAAACAGAAACTTCAAAGAACTTGTCATAGGTATTGACCTGATCCACTTTGGCACATAGGTAGGTTAACCTGCTGATGCAGCAGACGACCAGGTTAAATTTCATTTTAAAAATGGCGATCACGCTAATCAAAACTGGTCGTCATATTTATCAATCAAATAAGGTAGTACCTGCTTTTCCCCAAAAAGTTTACTTATTGATAAAAATGTTAATAATATTTTGGGAAAATTAATATATTTTGGGATTTGTACCTCTCAGGCAAATTTCGCGTGCATAGTGCATAGCTGCTTCCCCACTAGAGGCTTACCTATATCAATGAAAACGGGAAACATAATAGAGTACAAATTAGCTTGATGTTCTAAGCATTTATACTTAAGCTATATTTGTGCTTATCCAATTTAGCTTTTAATGTCATCTTACTTGAGGATGTTGTTGATTGTTCGGTCTCCTATAAAGTATTAAATGAAAATTTTTGACATAATCTCAGCAGAATTACGGTAATTTCCACAAGTACATATAAAAATTTTTACAGGCTTTAAGTATTTATAGTTAAGTAAATTTAGATAATTTGTAAAAAAACAAATAATTACTATAAAAATGGTAATCTCTTGCTGTTGGTAGAGAAATTGGTAATTTTTTAAGTTATTAAATAAAGAAAAGCTTCTTTTGAACTTAATAAGTTGTAGAACAATGAACAAATACTCTTCATTGGCAGGTTGCTCAATTAATAGTATTGAGTTAAACAAAATTCCTTTGAAACATCTGATGTTATTGGCATCAATGAGTTTATTCCTAGATATGCTGGTAGCAAATAGATTTGAAAGCCTGCTTGGCTTTGGTTTGGCAGTATTAGGTAACTTCTGCTTGTTAAAGCAACAAGAAGCAACAAGACTGTTTAACTTAATTCAAAATTGGGGGCGCAAATATCGCATTAACATAGCTACCCTACTATTTTGCGTAGTGGGAACGGTATATTTTCTGAATTACATGGCATTTCCATCGTCTGCACAATTTTTTAATCAAACGCAAAGTTGGTTAGAAAGCAGTTTTCCTTTAAGTGCTAATGGACAAAGCCCAAATGGTGATGTTAATATTTATGCCTTAGTTTTTAACTCTTCAGGGGGCGACAAGCGCCCCCAAAGCCTGATGTGCTTTGCACATCAGGGTTCAGCCCTTATCAAAAAACTGTCAGCTTATTGACAACAAGCTCTCTATAGAGAAAAAAGTATCAAACTGTGAT
>JAESGO010000154.1_pt1 | contig 10128 bp, 9 predicted proteins | sample 9269701 | NCBI WGS metagenome assembly JAESGO01 (sample SAMN15720690, study PRJNA650881) | algae metagenome | isolation source: Hormoscilla sp. CMT-3BRIN-NPC48 and co-occurring heterotrophs from... | place: USA: Clark Mountains Wilderness, California | collected 2010-04-18 | reverse complement strand
GGCGGCGCTGGCCGCGCGCCATGCCCGCAAGACCCATGTGGCCGCAATGCTGGCCGCGCTGGCGCACATGCGCGAAGACATCGCCGCCGGCGTGGTGCCGCGCAGCGGCGACGAAGCCTTCCACAACGCCATCGCGCAGGCCTGCGGCAACGACGTGCTGTCCGACACCGTCCGCGCCTACTGGCAGGCGCGCCGCGGCCCGCTGTCGGAAAGGCTGGGCGAATACTTCGAGAACCCGCCCTCGTGGAACGACGCCATCGTCGAACACACGGCGGTGCTGGATGCCATCCGCGCGCGCGACGCAACCGGCGCGCGGGCCGCCATGCAGGCGCACCTGCAGAAGGCCTGCAAGAGATACAGCGCGAGCTGGCGCCGCGCCAACAGTTCCTGACGCCAGACAACCCCTAGGAGACCTCCCATGCGCAAACGCCACGCCCTTCACCTCATCGCCGCCTGCGCGCTCGCGGCCGCCGCGGCCGCCCCGGCCCAGGCCCAGACCAAGCTGAAGTGGGCCCACGTGTACGAGACCTCGGAGCCGTACCACAAGTGGTCGGTGTGGGCGGGCGAGGAGTTCAAGAAGCGCACCAACGGCAAGTTCGAGATCCAGGTGTTCCCGGCCTCCAGCCTCGGCAAGGAAAGCGACATCAACCAGGGCCTGCAGCTCGGCACGGTCGACATCATCCTGACCGGCGCCTCCTTCGCGTCCAACTCGTTCCCGCGGCTGGCCGTCAGCTACTACCCCTTCAAGTACGGCAAGAGCGACGTCTTCAAGGAGCTGACCGAGGGCTACAAGAAGGCCACCGGCAACACCGTGACGGCGCTCACCTACTACGGCGCGCGCCACGCCACCAGCAACAAGCTGTTCACCAACTGCGACCAGATGAAGGGCATCAAGATGCGGGTGCCCGATTCGCCGGCCTACACCGCGCTGCCCCGCGCCTGCGGCGCCAACCCGACGCCCATCGCCTTCGCCGAGGTCTACCTCGCGCTGCAGAACGGCACCGTCGACGCGCAGGAAAACCCGCTGCCCACCATCGAGGCCAAGAAGTTCTTCGAGGTGCAGAAGAACATCATCCTCACCGGCCACATCGCCGACGCGTTGCTGACCGTCATCTCGCCGAGCACGCTGTCGAAGATGAACCCCGCCGAACAGAAGATCCTGGCCGAAGTCACGATGCAGGCCGCCGAGAACGCCACCAACGACATCCGCAAGCGCGAAGGCGAACTGGTCGAGGAGTTCAAGAAGAAGGGCGTGAACGTGGTCACCGTCGACCGCAACGACTTCCAGCAGCGCGTGCTCAAGGCCATCACCTTCGAATCCATGAAGCTGGACAAGAAGGACTGGGACCGCATCACGGCGATCAAATGAGCCAGCCGGCATCGATCGACGACATGGCCCCCGTGATGGGGGCCGACGGCGAGTTCCACGCGCAGGATGAAGCGGTGGACCTCTCCGGCACCCCGTGGGAGGGCTGGGTCGCCCTGGCCTTCTTCTGGGTGCTGGGGGGCGTCGTGTTCTACCAGTTCTTCACGCGCTATGCGCTGAACGACTCGGCGGCCTGGACCGAGGAGATCGCCCGCTACCTGCTGATCGCGGTCGTCTTCATCGGCGCCACGCTCGGCGTCATCAAGAACAACCACATCCAGGTCGACTTCTTCTACCGCTACATGCCCCGGCCGATGGCACGCACCCTGTCCAGCGTGGTGGACGTGCTGCGCGTGCTGTTCTTCGCCGCCGCCGTGGTGCTCACGCTGATGATGATGCTCAAGCTGGGCAGCAATTCACGCATGACCATGGTGGACCTGCCGATGAACTGGGTGTACGGCGTCTGCCTGGTGGGCTTCGCGATGATGACCGTGCGCGCCGCGATGGTCGCGCGGCGCCACTGGCAGCGCGGCTACAGCGTGCTGGAGCGGCCGATGACGGAGATCACGGACGCCTGAAGCTCCGCGCAAGAACACAACAACAACGAGACAAAGACGCATGCTCAAGGTCATCTTCCTGCTGCTCATGAGCGGCGGCATTCCCGTGGCCGTCGCCATGGCCGGCTCGGCGCTGCTCTACATCCTGTGGACCGGCAACCTGCCGCCCTTCGTGGTGATCCACCGGATGGTCAGCGGCATCGACAGCTTTCCGCTGCTGGCGGTGCCCTTCTTCATCCTGGCCGGCAACCTGATGAACAACGCCGGCATCACCAACCGCATCTACAACTACGCGCTGGCGCTGGTGGGCTGGTTGAAGGGCGGCCTGGGCCACGTCAACGTGGTCGGCTCGGTGGTGTTCGCCGGCATGAGCGGAACGGCCATCGCCGACGCCGCCGGCCTGGGCACCATCGAGATCAAGGCCATGAAGGACCATGGCTACGACACCGAGTTCGCGGTCGGCGTGACGGCCGCCTCGGCGACGCTCGGGCCGATCATCCCGCCGAGCCTGCCCTTCGTGATCTACGGAATGATGGCCAACGTGAGCGTGGGCGCGCTGTTCCTCGCCGGCATCCTGCCGGGCCTGCTGATGGCCCTGCTGATGATGCTCACGGTGGCCTGGTTCGCGCACAAGAACGGCTGGGGCGGCGACATCAAGTTCGAGTGGCCGCGGGTGCTCAAGGCGCTGGCCGAGACGGCCGTGGTGGCGCTGTGGCCGCTGTCGCTTTGGTTCCTGATCGTCAAGCTGGGGACGCAGCCGCAGCTGACGGTGCTCGGCGGCGCGATCGTGCTGTTCACGCTCGACCGCATCTTCCGCTTCCAGGCCGTGCTACCCATCATGACGCCGGTGCTGCTGATCGGCGGCATGACCACCGGCATCTTCACGCCGACCGAGGGCGCGATCGCCGCCTGCCTGTGGGCGATCGTCCTCGGCTTCTTCTGGTACCGCACGCTGAACTGGAAGTCGTTCATCAAGGTGTCGCTGGACACGGTGGAGACCACGGCCACCGTGCTGTTCATCGTGGCTGCGGCCAGCATCTTCGGGTGGATGCTCACGGCCACCGGCGTCACCGCGGCGATCGCCTCCTGGGTGCTGGCTTTCACGAAAGAGCAGTGGGTGTTCCTGCTGCTGGCCAACGTGCTGATGCTGTTCGTCGGCTGCTTCCTGGAGCCGACGGCGGCCATCACCATCCTGGTGCCGATCCTGGTGCCGATCTGCCAGCAACTGGGCATCGACCTGGTCCACTTCGGGCTGGTGATGGTGCTCAACCTGATGATCGGCCTGCTGCACCCGCCCATGGGCATGGTGCTGTTCGTGCTGGCGCGCGTGGCCAAGCTCTCGGTGGAGCGGACCACGATCGCCATCCTGCCGTGGCTGGTGCCGCTGCTCGTTTCGCTCGGCATCATCACCTACTTCCCCAAGGCGGTCCTCTGGCTGCCGAAGATGTTCTACTGACCATGACCCCCTTCATCCGCCTCCATCCCGCCGACGACGTCCTGATCGCCCGCGCCCAGCTCGTGGGCGGCGCCCAGGTCGAAGGCATCGCCGTCAAGGGCCTGGTGCCCCCCGGGCACAAGGTCGCCACGCGCAACATCGCCGTGGGCGAGCCGGTGCGCCGCTACAACCAGATCATCGGCTTCGCCAGCAAGCCGATCGCCGCCGGCGAGCACGTGCACACCCACAACCTCGACGTCGGGCCCAACGGTGGCGACTTCGCGCGCGACTACGCGTTCGGCGCCGACGTCAAGCCCGAGCCGCCGCGGCGCCAGGCCACTTTCATGGGGATCAAGCGCGCGGACGGCCGCGTGGCCACGCGCAACTACATCGGCATCCTGTCCAGCGTGAACTGCTCGGCGACGGCGGCCCGCGCGATCGCCGACCACTTCTCGCGCCAGAGCAACCCGGCCGCGCTGCAGGCCTTCCCCAATGTCGACGGCGTGGTGGCGCTCACGCACGGCACGGGCTGCGGCATGGACTCGGAAGGCGCCGGCATGCAGATCCTGGAACGCACGCTGGCCGGCTATGCGACCCATGCCAACTTCTACGGGGTGCTGGTGGTGGGGCTGGGCTGCGAAGCCAACCAGATCAACGCCTGGCTGGCCCACAGCAGCCTGCGCGAAGGCGATACGCTGCGCGTGTTCAACATTCAGGACACGGGCGGCACGCGCAAGACGGTGGAACGCGGCATCGCGCTGGTCAAGGAAATGCTGCCGGCCGCCAACCGCGTGCAGCGCGAGCCGTGCAGCGCGGAACACATCACCATCGGCCTGCAGTGCGGCGGCTCCGACGGCTACTCCGGCATCAGCGCCAACCCGGCGCTGGGCGCCGCGGTCGACCTGCTGGTGGCCCACGGCGGCACCGCGATCCTGTCGGAAACGCCGGAGATCTATGGGGCCGAGCACCTGCTGACCCGCCGTGCCGTGAAACGCGAAGTCGGCGAGAAGCTGGTGTCGCGCATCAAGTGGTGGGAGAACTACACCCGGATGAACGAAGGCGAGATGAACAACAACCCGTCGCCCGGCAACAAGGCGGGCGGGCTGACCACGATCCTGGAGAAATCGCTGGGCGCGGTGGCCAAGGGCGGCACCACGAACCTGCAGGCCGTGTTCGAGTACGCGCAACCGGTGGACGCGCACGGCTTCGTCTACATGGACACGCCGGGCTACGACCCGGTGAGCGCCACCGGCCAGGTGGCGGGCGGCGCCAACATGATCTGCTTCACCACGGGCCGCGGGTCGGCTTACGGCTGCGCGCCCTCGCCGTCGCTGAAGATCGCCACCAACACGGCGCTGTGGCAGCGGCAGGAAGAGGACATGGACATCAACTGCGGCGAGATCATCGACGGCAAGGCCTCGATCCAGGAAATGGGCGAGCGGATCTTCCGCCTCGTCCTCGCCACGGCCTCGGGCGAGTACAGCAAGAGCGAGCAGCACGGCTACGGCCAGAACGAATTCGTGCCGTGGCAAGTCGGCGCGGTGATGTAGGAACCCGGACATGGCAAAGACATTCCAGGCCGCGCACCTGCGGCAAGTGGTGGCCGACGTCGTCGCCGCCGCCGGCAGCGAACGCACCGAGGCGCAGACCGTCGCCGACAACCTGGTGCTGGCGAACCTGAGCGGCCACGACTCGCATGGCGTCGGCATGCTGCCGCGCTACATCGACGCGGTGCTCGAAGGCGGGCTCAAGCCCAACACCGGCATCTCCGTGAAGATGGACGGCGGCAGCCTGCTGGCGCTCGATGGCCAGCGCGGCTACGGACAGGTGGTGGGCGAGCAGGCGATGATGCTGGCGATGGCCCGCGCCCAGGAGACGGGCAGCTGCGTGATGGCGCTGGCGAACGCGCACCACCTGGGGCGCATCGGCCACTTCGCCGAAATGGCCGTGGCCCGCGGCCTCGTGTCGATCCACTTCGTCAACGTGCAGTCGCGCCCGGTCGTCGCGCCCTGGGGCGGCGGCGACGGCCGCTACGGCACCAACCCATTCTGCGTCGGCGTCCCGCTGCAGGGACGCGAGCCCTTCATCCTGGATTTCGCCACCAGCCGGGTGGCGCAGGGGAAGATGCGCGTGGCCCACAACGAAGGGCGGCAGGTCGAGCCCGGCTACCTCATCGACGAGAAGGGGCAGCCGACGACCAATCCCGGCGTGGTGGTCGTGCCGCAGCCGGGCGGCATGTTCGGCGCCCTGATGGCCTTCGGCGAGCACAAGGGCTACGGCATGGCCGTCGCCTGCGAACTGCTGGGTGGCGCGCTGACCGGCAGCGGCACCTGGCACCGGCCGGCGGACAACCTCCGCGCGGTGATCAACGGCATGTTCGCGATCGTGGTCGACCCCGCGAAGCTCGGCACGCAGGCGAGCTTCGCACAGGAAGCGCTGGCCTTCGCCGACTGGCTCAAGCAGAGCCCCGGCGAGGTGCTACTGGCGGGCGAGCCGGAACGCCGCGCCCGCGCGGAACGCGCCCGCACCGGCATCGCCATCGACGACCAGACCTGGTCCGAGATCGTCGGCGCGGGAGCGAAGTTCGGCGTGAGCGTCGGCGGCTAGGCGCCAGCGGCTCACGCTCAAGGCTCAACGCTCAACGCCCAACGGCGAAGCTCACTTCAGCGACTGCCAGCGCCGGAAGCTGGCGTCGCCCGTCACGTTGGCGGGAACGTTCGCCCAATAGGTCGTGACGGTGGTCTTCTGGTTGCCGCTGACCGAGGTCTGCGAGTCGGCCTGCGCCATCACGCCGCCCGGAATGTGCGCGCGCGGCACGGTGTTCGGCGTGCCGGGGGTGACGACCACGGCGGTGGCGCCCGGCGTGACGCTGACGCCGGTGCTCGACGTCACCCCGACACCGGTGGCGGACTGCACCTGGGTCTGGGCCAGCACGGGGGTGGACAAGGCGACCAGGCCGGCGACCAGCCAGCCTGCATGCACGATCTTCTTCATGGACGGCTCCTTCGAGGTTGGGGGGCAGGTGCCCCGACCCTTCATTCGATGGCGCGGCCACGCACCGGATCGCCAGCGGATGCCGACGCCGCTTGTAGGCCGCCAACCGACCGCGCAGTGGCTACGGCACAGGCAGCGGCGGCAACGCACGCACCACCTCGCCCGCCACCGGGAAGATGCGGTCACCCGCGCGCGGCTCGATCCGGTGCATGCCGGTGAAGTGGCCGAACGCCGGCAGGATGCCGACCGCCTGGGCCGGCAGCCGCCCGCTGTCGTCGCCCATCCAGAAGCACGGCAGCCGCAGGCGCTCGAAGGCGCGGCCCTTGACGCTGATGCACGGGTGCCAGTGGCCGGCCAGCACGTAGGCGCCGGCCACCGGGCGCGGGTGGTGGCAGAGAGCGAAGGGCCCGAGCCGCAGGGGTTCATCGACCACCGTGAAGCCGAGGCTGGCCGGCGGGTCGCCGGCGCGGTCGTCGTGGTTGCCGCGCACCAGCGTCAGCGCGAGCTCGCCGCGCCCATCGCGCCACTGCTGCAGCACGGCCAGCGTGCCGGGCGCGTGCGAGCGCACCGAATGCAGGAAGTCGCCCAGGAACACGACGCGCGTGGCGCCGGTATCGGCGATCGCGGCATCGAGCTTGTCCAGCGTGCCGGCGGTGGTGCCGCGCGGCACCGGCACGCCCAGCTTGCGAAAGCTCACCGCCTTGCCGAAGTGCGCGTCGGCCACCAGCAGGGTGCGGTGCGCGGGCAGGTAGAGGGTGCCGCTCGGATGCAGGACCGCATCCTCGCCGGCGAGGGTGATTCTCAACACGGGTGAACGAGTTTCGTAGGGTGTGCAGCTTGCTGCGCACCATGGGGGCGGCGGATGGTGCGCAGCGAAGCTGCACACCCTACAGCAACCGGACCCGCCCTAAAGGATGCGCGCCAGCGAAGCCTCGAGGTGCTCCGACGGCACCCGCTTGAACCCCGACCGCGCGAAGCGCTGCAGCCGCCCGACGATGAAGGAGGTGAGCACCGACGCCCGCACCTGCGCGTCGACCGTCGGCACGGCGCTTTCGGCTTCGCTGCGCAGGCACTGCTTGAGCGAGGCCTCGACCTTGTCGAAGAACTGGTTCATGCGCTGCTGCAGCCGGTCGTTCTCGAACACGAGAGCGTCGCCGACCATCACGCGGGTCATGCCCGGGTTCTTCTCGGCGAACTGGATCAGCATGCCGACGATGCGCGCCGCCTGCGCGGGGCCGTGCGGTTCGCGCTCCGTGATCTGGTTGATCAGCGTGAAGACGCTCTGCTCGATGAACTCGATCAGGCCCTCGAACATCTGCGCCTTGCTGGCGAAGTGGCGGTACAGGGCCGCCTCGCTGACTTCCAGCCGTGCCGCCAGCGCCGCGGTGGTGATGCGTTCGGCGCCGGGTTGCTCCAGCATTGTGGCCAGCGCCTGCAGGATCTGCACGCGTCGTTCGCCGGGCTTCGGCCGCTTTCGGACCGGGGGTTGGGTTTCGCCGCCAGGGGTGGGATCGGGTGTATCGAGCTCGGCGTGCGACATGGGTCAACGAATGCTGTTGATCCATTCTCGCATACCGGTCGTGGCGTTTTCGCCACCCCATCCGTGCAGGAGCGAGGCTGCGCGCCGCGCCAGTGCGTGCTTACCCCGGCAGGATCAGCGACACCCGCAGCCCCCGCCCGTCGGCGCCCGGCTGCAGCAGCAGGTGGCTCTGGTGAACGCGCGCGATTTCCTCGGCGATCGCCAGGCCCAGCCCGTTGCCTTCGCCCTGCGTGCCCTGCACGCGGTAGAAGCGCTCCAGGATGCGCGGCATCTCTGGCGCGGCCACGCCGGGGCCGTCGTCTTCCACTTCGATGAAGGCCAGGCCCGCGCGCCGGCCGCACCGGATCGTCACCGAGCCGCCTTCGTCGCTGTACTTCACCGCGTTGTCGACGAGGTTGGAGAGCAGCTCGCGCAGCAGCCACTCGTGCGCCATCACCTGCACGGGCGCGACGTCCAGGCCCAGGTCGATGCGGCGCGCGGTGGCCGCGTCGAGGTGGATCTCCAGCATGTCCTCGCACAGGCTCTTCAGGTCCACCGGCTGCGTCGGCTGCGAGTGCATGCCGCGGGCATCGGCGCGCGACAACGCGAGCAGCTGGTTGGCCAGTTGCGAAGTGCGCCGCGTCGCGCCGCGCAGCTTGTGCACCTGCTCGCTGGGCAGCTCCAGCGTCGGCTGCGCGCTGGCCGCCTGCGCCCACGCCTCCACCTGCGCCTGCAGGCCGGCCAGCGGCGTGCGCAGCTGGTGCGCGGCGTCGGCGACGAAGCGGCGCTGGCTCTCGGCCTGCGCGTTGACCAGCCGGAACAGGCGATTGAGCGAATGCACCAGCGGCCGCACTTCCTCGGGCGACGACTCCTCGTCGATGCCGCTCAGGTCGCGCGGCGAGCGGCGCTCCACGGCTTCCTTGAGCGCGAGCAGCGGCTTCAAAGCGCGCTCCACCGCCCAGCCGATCGCGAAGGCGGCGGCGGCGATCAGCACCAGGTTGGGCAGCAGCACCTTGAACAGGATGGAGCGCGCCCATTGCTGCCGCGGATCGGACCCGTCGGCCACCGCGACCACCACCTCGCCCAGCATCGTCGGCTGCCGCTGGCGGACGATGCGCCAGGTGGTGCCGCCGTGCTCCTCGCTGTGGAACTCCGGCTCGCTGGTCGATGGCGGCAGCCCGCCCAGCCAGCCTTCGCCGTGGAGCACCTTGCCGTCGGCGTCGAGGATCGCGAAGCCGGCGTAGCCCGGGCGCTCCTTGATGAACTCCTCCACCGGCGGCGGCAGCAGGATCAGCGGCGGGTCGCCGGGGCCGATGACGGAGTCGGCCACCAGCGGCACCAGCGCCAGCAGCCGGTTGTCCTGCTGGCCCGCCACGTTGTCGGCGGAGCGGTAGTCGAACCAGGCATTGAGCAGCGCCAGCAGGATCAGCGGCGCGATCAACATCACCAGCAGGCGGCGGCGCAGCCCCGAGGTGACCCCCAGCACGTCGCCCGGCTTGCGCCGCGCGCTCTCGCCCGGGCGCAGGAACAAGTTCACTGGGGCTCGGCGGCCCGCAGTTCCAGGCGGTAGCCGAAGCCGCGGATGGAGCGCAGCGCCACGCCGTGCGGCTCCAGCTTGCCGCGCAGCCGGGAGATGTAGACCTCCACCGCGTTGGGCGTGATCTCCTTGTCCCAGCCGGTCAGCGCCTGCAGCAGCTTTTCCTTGCTGGCCGGCTTGGGCGCGTTGATCAGGAGGTACTCCATCACCGTCCACTCGCGCGGGCCGAGCTCGATCGGGATCGCGGTGCCGTTGCGCTGCGCGCTGGCGCGCCGGTTGGCCGTGTCGAGCTCGATCGGGCCGAAGCTCAGGACGGCCGACGTCGCGGCCTGCGAGCGCCGCAGCAGCGCGCGCAGCCGGGCCAGCAACTCGGGCAGCTCGAACGGCTTGATCATGTAGTCGTCGGCGCCGAGGTCGAGGCCCTGCACGCGGTCGTGCAGCGCGTCGCGCGCGGTGAGGATCAGCACCGGCATGTGCTGGCTGGCCATCTCGGGGCGGCGCAGGCGGCGCGTGAGCTCCAGCCCGTCCATGTTCGGCAGGCCGATGTCGATGATGGCGGCGTCGAAGACCTCGGTGCGCAGCACTTCCTCGGCCCGCTCGCCGCTGCCGACCCAGTCCACCGCGTAGCCCGCATTGCTCAGGCCCAGCTTGATCCCGCTGGCGACCATCACGTCGTCCTCGACCAGCAACAGGCGCATGGAGGTCTCTAGTTCGAGCGGA
>JAESGO010000153.1_pt1 | contig 10246 bp, 7 predicted proteins | sample 9269701 | NCBI WGS metagenome assembly JAESGO01 (sample SAMN15720690, study PRJNA650881) | algae metagenome | isolation source: Hormoscilla sp. CMT-3BRIN-NPC48 and co-occurring heterotrophs from... | place: USA: Clark Mountains Wilderness, California | collected 2010-04-18 | reverse complement strand
AGTTCGCCGCGCTGGTTGATGCCGCGATGCTCGAAGTCGACGATGCCAGCCGTCGGGCGGCTCTTTGACACGCGCTTGGACACCACCGTCGTTTCCACCCGCAGCGTGTCACCCGCGAACACGGGCTTCGGGAAATTCACTTCCTTCATGCCCAGGTTGCCCAGGGTGGTGCCCAGCGTGGTCTCGTGCACGGAAATGCCCACCACCAGGGCGAGCGTGAACATGCTGTTCACCAGCGGCTTGCCGAATTCCGTCTGCGCCGCGAACTCCGCGTCCAGGTGCAGCGGTTGCGGGTTCATGCTCAGCACGGTGGCGAGCAGGTTGTCCGTTTCGGTGACGGTGCGCGTGATCGCGTGCTTGAAGACCTGCCCGATCTCGAATTCGTCGTAGAAAAGTCCGGCCATTGAAGGTGCCTCAATTCAGATGGCGGCGGCGGCCGCGGGGGTTGCACAGGTTTCGGCTGGCGGGGCCTGGAGGGTGGCGCCGCCCGCGATCATGGCGGCGATGTGTTCTTCGCTGAAACCTGCCTCCCGCAGCACCTCCATGCTGTGTTCGCCGGCGCGTGGGGGAAGGCGGTAGGTGGAGACATCCGCGCTGCTCCAGCGCGTGCTCGTGCGCATCTGGCGGATAAGCCCCTCGGTCGGGTGTTCCACTTCCTGGAAGAACCCGACAGCGTTCAGGTGGCGGTCCGTCAGCAGGTCCTCGATGGTGTTGACCTGCTGGCACGGGATCTCGTGGGCCTCGCAAAGGGTGACCCAATCCCGCGTCGAGCGCGTGGCCACGATCTCGGCCAGGAGAGCGTAGGCGACGTCGTAGTTGCGGGCGCGCGCCGCATGGGTGCTGATGCGCGCATCGCCGTCGAATTCCGCTTCGCGGCCGATCGCCGCGAAGAAGGAACGGAACTGCTTGTCGTTGTAGGGGGTGACGGCGATGCTGCCGTCCGTGGTGCGGAAGGGCTTGCGGTGCGGGTTGAGCAGGCGCCCGTAGCCGGAGCGCTCGATGGGTGGCAGGAAGCCCTCGCCGTTCAGGTGATCACCCAGGACCATCTGCGTGAGCGTCTCGAACATCGGGATCTCCACTTCCTGTCCCTCTCCCGTGCGCGAGCGCATGAAGAGGGCTGCAATCACTGCATGGGCAGCGACCTGACCCGTCATCCTGTCGCACAGGTTGGCGGGCACGAAGGCGGGCTCATCGTGACCGGCCCGGGTGAACAGCCCGGAGATGCCGCAGGCGGCCTGGATGATGTCGTCGAACGCGGGGCGCTCGGCATAGGGCCCGTCTTGGCCGAAGCCGACCATGGACGCGTAAACGATGGACGGATTCACCTTGCGCAGGTCTTCGTAAGCCAGGCCGGCACGTCGCATCGCGACCGGACGCACGTTGTGGATGAAGAGGTCGGCGTTCTCGCACAGCCGCAGCAGCGCCTGCTTTCCTGCTTCCTTCTTGATGTCCAGCACCACGCTGCGCTTGTTGCGTCCGGTCGCGAGGTACATCGGACCCATGCCCGCGTGCCGGCCCGTGCCCGCGTGGCGCATGACATCGCCCTCTGGCGGTTCCACCTTGATCACGTCGGCGCCGTAGTCGCCGAGCACCTGGGTGCACACGGGGCCCATGAGCACGGTGGCCATGTCCACCACCCGTACCCCCTGCAGTGGGCGAGTGATCTTTACATTCATGTTCATGAATAGACTGTACAAGATGATGACGCGGAAGCAAACTCTGCCGGCGGCACCTCCGGGTTTACCCGCCAGAGGTGGAGTTTGTCAGCGGCTTATTATTCACCTATCTGGCCAAGTCATTCCAGAATGTGAATGCAGCGACTGATTCTAACCGCCCCTTTCGTACTCAGGAGACCAGAGATGCACCGCAGAACTTTCATTGGAGCCTTGTCAGCCCTCGGCATGGCGCCCGCCCTTGCCCAGTCGTACCCGAGCAGGAACGTGACGGTGATCGTCCCTTACGCCAGCGGCAGTTCCTCTGACGCGCAGGCCCGCCTCTTTGCGGAGCAGCTGGGCAAGAGCCTGCCACGGAGCGTGGTGGTCGAGAACAAGCCTGGGGCGAACGCGGCGATCGGAATGGCGGCTATCAAGGCAGCGCCCGCTGACGGCCACACCATCGGTCTCGCCGGGGGTTCCCCGATGGTCGTGAACCCGCTGCTGACCAAGAACCTGGGTTATGACCCTGAGGACTTCGTGCACGTCTACGGACTGTCGAAGGCACCTGCTGGCTTCGTCGTGGGCGCGGGATCGCCGCACCAGGACCTGCGGTCCGCGCTCGCCGCAGCAGCTGCGGCGAAGAAGTCGCTGAGCGTCGGCACGTATGCGGGCATCTACGAGATGGGTGTGGCGTTGCTGTCGCAGCGATCCCGGCAGGAAGTTCAGAATGTCTCGTACAAGGGTGCGACGCAGGTCGTCACGGACCTGGTGGGCGGCCACCTGGAGATGGGCTTCATCGACCTGAGCGGTGCCCTGCCGCTGATCCGCGAAGGAAAGCTGAAGGTGCTGGCGCTGTCCGGCGACGCGCGCTCGAGCACGTTCGACGGCGTGCCCCTGGTCGCCGACCTGTTCCCCGGCTACCAGATCTCTCCCTGGACGTCGTTCGTGCTGCGCAAGGAGACGCCGCCCGCGATCGTGGCGACCCTGAGCGCGGCGTTGCGCGAGGCCGGCAAGGCGCCGGCAATCCGCGAGTACTACGCCAGGAACGGGCTGTTCCCGCTCGACCTGGACGCGCAGCAGATGCGCAGGTTCCAGGCGGCGGATGCGGAGCGGTTCGCGGGCATCGCCCGCGCGGCCAGCATCACCCCACAGTAGCAACAAGAGGGCTCGCGCTTCACTCCACGTTTTCAGTACCGCGGTCTGGGGTGGAGGAAGCCACCCCTGCGAGGGTCGCCTACTTCTTGATCAGTCCCAGTTCCTGCAGCAGCGGCCCGCGCGCCGCACGTTGCTTGACCATCAGGTCGCCGAAGAACTCGACGGACCCCCCCACGGGGATGCCGCCGACCACTTCGATCATCACGCGCTTGACCTCCGGCTCCTGCAGGATCTTCTGGATGGTGCGGTTCAGCAGGGCGACGACCGCGGGCGGCGTGCCCTTGGTCACCATCAAGCCCATCGCGGCCGGCTGGTCGTAGCCGGGGATCGTCTCGCCCACCGCCGGCACGTTGGGCAGCGCCGGAAAGCGCTCCCTGCTGGTGATCGCGATGTACTTGACGCCCTTGCCCGCCTTGACCGCCGGCTCCACCGCCGTCGGTGATCCCACCAGCAGGTCGAACCGGCCGCCGACGAGGTCGGGAACGGACTGCCCGGCGCCCGCGTACGGGATGTGCCGCATCCGGATGCCGGCCTGCTTCATCAGCACCTGGGTGGCCAGGTAGTGGGTGCTGGTCGTGTTGTTGGCCGCAAAGGTCAGTTCGTCCGGCTTGCTCTTGGCCAGCGCGATCAGTTGCTGGATGTTGTCCACGCCCAGGCCGGGGCGGGCGACGATCACCAGCGGACTGTCGACGAGCTGGATCACCGGCGCCAGGTCGGCCAGCGGATCCTTCTGGGCCGGGGGCATCAGCCACGGCGCAATGGAGTAGAGGCCGTCGGTGACGATCACGAGCGAGTGGCCATCGGGTGCGGCGCCGCCGACGTCGCGCGCGCCGATGAAGCCATTGGCGCCGGGCTTGTTTTCGATGACGACGTTCTGCTTGAGTTCTTCGCCCAATCGCTTGCCGATGGTCCGCGCCAGGGCGTCGGCCCCACCCGCTGCCGGATAGGGCACGACGATGCGGATCGGCTTCGAGGGGTAGCCGGGAACGTCCGACTGCGCGAACAGCGGCAGGCACAGGGTGGCGCCGGCGGCGAGCAGGATGCGGCGGGAAAGCTTCATTTTCTTGTCTCCTAGGTTGTTCACGTACGGTGCGCTCAGGCGAGCGCCACCAGCTTCGTCACGAGGCAGGCTTCGAGGCCCTCGTTGCCGTTTTCGGCGCCATGGCCACTCTCCTTGACGCCGCCGAACGGCGTGTCGGGAAGGGAGATCTTGAAGTTGTTGATGCCCACCATGCCGGCCTGCAACGCCTCGCTGGCGAGTTGCGCGGTGGCCAGCGACCTGGTGAACGCGTACGCGGCCAGCCCGAAAGGCAGGCGGTTGGCTTCGGCGATCGCCGCCTCGGCGTCGTCGAAGCGGTTCAGCAGCGCCACCGGCCCGAACGGTTCCTCGTTCATCAGCCGCGTCCCCGCCGGCAGGTCAGCCAGCACGGTCGGCTCGAAGAAGTTGCCCGGGCCGGCGATGCGGCGACCGCCCGCCAGCAGGCGCGCGCCGCGCGCCGTGGCGTCGTCCACCAGTTCCTGCACGGCCGGCAGCCGCCGGCCGTGGGCGAGCGGCCCCATCTGCACGCGCGGGTCGAGCCCGTTGCCCACCTCGATCGACAGGGTGCGGCGGCGGAATCCCTCGGCGAAGCGGTCGAAGATGCGGTCGTGGACGAAGAAGCGGGTCGGCGAGACGCAGATCTGCCCGGCGTTCGCGAACTTGCGCGGCACGCTGAGGTCCAGCACCGCGTCGACATCAGCGTCGTCGAATACGAGCACCGGCGCGTGGCCGCCGAGTTCCATCGTGGTGCGGATGCCGCGGGACGCGGCAAGCTGCATCAGGTGCTGGCCGACCGGGATGGAACCTGTGAACGACACCTTGCGGATGACGGGCGAGGCGATCAGGTGTTGCGAAACCTCGGCGGGCGTTCCGAACACCACGGAAAGGACCCCTTCGGGAAGGCCGGCGTCGACCAGTGCCCGTGCCACTGCGAGCGCGGACGCGGGCGCCTCTTCGGCAGGCTTGTGGATGCACGTGCAGCCGGCTGCCAGGGCCGCGCCGATCTTGCGGGCGGCGTTCGTCACCGGAAAATTCCACGGTGCGAGCGACGCCACCGGGCCGACCGGCTCCTTGTGCACGACGTAGCGAACGCCGCCGTGCGTGCCTGGGATCGCGCGGCCATAGGCGCGCCGGCCCTCCTCGGCGAACCATTCGAGCGTGTCGGCCGCCATCGTGATCTCGGCATGCGACTGCGCCAGCGGCTTGCCCTGTTCAAGCGTGACGAGCCTGGCGATGGCGCCGGCGCGCTCGCGCAGGAGCTTGGCGGCCTGCTTCAGGTAGCGTCCACGCTCCACCGGCGGACGGGCCCGCCAGGCGGCCGAAGTCCGCTGCGCGGCCTCCAGTGCGGCGTCCAGTTCCTGCGGACCTGCGAGCGGGAGCCGGGCCAGCGTTTCCCCGCTCGCGGGATTGAGCACCGGCATGGCGTCGCTGCCGCTGGCAACGAAGCGGCCCGCGATCAGCAGCTCGGGTTGCTGGTAGTCGGCCTGGATTTCTGGCATGTCGTCTCCTAGAACTGGGCGATGTGCACGTGCACGAGGGCCGGCCGGCCGGCTCGCACGGCTTCCACTGCCTCGCCCAGCTTGCGCTCGACGTCCGCCGGCTCGCTGATCGTGCAACCGTAGCCGCCCGCCGCTTGCGCCACCATCGCGAAGTCGGTCTGTCGTCCGAGGTCGGCTTCCCAGTCGAGCGCCTTGCGGGCGCTGCCCTGGGGGTAGACCTTGGAGGTGGCTTCCTTGACGGCTGCCCAGCCCCCGTTGTCGAGGACGACGGTGAGCGTGGGCAGCGCGTAGCGCATGGCGACGGCGAAGGTGGACTGGGGATTGCCGAAGTACGCCACGCCGTCGCCGACGACGTTCACGACCATCGCGTCAGGCCGCGCCAGCCGGATGCCCAGCGACATGCCTGCGGAATAGCCCAGCCCGCCGCCGGAAGGTCCGACGCGCGTACCTGGTGCGGCACGCGCCACCTGTTCGAACACCACCGGCGCGTTGCGGACGGCCTCGTTCAGGAGGACATCAGCGGGGCCAAGGAGTTGCGAGAGCGTGGCGCAGACGTACGCGGCATTGAGCGCGCCGCTTCGTCCAGGATCGGACGCCGCATCTGCCGCGGCCCGCCGCCGCGCCTGGCGGGCCTGCGCCAGCGCTTTCATGCGAACGGCCGCGCGACCGGCAAACGCGCCGTCCCCCTGCGCCTTCATCGCGTCCAGCAACTGCTTCAGGATCGCGGCGCTGTCGCCCTGCAGCCTGAGGTCGCCAGGGAAGGGCCACAAGGGAAAGGCGCCTTTTTCCACGTCGGCGTCGATGTGCGCCCACCAGCTGCCGGCCTTGGGCTGCGTCAGTGCCGGGACCCATGGCACGTCGATGTCCAGCAGCAGGCCGACGTCGCATTCGGCGACGTGCGGCTGCGGCTGGAAGCCGGCATGGCAGGGCGATGCGTGCGGCAGGTTCACGGTATGCGGGGTGAACTCCACGACGCGGATGCCAGCGAAGCGGCAGAGCTCGTCGAGCAGTGCGACGGTGACCGGGTTGCGGCCGGCATAGGCGGTCACGATCAGCGGCGACTCGGCCTGCAGCAGCCGCTGCGCCAGCAGTGCGACCGTTGCCGGATTGGCCGCCATTGGCGCCAGCGGGGCACGGCGCGCCGGCGCAGACAGGTCGGACGGCACGCTTTCCGCCAGCGTCTCACGCGCGGCGGTCAGGTACACCGGTCCGGCGGGCGCGGCGCTCGCCCGCTCCAGCGCGCGCGTCACCGCCTCGGCGGCCACCGTCCCTGAGGGCAGCTGGTACTCCCACTTGACGTAGGGTCGCACGAGACTGGCCTGGTCGAAGGGCTCCTGCACGAAGTTGACGTAGGAATTGCGTTGGCCCATCAGTCCCGACCGGCTGCTGTACGGAGCACGGCCGGCGAAGAGCAGCACCGGCAGATGGCTGCGTGCCAGGTTGTGCAGGCCCATGGCCGCGTTGGCGGTTCCGGCATCGACGTGCACCAGCACCGCCTGCGGCCGGCCGGTGGCGAAGGCGTAGCCGCCGGCCATGTGGACCGCGGTGTTCTCGTGCGGGCAAAGCACGGTCTTCGGCGCCGGCTCGCCTGCCTGCCGGCGGCGCGCGAGCTCCTCGATCAGGGGGGCGTGGTCGGTGCCCATGTTGCAGAACAGGTACTCGACACCGTTCGCCACCAGGGCTGCGATCACCTCCGAGGCGCAAGTGCGCAATGCGGGGTCCATGGAATGCCTTCAGTTCGTTGTGGGAGCGGCGCCGCGGAGGTGGTCGAGAAGTTCGAGCGGACGCGCGGGTGCGCCGTCGCCGCGCCACGCCACGTGCTGGTCCGGACGGACGATGAAAAGCTGGTGCCGGTAGGCGTCGGGCACCTCGTCCTGCCCGATATCGACCACCTTGAGCGGAACACCGCGTTCGCGTGCTGCGTCCTCGAGCGGCCTCACGTCGATGGTGGCGTCCCGTCGCAGCAAGCTGTAGTACGTCCCGAGGGCGTCATACAGCGAGCTGCCGTCGCGGCGCCAGAAATGCGGGACCCGGCAACCGGGCACCGTCGATGGGGTGTACCCGTCCATCGTGTAGGCCGGCTGCGCTTCGCCGTCGTACACGATCAAGGGCGAGTCGGAGTAGTAGTAGCCGAAGTTGAGGCCCGCCGCGCAGAACTGACGCACGTTGAGCTCATAAGCCTGCTGGCCCAGCGTCGAGCGCGCCGCTTCGCCTTCCGGGCCGGGTTGCTCCAGTTGCGGCGGCAGCGCGTCGCGCATGCGGTTCTTCTGCAGGCCATGGTTCATGGCGAGCCGGGAAACCTGGTCCGTGATCGGCAGCCGCTCGACCTCGTACGCGTCGAGGATCGCGTCGCCGGCCCACCCCTCGAGGCGCGCGGCCAGCATCCAGGACAGGTCGAGGGCGTCGGCGATCCCCGCGTTCATGCCGTAGCCGGCCTGCGGGATCCAGAGGTGGGCGGCATCACCCGCGATGAACACGCGGCCCTTGCGCAGGCGATCGGCCACGAGCCGGCGGGCGATCCAGTCCTCCTTGCTGATCACTTCGTAGGCGAAGTCGCGCTCCACGCCCAGGATCGCGCGAATGCCGGCGTCGCGGTCGACGGCATCGAAATCCGGTTCGATGCCCGGCTTCAGCGGGTTGTGGATCAACCATGTTTCGCGGCCGTCGATCGCGAACAGGGTGCCGCAGCGGCGATGGTTGAACGAGTAGTAGCACCAGGCCGGACGGCCTTCGATCCGCTCGCGCAATCCCGTGGCCCGGATGTAGGTCGACTGCACCTTGTGGATCTCGGCATCGCCGGAAAGACTGGCGCCGATGCCCTTGCGGACCATGGAGCGTGCACCGTCGCAACCCACTAGGTACTGGCAGTGAAGCACGACCGCCTCGTCCGTGTCCAGGTCCGTTGCCCGTGCGATGACCTGCCCCGCGACTTCTTCGAAGCCATCCACCCGCACGCGGTTGAGCAGCGTGACGTGGGGCTGGGCCGCAGCGTTCTCGGCAAGCAGCGGCTCGAGGAACAGCTGGTTGATGCGGTGCGCCGGCTCCGGCGTCGGCCACCATCCGTCCGGGCCGGACTTGTCCTCGTACCGCTCCGTCCGGCCGGGGATGTGGACCCGCGCCAGTTCGGGCCCGGTGGAACTCACACGGAAGGCGATGTCGTTGGACCACTCGGGCGGCAAGCCCGCATTGCGGATACGGTCGACGAAGCCCAGGCGCCGGAACTGCTCCATTGTCCTGGCCGAAACATGGTTGCACTTGACGTTCGGCGGCTCCTTGAAGCCGCGTGTTTCCGCGACAAGCACGGAGACGCCGCGGGCGCTGAGGTCGGCGGCCATCGTCAGGCCCACCGGGCCGGCGCCCACGATCAGGACCTGTGCCCGGAACTCGGGGCTGGCCGCGGCGGTTTTGCCATGGGAATGAACTTGCATGCGTGCATTGCAATGCATCGCCTGCTTCAGATCAATGGAATAATTCTGAAGAACTCTTCAGGGTGGCCTTATGAATCGACCTACCCACCTCAGCATGCGGCAGATGCGGGCCTTCATCGAGGTCTACCAGCTGCGCAAGCTCAGTGCGGCCGCCGAGCGGCTGTCGGTGACGCAGTCGGCCGTGAGCATGCTGCTGCGCCAGACGGAGGAAACGCTGGGAGTGCGGATGTTCGACCGCAACACCCGGGCCATGGTGCCCACCGATGCGGCCCATGAGGCCTATCCGCGGATCCGGGGCATCCTGGCGGACATCGACGGCCTGGGGGACAGCTTCCGGGACCTTGCGCAACTCAAACGCGGTCGCGTGCATATCGCCTGCACCACCATGGTCGGCTGGGCGGTGCTGCCCGCGGCGGTCCGGCGCTTCTCGCGGGAGCATCCCTCGCTGCAACTGCACATCGAGGATTGTTCCCCCGAGGAATTCCTCAAGCGCGTGCTGGACGGACGGGCCGACTTCGGCGTCGGTCGCCCGGACATCGCCGGAGCGGATCTGGCCGTCGAACCGCTGGTGGAAGACCGGCTCAGCCTGGTGTGCAGCAAGAACCACTTCCTGGCGGCTCGCGAGGAGATCCGCTGGCGCGACCTGGAGGGCATGCCGATCATCACGGTGCGGCTCGGCCACGGTGCGACCCGCTTGCTCGATCGCGCCGCCGCCAGGGCGGGCGTCGAACTCACCGTCGTCAACGAGGTCGCGTCGCTGCCGACGGCATTGTGGATGGCCTCGTGCGAGCTGGGGCTGGCAGTGGCGCCGTCGGCGTTGACCTGGAAGCCGCACTTCCCGGAGCTGGTCATCCAGCCGATCAAGGCGCCTGAAGTACGTCGCGACATCAGCGCGCTGTGGCGACAGGGCCGTTCGCTGTCACCGGCGGCTGCTACCTTCCTCGACGTGCTGCGGCAGGAGCTCGAGGGAGTCCGCTTCGGCTGACGCCACGGCTCCCGCTCACCCGCGCGCTGCAGGCGGCGCCTGCAAGGCGGACCTGCTTACTGCGGGGTAACTCCGGCCACCTTCACAATGCGTGCATAGCGCTTGAGCTCGCTTTCGAAGAACGCGTTCGACTGCTCGCTGCTCTGGATGCGCACGACATTGCCCTGCCTGGACATGGCCTCGCGGACTTCCGCCGTGTTGAATGCGGTCGTGATCGCGGCGTGGATGCGTTGCACCTGTGCCGGTGGCAGCCCCTTCGGGCCGACGATGGCGAACCAGCCTTCCACCACGAAGAAAGGCAGGCCGGCCTCGGCCGAAGTCGGGATGTCCGGTGCCGCCGGGCTGCGGCCGAGCGAAGCGATGCACAGCGCGCGCAGCTTGCCCGCCTTGACCTGGCCTGCCACGGCCGGCAGCGCACCCACTCCCCACTGCACCTGGCCTGCCATGATGTCCTGCATCATCGGCCCGAAGCTGCGGTACGGGAT
>JAESGO010000152.1_pt1 | contig 10328 bp, 7 predicted proteins | sample 9269701 | NCBI WGS metagenome assembly JAESGO01 (sample SAMN15720690, study PRJNA650881) | algae metagenome | isolation source: Hormoscilla sp. CMT-3BRIN-NPC48 and co-occurring heterotrophs from... | place: USA: Clark Mountains Wilderness, California | collected 2010-04-18 | reverse complement strand
CGCCCGATCCGGCGATCGCGAGCGTCCCGGCCATCGCACTGACGGCGTTCGCGCGCGCGCAGGACCGCCAGCGGGCGCTCGATGCCGGCTTCGACGTGTACCTTACGAAGCCCGTGGAGCCGCACACGCTGCTGCGCGAGGTCTGGCGGCTGGCGCAACGCGCGCAGCCGCCCGGGCCCGGGGACGATTCCCCCGCCTCCTAGTCCCGCGCCGGGATGTTGCTCAGTTCGGCGTTGGCGTCCACCAGCGCCTTCATCAGCCGCACGAACTCCTTGCGGTCGGTGCGGGACAGCGGCTCCAGCAGGCGCTCCTGGCAGCGGAGCATGCGCGGCGTCGCGGCCTCCAGCAAGTCCAGCCCGTCGGCGGTGGGCGTCACCAGCCGCAGGCGCTTGTCGGCGGCGGACAGGTTGCGCACCAGCAGCCCGCGCGCTTCCAGCCGGTCGATGACGCCGCCGATGGTGGACGTGTCGTAGCCGATCGTCGTCGCCAGCGTCTTCTGGTCGATGCCCGGGGCGTCGCACACCGTCTGCAGCGCCGAGTACTGCACCGGCGTCAGGTTCAGCTCCGCCAGCTCCTGCGCGAACAGCGCCACGGCGATCTGCTGCACGCGGCGCGCGAGGTGCCCGGGCATGGCCGACAGGTCCAGCTTCTTCATCGGCCAATTCTAGGACAAAACAAATCAGCATGCTGTTCGTCAGCATGCGTACAATCTGCGCATTGCACATGCGGAGAAGCAGCGACATGCAGTTCCACCTGAACGGCTTCCGGCCCGGCGATCCCCACCTGGCCGACGCGGCCCCCGGGCTGCCGGCCCGCACCGACGGCGTGCCGCCGGAAGTGGACGTGCTGATCGTCGGCTGCGGGCCGGCCGGCCTCACGCTGGCCGCGCAGCTCGCGGCTTTCCCCGACATCCGCACCTGCATCGTGGAGCAGAAGGACGGGCCGCTGCAGCTGGGGCAGGCCGACGGCATCGCCTGCCGCACCATGGAGATGTTCGCGGCCTTCGGTTTCGCCGAGCGCGTGCTGAAGGAGGCTTGCTGGATCAACGAAGTCACCTTCTGGAAGCCGGGTGAAACGGATGCCGGCGAGATCGTGCGCCACGGGCGGGTGCAGGACACCGAGGACGGCCTCTCCGAATTCCCGCACGTGGTGCTGAACCAGGCCCGCGTGCACGACTTCTACCTGGACGTGATGCGCAACGCGCCGGGCCGGCTGGAGCCGCACTACGCGCGCCGCTTCGTCGACGCCACCGTGGACGATGCGGCAGACCATCCGGTCACCGTGCGGCTGGAGCGCACCGACGCCGCCCATGCGGGGCAGGTCGAGACCGTGCGGGCGCGCTATGTCGTCGGCTGCGACGGCGCGCGCAGCGCGGTGCGCAAGTCGATCGGGCGGCAGCTCGTCGGCGATTCGGCCAACCACGCCTGGGGCGTGATGGACGTGCTGGCCGTGACCGACTTCCCCGACATCCGCTACAAGGCCGCGGTGCAGTCGGCGGCGGGCAACCTGCTGGTGATCCCGCGCGAAGGCGGCTACCTGGTGCGGCTCTACGTGGAGATGGACAAGCTCGGCGAAGAGGAGCGTGTGGCCAACCGCGGCATCACGCTGGAACAACTGGTCGCCACCGCGCAGCGCATCCTTCATCCGTACACGCTGGAGGTCAGGGAGGTGCCCTGGTGGTCGGTCTACGAGATCGGCCAGCGCATCTGCGACAAGTACGACGACGTGCCGGCTGCGGCGGGCGGTCGGCTGCCGCGCGTGTTCATCGCGGGCGACGCCTGCCACACCCACAGCCCCAAGGCCGGGCAGGGGATGAACTTCTCCATGCAGGACGCCTTCAACCTCGGCTGGAAGCTCGCCGCCGTGCTGCGCCGGCAAGCGGTGCCTGAGCTGCTGCACACCTACTCGGAAGAACGCCAGGTGGTGGCGCAGGAGCTGATCGACTTCGACCGCGAGTGGGCGAAGATGTTCAGCGATCGCGCAAGGTACGGCGGCGACGACGCCGAAGCGGCGCAGGGCGTCGATCCGCGCGCGTTCCAGCAGTACTTCGAGCGGCATGGCCGCTTCACCGCCGGCATGGGCACGCACTACCGGCCGTCGATCATCCGCGGCGAGGACACGCACCAGCACCTGGCCACCGGCTTCGTGGTCGGCACGCGGTTCCATTCGGCGCCGGTGGTCCGCGCCTGCGACGCGAAGCCCGTGCAGCTGGGGCACGCCGGCCAGGCCGACGGCCGCTGGCGGCTGTACGCCTTCGCCGGTGCCGACGACGCCGGCCTGCGCGCGCTGTGCGAGTTCCTCGCGCAGGGGCCGGAGTCGCCGGTGCGCAGGTACACGCCGGCCGGCCAGGACATCGATGCCGTGTTCGACCTGCGTGCCGTCCTGCAGCAACGGCACGCCGACGTCGACCTGCTCGCGCTGCCGGGACTGCTGCTGCCGCGCAAGGGCGTGCACGGCCTGCGCGACTATGAAAAGGTGTTCTGTCCCGACCTGAAGAACGGCCCTGACATCTTCGCGCTGCGTGGCATCGACCGCGCGCGGGGCGCGCTCGTGGTGGTGCGGCCCGACCAGTACATCGCGCACGTGCTGCCGCTAGCCGCCCACCAGGCGCTGGCGGAGTTCTTCTCCACCTTCATGCGGGCGAGCTGAGAAGTTAAAGTCGGGCCATGCAATGGCTCCGTTCCCGTATCGCCGGTTCTCCCCGCCGCGCCGTCCTGCTCGGCAAGGGCCTGTTCCTCGCGGGCTCCATCCTGATCCTGGGCGCGGTGTTCGCGCGGGCGGGCCTGATGGGCGTCAACGGCGAGCGCACACAGGCGGGGCAACCGGCGCTGCAGACGCTCGCCGAGGCCTATCCGCAGTACCCCACGTGGCTGGTGCCGGAGGGGCCGCTCGGATTCGCCATCTCCGCCCTGCTGGTGCTCGCGGGCATGGCGCTGATCGTGCTCGCCGAAGATGCCGTCAAGCGCGAGCGGGCCCGGCGCGACGCGCGGTTCTGAGTGTCCCCGTCCGAGCTTCGTAGGGTGTGCAGCTCCGCTGCGCACCGTGCAACGCTGAACGCTCGACGCTCAACACTCAACGCTCCGCGATGTAGTGCTGCGTGGTCACGGCTTCGCCATCGCGCAGGAACTCGCGCACCCGCGCTTCCGTTTCCTGGTCGGCCAGCGTCGCACGGGCGCGCTGGTGCAGGTAGTCGGCCCATGAGGCGACGATGAAACGCTCGACGTAGCGCGAAGGATCGCCGAGGTCGCGGTACACGCGCCAGAGCGTGGCGCCGTCGCGGCGGCGCGTGGCGCGCAGCCCGCTCACCGCGTGCAGGAATTCCTCGGCTTCACCGGCGCGGATGCGGTAGCTCACCTCCACCGAGATGGGGCCGTCGTCGGGCAGCGGCTGCTCGTGGATGAACGTGTCGTCCCACAGCGAAACCGGCGTGATCTCCATCATCTCGCCCATGCGCAGCGGGAACCAGCGCGCCAGCACGATGCCTGCCGTCATGGCGATGGCCGCCAGCGTGAGCGCGACACCCAGGCCGGCGATGCCCGAGACCGCGCCCCAGAACGCCGATCCGATCGCGAACGAGCCCAGCGCGCTGACGGTGTGCAGGGCGACGGCGCGCGAGCGCACCCACGGCGGCGCGCTCGATTGGGTCGCCGTGTTGAAGGTGGCCATGACGGCCATCCAGGCGGCGCCGCCGATCGTCAGCGCGACGAACACGACGGCCGGCACCTGCACGAACGCGGCGACCAGCATCACGCCGGCATAGACGAGGCAGCCGATGGCCACCAGCCGCTCCAGCCCGAGCCGCGCCCGCAGGCCACCGAGCACCAGGCCGGCGGCGACGGCACCCGTCCCGAGGCAGCCCATGAGGAAGCCGAAACCGGCGGCGCCCAGCTGCAGCCGCTGCGCCGCGATCGCCGGCAACAGCGCCCACAGCGCCGAACCGGCGCCGCTGTAGGCCACGGTGCGCAGCAACTGCGCGAGGATCATGGGCGAGTGCCTCGCATAGCGCAGGCCGGCGACGGTGCCGCTCCAGATGCGCTCCGCGGGCAGCGGCGACTTGGCGTGGGCGGCCGGCGGCCAGCGCCGCACGGCCTGCATCATCACCAGGGCGGTGACCAGCGCGAGCGCGAACACCCAGCCCGCACCGAGCCAGGCGAAGACGAAGCCGGCGATCGAGGGACCGAGCGCGCGCGCGCTGTTCCACGCGATCGACATGGCGGTGATCGCCTGCGGCATGTCCTCGCGCGGCACGGTGTCGGCCACGCTGGTGTTCCAGGCCGGCGACAGCAGCGCGGTGCAGCAGCCGGCGGCGAAGGTGAAGAGCAGCAGGGTGGCCGGGCCGGCCCACCCGGCCAGGGCCAGCAGCGCGAGCACGGCAACGACGCCGACCTGCACCCCGAGCGCCTTCAGGATCAGCCCCCGGCGGTCGGTGGTGTCGGCCAGCACGCCCGCGGGCAGCGCCAGCAGGAACATCGGCAGGAACACGGCGGTCTGCACCAGGGCCGCCAGGAACGAGGAGCCGGTGAGCTCCACCATGAGCCACGACGCCGCCATGACCTGCATGGCGTTGCCGGTGAAGTAGATGGCGCTGCCGGCCCAGAGCCCGCGGAAGGCCGGAAAGCGCAGCGTGGACCAGAGGGAATGGGAGGCGGAGGGCATCGGCGGTTGCGGGAATTATGGGGGGAGGCAAAGCCCGGCTTGCGTGCCGCCGCCGTTCTGCCATCATCCGCCGAGCTTTCCGGAGGACCCCATGAAACGTGCGCTCGCCTGCCTGTTGCTCGTCCTGCCCCTGCTGGCCTTCGGCCAGGCCGCCGCGCCGCCGCCCGCCGCGCCCGCACCCGCGCGGCCGGCCACTGCGGTGACCAAGGTGGAAGGGACCGACAACGTCTACATCTTTCGCAACGGCGGCCACCAGGCGATGTTCGTGGTGACCAGCGCCGGCGTGATCGCGACCGACCCCGTCGCCTACGGCAAGCCCACGGGCGGCCAGCAGTACGTGGACGCGATCCGCAGCGTGACCAGCCAGCCGATCCGCTACCTGGTCTACAGCCACCACCACTTCGACCACATCGCCGGCGGCCAGGCCTTCAAGGCCGCCGGCGCCACCATCCTGGCGCACCGGCGCGTGCGCGAGCGGCTGGCCCCCCTTCGGGACCCGCACACGCCGCTGCCCGACGAAGTGTTCGGCGACGAGGGCCGCACGCTGTCGCTGGGCGGCACGACGCTGGAGCTGCGCTACCTGGGGCTGAACCACTCCGACTCGAACATCGTGATGCTGCTGCCGCGCGAGAAGCTGGTCTTCATCGTCGACGCCATCCCGGTGGGCCAGGTGCCCGGACGCGGCATGATCGACTTCCACCCGGTCGAAACCGAGGACTTCATGCGCAAGGTGATGGCGATGGACTGGGACCGGATGATCCCGGGCCATCCCGGCCCGAACGACCGCCTGGGCACCAAGAAGGACGTGGCCGACCAGCTCGAGCTGCTGCAGAAAGCCTCGGCCGAGATGAAGCAGCTGGCGCAGGACGGCAAGTGCTGGGACGCGGCCGAACGCGAGTTCAAGCTGCCCGGCTACGAGAACTGGCCGGGCTACGCCAACAACCTGCAGTTCATCGCCCGCCGGTACTGCGGCTACTGGGGCCGCGGAACGTGAAGCGCATGCAGGCCTTGTCCGCGTCGCTGCGGGCGGCCGCCGCCATGGCGCCCGTCGACGACCCGATCCCGGCGCTGCAGTCCGCGTACCTGAACGCGGTCACGCCGGGCCCCCAGGCCGACCTGCACCGCGAGCTGATCGCCTCGGTGCTGGCGCGCGTGCAGCGCAGCTACGCCCGCGAAGTCGACCTCGCCACGGTGGCCGCGGCCGCACTGAATGTGCTGCAGGCGCTGCCCGCGGGCGCCGGCGACCCCGCGGAGACGTTCGCCAAGGCGATCGGCGCCGGCCTGCGCACCCTCGATCCCTATTCGCGCTACCTCGATGCGCGCAGCCACGGCAGCGAGCGCGATGCCAGCGTGGGATTCGGCGGCGTCGGGCTCGAACTCGAAGGCAGTGACGGCGCGGTGCGGGTGGTGGCGCCGATGCCCGGCACGCCCGCTGCGCGCGCCGGCGTGCTGGCCGGCGACCTGATCGTTCGCGTGGACGACGAGCGGCTGGCCGGCCTCCCCTTGCCCGATGCGATGGCGCGCATGCGCGGCGAGCCGGGCTCACCGGTGTCGCTCACCATCCGCCGCGCGGGCGTCGCGCAGGAGTTCACCGTGGCGCTGCGGCGCGACACCATCCGTCGGCAGCTGCTGCGATGGAGCATGGAAGGCGACGTGCTGGTGCTCAAGCTGGCGAGCTTCGGCGGCCCGGTGTCGGCGGCGCTGCGGCAGGCGGTGGCGGATGCCGGTGCCCTCGGCGCGCCGCGGGGCGTGGTCCTCGACCTGCGCGGCAACCCGGGCGGCCTGCTCACCGAAGCCGTGGCTACGGCTGACACCTTCCTGGCCAGCGGCGAGATCGTCACGCTGCGCAGCCGCATGGCGAGCCGCCAGCGCACCTGGCATGCCGACGCGACCGAGCTGCTGGCGGGCCTGCCGATGGTGGTGCTGGTCGACCGGCGCTCGGCCTCGGCCTCCGAACTGGTGGCGGCGGCCTTGCAGGAGAACGGGCGCGCCAAGGTGATGGGCCAGCGCAGCTTCGGCAAGGGCACCGTGCAGTCGGTCTTTCCGCTCGGCGAGCAGAAGGGCGCGCTGCGGGTGACCACCTCGGTCTACCACGGGCCTTCAGGCCGCACGGTGCAGGGCAGCGGGGTGGTGCCCGATATCGAGCTGGTGACAGCCGTGCCCGATGCGCGAACGCTCGTCGAGGTGGAGGGCGCCCGCGTGCCGCAGCGACTCGAGCAGGCGCACTGCGCGCCGCCGGCGGCAGCCGATGCCGCGCTGTCGTGCGCGATCGGCTACCTGAAAGCCGGCGACCTGCCGCTTTGATGCCGCGGCAGCCGGCGTGCGAAAGCGCTGACGCGCACTGCGCCCGACGGCGCGGTTGACACCCCCTGCTCGGGTGGTACGCTGGGTTCATGCCGCAACGCCTGCCCGATCCCGAAAGCCCGCCGTCGCCGGCGGCGGAGGCGGCGCGCTATGCCTTGCTGCGCCGGCTGGCGCCGTCCATGCGCCACCACCTGGTGGTGAACCTGCAGCCGATCGGCATGATCTACGAGGTGATGGAGCGCAGGCTGCGCTCCGCCGAGCCCGACCTCGCGCACGTGCATGACAGCGCCGGCAAGATCAACGGCTTCGCGCGGGCCGCGCTGGCCTCGTCGATCGAAGTGGTGGGTTGGCTGTCGCCCGACGAGGCGGTGGGCACCGGCGTGCAGGAAGCGGCGCGCGAATGCGCGGGCCTGCTCGCCACCAGCCTCAGCTTCCGCGGCTTCGCGCTGCGCAACGAGGTGGCGTCGCAGGCGGGGCAGGTGCGGCGCTCCGCCATCCGCAGCCTGCTCACGGGCGCGCTGGTCTACACCACCGACCACCTGCCGCCGCCGGCGGTCCTGGTGATCACCGCGCAGGCCGGGGAGCAGGAGGTCGTTCTCTCCATCGCGGTGCGAGCCGGGGAAGGCGACAAGGGCTTCGCCGCCGAAGCGGCCTACCGCCGGCTCGAGTGGCGCGACATGCAGGCGCTGGCCGCCGCCGAAGGCGCCGTGCTCGAGCGCGTGGGGCAGGGCGTTGCGATCCGCCTGCCCTGGCTGGTCGCGCCCCAGGCAGGCTAGCGCTCGAACCCGAGCTTCTTCATCGCGGCGCCGAGCGTGGCGCGGCTCTTCTCGTAGTCGGCCCACGGTGCGTTGCCCTGGTCCAGCCGCGTGTGCACGCTGCCCACAGTCCAGTGCGCGCCGCCCTTGAGCGAGGCGAGTTCGTCCCAGCGCACCGGCACCGAGATGCCCAGGCCCGGGCGCGAGCGGGCCGACCACGCGCAGGCCGTGGTGGCGCCGTAGCCGTTGCGCAGGTAGTCGATGAAGATCTTGCCGACGCGATTGCTGGCGCCGCTCTTGGCGACGAAGCGGTCCGGCAGCGTCCTGGACATGTGCTGCACCACCGCCTGCGAGAAATCCTTGACGGTGTCCCAATCGAGCAGCTTCTTCAGCGGCACCACCAGGTGCAGGCCCTTGCCGCCGCTGGTCTTGAGGAAGCAGGGCAGCTCCAGCTCGGTGAGCATGGCGCGCACCAGTTGCGCGGCTTCCTGGATCTGCGGCCAGCTGACGCCTTCGCCCGGATCGATGTCGAAGGTCATGCGATCGGGCTTGTCGATCGCGGCCTTGACGCCGTTCCAGGTATGGAACTCGATCACGTTCATCTGCGCCGCCGACAGCAGGCCTTCCGGCGTCACCACTTCCAGCATCGCGGGGTGGCCGGGGAAGATGGCCGGGTCGAGCTGCGCGATGCCGGCCATCTTGTAGCGGTCCAGGTGCTTCTGGAAGAACAGCTGGCCCTCGACGCCGTCGGGCGCCCGCACCATGGCGATGGGCCGCCCTTTCAGGTGCTCCATCATCAGCGGCGCCACCAGCGCGTAGTAGCGCACCAGCCCGATCTTGGTGGTGCCGCTTTGCGGATCCACCACCCGGTCGGGATTGCTGATGCGCAGCGTCGGCGGCAGGGCCACGCCGGCAGTGGGCGTGGTGGCCTGCACCGGCGCCGCTGCCGGCGTGGCCGCGGCGGCTGTGGACTTCGCCTTGCGCGGCTTGGCCGCGGGCTGGTCCGCCGGCGGCGCGTGCACCACCGGTTCCACGCCGATGCCGTCCGCCGGCTTGTCCGTGCGCAGGCCGTGGAACACCGAGTGGCGCACCTTGCCGTCACGCGTCCACTCGCCGAAGGAAACCTCGCACACCAGCTCCGGCCGCACCCAGTGCGCGGCGCGCGGAATGCCGGTGCCGGCCTGGAAGGCGGTGCGCTCCACCGCCAGGGCGTCGAGCTGGCGGCGCAGCTCGCGCAGCGTGCCTTCGTTGAAGCCGGTGCCCACGTTGCCCGCGTAACGCAGCTTGCCTTCGTCGTGCACGCCGAGCAGCAGCGAGCCGATGCCGGTGCGGCTGCCTTTGGGATCGGTCCAGCCGGCGATCACGAACTCCTGGCGCAGTTTGCACTTGAGCTTGATCCAGTCGCTGGAGCGGCGGCCCACGTACGCCGAATCGGCGCGCTTGGCGATCACGCCTTCCAGCCCGAGCTGGCAGGCCGACTTGAGCATCTGCGCCGGGGCCGCGTCGAACACCGCGCTGAAGCGCACGTTGGGGTGCGGCTTGCGCTCGACGATGCGTTGCAGCACCTCGCGCCGCGCCACCAGCGGCACGTCGCGCAAGTCATGACCGGCACAGAACGGAACGTCGAACAGGTAGAAGACGATCTGTTCGGTGCGGGCGCTGTCGAAGGCGTTCTGCAGGGCCTGGAAATCGGCCGGCACGTCAGTGCCCGGCATGATGATCTCGCCGTCGTACCAGCCGTCGGGCAGCTCCATGGACTGCAGCGCCTTCACCAATCCGGCCAGCCGCGACGTCCATTCGTTGCCGTTGCGCGTGACCAGCTGGATTTCGCCCGCCTCGACACGCGCGAGCATGCGGTAGCCGTCGAACTTGATCTCGAACACCCAGTCCCCGGCGTCGGCAGGTGGTTCGTCCACCAGCACGGCCAGCTGCGGCTGCAAGGTGGCGGGCAGGGCGGCGGGCCGGGCGCCGGCAGGCGGGCCGTCGGTAACCGCGGGTGCAGCGGCGGGCGTGGCGGTGGCGCCCGGGGCGGCAGATGACGGCTTCGCGTCGGGACGGTCGGCCAGCGACTGCACGCTGTCGGGCATCTCGTCGACCACGCTGTATTCAATGGCGGGGCGGACGAACTCGTCGCGCTCCTTGATCAGCAGCCAGGGATCCTCGCGGCCCTTGCCGCGGCCCTTCATGCGCACCAGCGTCCAGCGCCCGTGCATCTTGTGGCCGCGCATCTCGAACTTGAGCTTGCCGTCGCGATAACCCTTGTGCGGGTCCTCGAGCGGAATCCAGGTGCCCTTGTCCCAGATGATGACCTTCCCGGCACCGTAGTTGCCTTCGGGGATCTGGCCTTCGAACTTGTTGTACGCGATGGGATGGTCCTCGGTGGGCATCGCCATGCGCTTGTCGGCGGGGTCGTAGCTCGGTCCCTTGGGAACCGCCCAGCTCTTCATCGTGCCTTCGAGCTCCAGCCGGAAGTCGTAGTGCAGCCGCGTGGCCCAGTGCTTCTGGATCACGAAGCTGCGTGCATCCTCGTTCGCTTCGCCGCCCTCGGCCGGTTCCGGCGTGGCGTCGAAGTTGCGCTTGTCGCGGTATTTCTGGAGTGCGGTCTTCTCGCTC
>JAESGO010000150.1_pt1 | contig 11081 bp, 10 predicted proteins | sample 9269701 | NCBI WGS metagenome assembly JAESGO01 (sample SAMN15720690, study PRJNA650881) | algae metagenome | isolation source: Hormoscilla sp. CMT-3BRIN-NPC48 and co-occurring heterotrophs from... | place: USA: Clark Mountains Wilderness, California | collected 2010-04-18 | reverse complement strand
CCCGGCACGTCCTTGCTCAAGGCCAGGATGCTCGGCGGCGGCGCTTCGCCGAAGTACAGGTCGCCGTACGGGTCATCTTCGACCACCAGCACCTGGTGCTTCACGGCCAGTTCCAGCACGCGCTTGCGCCGCTCCAGGCTCAGGAGCGCGCCGCTCGGGTTGCCGAAGGTGGGGATCAGGTAGACGAACTTCGGCTTGTGCTCCACGATCATGCGTTCGAGCTTCTCGACGTCGACGCCGTGCGCGTCGATCGGCGCGCTCTGCACGTCGGCGCCATAGAGGCGGAAGCACTGGATGGTGGCCAGGAAGGTCGGGCCTTCCACGATCACCTTGTCGCCGGGGCTGATCATCGTCTTGCCCAACAGGTCCAGCGCCTGCTGGCTGCCGGTGGTCACGATCAGCTGGTTGGGTTCGAGATCGGTGACGCCCTTGCTGCGCATGAAGGCGGCCAGCTGCGCGCGCAGCGGCTCGTAGCCCTCGGTGGCGCCGTACTGCAGCGCGCTGCCCGGCTCCTCGTCCAGCGCCTTGTTGGCCGCTTCCTTGAGGCCCGCCACGTCGAACATCGCGCTGTCCGGAAAGCCACCGGCGAAGCTGATGATGCCGGGCTTGCCGAGCAGCTTGAACAGCTCGCGGATGGCGGAGGTTTCTACGTTTTGCAGGCGGGTGGCGAATTGCAATGGCATGGGGTTCTCGGCTTGACGTGAACGGGACAGCAGGCATTGTGCCGCCACTCGGCAGACCGCCCCTAGTGGTAGGCCTGCTTCACGCGCTCAAGGGCGTTCTCGATGTGGGCGGTGATCTTGCTCGAACCCATGGCACTCAGTTGCAGGCGGTGCGTGGCGCGGGTCATCGCTACATACAGCAGGCGCAACTCCTCCAGCCGGCGCGCCTGCGCGTCCTCCAGCTGGTCCAACGCCATCGCGAACACGACGGGGAACTCCAGCCCCTTGCTGCTGTGGAAGGTCGTCAGGGTCACGACCGCTTCGGGCGACGCCTCCCGGCGGGCCGTTTTCGGCGCTGAACACGCGACCCCGGCGGCCTCCAGCGCGGTGCGCACGCCGTCCAGGCTCTTGCGGAACCGCGCGAGGACGGCGATGTCGCCTGGGGACCGGCCTTGCCCGATCAGCTCCGCAATTGTGTTCGCGATCTGGGCCGCCTCCTGCCTGCCGCTGTCGAAGCGGAGGAACACCGGCATGGGCCCGCTGCGTCCGGCCGATTGCGGCATCACCAGCGGCATGTCTTCGGCGGTCGCATCCTTGCGATCTTCGAGGATGCCTTCGGCGCATTCCACCGCCAGGGCCAGCACCTCGGTGGTGTTGCGGTAGTTGATCTTCAGGATCTCGGTGCGGCCTTGTGCCTCGATGCCTAGTTTCGCGAAGCTGAGCTTCCGCCGCGACTTCTGGTAGATGGACTGGGCATCGTCGTACAGCACCAGCAGCGACTTCGTCGTCGGGTCCACCATCTGCGCTGCGGCGGCGAGCCACTCGTCCTTCAAGTCGTGCGCTTCGTCGATCAGGAGCGCGGCGTACTGGCCCTTGGGCACGCGGGCAGATGCGATCCCCTCGCAGGCGATCGCAGCAAGCGCCTCGTATTCGTCACTGGTCAGCTGGCCCCGGCGGATCGGGGCGAGCTGGTAGGTACGGATCACGTCCATCGCCCACGCGTGGAAGGTACTGACCTGCACCGCCGGCCCCACGCCCTTCACGCGCAGCATGGTCTCGATGCGCGTTGCCAAGTCGCGGTTGTAGCAAAGCACCAGGATCGGCTTGTCCGGGCGGGCGATGGCTTGCAGCTGCACCGCGCGGAAGATCAGGATCATCGTCTTGCCCGAGCCGGCCGGGCCGTGGATCAGCCGGTGGCCTTCACCGAGGTTGCGCGCCACGGCCTCCTGCTGCAGGTCCATCACCTGCAGCACGTCCTGCACCAGCAGCCGCGCCGGCGAGTTCTCGGGCAGCAGGGACTGCTGTACGCCCATGCGCAGTTCGGGGAACAGCAAGGCTCGCACGATGTTCATCTGCGGCAGCGAAAGGACGCACTGCCACTGCACGTTGAACATGCCCCACAACTTCTGCTGGAACGCCATGGTGTCGACATCGTCGGCCAGGTCGTCCTGCAGCATCACCTTGTGCGGCTCGAAGACGGCGGTGAAGCTCGGGTCCTGCGCCACGTCGACCGCCTTGATGTGGCTGAGGACGCCGCCCCAGCCCCAGGGCAGCAGCAGCTTGCCGCGGTGTGGCCCGTCCGGCTGGAGCAGCTCCGGAAACTTCTGCAGCTGGTGGACCAGGTCCAGCATGTAGCCGCGCGCCTGGGACACCGGGTGGTCGGAGTGGACGAGGCCCTGCGCCGTGTTCAGCTGCACCTGCATCGGGTTGGCGTCGACGATCGTCTGCCGCTTCCAGTCCTTCACCTCCAGGATCAGCAGTCCGCGCCGCGGGTGCAGGATGACGAAGTCCGGCTCGCGCCCGGAGCCCATGATGGGAATGTTGTGCCAGACGGCGTAGTCGTCTTCGAGATGGCGCGCCAGTGCATCCAGCACGCGCTTCTCGCCTGCGTTCGCCCTTTCGCGGATCTTCGTCTTGCCCTGCGGAAATATGGCCAACTGCTGAGCCCTCCCTCGGGGGAGTCTAAGGGAGAGGGTGCGGGGAGCTCGCGGGAGCGAGGGCGCGGAAGCTGGGGTGCGCTTCGCTTACCGCCAGCTACGCGAGCGGGTCTGTATGGATCCGTAGGCTGGCGGTAAGGCGAAGCCGCACCCCAGCATCACACCAAAACGCCGCCCTCACTCCGCATGCAACCGCTGCGCCAACGTATCCCTCGCCTTCACCAGCTGCCCCAGGAACGCATCCCGAAACTCCACCATCGACATCCGCTCCGCCCGCACGGAGATGCTGAGGCCGGCGACGGTCGCGCCGCTACGGTCGAACACCGGTACCGCCATGGAGCGCACGCCCAGCTCCAGCTCTCCGTCGGCACCGATCCAGCCTTCGCGGCGACAGCGGTCCACCTGCGCCAACACGCCGGCGACATCGTGGATGGTCGTGCGGGTCAGCGCTGGCCGGTCCATCGCCCGCACCCGGCGCTCCGCCTCCGCCGGCGGCAGGCTGGCCAGCAGCACGCGCCCGAGCGCGGAGCAATACACCGGCAGGCGCGAGCCGATGCCCAGGCCCGTCGAGAGGCTGCGCCGCGCGGTGGAACGCGCCACGATGATCACGTCCTGCCCCACCAGCTTGCCCAGCGACGCAGACTGCCGCGTGCGTTCCGACAGCGCATCCAGCAGCGGCTGGGCCAGCCCTGGCGTGGGGCGCGACGTCAGGTACGCGTGCGCCAGCAGCAGCACCCGCGGCGCCACCCAGAAGCGCTTGCCGTCGCTGTCGAGGTAGCCGAGCACGTGCAGGGTGGACAGCGAGCGGCGGGCTGACGCGGGCGTCGCGCCCGTCAGCCGCGCCACCTCCGACAAGGTCAGCTTGGCGTGCTGCCGGCCGAAGCAGCCGAGCACCTCCAGTCCCTTCTCCAGCGAGGCGACGAAGTCCTTGCCCGACCGCGGATCCTTTACGGGCTCTTCACCGGCTTTCTTGCGCATAGCGCAATTCTGGCTTGGTTTGCCGACGGCGCGGCGACACACTCGCAGGCTCGCCGCAAGCAATCCAAAACAAGGAGACATCCCGTGAACCAGACCCTGTCCCGCCGCGCTGCCATCGTCCTCGCCGCTGCCTTTGCCGCAGCCGCAGGCGCCCCCGCCCTGGCGCAGCCGGCCACCACGCTCAAGCTGATCGTCCCCTTCCCCGCCGGCGGCACCGCCGACGTGCTGCCGCGCCTGCTGGCCGAGAAGGTCCGCGCCGGCTTCCCCGCCGGCATCGTGGTGGAGAACAAGGCCGGCGCCGGCGGCAACATCGGCGCGGAGTTCGTCACCCGTGCCGACGCCGACGGCACCACCTTGCTGGTGTCGCCGCCCGGCCCGATCGCGATCAACCAGCACCTGTACAAGTCGCTGTCGTTCGACCCGACCAAGTGGGTCCCGGTGACCGTGATCGCCACGGTGCCCAACGTCCTGGCCGTCAGCAACAAGGTGCCGGCCAAGACCGTCGAAGAGTTCATCGCCTACCTGAAGGCCAACCCCGGCAAGGTCAGCTACGCGTCGCAGGGCAACGGCTCCACCTCGCACCTCACGGCTGCCATGTTCATGCAGCTGACCGGCACCGACATGGTCCACGTCCCGTACAAGGGCACGGCGCCCGCGCTGGTCGACATCGTGGGCGGCAACGTCGACGTGTTCTTCGACAACATCAGCTCCTCGGCCCAGTTCCACACCGGCGGCAAGCTCAAGATCCTGGCCGTGGCCGACCAGAAGCGATCCACGCTGCTGCCGCAGGTGCCCACCTTCGTCGAGGCTAAGGTGCCCGGCATGGTCGCCGTCACGTTCTTCAGCATGGTCGCGCCCCCGGGCACGCCCAAGGCCGCCGTCGACTACGCGCACAAGCAGTTCTCCGCGGCGTTGCAGGCGCCGGACGTGCAACAGAAGTTCGCGGCGCAAGGCGCCACGCCGGGCGGCTGGACGCCCGAGCGCAGCGGCCAGTTCATCCGCGAGGAGTCGGCCAAGTGGGGCCGCGTGGTCAAGTCCGCCAACGTGACGCTGGAGTGACGATGCAGGAACAGGCCATCCACTGGCACGGCGCCGGCCTCACCCGGGTTCCGTACGACCTCTACACCGACCCCGCCACCGCGCAGCAGGAGCAGGAGCGCATCTACCGCGGCGCCACCTGGAACTACCTTTGCCTGGACGCCGAGCTGCCGGAAGCCGGCAGCTTCCGCACCACCCACGTCGGCGACACGCCGGTGGTGGTGGTCAAGGACGCCGACGGCGAGGTCTACGCCTTCGAGAACCGCTGCGCCCATCGCGGCGCGCTGATCGCGCTGGAAAAGAGCGGCAAGGCCGAGAGCTTCCAGTGCGTGTACCACGCCTGGAGCTACAACCTGCAGGGCGACCTGACCGGCGTGGCGTTCGAAAAGGGCGTCAAGGGCAAGGGCGGCATGCCCGCATCGTTCTGCAAGGAAGAACACGGCCCGCGCAAGCTGCGCATCGCCGTTTACTGCGGCCTGGTGTTCGGCAGCTTCAGCGAAGACGTGCCCTCGATCGAGGAGTACCTGGGCGACGAGATCTGCGCGCGCATCGAGCGCGTGCTGCACAAGCCGGTGGAAGTCATCGGCCGCTTCACCCAGGCGCTGCCCAACAACTGGAAGCTGTACTTCGAGAACGTCAAGGACAGCTACCACGCCAGCCTGCTGCACCTGTTCTTCACCACCTTCGAGCTGAACCGCCTGTCGCAAAAGGGCGGCGTGATCGTCGACGAGACCGGCGGCCATCACGTCAGCTACTCGATGATCGACGCCTCGGCGGCCGACTCCTCGTACAAGGAACAGGGCCTGCGCTCGGACGATTCCAAGTACCGGCTGAAGGACACGACGGTGCTGGAAGGCTTCAAGGAATACGACGACGGCATCACGCTGCAGATCCTCTCGGTGTTTCCTGGCTTCGTGCTGCAGCAGATCCAGAACTGCCTGGCGGTGCGCCAGGTGCTGCCCAAGGGCCAGGACCGGTCCGAGCTGAACTGGGTCTACATCGGCTACACCGACGACACGCCCGAGCAGCGCAAGGTGCGCCTGAAGCAGTTGAACCTGGTGGGGCCCGCCGGCTTCATCAGCATGGAAGACGGCGCCGTCGGCGGCTTCGTGCAGCGCGGCATCGCCGGCGCGCAGGGGCTGGAGGCGATCGTGGAGATGGGCGGAGAAAGCACGGAATCGAGCGACGGCCGAGCCATCGAGAATTCGGTGCGCGGCTTCTGGAAAGCCTACCGCTCCCACATGGAGGCGGCGCGATGATCGACGTCCTGGCGCTCTGCGCCTTCAACGCCGCCTACGCGCAAGCCATCGACGGCGACGCGCTGGAGCAGTGGCCCGCCTTCTTCACCGCCGACTGCCACTACCGCATCACCAACGTGGAGAACGAGCGCGAAGGCCTGCCCGCGGGCGTGGTGTACGCCGACTCCCGCGACATGCTGGAAGACCGCATCGCGGCGCTGCGCGAGGCCAACATCTACGAGCGGCACCGCTACCGGCACATCCTCGGCGTGCCGATGCTGGAGTCCGCCGACGAGGACGGCGCGGTGGCGCGCACGCCGTTCATGGTGGCTCGGATCATGCACACCGGCGAGACGACGCTGTTCGCCACCGGCGAATACCGCGACCGCTTCGCCCGGGTCGACGGCAAGCTGCTGCTGGCCCAGCGCGTGGCGGTCTGCGACAGCACCGTCACCGACACCTTGCTGGCCCTGCCGCTGTGACGCGCCGCATCGCGCTGTCGGTCGGCGACCCCAACGGGATCGGACCCGAGATCGTGCTGAAGGCGCTCGACGCGCTGCGTGGCGAAGACCGCCTGCAGCTGACGGTGTTCGGCCCGCCGGCGGTGCTGGAGCGGGCGGCCGCGGTCACCGGCTTGCAGGACGTGCTGGCCGCGGCGCAGCTGCGGCCTTGCGGTGAGCTTCCCGACTCGGCAGCCGTCCCGGGCCGGATCGATGCCGAAGCGGGTGCCAGCACGGTCGCCTCGGCCACCGCCGCCATCGAGGCCTGTCGCGCCGGCGAGTTCGACGCCGTCGTCGCCGGTCCGCACCACGAGACCGCCATTGCGCAGGCCGGCATCCCGTTCAGCGGCTACCCGTCGCTGCTGGCGCGCGTGTGCGGCGAACGCGAGGGCCGCGTGTTCCTGATGCTGGTGGGCGGCGGCCTGCGCATCGTGCACGTCACGCTGCATGAAAGCGTGGCCACTGCGCTGGCGCGGCTGACGCCGGAACTGGTGGTTGCCGCCACGATGGCAGGCGTGCGCGCCTGCCAGGCGCTGGGCCTCGCCCACCCGAGCGTCGCGTTGTTCGGCATCAACCCGCACGCCTCCGAAGGCACCTTGTTCGGGCCGCAAGACCAGGTCTGCTCGGTGCCCGCGGCGCAGCGGCTGCGTGAGCTCGGCCTGGAGGTCACCGGGCCCCAGGGTGCCGACGTGCTGCTGGCCGACCGCAGGCATGACCTGTACGTGGCCATGCTGCACGACCAGGGCCACATCCCCGTCAAGCTGCTGGCGCCGCAGGCGGCCAGCGCCATCTCCATCGGCGCCGACGTGCTGCTGGCCAGCACCGGGCACGGCAGCGCGATGGACATCGCGGGCCGGGGCACGGCCCGGCCCGACGCCCTGCTGCGCAGCCTGCGCCTGCTCGGCGGCCTCACCTGAAACGCATCCCATGGCTTACGACATCCGCATCGCGGGCACCGACCTGCACTTTGCCTGCGCGGCCGGCCAGAACATCCTCGACGCCGCCCTGAAGGCCGGCATCGAGATGCCCTACTCCTGCCGCAAGGGCGTCTGCGGCAACTGCGCCGGTGGCGTCGCCGCCGGCGAGGTGGCCAGCCCGCCGAGCGAAGCCAAGCCGGCCGGGCAGCACCTGTACTGCCAGTGCACGCCGCTGTCCGACGTGGAGCTGGTGCCCGCCGCCTGGCATCGCCTCGATCCCTCCGCGCGCAAGACCTTCACCGCCAAGGTGTTTCGCAACACGCTGGCGGGTGACGACGTCAACGTGCTGCAGCTGCGGCTGCCGGCGGGGCAGCGCGCGAAGTTCAAGGCCGGCCAGTACCTGCAGGTGACGCTGCCCGACGGCAGCCGCCGCTCGTACTCGATGGCGAACCCGCCGCACGAGAGCGACGGCCTGCAGCTGCACGTGCGGCACGTGCCGGGCGGCGCCTTCACGCAAGTCGTGCCGACGCTGAAGCCGGGTGACACGCTGCAGGTGGAGTTGCCGTTCGGCAATTTCGAGCTGAAGGAGGAGTCGTCGGCGCCGATGCTGTGCGTGGTGGGCGGCACCGGCTTCGCGCCGGTCAAGTCGCTGCTGGACGACCTGGTCAAGAAGAAGGTGCAGCGGCCGGTCACGCTGCTGTGGGGCGGGCGCAATCGCGGCGGCCTGTACCTCATGGCGGCGGTGGAGCGTTGGCAAAAGCTGCTGCCCGGGTTCACGTTCGTGCCGGTGCTGGAGGACGCGGGCGATGCGCAGGCCCTCGGCGGCTTCCATGGCCGGGTGGACGACGCGTTGCGGGCGAACTGCGCCGATCTCTCCGGGTACGAGGTGTATTGCTGCGGCTCGCCGCCGATGGTGGCGGCGGTGAAGAAGGCCGCGGTGGACGAGCGCGGGCTCGACGCGCGGCACTTCTTCAGCGATGTGTTCGTTCCAGGGCCGGCGACGGCTCTCTGAGAGCTGGGCTGCGCTGCGCTTACCGCCAGCCTACGAGGTTGGGGTACCGAATTCCGTAGGCTGGGGTAACCGAAGGGCACCCCAGCTCTCCCCCCCCCCGATCCCCGTGATCTCCACCGCCGCATCCCGCTGCACCACCCCGCACCCCAGCGCCCGCAGCGCATCCAGCATCACCCGCGTGTCGTCCGAATCCAGCAGGTCGTGCAGCACGGTGGTGCCTTCGCACAGCGCCGCCAGCAGCAGCACCCGGTTCGAAATGCTCTTGGAGCCGGGCAGGCGCACGGTGCCGCGGGCCTCCTCCAGGGGGGGCAGGTCGAGGAAGGCGCTCGTGAACATGGGTACTTCGCGGCCGCGCGGCCGGCCCTACTTCTTGTGGCTCATGCGCCAGCCGGCGCGGCTCTGGCTGGCGCCGGCGATCATGGCCTCGAGTTCGTCGGCCTTGCCGTCCTCGACCAGCTGCAGCATGTTGTGCATGGCCCGCTGGAACACCTTGGACTGCTCCACCAGCTCGTGCTTGTTGGCCAGCAGGATGTCGCGCCAGACCTTGGGGTCGCTGGCCGCGATGCGCGTGAAGTCACGAAAGCCGGGGCCTGCGAGGCCGAGGAAATCCTGGCCGCGCGTCTGCGTGGTGATGCCGTGCATCAGCGCGAACGCCATCAGGTGCGGCAGGTGGCTGACGGCGGCGAACGCGGCGTCATGCGATTCGGGCGCCATCTGCTGCACGTGGCAGCCCAGCGCGGTCCACAGGTCGCTGGCCTTCTTCAGGTGGCCGACCTGCGTGCGTTCGATGGGCGTGAGGATGACCTGCTTGCCGTGGTACAGGTCGGCGTCGGCATGGTCCACGCCCGACACTTCCTTGCCCGTGATCGGGTGGCAGGGCACGAAGCAGCCCACGTGGTCGCGCAGCACGCGGCGGGCCGCATCGACCACGTCGCGCTTGGTGGAGCCGACGTCCATGATCAGCATGTTGGCCGTGATCAGGTGGCGGATCGCCTTGAAGCTGGCCTCGGTGGCGGACACCGGGACGGCCAGCAGCACGATGTCGGCGCCGGAGACCGCCAGCAGCGCCGACGGCGCCTCGACGTCGATCACGCCCATCTGCATCGCGCGCTGCGTGGTGGAGGGCGACTTGCTGTAGCCGACCACCCGCTTGACCAGGCCGGCGCGCTTCATCGCGAGCGCGAACGAACCCCCCATCAGGCCGCACCCGATCAATCCCAGCTGCTCGAACATTGCGGCCATTGGTTCTCTTCACTCTCCGAGGGGGTAGGTGCCGAGCACCTTGTAGAAGGCACACAGCGACCGCAGGTCGGCCAGCGCCGCGCTCACGTGCGGCTGCGCCGGGTGGCCCTGCAGGTCGATGTAGAAATAGTATTCCCACTGGCCGGAACGTGCAGGGCGGGACTCGAAACGGGTCATCGACACGCCGTGCTGCTTGAGCGGCACCAGGATGTCGTGCACCGCGCCGGGGCGGTTGGGCACCGAGACGATCAGGCTGACGCAGTCCTTGCCGGAGGTATCGGGCGCCTGCAGGGTCTGCGGCAGGCAGACGATGGCGAACCGGGTGCGGTTGAAGGCGTCGTCCTGGATCGCGTGCGCCGCGATGTGCAGCCCGAACTGGGTGGCGGCGCGGTCGCTGGCGATGCCGGCCCAGGCCGGGTTTTCGGCGGCGAGGCGGGCGCCTTCGGCGTTGCTGGAGACGGCCCGCCGCTCGACGTCGGGCAGGTGGGCGTTGAGCCAGCCCTGGCACTGGGCCAGCGCCTGCGGGTGGGCCAGCACCACTTCGACGCCCTGCACCGAATTGGTCAGGCGCAGCAGGTTGTGGCGCACCAGCAGGCTGGTCTCGCCCACGATGTGCAGCGGCGTGTTGAGGAACAGGTCGAGCGAGCGGGCGACGACGCCCTCGGTGGAGTTCTCCACCGGCACGACGCCGAACTGCGCGCTGCCGCCGGCCGTGGCGCGGAACACCTCGTCGATGCTGACGCAGGGCACGTGCTCGATGCTGGAGCCGAAGAACTGCAGGGCCGCCTGTTCGCTGAAGGTGCCAGCCGGGCCGAGGTAGGCCACGCGCTGCGGCGCTTCCAGGGCGCGGCAGGCCGACATGATCTCGCGCCAGATGTGGGCGACGTTGCCGTCACGCAGCGGGCCGGGGTTGGCTTCCTGCAGCCCGTTGATAACCTGTGCCTCGCGCTCCGGGCGGAACACGGGCGAACCCTCTGCGCGCTTGATCTCGCCGACCTCGTTGGCCAGCGCCGCGCGGCGATTGAGCAGCGCCAGCAGGTCGCGGTCGACCGCGTCGATGCTGGTGCGAAGCTCGGAGAGGGTCTTGGCCATGGAAACAGGTGGGAGAGAAATGGCTTGGGCCCGGTGCCGCGGGCCCAATGGTTCAGGAGCGTAACTATAGCGGACGCTTCGTCCCCGGCCTCGGGATTCGGCCCCCGCAGGGTGTGCGGCTATGCCGCGCACCATCCCGATGCGGGTTCATGGTGCGCGGCGAAGCCGCACACCATGCGGGTTACGCGTCGGCAGGCGGAAGGTCCCCGCCCTCTGCCTCTTCGCCTTCCGCCACCGCCGCATCGTTCTCCACGATCCGCTGCAGCCCGCTCAGTTTCGAGCCCTCGTCCAGCCCGATCAGCGTCACGCCCTGCGTGGCGCGCCCGAGTTCGCGGATCTCGCTGACGCGGGTGCGCACCAGCACGCCGCGGTCGGTGATCAGCATGATCTCGTCGTCGGCGTGCACCAGGGTGGCGGCCACGACCTTGCCGTTGCGCTCGCTCTGTTGGATGGCGATCATCCCCT
>JAESGO010000148.1_pt1 | contig 12274 bp, 5 predicted proteins | sample 9269701 | NCBI WGS metagenome assembly JAESGO01 (sample SAMN15720690, study PRJNA650881) | algae metagenome | isolation source: Hormoscilla sp. CMT-3BRIN-NPC48 and co-occurring heterotrophs from... | place: USA: Clark Mountains Wilderness, California | collected 2010-04-18 | reverse complement strand
TTCTACGACGGCTTTTTCGGCCCCGGCACCGGCAGCTTCTTCGTCTTCCTGTTCGTGCGGGCCCTGGGCTACGACTTCCTCAATGCCTCGGCCGCCGCCAAGCTGCTGAACACCGCCACCAACCTGGCCGCCCTGATCCTGTTCGCGCTGAAAGGCCACGTGTGGTGGCACTACGCCCTGGCGCTGGCAGTCTGCAACGTAGCGGGCAGCCTGGTGGGCACCCACCTGGCGCTCAAGCACGGCGCGGGCTTCGTGCGCGTGGTGTTCATCTTCGTGGTCAGCGCGCTGATCCTGAAGACCGGCTACGACGCGTTCCTGCGCTGACGCAAGCGCGCCCGCCGCGCCCGGCGCGCCGGATAATGGGCCATGGACGACATCGTGCGCCAAGCCATGGCGAAGTGGCCCAACGTGCCGCACTGCCACGGCTGGCTGGGGCTGGACGAGCGCGGCAACTGGTACATGCGCGACGACCGGGCGCAGGCCGCCGGCCCGTTCCCCGCCAGCAAGGGCTCGCTGCTGCGCCACGAGAAGCTGGTCGAGTTCATCCATCGAAACTACGACCACGACGACGCCGGCCGCTGGTTCTTCCAGAACGGGCCGCAGCGCGTCTACGTCGAACTGCAGGCCACGCCCTGGATCTGGCGGCTGGCGCCCGGCCCCGCGGTCACCAGCCACACGGGCCGCGCGGCGCAGGTGCAAGGCTGCCTAGTGGACGAAGCGGGCCGGCTGTACCTGCACACCGACCTCGGGCTGGGGCTGGTGCACACGCTGGACATCGAACAGGCCTCCGACGAAATCGAGCGCGGCGTGTGGCAGCCGCAGGAAGTGCGGGCGCACGACCTGCCGGCGCGTTTCGGCTACGTCCTGAGTCCCGCGGCCGCCCCGGCATAAAAAAGCCGGCTCGCGCCGGCTTTCCTGGTCTTGCGGGACGCGCCTTACTTGGAGGCGTTCACCATGTATTGCACCGTCGCCTGGATCTCGGCGTCGGAAGCGCTGGAGCCGCCGCGCGGCGGCATGGCGCCCTTGCCCTTGATGGCGGACTGCACCAGCACCGGCATGCCTTGCGCCAGGCGCGGCGCCCAGGCGGCCTTGTCGCCCAGCTTGGGCGCATTGGCGACGCCGGCGGCGTGGCACATCATGCAGGCCTGCTTGTAGAGGGCTTCGCCGTTGCCGGCGGCAGCCACCTGGGTGCCTGCAGCGGGGGCAGCAGCGGCAGCAGGAGCGGCGGGGGCCGCGGGCGCAGCGGCAACCGGCACCGCTGCCGGAGCGGGAGCAGCGGCAGCAGCGGGCGCGGCAGCAGCGGCACCCGGAGCAGCGCCAGCGGCGGCCGGGGCGGCGCCAGCAGTGGCGGGGGCCGGCTGCGCGGGCTCGGCGAACTTGGCGCCGGCGGCATTCGCCATGAAGGCGACGGCGCGGGCGATCTCGATGTCGTCGAAGTCACCGCCACCTTGCGGCGGCATCGCGCCCTTGCCCTTGAGCGCGGATTCCACGAGCTGGTTGAAGCCCGCCTGGATGCGGTTGCTCCAGGAAGCGGCGTCGCCGAACTTCGGGGCGTTGGCCGCGCCGGTGGCGTGGCAGGCCGCGCACTGCGCCTTGTAGACGTCTTCGCCGCCCTTGAGCAGGCGGTTGGCGTCCCGGATCTCAACCGTGCCCACCTTGCGCAGGCGCTCGGCCACCCCGCGATCCAGGTCCTGCGCGGTCAGCCCGCCGAGAGCGTACTTCTCGATGTCGGTGCTGCCCGAGGGCTTGTTGTCGGAAGCGACATACATCACCAGGGCGATGATGATGAAGACGGGAACCAGGAAGGAGAACAGTACCGCGATCAGCAGCTGCTTCGGGGTCTTGATGGGGCCGGTGTGGGCTTCTTCCAGCGTGCTGTCGCTCATGGCGTCCTCGGGTGTATGCGCGTTGTCCGCTCTGAATGGCGCGGTTTCAAAATCAACCGGCGATTATAGCCAGCGGGGCACGCTCGGCCGGAGGAGGGCTGGCGGGCGGTTTCAAGGGGCGGATGGCAGGGGTGCGGTGTCGCTGCTTGCTTCGTCATGGTGCAGGACGGGGCCAGCGGGAGCGGATGGGCTCGCGGCGGCGGGCCGGGCCAGGGGGAGCGGACGGACTAGCAGCAGCGGCCGGCCGGCGGCAGGGGCGGAGCCCGAGCGCCAGGCCGTCGAGCCCTGGCGGCAGGGCCGAACCTGCGGCATCGGGCCGGTCAGGGCGCAAAGCGGACACTCATCGAGCTGGCGATAAGCTGGTGCGGCGCCGGGAAATCCGCGCTGCGGCCCTGCGAAGCGCCATGTGTGCTTGTGCTGCGTCAGCCGGAGACAAAGTCCTGCCCGCAACCGCGCACCCGCGGGGGCCACTCGGCTCCGTCAGTGGTGGAGCGTTCTGCGGCGGGCGGCGGCTGTCATGTGTTCCATGACGCTGTTGACGCCCTCGCCTGAGCGGCGGCCGGCCATCGTGCCATCGTCGTTCTCGCGCAGGACGGCATTCTCGTGCTCGGCCACCTTGAGCAGCTCCGTCACCGCCTGCAGTTCCTTGGCGACCTCGTGCAGTTGACCTTCAACCTGCAGGTCTTGCACGAGCGCGGCCTGGACGCTTTCCTTGGTGACGATGGTGCCCACCACCGCATCGGACAGTGTCTCATTGGCCTCCTGCAGCTCGGCCTTGGCGCGCTGGACGTCCTCTTGCAGGGCCACGGTCTTCGCGTGGGCAGCCGTGAGGGGCTTGTGGGGACGAATGGGCGCCATAAGCAGATGGTACTCGTTTGCGCCCGGGTGTCTATTTCACCGCTGCAAAGTTCGTCGCGATGGCCTGCACCAGTGCGGCGACCAGCAGCGGCTCGGGCTCCTGCCCGGCAGGAGCCGCATTGCGCGCGATGGCCATCGCATACCGCAACTGCTCTTCGGCCAGCGCCGCCGCCTGGTTGATCGCGCGACGTCCGCCGTCGTCGATGTCGCGCATCGAAACTTCTCCTGCCATGTCAGCTCCTCTCCCCGTCGGGGAATGCGGGTGCAGGGTACCTGAAAGCCCGTGGGGCTTGCTGTTCTGGCGCGCGGGGCGCGCAGGGCGATTCGCCAGTCGAGGATGGACGGTACAATGCGTTGGCTGCGGCTGTAGCTCAGTGGATAGAGTATTGGCCTCCGAAGCCAAGGGTCGTGGGTTCGATCCCCGCCAGCCGCACCAGTGTTTGAGGCCATTCTGGGCAGTGTTTTTTCTTCGCACGCACTTGCCTGCCCAAGTTGTCATACCCGGCGGATTAATCGTCATCTCCACGGCCTTCTTGGCGGCCAAGCACGTGCGAGACGGCGGCGCGGTGGAATCCTTCGCGTGCTCGAGCATCGCGTGCATGTGCCGGACGCCGGCGCCAACCCTGAAAGTCGCGCCGCTTCTTCTCCGCGTTTTGCCACGGATCCATGTTGACCGCGCTACAAGCCAGCGCTGGCGCGGCTTGGCCCCTCATTCACCGTATCGCGAGCACTCCCGCTAAGCACCGGCCGCGGTTCGCGTATGCAGATCGACCAGGAAGGCAGCTGCGCCGGCCGAAGGCAGTCAGCAAAGTGCGCTTCGCGCGCTGCCCAATGAGCGCGCCTGACGCCGGCAGCGCCTCCGGTAGAGAGAATCTTTCTAGCATCGCCTCGCCCCGGCCTATGGGTGCACCCGCAGCATCGACTCCAGCTACGCCTGCGGCGCGTTCAGCGACAGCGTAATGCGGCTCGATGATCTTGACCAGCACCTTCTACGGCACCACCGGTTCCATTTTTCCTTGCGGACACGTCGCGCCGCGTCTTCTTCCGTTCGCCGGCGTTCTCGGCGCCCGCAAACCTCTGTGGCGCAGCCCCCTTTGCATCAATTAACGCGCCGCGGCACGATCAGTAGCCTTGTCAGACCTTCCTTAGGTCAGCCGGTTCGGCATGCTCCTGACCGCCGCCAAATGCTCCCGCCGCGCTCTACGAAGTGGTGTTTCCGGCCGGTGATGGTTCGGATGCAACCGGAACTGCTTGGCCACATCCGCCAAGGTTTTGTCCTCGCGCAAGGCGGCCAAGGCCACGTGCGCCCTTAAACGTCGGTGCGTGCCTGCGGCGAATGCGCCGCGCTGATTTCTTGACCATCGAAACTCCTGTCGCCAGCTCTAATTGGAGCTGCCCAGAGCACGCCGAGCGGACTCTCTCAGCAAGTCAATCCATCTGTTGGGTGGACCGTCAAAGCAATCTTCCAATGGCCAGCCGGGGGCGGTCTCGATGAGGTGAACTAGGGACCACGCAAGGCCAAAGCAGTCGTCTGGCCCGAAGAGACGGACGAGGGCCCTAGCTTCATCATCGGTTATTGGTGTCTGAACTTGGGCGAATTGAGCTTCGAACGCCTGGAGGTCAGGAGCGCTGGCGTCCGACGAAGCAGGGAGCGGCCCCAGTTGAATCATGCTCTCAATGGCTGGCTGCATAACGTCTCCTGAGCTTATTTCTGCATCAAGTCCGGATAGTAGCGGCGATAGTAGTCAGCAAGGTCTCGGAGACCTGCGTTGTACTTCGTCCCTACAATACTACGGACATCTCGGATGTCGTTGTACAGAACTTCTCTGAAGGACAACCCAGCATCTGATCGCAAGGTCCCAATGCCTTTAGATCCCCATGTGCGGGTTTGAAGATGCTCCGCATGAGTCATTACCAATGCGCCACCATCTTCGTACGCAGTCCGACCAGCTCCAGCTTGTGGCATGTGGTGCGGTGTTAGCCCATCTCCCGTAACCCGTCTCGCGTGAAGGCCGCCGAATCTCCCTGCCTCGCCCGCCATCACTGGGCCAGCGTTCATTCGTGGCGCATCCGGCACGACCCTCACTACCAGACCTATTCGATCCATTTGATTGAAGATTACTCTCTCAGCAGTTGGAGCGAGCCACTGCGCCGTTCTTCCTGCGCCTTGCAGCGTCAGCTCGCCGGCCGTGAGACCTACCTTGCCGACACCAGCTCCTGCAAAAAGGCCCAACCCTCCCTTGAATACGCTGTCGGCCTGTTCATCGAACGGTTTGCGTGCGAAGTCTGCGGCAGCCTGCACAGCACCGTCGACGATGACTTTCGGATTTGCAGCCAGGTACTTCAGCTGACCCACAGCCTGCGCTCTTGCCTCACCATCTGTGAAGAGCCGATATAGCCCCCGACCAGCGCGTGCCGCGTCATACCCGACCTCTGCAGCCAAACCACCAAACTTCGCAGTGACGAATCCAACGGCATCCCCTTCAGCCACTGCCTGATGTTGTGCGTCGCGGTAGGAGTCCTGCGCGTCCTGGGCGGCCCGGGCCAGCACGTCGACACTCCGCTGTGTCGCTGCGGGTGGCAGAGGCGGCAAGTCCCGCATCTGAGCGCGTCCTGCGTACACCGACACCGCACGCGTCTCCGTGCCTGTGTCCGGGTCAACATATGCCGGAGCGCCCATTACTTGGGCGGGAGTGACTGCCCAGCGACCAAGACTTTCCACTTCGCCGCCGCGATTCGTACGCCAAGCCTCCAACACGGTATCGCCTTGTGTTGGCACACCGGTGGACCCGCTAAGACGCGCAGAACCGATGCTGTAGTCAACATAGGCGTTGCTCTCATAGCCGTATGTCGAAGATGGACCGACATCGTCCCAAAGGCCCGCGGGCGCCTTCAATCCTTGACCGCCAGTAAGCTGACCTTCGACCAGGCTGTACGAAGGCCGCTGTTCGACACTGCTGGAGCTTGCAGCCAGCGACTGCCCCAACGCATTGCCAAACGCATCCACCGCCACCTGATGCGCGCTAACCCTCCCTCCGCTCATAACATGAACCGCAGCACCAGTTACCAGTCCGGTGGTCAAGCTGGACGCGAAGTCTCCGAACGCCCCGCCGCCCGCTGCGTTTGCGACCGCGGGTCCTGCTGCATGGCCCAAACCGGCGCCGACTGCGCTTGCCGCCACCCGAACCCAACTGAAACTGTCCTGAAGTCCGACTGCAACTGCGACTCCCTGCGATAGCGCATTTCCAGCGACCGCGCGAGCAACGACCCCGGTACCACCTGCAGCAAACGCGCCACTGGCCGGCAAGCCCGCTGCGATCCCGCCGCCGATAGCAGCCGAAGCGACTTGCTTCCAGCTGAACTTGTCGATGGTCCCGGTGGCCAGACCGACAAGCTGACTCGCCACCGAGCCAACTCCCGCTGCGACTACACCGGTGGCAACGGAGGCCACGGTCCCGGCTCCCAAAGTACCCATACCGGCAGCCATGGTCGCGCCGAAACCTGTCGCTGCGCCTGAGACGGCGGGTGTCAGCAGCCCCGCCGTGTAGATCGTGACCACCACAGCCACCACCAGCATCAGGACCTGACCCACCCCGCCGCACCCACCCCCCTGCGCCGGCGGCGGAAGGTTCGGGGTCGTGTCGCCGACCATGCGCGTGGGATCGTAGGGCTTGAAAGTCGTGCTGTTGTTGCTGATGGTCCCGACGCGGTTCGGGATGCTGATCGTCTGGCCTGCGCGCAGCTCGCTGCTGGACGAGAATCCGTTGGCGTCGGCGATGCGGTACCAGAGGCTGCTGTCGCCATAAGCAGACTGGGCGATGCCTTGCAGCGTGTCGCCGCTTTGGACCTGGTACGCGCTTGGCGCTGCCGAAGGGTAGCTGGCGCTTACCCGCTCATAGCCGAAGTTGAAGTCGGCGTGATCGGCGAAGCTGACGCCATTCGTGCCCAGGGGGTCCACCCCCACGCCGTAGGTGCCGAGCACCTCGCCATTGGCAATCAGCTGGCGCTTGATGTGGCCGGCCTGCTTGGCATAGAGGACGCGGCCCTCGGCATCGTTGACGAACTTGCGGTTGCTGGCGGACTGAATGGCGTCCGTCACGGCCACGAGGAACCCGTTGGCGTCGTACTCGTGCGTCGTCGAGCCGGTGCCCTGCTTGTTCGACTTCGCCGCCGTGGTCAGGGTCTGGTAGTTGCCGTACAAGGCGAAGCTGTTCCTGTACTCGACCCGCGTGTCGGCCTGGTAGTCGACGACCACATAGCCGAGCACGTTGCCAGCCTCGTCGTAGCCGTCGGGGATATAGCCCGCGACGCCTTTCGAGGGGTCCCAGCTGGTATCTGTCTTGAGCGTTACGCCGTCGCTCGACCTCACCCGCTGGTTCAGCAGGCGGCCGTTGGCGTCGTAACGATGGAGGCGAATGTCCGCGCTGTGCGAGCTGGCCGGGTCGCTGCCCTCGTTCACCTTCGCCATTCGCTCAGGATCCACATCGACCGGACCGCTGCGGACAACACGGTCGGCGCCGTCGTATAGCCGAACATCGACCTTCAGCCCGTCGCGCACGACCGTGGTGAGGCGATTGAGCGGATCGTAGGTGTAGACCTCCGCGATCCGTGCGCTCGCGACCTTGTACGTGTACACCGACGCGCCTGGTGTCCCGTACTCGGGGTGGTGGTCGTTCGGCTCGACCCACTCGCCAGTCACGCGATTGCCATAGAAGACGTCCTTCGTGCGATTCCCGTTCTTGTCGTAGGAAATCGTGTGGCCCTGGTCGGTCCCGATGACACCGGCCGCGTTGATGCCATCTACCGTGGTCTGCCGGTTCATCGCGTCGTAGAGGAAGAAGCGATCGGACTTGTCGGTTACCTCCTCCTCCACGCCTTGGTAGTTCACGCGGCTTTGGATGCGGGTGCGATTGCCGACTGCGTCGTACTCCATGACGAGGTGGACGCGCGAGTCCGCGACGTCCCGCAACCGGCCCCGCGCGTCGTAGGAGAGATGGTTGTCCTGGAACGTGGTGCTGCCCTGGACGACCTTCTCGCGCACGCGACGACCGGCCAGGTCGTAGCCGTAGGTGGTGGTCTTCTTCAGGTCCGAGTCCGTCATGACCGTGAGTTGCCCCGCCCCGTCATACACGTAGCCGAGAACCTGGGCTCCGTCCTTCGTCGTGCGCGATGTCAGTTGACCGGCGTTGTCGTACGAATAGGCGTACTCGTTGCCGCCCAGGTCCTTGTGAGCCTTCAGCGCCCCGAATTCGCCGTACGTCCAGGTGCGGGAAGCGCCCGCGGCGTCCACCTCGGCCACCTTGCGCCCGAACGCGTCATAGGCGGACCGCGATGCCTGCCCCAGCGGCTGCTTCGTCTGCACCAGGTTGCCGAGCAGGTCATAGGAATAGGTCACCTTCTGCCCGTTGCCATTGGTGTGCGAGATCACCTGCCCGAGTGCGTCGTAGGACCACTTTTCCGTAATCTCCCGCGTGGCCTCGTTCACCGTTTCGTTGTCGCTGCCGATCGCGTAGACGGTGTGGACGCCTTTCGACAAGCCGGTCATGCGCCCCAGGTCGTCGTACTTGAACGTGACGAAGCCTCCTTCGGCATCACGGCTCCAGGTCTTGTTGCCGAACGCGTTGTACCCGTGGCTGACGACGCCGCCATCGGCATGCGTTTCCGCGATCAACTGGCCGCCGGCGTCCCAGGTTTGCCGGTTGACGTTCCCGTTGGCATCGCGCACAGCCACCTGGCGTCCGAGTTCGTCGAAGTAGTAGCGCGCGGTCGCAGGGCCTGGACCGTCACTGGCGGAAGGAAGGGTCTCCGAGACCTTCTGATTGTTCGCGTTGTACGTGTAGGTGGTCTTCCACTTGGATGAACGGGGGTCGGTGATCGTCACCACATTGCCCCACCGGTCGACGTTGTGCCGTACTTGCGGGCGCAGCCAACGGGATTCGCCGTTCAAGTCCTTGTCCTGTGCCAGCGTGCCGCCTTCCGAGGTGCTGATCGCCGCGGTGCCGGGCTTGCTCGAGATGCTGCCGGCGGGGCTGCTGCCGACGGTGAAGGTTCCGATCGCATGCGACACGGGAACCCCGTGATCGGTGCGAGACCACAGCAGCTCGAAGTCGTAGTTGCCGGCGTCGAGGACGCGGGTGTCCACCACTTGCAGCCCGGCGGCATTGGTTTCGATGTCGATGCTGCGCCATATTCCGGTGCCGCCGGCCAGCCGGTAGCGGAAGTCCTGGCCGACACCGGCCGCCGGCGCCTTCCAGCTGAACATGCCGGCGCCGGTCTTGCCGAAGCCCATCGAGGCACTGATGGCATTCAGCAGGGGGCTTCCGAGTTCAATGGTTCCGTTGCTCGTGAGATGCCAGTCTTCGCCCGGCGTTTGCACGTGCACGCGGTATTCGTAGCTGCCAGGCGCCAACCCATTGGCATCGAACCGGCGGCGCGCGCCGAAGTCGTAGGTGCCGATCGCGAACCAACCGGCATCGCCCGCCGTGCCGCTCTTGCGCATTTCGAACTTGATGCCGGCGTCCGGATTGGGCGGCGTGGCCAGGTCGATCACACTGCCGCCATAGCCCGTGGCCTGGTCGATGGCGGTGCGCCAGACGCCATTGACGTCCTTCTTCTGGACGAGGACGCGCGTAACATGGGAGATGCCGCCGTACCATTCGTTCGAGTGCTCGGACCACTCCAGCGTCGCCCCGCTCGCGCCGACCGCGGAGGTCATCGCCCCCGACGTGTAGCTGCGGAAACCGTTGTCGTTGATCGAAGCGGAATCCGCGTGCGCCGGCGTTGTGGCTGCCTGGTACTCGATCGTCACCTTGACGTCACCGCTGCCGAGCGCAGCCAGGCTGTTCCAGCTGAGGACTACGCGGTTCTTCCCCAGCCAGTAGGGCGATCCGATTCCGACGTCGGTGGCGCTCTCGACGACAGCCTCGACCTGCTGGCCCACGGCAATCACACCGCCTTGCTGCTCGCGCCGGCTCGCCTCTTCGCGCGCAGCCAGCCGTCCGAGCGCGTCGTAGACGCTGTCGATGCGGCGCGTACCGAGCAGCTTGTCCGCGGCCGCTGCAGTGAGGTCGGCACCAGAAAGGTCGATGCTGCCGACGCTGTCCCCCGGGCTGCGAATTTCGGACGTGACGTTGCCCTGCAGGTCGAACAGGTGGACTCGCCACACGCCGTCGCCGCTGTTGGTGCGCCACAGGCGGCCGGCCCGGTCGTAGTGGAACTGTTCCTCGCCGCTCGATGTGAGACGCTTGCTGGTCATCTCCCCGAAGCCGTTGTACTTCATGGTGGTCTTCACGACCCCCACGGCCTCCTGCCCCAGCGAGACGATCTTGCCCTCTGCCTTGACGTACGCCCAGCGGGAGTTGGGGACGATCGTCTGCGCCAGCCGACCGAGCTTGTCGTACACATGCACCTGGTAGGTCGTGCCCGTCTTGCCGTCGCCCTCGACCTGCTGCCATTGCTTGGCCAGGTTGCCGTGGGCGTCGTAGGAGTAGTACTGGTTGTGCCCCGACGCATCGACCGTGACCACCTTTCGCCCCAGCGCGTCGTAGGCGGACAAGGTCTTGCGGTCGTCCGCATGGGCTGCCGTGGTGTAGCCCGACGAGTTCGCAGTCACCGCGCCCTGGGCATATTCGATGGTGGCGAGCACCTGTCCGTGGGCGTCGCGCCGGAATACCGTGAGCGGGACGATCTTGCCGCCTTGCACGCCCGTTCCATAGACCCCCCTCTTCGGCGAAGCGATCGCCTGCACGCGACCCAGTGCGTCGTAGTAGGTCAAGGTCACGCGACCGGCCGCATCGGTGACTGTCGTCGGATTGCCGACGGCGTCGTACGCGTAGCGCGTGCTGAGGTCACCCGTCACCGACGTGCCGGCGGCGGACATGTAGCTGACCGCCATGCGCTTTTCTGCCGTCTTGCGGTCGAGGAGGTCGTAGGTGAAGTCGGTGCGTCGATCGTCCGACGTGGCTCCCGGTGTCGCGCCGTAGCTCGTTCGCGACCATGGCTCGGCCAGCGGCTCCGCGTATTCGATGGATTTGAGCAGGTTGCCGACGGCGTCGAAGCTGCGCCGCGTGAGGTAACCCAGGGCGTCGACCGTTGCTATTTCGCGTCCGGCACGATCGAAGTAGTGCGTGGTGGTCGCCGTCTGCTCGCCGATCCCGCGCAGCGCGACCGACTGCACGCGCTCACCGAAGGCGTTGTACGCGTGGCGCGTCGTTTTGCTGACTGTCGCTCCTTCACCCTTGTCCCCGAGCACGTGCTGGTAGACGTAGACGGACGGCTCCTGCGCCAGCGCGAGCCGGCCCGCGCGGTCGTAGGTGCTGAGAAGGATGCGGTCATCGGCGTGGGCCTTCACTGCAGCGGTGATGGCAGCAGCACCGGCTGCGTCCGCGGCGGTCTCGATGGTCTGCGGAATCGCGATGGCTTGCGCCGAGCGCGTCAGGCGGAATACCTCGCCGAAAGCATTGCGCTTGTAGGCGGTCACGTAGCCCAGGGCGTCCACTTCGTAGGCGAGGTCGCCGCGCGTGTCATAGGCCTTCTGGCTGACGGCGCCGCCCACGTCGATCCCGGCCACGGCGTTGCCGAAGGCATCGTAGAACGTTCGCGTCTCGAGCTGCAGGTTGTCTTCGGCGCGCTCGCCCAGGTCAACCCGTTCGTCGTCCGTGAGGGCGTCCTCCGTGGGGTCGTAAACGCCCACCTTGGGGAACACCACCCGCACTTGCCGGCCCGCCGCGTCATAGGCATAGCGGGTGGTGCGTTCCTGCGGCCGGCCGGCGGCCTCAGTGCGGTGCGTCAGGTTGCCGAGTGCGTCGTACGCGAAGCGGGTGACGACGCCTGCCAGCCCGCCAGCAATGCCGACAACGGTCTTGGCCCCGCTGTCGTAGGTGATGGAAGCGATGGAGACCTCGGGGCTGGTCTCGGACACCATGCGGCCGGCGGCATCGTAGGCGTAAGTCCAGCGCGCGCCTTCCTTGTTGACGAACGACAGCCTGCGACCCTCCGCATCGACGGTGAACGCCTCCTTGCCACCCAGGGCGTCCGTCGTGCCGACCAGGCGTCCTGCCGCGTCATAGCTGAACGCGTCACGCCGATCGTCCTCGGACTTTACGATCGCCGCAGCGATGGCCAGCGTGGACCGTGCATTCGCGGCAATGGCCACGGCATGCCGGGTGCGGGACAGAACGCGGCCGCCGTCGTCGTACCGGGCAGCAGTCACGGCGCCGAGCGGGTCGACTTCGTACACGCGGCGGCCGGCAGCGTCGTACGCATACCGGGTGGTACGGTCGATCGTTGCATCTGCGGTGACCCAGGCGGTCGTCGGCACGTTGGAACTGGACGCGAGCGTGGAAGCGCTGACCAGGTCGGCGAACCGGGTGATGGCCGTCGCGTTCCCGTTCGCGTCGTACTGTGTCGCGGTCATCCCGCCGGCGGCATCGATCGCGATGACCTGCCGGCCAGCTGCGTCGTAGCCGTAGCGGGTGATGCGGTCCGATGCAGCGTCGGCATCGAGCGCTCCCAGCACCGAGCCTGCGGTG
>JAESGO010000147.1_pt1 | contig 12922 bp, 9 predicted proteins | sample 9269701 | NCBI WGS metagenome assembly JAESGO01 (sample SAMN15720690, study PRJNA650881) | algae metagenome | isolation source: Hormoscilla sp. CMT-3BRIN-NPC48 and co-occurring heterotrophs from... | place: USA: Clark Mountains Wilderness, California | collected 2010-04-18 | reverse complement strand
TTCATGCACTAAAGATGTTTGCGAGTTAATGAGATTAAAGCCAAATAAAAGCTTAAATTTTTACAGAGGTTTAAAAGCTGCATCCCTTATTCAGTCTTGTCTTTGACGGGGTTGTCACCCCGTCAACGCTGTCACCTCAACGGCATGGCAATGAAACAAGGGCATCCTGCCTATGTTACGGCGGTTAGTCAAACTGACGTTGCTGATGGTTGGCGCGATCGCAGGCAAAGTGGAGGCTGTATTATTGATGTTGAAAGTAAAGAAGTGATAGTTTCTGGACTTTCTATGCCACATTCGCCTCGGTGGTATCGAAACCAGTTGTGGGTATTAAATTCTGGCACTGGTTACTTTGGAACGATTGACATCAAAAGTGGTAAGTTTCAACCCATAACCTTTTGCCCTGGCTATTTGCGGGGACTATCATTTATCAATGATTTTGCCATAGTAGGGTTATCAAGACCGCGACATAATAAAACCTTCTCTGGTTTAGCTTTAGATGACAACCTGGCAGCCAAAGATGCAGAGGCGCGTTGCGGGTTGCAAATCATCGATCTGCGAACTGGGGATATTGTTCACTGGCTACGGATTGAGGGTATTGTTGAGGAACTTTATGATGTCGTAGTGCTACCAGAAGTGCGTCGCCCAATGGCTGTAGGATTCAAATCTGATGAGATCCGCCGCACGATTACAATTGGTTCTGTTTAAGACAGATTTGGCGTTGAGAATTTAAGCACCGAAAGCCTGAAACCTAGAACCAAAATAGTCCCTCGAATTTATCGGGGGACTATTCAAAGTCTCCAAAAATTAAGTTTTGATGACTCGGATAAACCTAGCTGATAGTGCGTGTAATATCAGTATCGACAAGTAGGGTGGAGTTACCTACTGTATAACTTTGATAGTCATTACCGCCGATAGTAGTAGTATTGCCAGCCATCCAACCTTGACTAGAAGACGTAACCGTATCGCCAGCATTACCCATGACAAGTAACTGATTACTTAAATCTGATAAATGCTGCAAGTCCAAAACAGTGAAAGTGAGGCTATTATCGCCCGTTCCAGTAATATCTATCTGCTCTATGCCCATAATCTTATTATTAGCAATAGCAGTCAAATCCAAACCTATCCCAGCACCATCAACACGCAAAGTATCGTTACCTGTGCCGCCATTGATGCGATTAAAGGTAGTATCGGATATCCCCAAAATATCGTCACCAGCACCGCCATAAAGGACATCAGCGCCCCCGGCACCAGTGAGGATATCATTACCCATGCCAGCAATTAACACATCACTTGCGGACATACCTGTGAGAGTGTCAACACCCGCAGTTCCCTGTTGGGTAACAGCACCAGTTAAATTGCTACCGTAGATGACATAGCTTTTGCCAGCTTGAGTTACCCCAGCAGGGTCAGCTTCGGGTGCCCCAACAATGAGATCATCAAAACCATCGCCATTGACATCGCCCGCACTGCTAACACTTATGCCTGAATAGTCATCTATTGCAGTACCGTTAATCACAAACCCACCAATACCCGCTTCCACATCAATTAGGTTCACGGGGGTAGTATTAGCAGATTTCCCAAATACTACATAAGACTTGCCAGCGTACTCTAGCCCAGCAGGGTCAGCATAAACTGCCCCAACAATGAGATCATCAATCCCATCGCCATTGACATCGCCGGCACTGCTAACACTTCTGCCTGAATAGTCAGAACTTGCACTACCGTTAATCACAAACCCGCCAGTACCCGCCTCCACATCACTTAAGTTCACGGCGGTAGTATCAGACTTCCCAAATACTACATAAGACTTGCCAGCATCAGTTCCCCCAGCAGGGTCAGCACGGAATGCCCCGATAATTACATCATCAATCCCATCGCCATTGACATCGCCGGCACTGCTAACACTGAAGCCTGACAAGTCAGAACTTGCACTACCGTTAATCACAAACCCGCCAGTACCCGCCTCCACATCACTGAGGTTCACGGTGGTAGTATCAGACTTCCCAAATACTACATAAGACTTGCCAGCGCGGCTTACCCCAGCCGGGTCAGCACCGTATGCCCCGACAATTACATCATCAATCCCATCGCCATTGACATCGCCGGCACTGCTAACACTGAAGCCTGACACGTCATAACTTGCAGTACCGTTAATCACAAACCCGCCAGTACCCGCCTCCACATCACTTAGGTTCACGGCGGTAGTATCAGACTTCCCAAATACTACATAAGACTTGCCAGCGCGGCTTACCCCAGCCGGGTCAGCATAAAATGCCCCGATAATTACATCATCAATCCCATCGCCATTGACATCGCCGGCACTGCTAACACTTCTGCCTGACCTGTCATCACTTGCAGTACCGTTAATCACAAACCCGCCAGTACCCGCCTCCACATCACTGAGGTTCACGGCGGTAGTATCAGACTTCCCAAATACTACATAAGACTTGCCAGCGTAGTTGACCCCAGCCGGGTCAGCACGGGATGCCCCGATAATTACATCATCAATCCCATCGCCATTGACATCGCCGACACTGCTAACACTTACGCCTGAAACGTCATTAATTGCAGAACCGTTAATCACAAACCCGCCAGTACCTGCCTCCACTTCACTGAGGTTCACGGCGGTAGTATCAGACTTCCCAAATACTACATAAGACTTGCCAGCATCAGTTCTCCCAGCAGGGTCAGCACGGAGTGCCCCGATAATTACATCATCAATCCCATCGCCATTGACATCGCCGGCACTGCTAACACTGAAGCCTGAAAAGTCACGAAGTGCAGAACCGTTAATCACAAACCCGCCAGTACCCGCCTCCACATCACTGAGATTTACAGATGCTAGCGCAAGAGTTCGGGTAATATCAGTATCGACAAGCAGGGTGGAGTTACCCAGAGTATAGCTTTGGTATAAATCACTGCCGATAGTAGTAGTACTGCCAGCCATCCAACCTTGACTAGAAGACGTAACCGTATCGCCAGCATTACCCATGACAAGTAACTGATTACTTAAATCTGATAAATGCTGCAAGTCCAAAACACTGAAATTGAGGCTATTATTACCCGTCCCAGTAATATCGATCTGCTCTATGCCCATAATCTTATTATTAGCAATGGCAGTCAAATCCAAACTTATCCCAGTACCATCAACACGCAAAGTATCAGTACCTGTGCCGCCATTGATGCGCTTAAAGGTAGTATCGGATATCCCCAAAATATCGTCACCAGCAGCGCCATAAAGGACATCAGCGCCACCAGCACCAGTGAGGATATCATTACCCATGCCAGCAATTAACACATCACTTGCGGACATACCTGTGAGAGTGTCAACACCCGCAGTTCCCTCTTGGGTAACAGCGCCAGTTAAGTTGCTACCGTAGATGACATAGCTTTTACCAGCGCTGCTTACCCCAGCAGGGTCAGCACCGTTTGCCCCGATAATTACATCATCAAAACCATCGCCATTGACATCGCCGGCACTGCTAACACTTCTGCCTGAAAAGTCATCACTTGCAGTACCGTTAATCACAAACCCGCCAGTCCCCGCCTCCACATTACTTAGGTTCACGGCGGTAGTATCAGACTTCCCAAATACTACATAAGACTTGCCAGCATCAGTTCCCCCAGCAGGGTCAGCACCGAATGCCCCGATAATTACATCATCAATCCCATCGCCATTGACATCGCCGGCACTGCTAACACTTCTGCCTGAATTGTCATCTATTGCAGTACCGTTAATCACAAACCCGCCAGTACCCGCCTCCACTTCACTTAGGTTCACGGCGGTATTATTATCCGATTTCCCAAATACTACATAAGACTTGCCAGCATCAGTTTGCCCAGCAGGGTCAGCACCGAATGCCCCGATAATTACATCATCAATCCCATCGCCATTGACATCGCCGGCACTGCTAACACTTCTGCCTGAAAAGTCACCGCTTGCAGAACCGTTAATCACAAACCCGCCAGTACCCGCCTCCACAGCACTGAGGTTCACGGCGCTATTATTATCCGATTTCCCAAATACTACATAAGACTTGCCAGCATCAGTTTGCCCACCAGGGTCAGCAGTGTATGCCCCGATAATTACATCATCAATCCCATCGCCATTGACATCGCCAGCACTGCTAACGCTGAACCCTGAAAAGTCATTACTTTCAGAACCGTTAATCACAAACCCGCCAGTCCCCGCCTCCACATTACTTAGGTTCACGGCGGTAGTATTATCAGATTTCCCAAATACTACATAAGACTTGCCAGCGCTGCTTACCCCAGCAGGGTCAGCACGGTATGCCCCGATAATGAGATCATCAATCCCATCGCCATTGACATCACCGACACTGCTAACACTGAAGCCTGAACTGTCCAAGCTTGCAGCACCGTTAATCACAAACCCGCCAGTACCAGCCTCCACTTCACTTAGGTTCACGGCGCTATTATTAGCAGATTTCCCAAATACTACATAAGACTTGCCAGCGCTGCTTACCCCAGCAGGGTCAGCACCAAATGCCCCGATAATGAGATCATCAATCCCATCGCCATTGACATCTCCTGCACTGCTAACACTTACGCCTGAAAAGTCGCCAATTGCAGAACCGTTAATTACAAACCCGCCAGTCCCCGCCTCCACATCACTTAGGTTCACGGCGCTATTATTAGCAGATTTCCCAAATACTACATAAGACTTGCCAGCGTTACTTAACCCAGCAGGGTCAGCACGGTATGCCCCGACAATGAGATCATCAATCCCATCGCCATTGACATCGCCAGCACTGCTAACACTGAAGCCTGACCTGTCAAAACTTGCAAAACCGTTAATCACAAACCCGCCAGTACCCGCTTCCACATCACTGAGATTTACAGGTGGTATCCCACCAAAATTAAAGTCTTGACTCGTCAGAGTCAGTCCGGTTACATTCTCCACAATCCCCAGCAACTCATCTGGTTCACTTCCTGGCTTATCTACATAAATCCCAGTACCCGCAGGTAAATCACCTGTAGTTGCATTCAACAGATAATTACTAGCTGCGCCTGTGAGTCGAATTGTATCCGTACCAGTCACAAAATCCTTGATTAAGGCATAATCTGCTGTCCCACCACTCGCCACATCGCCATCGTCATAGAACGCTGCAATATCATTCGCCAGCACGAACAAGTCCTTGCCAGTTCCCCCAGTCAGGATATCTAATTGTCCTGGTGTTAAATTGCTACCGACGAGGATATCATCGCCATCTCCACCATCCAGGCTGTCGTTCCCCACACTTCCACTCAGGGTGTCATTATCGATACCGCCCAGTAACGTATCATCACCAGTCCCACCATTGAGACTGTCGTTGCCCACACTTCCACTGAGGGTGTCATTACCGATACCACCACTTAAGTTATCCTCGCCATCTCCACCATCAAGACTGTCGTTGCCTCCTGCACCATTGAGGCTGTCATTACCTATACCACCACCTAACGTATCATCCCCATCCCCACCATTAAGATTGTCATTACCTCCTGCACCCTCAATGGTATTGTTGAGGGTATTTCCAGATATGATGTTATCTTGCTCATTACCTGTGCCAGTGATGGCGCTGCCGATGAGGAGTAGGTTTTCTATATTCGTACTCAGTGTCCAATCTACGCTAGCACTGACTTTATCTCTGCCATTTTGGGCGTTTTCTGTGGTGATGTCATTAATACTGTCAACGACGTAAAAATCATCTCCATCCCCGCCACTCATGCTGTCGTTGCCTTCTGCACCTTTAAGATAATCATTGCCATTACCACCATCAATGGTATCGTTTCCGCCTTCACCATTAATGGTATCGTTACCATCAGACCCCGCTAGTCTGTTGTTAGCTGTTGTGCCTGTAATCGTATTATCCAGTTCGTTGCCATTGCCAATGATGGCACTGCCACTAAGGGTGAGCTTTTCGGTATTGCTATTGAGTGTCCAATCAATTGTGGCGTTAACTGTATCTATCCCGCCAGTAGCTTCGGTTTCACTGACGACATCGGCAATGTTGTCTACTATATATGTATCGTTGCCATGGCCACCAATTAGCCTATCTGTACCAACCCCACCATCAATGGTATCGTTGCCTTCTCCTCCATTGAGGCTGTCGTTGCCTTCTCCTCCACGTAAGTAATCTTTCCCACCACCACCGACAAGATTATTGTTGCCACTATTGCCTGTGATGACGTTGTCTTGCTCATTACCTGTGGCGTTGATATTATTGCTGCCTGTTAAATAAAGCTTTTCCAGAAAATTGCCGAGCGTCCAATCTACGCTAGATTTAACGATATCTATCCCGCCACTGGCTTCGGTTTCGCTGACGATATCGGCAAGGTTGTCTACTATATATGTATCGTTACCGTTGCCACCAATGAGGCTATCTATGCCAATCCCACCATCTAGGTAATCGTTGCCATCTCCTCCATTGAGGGTGTCGTCTCCCCCTAACCCTTGCAGGGTATCGTTATTACTTGTTCCTGGCAAATTGTTGTTGCCAGTATTACCTTTGATCACCGCCATTATAAATATCCTTTTTATAAGAAATTAAGCTCAGTTCAGTATCAAGCAAGTTTGCTACGAGCGCTCTGTTGTAGCGGAAGCCTCTGCAAAAATCTCTCAATGCTGTTGTTGATGTTGATAACTTGATCGGGACTTACACAGTTAATCTATATGTAGCGGGTAGGGTGCGTTAGGCTACACTAACACACCCTACAGATAGAGGCTTGGCGTAAGTCCTGTTGATATTACTTATGGCAGAGATATTTATCCTACTTGTATAGGAGCTTAACACTTAATGCGGTGTGATTGTTAGATTGATGCGTATTCCCAATATTGAAAAAATTAAAACACTACCAGTGGCTATCTAATAGTGTCACTCAATTTACACATTAAGGAAAAAAAGTATTGCAAGAATTCCCTTGTTCTGATGTATAAGTGTGTATTCTATCTAACCGCTTCAGTTGCTTTTATTACCGTTAGTTTATGTGCTAATTTCTTCTTACTGAAAACACCTATTCCAATAAATAATCAGATTTTTTTAACTACTCAAGATAGCATTACGAATAGCTTGGGCGGTTGCTGGTGCAAGCAATACACCATTGCGATAGTGACCAGTTGCTAAAAGAACATTGCTGTAACCAGGGAGATGACCAATAACAGGTGCAGGACGTGCTTCTGGACGGGGACGTAAACCAGACCAAGATTTAAGAACATTAGCTTGGGCTAAGTCTGGACAAAATGCGATCGCCTGTTGCATAACTTGATCTAGTAATCCTGTATCAGCCACAATCTCACCGTCATTAGAGAAAAACTCTACTGTCGCGCCTACCCAGTATTCCCCTTTACTCAACGGTACAATGTGGACATCATTACCTGTAATTACAGGCTGAAAATTAGCATCACCCAATGGTTTTTTTATACGCAAATGTAAAGCTTGTCCTAAAACAGGTCGAATATCAACAGCTTGTTGTAAAGATGCTGTTAGAGGTGTTGAACCCAAACCTGCTGCTACGACAAACCAATCAGCAGCTAAATTTCCTGTTATTGTTTGAATCTCTCGGCAAACATCAATATCTAAATTTTCCGACTTGCCAGATTTAAAATTATCAACTTTCACACCAAATTGAAAGTTAACACCGTTATGTTTAGCCGCGTCAACTAAAGCATTTGTCAGCGCAGTTGGATCAAGTTGTCGATCTTGAGGAGAATAAACACCCGCGATAATGTTGTTACTACTAAGTTGCGGACATTGTAATAGTAATTGCGAACTATCCCAAATGTCTAAATTCCAGCCTTGAGATTGACGAATTTCTATTAGTTTTTCCCACTTGGATAAATCTTCTCCTTCAAAACACAGCTTAAGAATACCTTGGCGATTAAATGGAATTTGATATCCTGTAATTGCTTCTAATTCTGGAATTAAAGTTTCATAGCGTTGGATGCTAGATTGCCGCATCCGCCACGCATTACCTTTAATTTTATGACTAATAACACCCATCAAAACCCCTAGCGCAGCACCAGTTGCTCCCTGCGCGGGTGGTTGTTGATCGATAACTGTAATTGATAAATTTGGAACTAAACTAAGTTCGTATGCGATCGCAGCACCAACTACACCACATCCAATAATTACAACTCGACTCATAAGTAGCTCCACGTTATAAAAATATCAAATAAAAATTTCCCCCTCCCTGTTGACGGGGAGGGGGCAGGGGGTGGGGTTTGATGTTTGCTAATCCCTAACTGCTAAGTTTTATGCTTTGGGAATTTGATTTAAAAACGCATCAAAATCCTTGATCAGTTCTGCATAGTTGCGGATAGCTTGGGTATAACTGCCTATTTGTGCAGATTCATCAATTTTAACGAAGTGACCAAACACATCTTTGCTAGTTTCTAGAGCAGCTTTTTGAGCATCAGGCATAAGTTGGCGTGCTAAAGCACTCATGCGAGCGCGAATGTCACCTAATGGGCCATGAATGAAAGACTCAACATTATTCCAGTCGCGGTTTTCAATCATTGTTGCTAGCTCTGGAAGGCGATCGCGCAAAGCAGTAATTCCTTGAGCATATTGTTGAATTTGCTCAGTTTGAGCAGATGTATAGGTTTTTGCCTTTACATCTGTGGGACTACTACAACTAACTACAAATGTTGCTACAAATGCCAGAATCAACGCCAGAATTGATCTATAACGTGCCATCATCTTAATTTATTGAATCCGTTAATTATTTTGTCGGTTTTATTTTAATTGACATCCTACCCCGCTAACTGCATTGCAGCATTATTGCTAATTCTCACAATTACCAAAATTTTCTGGCGTGGTAGCTTAAACTACCTGACGGCGGAGAAAATACACAAGTGCATCACTTACTTGTGCTGACCAATGATCTTGCGGGTAATGCCCACCTTCTTCTAGTTTAATCAGTTCTACCTGCTTGAGGGAATTGGCAAGATATTCAGCTTCTGTCAAGGGCAACCAGGGATCTTTTATACCCCAAATAAGTTGGGTAGGAATAGTCCATTCGTTTAAACTTGATGCGATTTCTGCCATTGACTGCTTTAATTGCAGATTTTGTACCGTTGCAAACAGACTGCGCCCAGCATCAGAACTTTTTAGGAAAGGACGGCGATAAACATCCAAATCGGCATCTGATACCCGATAACCACTGCCACCCTCTAATGTTCTGTCAACTAACAGAGGGTCTTGTGTGAGCATCTCACCTACTAAAGGTATACCTAGCTGTTTGATTTTCCAAGGTAACTTTGCTGACGGCGATACAGGAGCATTCAAAATGGTTAAGCGTTCAATTTGATTAGGATAACGTAAGGCATATTGGATACCAACAGAGCCTAAAAATCCCTGAACAACTAGGAAAAACCGCTCAATTTCTAAAGCTTGAATAAACTCTGCTAAAGCATTAATAAAGGCATCCGGTGTATAAGCAAAGTCTCGGCGGTCTGGTTTTGCTGATAAGCCAAAACCTATCCAATCAGGTGCGATCGCTCTAAACCCTTTCTCAGCTATAGCAGGCATAACCGCACTCCAACTGTAACTACTAGAAGGCAAACCGTGAAGTAGCAGCACGGGTAGCTTTCCATTATCAGTAATCGGGTTTTCTTCCCGATAAAACCATTCAAGTGAACCAACTTTGATTGAATGCTTCGTGGTTGACACGCTCTAAATCCTGCATATTTCCTAGTTGCAAAGAGCTTACAGCCCAACGGGATTCCTAAGCAAGCAGAAACACTTTTCTCTCACCAAGGCATGATGCTATCAGCTTGCGAAATCAGCAACATACTGATATATTTAAGCCCCAATATCCATCGACTCAACCAGCAAAACGAATTGGCTAAAACAACTCAGGAGTTTTGCGCGTGAACGCAGCCGAACAAGCTACGAATATCGAATATGCTACTAAGATTGCCGCCGTTGTCAATCTGTTTAAGTCTGAGTTTCCCGATGCTAAGGTAGATTTAAAGCCTTGGGTAAATGACCCGGATACACGCGAACTTGTTGATCCAGATTCAATTGATATCGGCTTTCACTTCCCTGGCTGGAGTAAACGCTTCCAAAGCCGCAGCATTTTAGTCCAAATTCGGTTTTATGAAGATCCTTTAGATGCTGCTCATCGGATTATTGGTGTTGAAGCAGCAGGATTTGATCATCGTGGTAAACAGTGGCGACTTTCTACAGTTGAGCAGTGGCGTTTTGAAGGAGCATCTCAGCCTATTTCTGAAGTCGGCGAACAACTCAAGCACTTTTGCAGGCAGGTTTTTGAGTTGTTCAACCCTACTAATTAACCAATAGACATCTCCTCTGGTACAAATGTAGAGACTTTGACTGGGGTCATTGTTAATTGGTAATTGTTAATTGTTAATTGAACAACTACCACTTTGACATCCCCCAACAGGGAAAGCCGAGTGATATGTAGTTGCACGTTTTCCAAACAAGGTGTAGCGGTTGTCACGAATTTGTTCATAAGCGCGATCGCCCAACCATTTCAACCCAGGTACAGCCCGATAAGCATCTACAATCACATTAGCAACAGGTAACAAGCGTGCAATCTCTTCGGCTGCGTCACTACCTTGCCATCTGTTTTTCGGTGTATTCGCATCAATCAAAATCATACCCAGTTCACAGTCTTGCTGAGTAATTCCAAAACTATTTAAAGCTTCCCGATTCTGCATTGGAAGATACTCAAACAGGTTGCCCCTATCTAAAATCTCCAACTGCTGAACTAAATTTACACAAAGATTACAGTTACCGTCGTAAATAACGTAATAATTCATAGTTGCTGTGATACCAATTATTAATGACTTATGATCAAAAAACGACCTAAAACCATCACTAAAATGAGAGAAATAGATTTTTTTATCCCATTTAAATTTTACAGTATCCTTTCGGTAAGTATCTAACTTTCAAGTAGGTACTTTACATCAAAGCTATATAGACATTAAACTAAAAATTAATAGATCAAAGAAGCTTAGACCAGGATTAAAAGGAATTAATAATTGTTTATGGCTAAGTACAGTAATGAAAGTTGTTAGACTAAACAACTAAATATACACTAGCTAAAAAATTGTAGAGAGGTATATAAAATGAATCAAATTCAAACAATTGAAATACGCAAAGCTGATCAGCGTGGACATTTCCAAATTGGTTGGTTAAATACCTACCATACCTTTTCATTCGGTAATTATTATGATCCCAAACACATGGGATTTCGAGCTTTACGAGTAATAAACGACGATCGCGTTGCACCAGGCGGTGGTTTCGATACACATGGTCATCGCGATATGGAAATTATTACTTATGTACTAGAGGGAGCTTTAGAGCATCGGGACAGCTTAGGTACAGGTGCTGTAATTTATCCAGGCGATGCACAGCGAATGACCGCAGGAACAGGAATTCGACACAGCGAATTTAATCACTCACAAACTGAAGCAGTACACCTTTTGCAAATTTGGATTCTCCCAGAACAACAAGGATTGCCACCAAGCTATGAACAGAAATCAATCCCCTTAGAGGAAAAGCGTGGCAAATTGCGGTTAATTGCGGCTAGAAATGGCGGTGAGGGTGTTGTTACAGTTCATCAGGATATGGAGTTGTATGCTTCTGTTTTAGAACCAGGCGATCGCATCTCTTATGACCTCAAATCAAATCGTTACGCTTGGTTACAAATAGCCCAAGGTGGTGCAACCTTAAACGGTCATACTCTCACAGAAGGGGATGGTGCAGCTATTAGTGGAGAAGAAAAGCTAGAAATCAGTACAGAGGTAGGAGGAGAAATATTACTATTTGATTTAGCTTGATCAAGTCCTCACTATTGCTGGGTTAGGTCTACTAAAGTTAACCAAAACAATCAGTAATCTTTGATGAAAATTTTAATTGTTTACTACTCCATGTATGGTCACGTTCTGCAACTAGCAAAAGCAGTTGCAGAAGGAGCCAAATCAGTTACAGGAGCAGAAGTTTTACTGCGGCGTGTGGAGGAGTTTGATGTTGTTAATAAAGCAATTGACGAAAACGATTTTGCCCGTCAAATACGAGAGCAACAGCAAGACATTCCCGTTTGTACACTTGATGATTTACGTGCAGCCGATGCTGTAATATTTGGTAGCCCGACACGCTACGGTAATATGGCTGCTCAAATGAAGCAATTAATTGACACCACAAGTAGCTTATGGCTCAAAGGTGAAATGGAAGGCAAGCCAGGAGCCGTTTTTACCTCCACAGCCTCAACACATGGTGGACAAGAAACAACGCTACTCACCATGATGGTGCCACTATTGCACTTGGGAATGCTGATTGTAGGCGTACCGTACTCTGTCCCAGGTATGATTCATACTGAAGGACGCGGCGGAACACCTTATGGAGCGAGTACCGTTGCTGGCGGGATGGGCGAGTTACAACCACCTGCGGAAGATTTAGAAATTGCACGAGCATTAGGTCATCGCGTAGCTGACGTGACTGCAAAGTTGCGGGGTAGTTAATTTTAGGCTATTCAAGACAGATTAGCTGTCTAAAATGGTAAGGTGCGATCGCCACACCAAAAAACTAACTATCTCAAATTAAAAAATATCAAACCAAAATTATGCCCCCTCCTGTATCCCCGTTTTCTTATAGGGAATCAGGGTGGGGTTCTACATTTTAATGATTTACTTAGTTGCCCTATTACCGTTAGCTGCACACTTAAGCCACCATTATCAACAACCCTAACTAATTTAGAATTAATTAAGTTATAGCTGTAACCAGATAGGTTAGGACATTTGATATTCTAAAACCCTGACTAAAAAAGGCTTTTGGGGGCGACCACGCCGCTAGAGCGGCTGGTCTATAAGGCTTATAGCTCTCAAGCCCCTTTGATAAAATGACTTTTTATTCGCAATAAGGTTGAGCATTTCCTCTACCCATAACTGACACTC
>JAESGO010000146.1_pt1 | contig 12933 bp, 15 predicted proteins | sample 9269701 | NCBI WGS metagenome assembly JAESGO01 (sample SAMN15720690, study PRJNA650881) | algae metagenome | isolation source: Hormoscilla sp. CMT-3BRIN-NPC48 and co-occurring heterotrophs from... | place: USA: Clark Mountains Wilderness, California | collected 2010-04-18 | reverse complement strand
GAGGGACTATCCAGGTGTCTTGCGGAGACGTGGAACGATGGCGACCTACACAGTCAATCAATTGGCGCAGCTTGCCAGCATCTCGGTGCGGGCGCTGCACCATTATGACGAGATAGGCCTGCTAAAGCCCGCGTTCACTGGCGACAATCGCTATCGTTACTACGGTGAGGTGGAATTGCTGCGACTGCAGCAAATCCTGATCCATCGGGAGCTCGACATTCCCCTCGGGGAAATCGGGGCCCTTCTCGATGCGCCCGGTTTCGACCAGCTGACTACGTTGCAACGGCAGCGTGACAGGCTGAAGAACCAGGCAAAGCGATACGCCAGGATGGTCAAGACGATCGACCGCACGATCGCCAGGCTGAAAGGAGATCGCGACATGAAGGACGCGGAATTATATTCGGGTGTTGTTTCGCCCGAGAAGCAGGCGGAATACGAGACTTGGCTCATCGAGCGGTATGGGCCTGATATGGAGGTACAGATCCAGCAAAGCCGCAAGGCTATGTCCGAGATGAACAAGGATGAGATTGCGTCCTCTATGGCCGAGCTGGAGGCGGTAGAACAGGGCTTGGCAGAAGGACTTCGTCGAGGAGTTCCGCCACAGGCTACCAGCCTTGATCCCATGATCGAGCGGCACCGCCAATGGGTCGGACGAGCCTGGGGCGGTGACTGCCCGCCCGAAGCCTATGCCGGACTGGCTGACATCTATGAGCATCCCGATTTCCGCGCTCGGTATGAAGCGATCGAGCCAGGCTTCGCTGATTATCTGACAACGGCGATGCGATCCTGGGCGAAGAGATCGGCCGAGCGGCACACCTAAGAAGTGTCGGTATCACGGCAACAATGGAGCACAACATGCTCGGGGTGGCAGACATGCAGACGAGAATAGAAATCGCAGCGCCGCTAGACGATGTAGACACCCAAAGGCTCCGCCTGCGGAGGTTCCAGGTGGACGATCTCGACGAGCTTGAAACCATCTTTGCAAAACCGCAAGTTTGGAACTTTCCCTATGGCCGGGGACTCAGTCGAAGCGAAACCGCTACCTTCCTGAGCGCGCAGATCGCCGGGTGAAAAACGAACAAGTTCGGATTTTGGATCGCGATTGAACGGAATACAGGTCGAACCATCGGATACCTTGGTTTGTCGATTCCAACATTCCTTCCCGAGTTGCTGCCTGCGGTGGAGGTTGGCTGGAGGCTCGACCCGGATGTTTGGGGATTAGGCTATGCCTCCGAGGGCGCCACTGCGGCGCTTCAGCAAGGGTTCGAACGGCTCGGGCTTGAAGAGATTTGCTCAATCCCACAAACAGGCAATGCTGCGTCTAGTCAGGTATGCGAGCGCCTTGGTATGCGGTGGGATCGAACGGTTCAGATCCCTGCCACTGACAAGCGCGGGTCCCTGGCGGCCGAGTTCTACGTCATGACGCGGCGCGACTGGGAGATAGCCCGCTAGCTTCTGAACATTGCATCGCCTTGGTGAGCGGACTAGAAGGGCTGTGCTCGCCGAAAAGCAAAGCCGGTATGGTTAGTCCGGTGTCTATCGATCCCCTTCCAGGATCTGTCCAACGTCGTAGACGTCCAGGACCCACGGCAAGCCAGCCTCGCAATTGTGCGTGGATGGTCTTGCACGCCCAGGTTCTAGATGTTCGACCGCCGCCGCAGCGGAGAATGGCAGCCACGCGCACCCCCTGTTGGGGCACCGCTTAGCCGTTTTCCATCAAACCAAGAGACAGATGATGAAGCTTAACCACACCAATTTGGTGGTGGCCGACGTTCGCGCTACCACAGAGTTCTTTACCCGCCACTTTGGCTTTACAGTTCGCGAGATCAAGGGGGACGTCATTGCTGTCCTCGAAGATGGCTACGGTCTCGTGTTCAATCTAATGACCCCCGCCAAAGGCGAAGACGTTAGCTACTCTCGCAACTTCCACATTGGGTTCTTTGTGTCCGGCGAAGCCCAGGTCCATGCGCTGCATGCGGAAGTGACCGCTGCCGGCCACGAAGCCGGCCCTGTCCGGGCAAACAATCGCGTTCCTGGGGGCGCTATTGGATTTTATTGCATGTCGCCAGGACAATTCTATGTCGAGGTAGCCACCACAACCTAGCCGATTTATACCGTCCGGATCCTGTGACCCGGACGGCAAACTTTTCCATGTAAAGCAACTGAAAGCTATGACTAATCCAGGAAGCCGACGATGTCGGCGAGCTTTCCGTCCGGATCCACCTTCACCACGTCGGTGCCCCCGGCAACTCTGTTGCCGCTACTTGAGATAAGGTCCCAAGAGAAGCGGATCATATTGCCATGTCCGTCAGGTGTGCCGCGTAGAACAAAGCTGTGGCCGGGAAACTGTCTACGGGCAGCGTCGATCATGGAGCTTACACCCGAAGGCGTTTCGCCACTCATGAGCGGATCGGTGTAGCTGACGCGAGACGCCCACTGCCGTTCGAGAGTTGCAAGCCGGCTCGTTTGATCGGGATCATTCCAGACAGCAAGATAATTGCTGGCCACGGTATGAGGGTCGACTTGAGGATCTTTCATTGTGCTGCTCCTTGTTGAACAACGACAAGTCTCGCCTGCAAAGCGACGTCGGTCGATTACCTCGCAGGTAATCGAGATTAGCTCTCCCGAGCATTAAGAAGATAGCGGAACATGAGGGAGCAGGATCCAGTGATGGAGCAGGTTCGGGAGACCGCAGGAGATGTCCTCAGGGAATGGCGCCAAAGGAGGCGGTTGAGCCAACTCGATCTGGCGCTTGAAGCAGACTTATCGTCCCGTCACCTGAGCTTTGTGGAAAGCGGGCGGTCACGCGCTAGCCGAGAGGTTCTGCTGCAGTTGGGCAGAAGCTTGGGCATGCCGATTAGAGCGCAGAACCGGCTTTTGCTGGCGGGCGGCTATGCACCGGCTTTTCCGGAGCACGCCAACAATGTCGAAACAGGAGAGCTCTTCAACGCCAGTGTAGCCATTATCAAGGGCCACATGCCATATCCAGCACTTGCAGTTGACCGGCACTGGAACCTTGTTCGAGCGAACAACGCCATTGCCCCGTTGTTTGCATCGTGCTCACCGGCCCTTCTTGCTGAACCGGTCAACGTGCTGCGACTGAGTTTACACCCACAGGGTATGGCTCCGACGATCGTCAACTTGGCTCAGTGGCGAAACCATATCGTTGAACGATTGCAACGCCAGCTCGATCACAGCGGGGATCACGAACTCGCCGCTTTGCTTCGCGAACTTCACGCCTATCCTGCCCCAAAGTCACGCAAGCCAGAGGAACATGGGATCGTTGTTCCGCTTCAGCTGCGTTTGACGGACGGGTTGGTCCTGAGTCTTATTAGCGCCACCACCGTCTTCGGGACAGCGACTGAACTGAACATGTCTGAGTTGATGATTGAGAGTTTTTTTCCTGCAGACGAGGCGACACGCAGGTACTTTCTGGAGCAGGTATCATGACATTCAACCTTGGGCTCAGGCCAGGATGCCAAGCTGCCGATCTGGGGTGGGAAACGGTCCGTCAGCTTTTAAAAACAAGACCGCCGAAGCGGACATTACTTACAAGCCGCACCAGCCAGCAGCTTGCAAATAGCCCTAAATCGGTACGCTAATAAGCTGGTAGGGACTTGATGAAGGTCTTTAAGGCGACACTGATGCGGTTAAGTTGTTAGTTAGCGCCGCGGATCGGCATTACTTGAAAGTGTATGCTGTATGGCATTGTGGAAATAAGGAGAAGCGATGCGACTTTTTGATCTGACCGGTCAAGTTGCACTGGTCACAGGCTCAAGTCGCGGCATTGGCTTTGCACTCGCCGAAGGCCTAGCCGCAGCCGGAGCACACGTGGTTCTTAATGGGCGCGACACCAATCGGATCGAAGCCGCGGCGAAAGTTTTACGGGGCGCGGGCGCAAAAATTTCCCTGTCTGCCTTCGATGTCACAGACTCGCATGCGGCCGAGCTGGCGGTAGAAGCGATCGAGCGTGACATGGGTCCAATCCGAATTTTGGTCAACAATGCTGGGATACAGCACCGCACGCCGTTGCATGAGTTTCAGGACGATAAATGGCATGAATTGTTGCGAACTAATCTCGACAGCGTTTTCTACATGTCGAGAGCGGTGGCGAACCGGATGATCCCTAGAAAAGCTGGAAAGATCATCAACATCGCGTCGGTCAATGCCGAGTTGGGCCGGCCCGGAATCGCACCATATACCGCAACAAAAGGCGCTGTGAAGCAACTAACAAGAGGCATGGCTTGCGACTGGGCCAGGTACAATCTGCAGGTGAATGCCATCGGCCCGGGCTACTTCAACACGGAAATGACCCAGCCGCTCGTCGAAGATCCCGAGTTTACCGCATGGCTGGAGAAACGCACCCCCGCGGGTCGTTGGGGAGATGCATCCGAGCTCGTAGGCGTGGCGGTGTTCCTGGCTTCGGACGCATCATCGTTCGTCAATGGACAAATCATCTATGTGGACGGCGGAATGACCGCGTCGGTTTAATCCGACGCGGGAGAGCAGCCCTTGGTCTATTCGGCGGGCTTATCCGGGAAACAATGTTAGACCGCCGTCTACTCGCAGCACCTGACCATTGATGAATTTGGACCTTGGTCCGGCAAGGAAAGCCACCGCATCCCCGATCTCGTCGGGTTCTGCATACCGATTGAATGATGCCTTGCTTGAGTTCATCTTATCCGGATCGGTAACCCTGGTGGCCTGGAAGCGAGCCGTCTTGGTAGGTCCAGGGCTCACCGCGTTGATTCGTACCCCCTGCTCATAGAGTTCCTTGGCAAGGCATCTGGTGTAGTGGACCACCGCAGCCTTGAGCGTCGAATAAACTACCTCGGGCGAGCAGCCCATGTGTGCGGCGGCGGAAGCGACATTGATCACCGTACCTGTCCCTGCTCGCACCATCTGCGGCACGAAGGCCTGGGTGACCAACATCGTGCCAATCAGATTGTTGTTCGTCAGGACCTGGATGTCCTCAAAGCTCACATCCAGTGCATTGTTGGGGCTCGGCTTGTTGCCGGAAGCGCCAATATCACCACCCGCGCAATTTACCAGGATATGCACCTCCCCCAGCTTCGCTTCGATCTCCTCACGCATGCGCTTGACGGCAGCCGGATCGCCGATGTTGCCGGTGACGGCGACTGTGCGCACACCGAGCGCCTCGAACTCCCGTATGACCTCGTCCAAGTTGGCAGCCTCCCCGTACTTGGAGGGCGAGGCCCAGTCGAGATCATGCAGCGCGATGTCGGCACCCTGCTCTGCGAGCTTGCGCGCCATGGTTTTTCCAAGGCCCCTGCCTGACCCCGTTACAAAGGCAATCTTGCCGCTTAGTTCATTTGGCATAAAGGCTTCTCCCTAGATAAACCCGAGAGCATGCATATTCGCGGCACTACGCCGGATCATGCCAAGCTCGTATTCCACCATCTCGCCGTCCAAGCCCCTTTCCCATGGGGTGCGATAATCCGCGTCATCCGGCAAGCAGTTGCGCCGCGCCGCCGCAAGGCATGCAGCAAGGTCTGAGGCTTGCTTGGACGCATAACCTGTCCACCAGTCGGGCGTGAACAGGCGTACATGGCGCACCTCGAGTGCGCCTGGTTCCAACACCGCCGTCATGCAGTCATGATGTTGCCCCAGCAGCTCGAAAATCTCCTTGAACGGCACCGCACCGTCCCCAATTGCGCACCTCACCAGGCGGTAGCCCTCGTCCGTCCATTGCACCCGGTAGTCCTTCAGGTGAACATGTGCGACGTAAGGGGCTATGACCTGGGTAAAATCGAGCGGTGCCTCGGCTACTGGAAAGCTGTTACCGGTATCGAACACGATCCGAATGCTAGGCCCGAATTCCTCGCAGAACGCCACCAGTTCGCGACTGGTGAAATCCTGGTGGTTCTCGATCAAGATCGTGAGGTGATGCTGAGCTGCGATCGGCGCATATGCGCTCAACTTGGTGCGAACTTCGTCAACCAGTTCGGTCCATTTGGCGCCAGCCGCATTGCGGTCACCACAAAGGATCGGGGTCAAAGCAAACCGCATCTTTTTTGCGCCAACAGAGAGAGCCGAAGCGACGCAGCTGTTGATCTCGCCCATCCACAAAGCGGAACTGATAACCGGTTCCATCTCGAGAGCTTCCATTCTCTTGCGTAGAGCCTGTTTGGCCGGCTCGTCTAGTTCGGCGATCCAGGGCTCGAAGATTTCGATGGTGCGGCTATTTAACTCCGCTGCGAGATCAATGAAGCCGTCGAGCCCCACGCCAGACGGATTTGCGCGCGGCGTACCCCGCCCCTGCAGCCCGACATAGTAGGTGAGGCCATAGGGGTTCAGGCCTGTAAGAACGTTCATCCCTTGGCTCTCCGTGTGTCTCAAAGTAAGCCCGCATCTACGACGAAGGACTGCTTGGTGATCATCTGGCTGTCGTCGGACGCTAGGAACAGCACCATGCGGGCAATCGCATCGCCTTCCAGCACCTTCTTGATGCATTGACGTTCGACAAATGCGTTGACGGCCTCCTGGGTGGGGTACCAGAGCTGCCGCTGGCGTTCGGTGATTACCGCCCCTGGCTCAATGGCATTGACGCGGATGTTGTCTGCGCCGAACGCCCGTGCGAGGCTGTTGGTTAAGCCCACCACTGCCGCCTTGGCTGTCGCATACGCAGGCATGTTGCCACCGCCCCCTCGCCAAGCAATGGAGGAGAAGTTGATGATCGACCCGCCCCCAAGCTCACGCATGTGCGGCTGCGCGGCCTGGGCGGCAAAGAACTGGTGGCGCAAATTCACGTTCTGCGCTCGGTCCCAGTATTCAGGCGTAACGTCGGCAACCGCGTGACGGTCATCATTGGCCGCATTGTTGACCAACACGCCGATCGGACCAATTTGATCCCTCACGGCTCCAATAGCGGCTCGTAGCGCCTCGATGTCGTGGAGGTCACAATAGAGAAACAGGGGCTTGTAAAGGCTCGGCGCAAGATCTTCCACCAAGGCCTGCGCTGCTTCGTCCTGGATGTCGACAAACGCCACACGCGCATCCTGCTCGGCAAACGCACGCACGATATCGGCGCCAATTCCTGAAGCACCTCCGGTCACAAAAACAACACGCCCAGAAAGACTGGGGTGGCGGGCAAAACTCATGGCAACAACTATCCTCTACAGCAGGCGCTGTGTTGTCGGATCGAACAGGCAGGCGTGGGTCATGTCCACGGACAGCACCATCTCTTCGCCCATGACCGGAGCCTCGTCTGGCGTAAATCGGCCCACTACTTCCAGTTCGCCCAATCGCAGCAGGGCCATCGTTTCGGCTCCCGTAGGCTCCACGACTTCCACGGGCGCGACCAAGGTGGCAAGCCCCGCCTTTCCCCGCATTTCCGGATTGTGCCGGCTAAGGTGCTCGGGCCGAATGCCGAGGACCACCCTGCGACCATCAGTCGAATTCCCCACCTGCTGGTGCAATTTGAGGGTAACTGGCGTGCCGCCCGCGCCTGGGAAAGAAACGGCGTCCGCTCCATTCACGGTAGTCAGTTCCGCCGGTATGAAGTTCATCGCGGGGGACCCCATAAACCCGGCGACGAACATGTTGGCAGGTCGGTCGTAGATTGTTTGCGGTTCGTCGAATTGTTGCACCTCCCCCTGGTGCATCACCGCAATGCGCGACGCCAAGGTCATTGCCTCGACTTGGTCGTGGGTAACGTAGACGGTAGTCTTGCCGACCCGGTGGTGCAGTTTCTTGATTTCAGTCCGCATGTCGACGCGCAACTTCGCGTCCAGATTGGACAGAGGCTCGTCGAACAGGAAGAGCTTGGGATCGCGAACTAGCGCCCGGCCCATGGCAACGCGCTGGCGTTGCCCGCCTGAAAGTTGACCCGGCTTGCGGTCGAGCAGCGCCCCGATCTGCAGCAAGGCAGAAACCCGGGCAATGGCTTCCACCTGCTGGTTCTTGGGCACGCCCCTGCTTTCCATCCCAAAAAGCATGTTTTGCCGCACAGTCATCGTCGGATAGAGAGCATATGACTGGAACACCATGGCAATGTCGCGGTCTTTAGGCGCAACGGAGTTCACCAGGCGGTCGCCGATGTAAATCTCGCCCTCCGTAACAGTTTCGAGCCCTGCTATCATCGCCAGCAAGGTCGACTTGCCGCAGCCTGATGGTCCGACTAGGGCGATGAACTCGCCGGCACGCGCCTCGAGATTGATGCCCTTGAGCACCTCGACCACTCCAAAACTCTTGCGCAGATTGCGGATTGTCAAAGCGGACATACTTGCCTCGTCACTTGATTGCACCTTGTGTCAGGCCACGAACAAAATATTTGCCGCCAACGAAGTACACGAGCAGCGGCGGAAGAGCGCCGATCAGCACTGCAGCGCTCATTACGTCATAGGCGGACGCTGTCGTACCGCCTGCTGTAAGCGCCACCAAAGCTGCGGTGATTGGTTGCTGGGTCCCCGAAGTAAACACCACGCCAAACAGATACTCGTTCCAGATGCCGGTAAACTGCCAGATTACCGTGACGATCAGAATCGGTGGGGAGAGCGGCAAGATGATCTTGCGGAAAATGCGCCAGAATCCGGCACCGTCGATTCGTGCTGCCTTGATCAAATCGTCCGGGACGGAGATGTAGTAGTTCCGGCAAAACAGCGTCGTGAACGACAAGCCCTGAACGCAGTGCACTAGCACCAAGCCTATCACGGAATTTGAAAGCCCCAGCTTGCCCAGGATAAATGCCCAAGGCATCAGTGATATCTGGCCAGGCATGAAGACGCCGAGCAGCATGCAGGTAAAGAGGATTTCCGATCCCTTGAAACGCCACTTGCTCAGCACATAGCCGTTCAAGGCGCCCAACATCGTCGAGATGATCGTCGCCGGTATCGTCATCCAGAGCGAGTTGAAGAAGTAGCGTTTCATGCCCTCGCAATTGCCACCGATGCAGTAGCTGCCCCAAGCCGACCACCAGGCATCGATCCCAAAACTCTGCGGCAACGCGATAAGCCCATTCCGGGCAATTTCCGGTTGGTCCCGGAAAGAGTTCATCACGACGACGATAAGCGGCACAATGTAAGCCAGAGAAAATACGACAAGAATGCCATAAATGGCCACTCTGGTGATAAACTGCCGACGACTCGCAGAGGCGGCGTCATGGTCATAAGTGTCGGTGAAAGCCAGTTCAGCCATTGCGGCCCTCTCGACGTCGGCGCCAAACCACGAACAAGGAATAAGGCACCAGCACCACAGCCAGCGCCACCAGCATCATGATCGCGGCGGCAGCGCCTTCCCCGATTTGCCCGCGCTGGAACATGAGGTCATACACATAGATCGCCGGGAACGTAGTCGAGATTCCAGGGCCGCCTCGGGTCAGCGCCGCCACCAGATCGAAGGTTTTGATGGCGAACTGAATCTGCACCACGGCAACGGCGAGAAAGATCGGCGCGATGACAGGAAGGATCACCTTCCGGTAAATACGGAACGTTGAAGCTCCATCGATCTGCGCGGCCTTCACGATGTCGCCATCTACTGACCGCAGCCCAGCCAAGAACAGCGCCATGGCAAAGCCCGAACTCTGCCAAATGCCCGTGATGATGATAGCGTAGATTGCGTACTGGCGGTCGCTTGCCAGGGCAAAGCTGAAGTCTGACCAACCGAGATTGCGAACCAGAAACTGGATGCCGGAAGCGGGATTGTAAAGCCAGCTCCACACGGTACCCGTGACGATGAATGATACGGCAAGAGGATAAAGAAAAATCGTCCGCCAAAAACTTTCAGCCCGCACGCGCTGATCGATCAAGACTGCTAAGATTAGGCCAACGGCCATCGAGCCGAGAACATAAAATCCCGAAAACAGAAACAGGTTGGTATAGGCAACGCTCCAGCGTCGGTTTGCCCATAGGGATAGGTAGTTGTCCAGGCCAACGAAGCCGTAGCTGGGCAGCAGCGACGAATTTGAAAGCGAAATATAGAACGTCCACGCCGCGAACACGAAGACATAGATGAAAGACGCCAAGAGCGACGGAGCGAGCACCAGTATGGGCACCAGCGGCCCAAGGCGTTCGCGCCATGACCGGCCAGCGGCGTTGCCGGCAATTGGTTGAGCAACAGCCATTCTTTCTCCGCAAGCAAGGGTGGTAAAGGCGCGGCAACCGGCCGCGCCTCAACTCATCGGCGGTTACATCTGGGCTTCGACGGCGTCGGCCATAGCGTTGGCTGCGTCTTCTGCACCCATGTCTGGATTGTTCACGAACTCGGTAACTGTATCCATGATCGCCCCGCGGAATTTCTGCGCAATAGTCATGTTGTGGGCCATTGAACGCACCAGCGTACCGCCATCGATGGAAGCTTGCAGTTCAGTCTGGGATGTTTGCTGACAGGGATTGAAACCCTGCGAGAGATCAACGTCCAAGCGTGCCGGAATCGAGCCCTTGGCTTGGTTAAAGACAGTTTGGAACTCTGGAGACAGAATCGTGGTGGCGAGGAGCTTTTCGCCCTCTTGATAGTCCGGATCGTCCTGCTGGAAGAATACTACGGAGTCAGCGTTGAGGATGAACCCTGGTTTGCCCCAGTCAGTCGGTGCCTGCGCACAAACATAGTCCGTTCCCTGCTTGAAACCCGCAGCAGTCAGCAAGCCGATCGTCCAATCGCCCATGATGTGGAACGCAGCCTCGCCGTTCCCAACCATGGACGACATGGTGTCCCAGTCGCGCCCAACGATACCTGGGTCCATGTATTTCGAGGTCATCGTCCGAAGCTGCTCCAGAGCCTTAACCATGCCTTCGCTTCGCAGAGCCTCGGGGTCACCTTCCACAAAGGCGCTTCGGTAGAGTTCGAGGTCACTACCATAGACCACAACTTCAAAAATGGTAGAGTCCGTCCAGTCTGCCGTCGAGTGCGCAATGCAAATCTTGCCCGCGGCGACTACCTTGTCGCAAGCTGCATTGAAGTCGGCCCAGGTCTTCGGAACTTCAGCGATCCCTGCTTCCTCCATCACCTTTGGGGATGCCCAAAGCCAGTTGATGCGATGAATATTCATCGGCACAGCAACCCAATGATCGGCTGGCTTCATCACCGGCAGGAGCTCTGGGGCCACTACAGCTTCCCAGCCCTCCGAAGCCGCCAACTCGTCGAGATTGGCGGTCATGCCTGTTTTGTTCCACTCAGCGATCTCGGGACCTTTCAGCTGGACGGCCGGAGGTGCATTACCGCCCACCACGTCCGCCCGAAGCTTTGCCAGAGTGTTGGCCGTGTGCCCGGCAATAGCAGTCTGCTCCCAAGTGCCTCCCGCTGCCGTGAACATTTCTCCAAGCTTTGCGATTGCCGCCGCGTCCGAGCCTGTCGCCCATTGGTGCAGCAACAGTGTTTTTGGTTCGGCGAAAGCGGTAGTCGATAATAAGGTGAGCGTCGTCAGGCCGAGACCGGCCTTGGTCAAGATCTTCATTGGGTCCTCTCCCTTGTGCTGGCGGACCGGTTCCCGGTTCTGCAGCCGCGTGCTAGGCTATGAGTTTTCTCCTCGAAACTCCCGGCCTAATTTGTTCTATGATGAACTTATTACGGGTGTCAACGCAAGGCCGCATGACGATGCCGCATTCACAACTCAGAACGCTCATGAACCAACAGATGGGCGCTACCGCTGCTGCTCGCGTCGTTCAAACGCTTGGTGAACACGGCACGCTAAGCGCGACACAGATCGCGCGTATTACCGGCCTGGCGAAATCCACCATTTCTGCGGCACTTTCGAGCTTGAGGGCATCTGACATGGTGATCGAAGTTCCGTCGGCAGTACGGGACAGATCGGTCGGCGCGGGGCGACCAGCCATCTCCATTACGCTTAATCCCGCAGTTGGCACCTGCGTCGGGGTGCTCCTCGGAGGGGAGCACATCCAAGTGATCTTGGCCGATGTCACTCACACAGTGATATCGGACGCATCCAAGCCGATGGCTTCCGACTATACGCCCGATGAAGCAGTTGCCACGGCGTCTGCGATGATATGGGAGGCTTACCGGAGTCGCGATCTGTCCCTCGAAACCATGCTTGGAGTCGGAATTGCCGTCGCGGGGCCGATAAATCCACGTGATGGCAAGATCCTGCGTGCAAGCGGCGTCCCGACATGGACAGGGGTGAATATCGCCGACGAGTTCAAGCGCGTCTTGGGATGCCCCGTCATTGCCGAAAACGAAAGCAACTGCTCTGCCGTAGCCGAGCTAATGTGGGGCGTAGCGACCGGATACGAGGACTTCGTGTTCTTGACAATGGATGTGGCGGTTGGAGGAGCGGTCGTATCGAGGGGCCAGCTCCTGTCCGGACATGCTGGCGCTGCAGGAGAGTTTGGACACATTTGCGTAGATCCCAACGGGGCTCAGTGCCGCTGCGGCAAGCGTGGTTGCCTGGAACTCTATGCAGGCTTGGAAGAACCACTTGCGAGATACACGAGTGAGAGCAGACAGCAACTAACGATTGCGGAAGTAGTCTCCAGAGCTTTGGAAGGCGATCAGTCCTGCAGAGCGATGATCGCAGAGGTAGCAAGGGTGGCAGGGCATGGCTTGGGAATTATATCATCAGTGATTGATCCAGGTCTTGTGGTCGTCGGTGGACGCTTGGCCATGGCCGGGGAACTGCTGCTCTCACCTTTACGGACTAGCTACCAAAAGCATTCCCTTGTGCGGCAGAGTGGACCGGAGGTCGACACCGATACGCTTGTACTCGGCAGCGCATTCAGCGGACGTGGGGCCTGCTTGGGCGCAGTTGGCATGGTGCTGAGGAATTGCGGTCGATCCGGCTAGAAGACCTAGCTCCGTCTGCTTGCCAAAGTACCTATGGTACAATGCCTCACCTCTTGGCAGTTGGCCGCATGCTTTGCAACGAAATTGGCGAGTAAAAGAAGCAAAGCGATCAATGGACCCGGGCGGTGCGAGCCGATCTGGTCTGCTGGATAACTATGCTCGCCTTGCCCTTCCAGCAGT
>JAESGO010000144.1_pt1 | contig 13802 bp, 11 predicted proteins | sample 9269701 | NCBI WGS metagenome assembly JAESGO01 (sample SAMN15720690, study PRJNA650881) | algae metagenome | isolation source: Hormoscilla sp. CMT-3BRIN-NPC48 and co-occurring heterotrophs from... | place: USA: Clark Mountains Wilderness, California | collected 2010-04-18 | reverse complement strand
CGCCGTCCTGCTCACGGACCAGAACCGGCCGGCCGCCGTTGTGAACGCCTTTGCGAATGGCAGCGCGGAGCTGATCCCGCTGGAGAGCATCCCCGTGCCGCCAGGCCGGGCCCTCGAAATCTGGACCATTCCAGAGGCAAACGGGAGGCCTATATCGGTTGGGGTGTTGGATACCGTTCGTTCAATGCAACTCAACCTAGGGCAGGCGCCCGGATTGCGCCAGAGCCACGTCCTAGCCATCTCGATTGAACCATCAGGTGGGTCACCAACGGGGCAGCCCACTGGACCTGTCATCATGAAGGGAACAGCCGCCGCAGCGCTCTAGAACAGCGGCTAAAAGGGTACGAACGCGATGCCAGCTTTTATGGTTTGCCACCCGCGAGTCTGGCAGTTGCACGCAAAGAACGGGTCAGCGCGGGGATGTTGCCATCGGCCGCTGCCAGCGCCTGCGCGAGGGCCGTTCCCCGAGCGTTATGACCGAGAGGGGGGCAAAGTTGGCAAGCTCCGCGGCGATTCTCCTGGTTGGTTGATGACGAAGCGGGCCTGAATGGCGTGGCCGTGCGCCATGGAACCGAAATGCCCACCTGATCAACCGCGCCGAGGGACTGCCGGAGCGCACCGACCAAGCGGTCGGGCTCGACAGGCTGGAGCGTTACGGCCGTCATTTTATGGCTGTCCTGCAGGAACTGCCCACCAACCTAGAAGCTTTTATTGCGAGGTGCTCAAAGCGGCAGATCGAGAAGGCGAGACGTCGCCTGCATCACGCCCCGCAGCTCGGCCAGACCACGCAATCGGCCTATCAGCGGGTACCCGGGATGGGTCTTCCGGCCAAAATCGTCGAGGAGTTCGTGACCGTGATCCGGCCGCATAGGAATGCGCCAGTGCTCTTCCGCAACTGCCCGGCGTCGCTTCTGCTCTTCGAGGAGAGTCCGCACCACGGCCACCATGTCGGTGTCGCCTCCTAGGTGGTCTGCTTCCATGAAGGAGCCATCAGCCTCCTTGGTGACGTTCCGCAGGTGGGCGAAGTGGATCCGGTCGGCGAAGCGCCGCGCAATCGCCGGTGGATCGTTGGTCGGGCCTGCACCGAGCGATCCGGTGCAGAAGGTCAGACCGTTCGCCGGGCTCTCGACCATGCCCAAGATCAATTCGATATCGGCCTCGTTGGAGACAATCCGATGTAGGCCCATCAGCGCACGTGGCGGATCATCTGGATGGATGGCCATGTGGATGCCCAGTTCCTCGGCGGTTGGGATCACCTCGGACAGAAAACGCGCGAGGTTCCCGCGCAGATCTGCAGCAGAAATGCCTCGGTATCGGTCCAGCATGTGGCGTAGGCCAGGGATGTCATAGCGGTCGAAAGCGCCTGGCAGACCGGCCATGATGTTGGAGAGAAGCCGTCCCTTGTCGCTCTCGCTCGCCGCTTGGTGCCAGCTCCGTGCCCGCGCCAAGACATCGGGCGCGTGATCGTCCTCGGCGCCTTCGCGCTCCAGCATGAAGCAGTCGAAGGCTGCAAACTCGTGGACATTGAAGCGTAGGGCCCGACCGCCACCGGGTAGAGGATAAGCAAGCTCGGTGCGCGTCCAGTCCAGGATCGGCATGAAGTTGTAGCAGATCGTGCGGATGCCGCAGGCCGCCAGATTGCGCATCGACTGACGATAATTGTCGAAGAGCGGCCCGAGATCGCCCTCGCCGAGCTTGATGGATTCATGAATAGGCAAGCTCTCGACGACGCTCCAACGCAAGCCCAGCGACGGGTCGGCCTCGATAAGGGCTTGGCGTGCCTGGATTTCGTCCCTGCTCCAGACCACGCCGTACGGAATGTGGTGGAGCGCAGTGACAATTCCGGTGGCACCCGCCTGCCGGATCTGCTCGAGCCGAACGACGTCTTCTGGTCCGAACCAACGCCAAGTCTGTTCCATCATGGTCTCCGGGACAGAGGGACCCTATCGCCTCGTCAGCGGTCAGAGGGGAATGCGATCCGACCAGTCTTCCAACGTTCTGGAAGCGCCTCTTGCGAAAAGACTTCGAAGGGCAGCTATCACCGGATCGGCCAATCGGGGATCCTGTGCCAGATCACCGAAGATCTCCGGCAAAGATAGGAGCGTTCGGGCAAGCTGCTCGGGATCGTCGGCGCCCGCTTTCGCCGCATCGCGCAGACGGTCCCGCATCGGATCCCGCACGTCGATCGGCTGCCCGCGCTCGTCGATGCCTGTCACGTACCTCATCCATGCCGCGACTCCGAGGGCGAGGCGTGGGAAGGGCGCTCCGACGGCCAGCCGATCGCGGATCGTGCCGAGCAGGCGCTGCGGCAGCTTCTGGGATCCGTCCATGGCGATCTGCCAGGTACGATGGCGCAGGGCTGGGTTCTCGAAGCGGGCGAGAAGCGAACGCTTATAGCCCGCGATATCGGCGCTTGCCGGCACTCGGAGGGTCGGCGTGATCTCCTCGTCCATCAAGCCCAGGATCAGCCGGCGGAAGGCCGGGATCTCTATGGCGTCCGCGACGGTCTCATGCCCAGCGAGGTATCCTAGATAGGCGAGGGTCGAGTGGCTCCCGTTGAGAAGCCGCAGCTTCATAATCTCGTAAGGAGCGACATCGCAGACGAGCTCGGCGCCCGCCTCGTCGAGGCGCGGGCGCCCGGCGCTGAACCGGTCCTCGATGACCCATTGCGAAAACGGCTCCGTGGAAACAGGCCATGCGTCCGCCGCCCCGAGCCGCTCCGCCACGGCGGCACGATCTTCATCTGTGGTCGCCGGTACGATCCGGTCCACCATGGTTGAGGGAAATGCCACCTCGCCGGACACGAAGCGACCGAGATCGGGATTGGCAAGTTCTGCGAGGCGCGAAACCACGCGGCCGACGGTCCGCCCATTGGCCGGAAGGTTGTCGCAGCACAGGACCGTGAAGGGCGGCAAGCCTGCGGCGCGGCGGCGGCGGATGGCCTCGACGAGGTAGCCGGGCGCCGTCTGCGGCGCATTCGGCTGCATGAGGTCGGCGCGGATCAGCGGGTGATCTTCGTTAAGAAGGCCCGTCGCCGGATCATGGCAGTAGCCCTTCTCCGTCACCGTCAGGCTGACGATGCGCACACCAGGATGCGCAAGGGCCTGTAGGAGGGCCTCGGGATCCCGTGGGGCGACCAGGAGGCGGCGCAGGGCACCGACGACCCGCAGCTTCTCGCCTCCGCCGGACTTGACCGCCAGCGTGTAGAGCCCGTCCTGTGGGTCGAGCGCCTCCGCGGTGTCAGCGGCGCGCAGACTGGCCCCGCAGATCGCCCAATCGGTCTCCCCGGCGGCTAATCGATCGTCGAAATAGACTGCCTGATGGGCGCGATGGAATGCACCGACACCCAGATGGACAACCCCGATACCCGTGGCCGCCCGGTCATAGGCCGGTCGGGCCACCTCTGGCGGCATGTGGGCAAGCGTCGCCTCCGACAGCCGCCTCACGCGCTCGCCTCCGAGCGCGAGCGTCCGACGATCTGCGTCGGGTTGACGAAGCGCAGTGCGATCACCAGCCAGACGAGCGTGGTCACCATGTAGATCACGGCCATGGCGTCGATCGACTGCGTTGCTCGCACGCCAGCTGCGAAAACTGCGTAGTACAAGGCAACAACGAGCGTCTGACTGGTCGGACCTGCGGTGAGGAATGTGAGCTCGAACATGGCGATCGTCCGCACCAGCACGAGCAAGAGGGCCGCGAGCATCCCCGGCACGAGGAGCGGCAGCAGAACATACAGGAACAACTTCCAGGTATTGGCCCCGAAGACCCGCGCCGCCGCCTCGATCCGCGGATCGATCTGTTCGATGAACGGGATCATCACGAGAATGACAAAGGGTACCGTCGGCACCAGATTAGCGAGCACAACTCCCGCCATGGATCCGGCCAGCCCGGTCCGGTAGAGCACGGTCGCAAGCGGAATCCCGAAGGTGATCGGGGGCACCAGGAGTGGCAAGAGGAACAGCAACAGGACGAGGCGCTTGCCCGGGAAGTTGCGCCGCGCCAATGCATAGGCTGCCGGGACGCCAAGCAGGCCCGAGAGAGCAACCACAAGGAATACGACCTGGAATGTCACCGACAGGATGTCGGAGAGCTGAAACTCGTCCCAGGCCGACACATACCAGCGGGTGGTCCAACCCACCGGGAGCCAGGTGCCGAGCCACCGCGTCGCGAAAGAGCTCGTCACCACTGTGGCGATCATGGCGAGGAGGTTCAGGACGAAGAAGCCGATGAGCGTCCAGACGGCAGCCGCCCAGAGCTTGGCCGAGAGCGTGGTGTCGCGGATCATGGGATCACCCTTTCCCGCCTGTGGTGGAGCCGCGGTAGAGAAGCCCGCGCGCACCGAGCACGCCGGCCACGATGGCGAGCTGCACGAGGCCCATGACCATCGCGACGGCTGAGGCCATCGAGTAGTCGTATTCCTCGAAAGCGGCCTGGTACGCAGCGATGGAGATGACCCGGGTCGGCCCGGAGGGCGCGCCAAGGAGCACCGCAGACGGGAACACCGAGAATGCCTGCACGAAGGACAGGCAGAAGGTGATCGCGAGTCCCGGCAGGATGAGCGGCCACAGAATGTGGCGGAAGCGCTCCCAGGGACCCGCACCGAGGGTAGCGGCCGCCTTCTCGAGAGCTGGATCGACCCCTGTCAGGTAGGAGAGAGTCAGCAGGAACGTGAAAGGAAAGCCGGTGATCAAAAGCGAGAGGAACACACCCCAGTAATTGTGAATGAGCTTCACAGGGCTGGAGACGAGCCCAAGGGTCAGGAGTGTCCGGTTGAACCAACCCTGCGGCCCGAGATAGTTGAGGAGCCCCTCCGCTACCAGAACCGTTCCGAGTGTTATCGGCACCACGAGGATGGTCGTGAGGAGCCGCTGCCGTCGCATAAGGCGCACCCGAAAGGCCACCGGTACCGCCAGCGCCAGATTCAGGAGGGTGACGGGGAGGGCGAGCCAGAGCGTGGTCGCGATGGTGTCGTAGAGAAAGGAGTCCGAGAAGAAGCGCGCGTAGTTCGCAGTCGCGGCGCCCCCGGCCTTCGGATTGAAAGACAGCCATAGGCCGTAAAGGAACGGGTAGATGAAGAGTGCGAGCAGAAACACGACCGCGGGCAGCACGAGGAGCGTCAGCCCATCAATCCCGCGGGCTGCAAGCCTCTGAAGGAGCGGAATGGTGTCGGGCCGCGCCGGAGCCCCTGCAGGCGCCATAGCGAGAGCCGGCTGATCGATCTGGCTCATGACGCCCGCTCCCCAAAGATGACGACTTGGTCGGGCTCCGCGCCGAGGCGGACCGTCTCACCTGGCGCGACGCGCCGGTCAGAGCGAAAGGTCAGCTCATTTCCCTCAACAGTGCGGGCAAATCCGATGAACTCGCGGCCGCGGAACTCCGCTGAGACCACAGAGGCTGTAAGACCATCGCCATCTTGCCCGATGGTTTCGAGGTCGTCCGGCCGGATCGCCAGAACGGCTGACGCGCCGATCCCGAGCGGTTCCCGCAATCGACCCCGAAGGCGCACGCCCCCTGTCTCCACGAGGGCGGTGTCCCCATCCACAGCGACAATGCGGCCAGAGAGTCGGTTACGGAAACCCATGAACTCGGCTACGTCCACGTGGTCCGGCCGGGCGAACAAGTCTTCCGGCTTTCCCACCTGGCGGATCTCGCCGTCGCGCAGAACGACGATGCGGTCCGCGAGAGACAGCGCCTCCTCCTGATCATGCGTCACATAGATCGTGGTCGCGCCGAGCGCGTTGTGGATACGGCGGATCTCGGCGCGCATCTCCAGACGCAGCTTGGCGTCAAGGTTCGATAGGGGCTCGTCCATGAGCACGAGTGGCGGCTCGACCACGATAGCGCGGGCAATCGCCACACGCTGCTGCTGCCCGCCGGAGAGCTGGCCGGGCAGTTTGTTCTCCTGCCCCTGCAGGCGCACGAGACCGACCGCTTCCTCGACGCGGCGCTGCGCCTCGGTTCGCGCTACGCCGCGCATCTTCAGGCCGAAGCCGATATTGCGGGTGACGTTCATATGCGGGAAGAGCGCATAGTTTTGAAAGACCATGCCGAACCCGCGCTCCTCAGGCCTGAGATTATCGATGCGACGCTCGTCAAGCCAAATGCCGCCCCCGGTAGCCGGAAGGAGGCCGGCAATCAGGTTCAGCGTCGTCGACTTGCCGCAGCCTGAAGGCCCGAGCAGCGCAATAAACTCGCCTTTGCGGATCGACAGCGACACATCCTTGACGGCGTTGAGCGTCCCGAACTCGCGGCTCAGACGCTCGAGCCGAAGCTCACGAAAATCGGCAGCGTGAATCGCCATTCCTGCACCTATATGTGCGCATGAATCCGTGCCCAGCGCAGGCGGTCGACCCATGCACGATCATCGAAGGAAAAGGCCCGGACGGCACAGCCGCCCGGGTCGGAACCATTCCTGCGATCAGCCCTTGCGCTTGGCGCCGCCGACTTCCTCGTCCCAACGGCGGAAGGCCTGGACCATCGGCTCTGGATCGAGCGGGGTTTCGAGCGGAGCGGAGGCAATGAGCTGGTCGTATTCCGGACGGCCAAACTCCTTGATCGCTCGCTGGCTCTCCTCCGGCGCCATGTCGAGCGTCACGCCCTTCACGGCAGGGCCCGGATAGAAATAGCCCTCGTCGTAGGTGTAGGCCTGCTGCTCCTTTGTGAGCAGGTGGTTCATGAGATCGAGGAGCACCGCCACCTTCTCGGAAGGGACGCCCTTGGGGATGCACATGTAATGGGCGTCGGTGACCCAGTGAAATCCCTTGAGGGATGTAATCTTCGCTTCTTTAGGCACGGTGCCTAGGACGCGCGGGTTGATGTCCCAACCAGTAGTCGAGACGATCATGTCCCGGGTGCCCTCTCCGAGCTCCTTCATGGTGACGCCGGTGCCTGTCGGGTAGTACTCTATGTTCTCGCCGAGTGCCTTGAGATAGGCCCAGGTTTTCTCCCAACCCTTCATCGGGTCCTTCGGATTCGAGTCGCCAAGAATGTAGGGCAGGCCCATGATGAAGGTGCGACCGGGGCCTGAGTTTGCAGGCCGCGCATATAGAAACTTGTTCTTGTTCTCTCGAGTCCAGGCGAGCAGCTCTTCGGCTGTCGTCGGCACCTTTTTGACCTTGTCTGGCATGTACTCGAGAAGCGGGCCGGACGGATAATAGGTGACCACGACGCCTTGGTTTTGTGCAAGCGCCTGCATCTTCACGGCGCCTTCGAGATAGATGTCGCTGAGCTTTGGAAGCGATGCGGCATGCTCCTGCACCACGGGAATCCAGAGCTTCTGGTCAATGCCAGCGGAGAGCGCATCGGTGCCTGTGAGGACGAGGTCGATGTCGACGCGGTTCGCATCCTGCTGCGCCTTGATCTTGGCCGGCAGTTCGGGCGCTGGTGCCTTCGTGAAGACCACGCGGGACACTACGTTCGGCTTCGCCTTACGGTAGTTCTCGATAGCCTTCTGAGTCAGGGCCAGATTGCCGGCCACATCGACGATTGAAAGGATCACCGGCGAAGAGGGCAGGGCGAGGCTGCCTTGCGCGCGTGCGCCGAAGGCTGCGAGGCTGGCAGCGCCGGCGGCCCCGCCGACAAAGGTTCTACGCGTAAGTTTGTGGTGCGTCATTGTTCCCTCCAGAGATGCGGGCTTCATAGCTTGTAGGCCTTCTTGGCGAGGCCGTAGGCGAGGTCGTGCGCGACCTCATGCGCGTCATCCTCATCGAGCCGGTGGGTGGCCACGAGCTCTGCGAGGTAGGCGCAATCGACCCGGCGCGCTACGTCGTGGCGCGCCGGAATGGACGGAAAGGCGCGGGTGTCGTCATTGAAGCCGACAGTGTTGTAGAACCCCGCCGTCTCCGTGGTCAGCTCCCGGAAGCGCCGCATGCCTTCCGGAGCATCGTAAAACCACCATGCGGGTCCGAGCCTGAGGCATGGATAGTGACCGGCGAGCGGCGCGAGCTCGCGGCTGTAGGCAGTCTCGTCCAGGGTGAAGAGAATGACCGTCAGATCGCGCTCGTTGCCGAACCGGTCAAGGAGCGGCTTCAAGGCGCGCACGTAGTCCGTGCCGGTCGGAATGTCCGCGCCCTTGTCGCGCCCAAAGGTGTTGAACAGGCTCGAGTTATGGTTGCGGTAAGAGCCTGGATGGATCTGCAGCACCAGCCCGTCCCCGAGGCTCATGGCCGCCATCTCGGTGAGCATCTGCGCGCGAAAGAGCTCCGCGTCCTCAGGCGAGGGCTCGCCATGCACGATGCGGCCGAACAGCGCCTCGGCCTCCGGGCCGGACAGGTCCGCGGTGCGGGCGGTGGGGTGCCCATGATCCGAGGAGGTGGCGCCGAATTCTTTGAAGAAGGCGCGGCGCTTGCGGTGGGCAGCTAGGTAGCCGCTCCAGGAACGGGTGTCCTCGCCCGTGAGCGCGCCGAACTGATCGAGGTTGTCGGAAAAGCCCTCGAACTCGGGATCGACCACAGGATCGGGCCGGTAGGCAGTCACCACCCGGCCCGACCACCCGGAATCGCGGATCATGCGATGCCAGCGCAGGTCATCGAGGGGGCTCTCGGTGGTGGCGATCACCTCGATGTTGAAGCGCTCAAAGAGAGCGCGTGGTCGGAATTCAGGTCGCGCAAGCGCCTCAGCGATAGTGTCGTAGTAGAGATCCGCCGTGTCCGGACCAAGGCGATGGTCGAGGCCGAAAAGGGAGGCGAAGGCATGGTCGAGCCAAAGCCGCGTCGGAGTTCCTCTGAACAGGAAGTAGTGCTCCGCGAAGCGCCGCCAGATAGTGCGTCCGTCCGCCTCGACCGAGCTTCCGTCACGGCGGGGCACGCCTAGATCATCGAGGCGCACGCCCTGCGAGTACAGCATCCGGAAGATGTAGTGATCCGGCACCACAAAGAGCCGTGCAGGATCCGGGAAGGGCTCGTTCTCGGCGTACCAGCGCGGATCGGTATGGCCGTGAGGTGAAATAATCGGGAGATGGCTCACATGCTGGTAGAGCCGGCGCGCTAAAGCGCGCATCGATGGGTCAGCGGGAAACAGCCGATCCGGATGGACCAGTTCTGGCCGATGCTGCTCCGCATCCATGTACGTCTCCTGACATCGAAGCAGAAGACTAGTATGGAAGTCATGCTTCCGCAAGCCAGGCATTCATGCTACAGACTCACCATGAGCGCAGCTCTTGCCATCGATATGGCCGACGCCGAACCTATCGTTCACAAGGTCACCCGTGTGCTGCGGCAGGCGATCGTGACCATGCGAATCAAGCCGGGCGAGATGGTGTCCGAGCAGGAGATTGCTACGAAGCTTGGAGTGAGCCGCCAACCGGTTCGCGAGGCCTTTATCAGACTCGGCGAGGCCGGCCTCCTCCGCGTTCTGCCTCAGCGTGGAACCCTAGTGGTGAAGATCTCCCGCGCGGCTGTTGAGGATGCGCGCTTCATCCGCGAGGCAGTAGAATGTGCAGTTGCTCGGGAGGCTGCGCGGAAGACAGGGCCGCGCGCCCGTACCGTGCTGCAAGACAACCTGTTTCGCCAAAAGCGGGCGGCGCGAGAGAAGGATCCCGAAGCGTTCTTCACTCTCGATGAGGAGTTCCACCGACTGCTTGCCGAGATCGCGGGACGTCCTTCCGCGTGGCGGGTGATCGAGGATGTGAAGCCGCAGATGGATCGGGTACGCTATCTCGACATGACGGACGCTATGCCAATGCGTGCCCTGATAGACCAACACGGTGCTATTACGTCAGCCGTACTCTCGGGTGATGCTTTGGCGGCCGAAGGAGCGATGCGACACCACCTGACCGAGATCCTCCGCTCCCTGCCACGCGTTGCGGAGCAGCACGCGGATCTGTTCGAGTAGGTGAAGTATCGGAGCGTGAGCTGAAAACGAAGTTCTTCAATGATACTTACAGCGTCATTCTTCCCCATCAGGGAGACCGTCAAGTAAGTCATGATGGACTCGGTCGAGGAAGGAGTTGTGCAGAAGAGAGCTCTGGGGCTAGACGATCGCTCTTAACCTGCAGGCAAGTCGAGGTCGGCACATGCGGCCGGTTTACAGTAACGGGTGCTTGCTAGTTCTCACGGTATCAAAAGTGCGGGTCATCACAGCCGCTTGGCAAATGTGGGGTGGATTGAGGAGTACCGGTAGGATTCTATCGGCCAAAACATTGCTAACAATAAAAAGTTTCCAACATGATGTCGGAAACTCCGTCTCCGCCACCTCACCGTCATAAGCTACTGAAATATATACAAATTTGTGGATTTGAGGCTGCGGTTTCCCACCTCTATCCCCACCCAGCTGTATGTGGTTGGCGTCCGCGGTCTCTGCTGTCGACGGCACCATTCCCAGCTTTTGACTCTCAGCGTTAGAGCCGCCGAATCTGCAGAGGCTCGTCCGCTTCCGCAAAAAGATACATTTCACCGCTAGACGAGCCGAGTCTTCTGCCTCATCCGACTTTCAACTGAAGTTGACCTGCCTTTGGCCGGGCGGCTTCATGATGCCGGCGAACGCAGCCGACTCCATATTGGGCCAGCCGGACAATCGCATCCACATGCCGCCGCCCGGCGAAGAGCGGGCGAACATCCGTAGCACCACGCTGAGCGGCATTGCCCGAGCCGCATTTTTATCAAATGCACCGCACTTACAGACTGCAGCAGGGAGCCATACCCAACTAGAGTTGTTCGCCTGAAATGCCGGCTCGAGCTGCGTGATCAAGGATGCTTCGGCAGCGGATCGACCCGGTCCACCGTCATAGCAATGGTCACGGTGATAACCCGCTGTCCATGCTCGTTGCGCACCTTTACTGTGACGTTCCGAGAATCTCCCCTCGGCAGCCGATCTGGCCGACTGATGCAGCCTATTCCGCCGCCTCCCGTTCGGCAGCGTCCAGGTCGGGCAGCTCATATCCTTCTGCATCATGGAAGAACATCCAGCCCTGACGTACGTCAAAGAAAAAGCTCGGCAAAAGTCCCTAAAAACGATCACTGCGCAATTGTTCGCCTGCCTTCGGCGCGACCGTAAACTTCAGGCATGCTGATCCTCTTCCTGAAATCCAAAGCCGCCGACGATGGCGAGCAGATGCCAGTGCCAGAGAAGCTGCGGCTGATCTTCAGGGCGCGGCTGAAGGAGGCTGAGACGGAGGAGGATCGACGGAGGGCAGAGCGGGAGCTCAGGAAGCTTGAGGGATCAGAGTAGGCGGCGGCCTAGCAGAAGGAATGGTTCGCCCTATTGAACCCTCGTCGCAGCCGTGTCGTGGGCATCCGCAAAACTGGTGCGCCTCGCCGACCCTGTTCATCGCGCGGCGAACGAACTCTCATCAGAGGGCGGCGGGGTTCGTCCTGCCGGCTGTCAGAATCCCATGACCACGACGCTAGAATGAACCTTGTAGCAATCGGCGTTGTCATTTACAGTTAGGCAATTGAGCTGTCAGTCCTCGTGGTTGTCTGCGGCTGGCCCAAAAAGGTCTTTCTCAGAGACATTAAGAGCGTGGCATAAGGAAGCCCGCAGGGCCAATGCCGGCATAGCTCTACCGGTACGCCAATTCCAAATTGCTGGTCTTGAGACACTCAGGCCAGGTGGTAGGTGTTCGGCCATTCTTTGAACGACGGCTGTTGGCCCGAGTTCTTGAAGGGCCATTATGTGATTGAGTTTCGCTGCGAACACACCTTGATGTGTAGCTTGGTTCGGGGTTCGGGGCCGTAGATGTGAATGGAAGTCACGAGGAGGGATCAGATCCGTTTCACTTAGGCCAAGAGCACTGCAGAGCGCCAAGCGGCGCGGCCCAGTGGGGACCTTGCCCAGTCTCCAGCTTTGCAGGTGCTGTTGGCTGACGGACGTGCCTTGCGGGAGATGGGCTTCCATCAATCGCATCACATCTACGGGCCGGAGCTTCTGTGCCTGCATTGTCTGCGTTAGCCGTTCGGCAAACAGCAGCCCTCTGTGACCAGTGACCGGCCCTCTCCGAATAGAACGTCTGCGGAGATCTCCGGACGGTATCAAGCAGTGTTCATCAACGCCCAGCGCTAGACAAAGCGCTGTTCGCCTGGGCTCCCTCGGGATGGCTTTGCCTTTTAGCCAGTTGTCGAAATGGCTGTTTCGAACCGGTGATCCTTGCGGAAGGTAGCCATTCACCTGCCTCTTGAGTTCGGCAACGCTCAAGCCGTTTCGGTGCATGATCCTCTTCAAACGTTGAGAGAATTCTGCTCTGATATCCACGTGCCTACCTCTGAGATGTAACAAGAAAACAACAATGGTTAGTCAGATCGAGGTCTCCCGGCTAGCGACGCCAAGCGTTGCACAAGACCAATTTCACAGAGTATAAATAAACATATCAGCGAAATTTACGGGCTCGCTGTGCCCCAACGGTGAATAATCAGGCGATCTAAAACCGGTTAGAAACTCGCAGCCTTCGCCAGATCGAGGGCAATTGCCATGCATGTCATACTGGAAAACCGAAGCTTATGCACTCGGCATGCCTCTAAATTGGCTATCAGGCGTGCTTGGACGCGCGCTGTTGCCCGCGAGTTTACGTAAGGGCATTGGTTAAAATTTATATAACTTACGTTCTATGGACTAGAACCCCCGGAACATTGATAGATCCCTCAGAACTGGCTTCCTGCCGCTTTCTCGTTTGAACGAGGCGCGTAGAGGAGGCAGGGGGCAGACCAACCAGCTTGGCGAGCCGGCAGATAGCACAGGCCAACGGCCTGGCGCAGCAATGTGCTGCGGCCGAATTTGGTGGAGAGCGGATCATGGCGACGCAGACCCTGTACTACGGTGGCACTGGCACCGACCCGCTCATCCGTATCACGATCTCCGACGCGTCGGGCGGCGCTTTCACCGTCAAGGTGGAGCAGGTGCAGGCAACGGACGGGGATGCCTCCCGTGATCCAGACGGCAAGTTCTACCTGGGCGACCTGCGCGGTTTCTTCATCGACTTCGCCAGCCCAATCAAGGCGGCCACTGTTTCCGGCTACTCGGCGCATAGCGGCTACGACGTTCCGGCAACGGTCGCTCAGACCACGAGCCTAGTGGCCGGCAAGACCGTGGCCTATGGGACGAACGTGACCAGCGTCGGCGGATCGGACAATAATATGTCCGGTGCAACGAAGACTGGCTACGACATCGGAATGGAGATTGGGTCTGCGGGTATCGGCAAAGACGATATCGGCGCGATCAGCTTTACCCTCAACAAGACCGGCCTGACCCTCGACGAGCTGGTGAAATCCACCACGTTCGGGGTCCGTATCACGTCTGTTGCACAGGACGTCAACAAGGACGGCGATGTTACCGATGCCGGCGAGTCGCGCTCGCTGTCCTCGAAGATCGCATCCCCGGCTCCTCCGCCGCCGAACAGCAACCCGGTCGCAGTGGTCGACGCTGGTTCGGTGAAGGAAGATCAGGGTCCGATCGCCGGGAACGTTCTGGAGAACGATACCGACGCTAACACCGACACCTTGTCGGTCAGCGGCGTTACGCATGCGGGTGCCGTGGACAACGGCACAACGATCACAGTCAAGGGAGCCTACGGGACACTCGTTATCACGAAGGCGACGGGTGCTTACACGTACACGCTTGATAACTCATCTGCGACCGTTCAGGGCCTTCGCGAGGGCGATGTTAAGAAGGAGGTCTTCTCCTACAGCATCTCGGACGGGCGGGGTGGTTCGGGCGGCTCGACGCTGACCATCGATGTTATTGGGGTGAACGACGCGGCGGTTCTGACCTCGGCCACGAAGGAGCTGACCGAGGGCAACACGGCGGCTGCGCTCAGCACCTCCGGGACGCTGCCGATCAGCGACGTGGACAGCGCTGAGACCTTCCAGGCTCAG
>JAESGO010000143.1_pt1 | contig 13861 bp, 10 predicted proteins | sample 9269701 | NCBI WGS metagenome assembly JAESGO01 (sample SAMN15720690, study PRJNA650881) | algae metagenome | isolation source: Hormoscilla sp. CMT-3BRIN-NPC48 and co-occurring heterotrophs from... | place: USA: Clark Mountains Wilderness, California | collected 2010-04-18 | reverse complement strand
ATCACAGTTTGATACTTTTTTCTCTATAGAGAGCTTGTTGTCAATAAGCTGACAGTTTTTTGATAAGGGCTGAACCCTGATGTGCAAAGCACATCAGGCTTTGGGGGCGCTTGTCGCCCCCTGAAGTTTGGTTGTTTATTTTTGGGAGAAAGTGACCAGTTGATTAAAACGATCAAACTTGTCTCCCAAGATGATATAGAGGGGGTGAGACACTGGGTAATTAGGGATAATCGAGGAAAGTTAACTTTACCCTACTGGGTTGACCATGTGGGGTCAAGAAATACCCGATCTTTGAGGTATCGGCTTGAGAAAATGTCTTGCTCATTGCCTCCTGATTTGGCGTGGACGATGATTCAATCTTCAATTTGACAAGTATCTATTATGGGAAAGGGAATTTAGGATCGGAAAATGGTGGAAAGGATTACAGGGTAAGGAATATGCCAATTTAGTTAAGAAAAAAGGTACTTGCCATTTCTGGGATAAGTTTATCTGAGTTGGGTTTGAGGGGTCGAAAATAAGTGAGAAATTGGTAAGTTTTGTGTTTTTTGTTTTTCTATCTCAAAGGTACTTGTAAGATTGTAAATGAGCCTTCCTCAGTTAAAGCTTTTCACTAAAGCTCGTGATTCGTGGCTTGATGCCGTTAGGCGTTGCTCAACGGGAATGGCTTCGAGAAATGGTTATGTACACTAAGTAGTGATTCGTGGCTTGATGCCGTTAGGCGTTGCTCAACGGGAATGGCTTCGATGCACTTGGTTTACTTCGCTTGTGATTCGAGGCTTGATGCCGTTAGGCATTGCTCAAGCGATCGCCCACTAATTTAAGATGGGGTGCGATCGCTGCTTTATGACTTTCTCTGAAATGGCAAATATGCAAAAGCGTATTGAAGAGTAGGAATAACTTATCAATTAGACTTATTAAAGGCTACTTTTCGATTTTGACATAATTGGCTATAAACGGATAGACATCGCTTGACGAGTCTTGCTAGCAGCCGTAGGAATAATTTCCGCCGCTCGCTCTATTTCTTCATCGGTCGTAAATTTGCCAATACCAATTCGTAATGCTCCTTCAATTATCTGGGAGGGCAGATGCAGGGCTTGCAGGACGTGTGAAGGTGCCTCTACACCCGATGAGCAAGCAGAACCCGTAGAAATAGCAAGTTGAGAGCGTACTCTAGCAATGACCGCGCTATTAGGAATATCGGGGATTGAAATATGGAGATTGCCTGCAAGTCGGGATGTTGTATCTCCATTGATGACTAACCCTGGAATTTTATCTAGCAGTAAGTTTTGAAGTTTATCTCGTCTAGATGCGATCGCTTTTTCATCCTCTTCCATCTCCAATTGACGCAGGCGGCAAGCTTCTCCTAAGCCAACTATGCCAGGAACGTTAAGCGTTCCAGACCTCATTCCTTTCTGATGACCGCCACCAAAAATAATTGGTTCTAGGTTATATCCCTTCCTGACTACTAATGCGCCAGAACCTTTTGGGCCATATAGTTTGTGGGCAGAAATGGCTAGGTAAGTGATTCCCCACTCTTCAAATTTTATGGGGATTTTTCCTACTGCTTGGGAGCCATCACAGAGGAAAGGAATACTGTAGCGTTGAGCAATCTGGGCTATTGCCTCAATTGGGTAAATATTGCCAATTTCGTTATTGGCTGCCATAACACACAATAAAGAAAGTCCCTCAGCGCAAACTTGTTCTAGGTGGTTGAGGTCAAATCTTCCTCTAGAATCAACTTGCAGGTAAACCAATTCTACTAAGCCCCGTTTCTCTAGAATATGGCAGGTGTCGAGAACAGCTTTATGTTCTAGCGGAAGCAGCGCGATACGGTGAAGTTTGTCAGATTTAGGAGAAAGACTACCTTGAATTGCCAGGTTAATGCCTTCGGTTGCTCCAGAGGTGAAAATGATTTCTCTGGGAGATGCTTCCACTAACTTAGCGATGTGAATAGCTGCCTTTGATACAGCTTTTTCTGCTTCATCACCATAAGTATGATCTACACTGCTGGCATTGCCAAATGCTGTTGTCATGTAGTACATCATCTGGTTTGCCACTCTCGGATCTGTGGGGGTAGTGGCGTGATAGTCGAGATAGATTGGATGCTTTTTTGCTGCTTCAGTAGCCATATTGTGATCAGCTTACCCTACTCAATCATCTCTCAGTCTTGACTCTATAGAAAATTTCCGAATAATTTGGCACTGATAGAGCATAACGATGGGGGAGGATTGGTTTTTGGAGTAGGAGAGTGCCAATACAGGCTTCAAAGGCTGTTCGCGGAAGGTTGGATATAACAGGTAGCGATCGCAAGTCAGAAGTGGCTACCTCCCATGCTGTTGTGGTTAGTTTTTCCTGTTTCCCAGAATAAGCTAGATACAAATCCTCTGGATTCCGCAGGGTTGGAAGCCAAGCCTCAACTGTAACTTGCTCTACGGAAGGGGCTGTTTCTGATTCTGAAGCATTTAAAGTCTCAGAAACGAAAGGCAATAACTCAGGATATTTTTCTGCTACCAGTTGTACTGTCGCTGACATTTGCTCGAACAAACTCTCATCGACTTGAATGCAACCTTTGAACAACTCTATCTCAAATGCCTTAAGAGTCGGTTCGCTAGCAGTTAATGGTACTAGGAGTTCAAGGTTAGGTGAGTTTGACCAACCTAATGCCTTAGCTGTTAAGTTAGCCGAACCAACAAGACATTTGTCATCAGCACGATAATACTTTCCATGCAAGTCTGGGCGCAGCCACAGTGATGAACGAGGATGTTTCTTAATTAAAGACCATACTTCCAGATCGCTTACACCTCTTAAAATTTCTTCAGGTTGCCATCGTGTGACACATCTTACAGTTATGTCAGTAGATATCTTGGCTAAAAGTTCCTTTAATACAAAAGCTTTAACAAAAGGTGCGACAAGTAAAACCTCATTGCACGCTTCTGCACAAAGCTTTTCTAATTGACTTCCTAGCGAAATCACAATTTGTTTCAATTATTCTTCACGCTCTAGAAATTGTCGAGCAATACGTCCCCAATCCACACGGACATCCTGAGCAACTTGCTTTCTCTTGCCGTCAGGTTGTTCGTCTTCGTACCGCGCCCATGCCATTAGTAGCAATTTTAAACCTTCGAGAGAGTTAATCAGGCGATCGCGCAAGGTTTCTACATCAACTCCTTCTACTTCTTCTTCTAAAACTTCTACCAGGTTTTTGTAGGCAGGATGGTTAGTATTAAGTGTAATAATAATAGCACCGCCTCTTGGTTTGACGGAAAAGAAGGCAGCAGTTTCTAAGTCAGCTTCGGCAAAGGTGTACTTTAGTCCATCATCGACAGTAGTGGCGGCAAGTACCTTGGCTGTAGTTTCAGCTACTCCCTGATCGACTAAAGTTTTTTCAATGACTTGCTGACGCTTTTCTTTGGGCAGCGATTCGTCTTTATCGCTTTGTCCTTTATGTCCTTCTTGTTTGCGTTCTTCTGTGACAACAGTTGCTACTTTTTCAGGAATGTGTTCTTGATGACGCTTTTCAGTATTACGAGTACCTTTCGTCTGTGCTTTCACTAAGCGACGGATAATTTTAATTTGTTTGTCTACCTTATCCACAAGTTCGAGTAGAGGCCCTTTCGGATCTTCATCTTCTTTTAGTTCGTCTTTGAGTTGATGGATAGTTTTACCATTTTGGAGAAGAGATTCGATATCTAACTTGGCGATTTCAGTGAAATTTCGTGCTGTTTGTTTGTTGTTAGTCACACCAAATAAATCGTCTAGTCCAGGTGGAAATTCAATCTCAACTCCCCACCAGCGTTCAGTTGGATCGTATTTAATGACTAATTCTTGATCTAGTTCTAATTCCCGACCTGATCGTACAAGGGAAATACCGATGTTTTTCGCAGCGTGCTTGCCGTGCGGTTGATCGCCTGGATTAACACCAGGTTTATCAGTTAATCTAGCTTCTTCTTTAGCGTAGGAGTAGCGAATTTTGACTTCGTGGGAATTACCCCGAAAGTCAATTGTAAAGGTGGCTTCGTACTTATCTTCACTTTCCCAAGGTTGGAACATAGGGGTCTTGTCAAAGGGTTTAGGACAAGAGGTTTTTGCCATCAAATAACCGGGGTCGTTGGGAAGGGCTTTTTTTTCGTTACCAATGGGAATAAGAGCATCCACATCAAAGGCAAGCATCCGAATCTCGACTTCACCACTATTTAAGAATTTCCGATACATTCTGCCGATGAGCAGTTCGGAATTGTCGATGATGGAAATACTCGTTTTCCAGATACAGCGATCAATATCTGACCAGACAACTAGGGTGCCGCTCTTTCCAAAAGATTTACCTACCCTCTGCCAGAGGCTAGGAACTGGTTTTGACTGCGGTTCAGGTACTTCACTCATTCGCTTTTGACGAATTTCATTTAGGTCAAGGTAACTGTAGAGGGCATTTTCTACTCCTTCTTGCCAAGACCAAACTTCGACACGCTGGCATTGCGAAATTGATAAAGAAGGCAATCCCATCCCAAAGCGTCCAATTCCCCGACGTTCATCTGTCTCGTTAAGATGAGTACCGTTTCCAAACTGCAATGCCATCCGCAACACGCTGGCATCCATCCCGCAACCATTGTCGAGAACAGCGACTTGATAGATGCGCGATCGCTGTCTAGAATTGACTAACTCTTTCTTCTCAGCACAGAGCAATTCTACCTGAGCGGCACCAGCTTGGATCGAGTTATCCATCAGTTCCGCGAGCGCATAGGCAGCATTTTTGTAGCCGTTATCGCGCATTGCCTGTACTGCGAGATGTGCTGGAACGATATCGTGGGGATTAGGTGCAATTTGTGTGAAGTTTCCAATTCGATATGAGAATGCTCTGAAAGTTAGGCTGACCTATAAAACCAACCTGACATAAAACCTTGTATCCCTGCTAAAGAGACTAAAGGTTTAATAGTTGCTTCGTAAGCACTTCTTAATTTTTCTAAATCCAGCAAATCTTGAGCATTGTTTAATTTTAGTTCGTTGATATAACTATCAATATATTTATACCATTTAGACTCAGATAAATTTTGATGAGAAACAGTTAAACCAAAATGTTGTAATCTTATAAAATTTTCAAAATAATAATTTGATGGAAGATTATTTGATTTAGCTGAATTTACTTCTGGAAAGGTTGGGATTAAATTCCACAACTGATCATGGGCAACAAATGACCAAGGTATATAATGATCTAAAGATATTCTTTCTTTTTCTAGGGTCTTTTTAGAGTAAATACATTCAATGTTTTGATTTTCTAAAACAATTCGCCAGTATTTTGTTTGCTCTGTTAAAGAATCCCTTTGCTGCGGCATAAATATTTTATTTACTACGTTAGGAATATTGGGATTTCTTTGTTGCATATATTGAAGCCATTCCCAAGATACCCATCCCCTAATGATTGAATAATTTTCAGCAATATATTCTACCCAGTCTTGATGTAAAATAATAGCTGTACAATCTTTTAGAGCTTCTGAATCAAAGCAATAGATAGGTTTTATTCCTTCAAATTCATTGTTGGCAAGCTCAATTATGACTTGATTTACTTTAGCATCTAGTAATCCCTTAGTCTTTTGAGCAAAAAAAGGACGAATTAGACGAAATGGTACATATCTGCTTATGAAATTAGTAATGTCATCAAGATTTTGAGATTGAATAGATTTTCTTAGGAATTTTTTATCTGTATCTTTAAACTTTAAAATTGGTTCATTAATTACTAAATTAATAGAGTCTAATTTATTGGCAATCTGATCTTGAGTTCCAAAAGAGAGTTTAAAGTAATTGTGAGGATACCAAGCATTAGCCAGCATCTCTACAATTATTTCTTTAAAAGTAATAGGTGATAAAGTATCAAATTGTCTTCTTTTAATGATGTCTAACAGGGACAGGAAAAAAAGATATTTATAAGAGTTAGTGGTGTTGTTAAAAATTTGAGATAAGACCGAAACATTAACCCGATCTGATTGCGGTAACTCTTGAGTTGAAGCTTTATGCAGAGTTTGTGTTGAATCGCCTAAGTAGGCTTGTACAAAGTCTGTGGCAGCAGACGGATTGAGCTTGTGCAGGGCTTGCACTATCTCAGCAACGGTTTGGGCAGTAGGATCTGTGTGTTCGTGAAACCAACGGAAGACGATCGGACGATCAACACCTAACTCTGCCGCCAATAGGCTTTGGCTGATGGTGTAAGACTCTAAAACCTGTCTTAGTGCTTGCCCTGCTTTTCCCATGCCTTCCATTATGACAGAGCAAGTATAATCATTTGTTAACTTATAAGATAACTGAATTAGCAATCTTGTTATCATATATGCTAACAGAGTCTCAAACAAGGAAAATTTTATGAAAGAGTACGACGACTGGGCTATGTACGAAGCTGAGGGCAACCTAGCAGTTGCTCAGATGATGCAGGAGATTAAACAAGCACTCTCTAACAACCCCTTACCAAAAGTCCGTCAGCTACTTCATCAGAAAATAAGAGAAGTTGGGAGCCAGTATGGTGAGATTTATGATTCAGACGTTAGAAATACGATTTTATTTCGTTTGACTCGCTGGGCGTGTGAAGTTCATGAACTTGATTCTAAGTTTGGCAGATTAGATTGTAATTACTGGGGATTATAGAGTGAGGAGTCAACCTTTTAATTGTATTGTTTGTAGACAAATGGTTGAGCCTCTTTATGCTCATCCAGCTTGTACTAAAACGTGCGGACGATCAGAATGTCAGGCTATTTATTACAAACAAACTATTAAAAAAGCGGATCGGCTTCGTCAAATTAATCATATCGAGCATTTAAAGCAACAAGGGTTTGATATGGTAACTTGTGGTGTATGTAATCAACAATTGGAAATGATTGGCTATAATCATTTAAAAACACATCATTTAACAGTTAAAGAATATGAACTAATTTATCCAAATTTACCTAGACTTAATTCTCGAATACAGCAAAAGCGATGTCAGGAAGCCATGAAACGCTCCTCTTACTTAACCTATCAAGGAAAAGAGCCAGATCGAGAGTTATATGAATTTTTAACAGGTTGTTTATTAGGAGATGGAAGCATTGAAAAATTTTTAAATAAACTTAATGCTCGTTATGCAGAAGGGGGAAGCAATCAACAATATTTGGAATGGAAATATAAATTTTTAAGTCAATATTTTTCCTGTTCTTTTAATGAGCGTTTATCTTCACCACACACTAAAACCGGAAAAAGATATAAAGGCTGGTGGCTAAAAACTAAAGTTCATCCATTGTTAACTCAATTACATGAGCAGTGGTATAAAGGAAATAAAATTATACCTAAAGGGTTTATTGAAAAATATTTTAGCGAAATTAGTTTAATAGTTTGGTTTTGTGATGATGGATGCTCTAGTAGCGGCGTTAATTTTTATACAATGGCTTTTGCTGATGATGAGGTTAGATTTTTAGTTGATTTACTTTACTCGCGTTTTGGTATTTATGGCAGTATTTTAAAAAATAGCAAAAATCAGCCTTTTATTAAACTAAATGCTGATTCAAGAAAAAAACTTAAACAAATTACTTCTAGGTTTTCAATTCCAGGTATGGAATATAAATTAAATTTTTAATATTTATTGTTTGGTAAAACTGCCAAAGCTTCATCACTAAGACGCTTTGTTTTTCGGGTGTATGCCGGAAGTTTATTGACAAATTGATATAAAGGGGTGACCACCGTCAGCAAAGTAGCATTGCGAATTCCTCCTGGCTTTCTAGCATTGGGTTGACGGAGGATGCTTTCGAGTTCCTTGAAGACTTGCGATCGCAACCCGACTACTTCAAAATACTTGACCGCAAACCGAGATGGGTCTTTCAGTAATAGCTCGAAATGTTCTACTCCTAAAACAGGGATGAATGTACCTTCCCTGTAAACCCCGATATCATCAATGTGATAGAGCAGCAGAGCAGCTAACAAAATGGGAATTACCCCTTGCTTGACTCCATAAGGAGGCTGTTCTAATTGCTGGTAAAGTAAATCGAGCGATCGCTGCTTATCTTTTGCCTCTAGACAAAATGCTTCAATCACTTGCCAAACCGTTGTTACTCCTGAATCTTGCTCAGGTGGATAGAATCCCCATTCGCCATCCTCTTGCCGATGAATCCCAGTTGCTTCTAGAACCGAGTAATAAATAGCAACTTCAGGCCCGTAACCTTCTATGCCCAGACGTTTCTGGTCGCCATGCTCCAACATCGCCTGAATTAGCTCTCGTCGAGCTTTAGAGCCTTGTGAGGTCAGTTCCCGTCGATTAATTAATTCATTGTCGAGAATTAAGCTTTGCTGATAAGTGCGATCGCATACATCAGACAGTTTCGCTTGAAATACCCTAGCGTATCCGATATGTTCTTGTTGACCTTCAATCCAGCAGAGATTTTGCCCCTCTAACCAGTTGAATGCTTGGCTCAGTGTCTCATCTAACAGCCTTTCTGCCTCGATTAAGCGTTGCCGTACTTCCCGACGTGCTACACCATCATTCTGTAGCTCTGGCGCTTTATTTTGGATTGTGTTTAGGGCAAGAAATTCTTGCGCTCGACCTCCTAGCACATCTAATTTGGAGGTATTAACCACAATCAAAGGTTTACCATCTACTGTCTGTGCAGGTATCTGTTTAGGTAACTGAGTATCCATCCAGTAGACAATCAGCCCGTCATAACTAGCAATTGAACACCGCAACTCTTCTAAATTAGTCAAGCTATTTACATATCGCTGCTCAAAATAACGCAATGTACCTGTTGTCGTGTAGTGACGTTCAGCCACCAAAGGCTTGAGGGGGCGAATTGCCGAAAGTAATTCAGCAAGAGTAGTTCTATCCTTTTCAAGTAACGAGTAGATAGCTGCTTCAACATTAAAGTCTGAACCTTCCCAAATTCGTAATTCATCAAGCTGACTTCGATATGTAATCAGCCCATTCTGTTGAAGTTTTTTAATGATGTCTTGCCAGTGCTTCTGCTCGGTTTTATCGTCTGCTCGATTACAAAGTGCTAGTGTTACAAGCTGAGGGGTGGCTCGTAAAGCACCTGTAGATGTAACCAAGTTCAAAATCCCAATCGTTTTAAGAGTCTTGAGTACATCAGGATCGCGATCTCTAGCATCCTGAATCAAGCCTTGAATTTCAACCCACCTTTGTAGATTGATTCGAGACGCTAAACCCGTTACCGACTCTACAAAGTAGTCATAAATCTGGTGCAGTTTCAGCGTCGGGATCTCATCCCCCTGAATCGTTTCCGATTTTAGGAATTGTGGGAAGGCATAAGTCTCATCACTTGTGAGGAATGTAAACAAAGAGCGATCGTTCTGGGCATAGCGAGTACACAGCATCGGCAGCACTAATGCTGCAATTGGATGTAAAGGATAGGCATCTGCCAGAACCTTCTCTGAAATCTCATTTTCGGTAAGAACGGATTGGAGAACGTTGAACCAGTGGTGAGCGCGATCTCGAATCACATACAATGCCGGATCTGCCTGGGTGCGATCGATTGCTTGACCGATCAGGCGTGTCATCTGGCTAGGTGACTCAGCGAAGGGGATATCCTCAAACCGTCCCTGAATTTTAGACCATTCACTTTGTTCAATTGCAGCTAATCGCTCACTATATCCAGCAAAGGATTGGTGCAGAAGTCCTAGGAAGTAAACTTGGTTGTCTTCCTTTAACCGAAGTTCAGCAACCTGCTGCAACAGGTAGAGATCGTCAATTCCCTGGTGCTGTGCGGCATACTCCAGGTTCTTCCCCAATTCATCAATAATTAATAGAACATTAACTTTTACTGTTTTGACAACTTCTCGCAAGACTGTCAAAACTTCTTGGTTAGTGATATTGGCTCTACCATTTTCAATTTCAATTACCCAGTCCGTTAATTGACGCATCGGTTCCGGTTTGCGCTTGCTATGCCAAAATCGTTCTGCACCATTAGCTAAAGCACGGGCAAGTGTCCAACTCAACGGCTCTCGTTGACTTGTAGCAACTGCTCTAAATAACCCCGATTGGGGTAAATTTCCTTCTATCGCAGCTAGTTCAGAACTATCCGCTCCAAAAGAGCGTTTAGCTATCTCCAACGCTGCCTGCCGGACTGGGCTGTTCTCAGGGGAAGACAAACACGCCAAATACTGAGCAAATGCCGATTTCCCTGTACCGTAAACCCCTGTCATTGTCCAGGCACGGCAGGGTGGTTTCATACAAGCAAATAAAAAAGTTTATCGAGTTGATTTGATAAAGCTCGTTGTGCTTGGGGAATAGTTCTAAGAACTTGTTGCAATTGTTCAATCAGATTCATATTTTTTCAACCGTATTGGCTTAAATACCATGAGCAGTATTTTAATTTTTATACGGTTGTATGAAACCACCCTGCTGTCATTGTACAGGCACGGTGAGCATGGGGATTATTAAAGGCTGACAAAATGCGCCGGAGAGCATCTGTAGATCGCTCCGTAGGAACGTAGCCTTGAACTGCATCGGGTTTATCAAAATCTCGCTCTAGGTTAACCGAGCGATAATAGCGACGATGCAGCTTGAAATAGGCAGATAGCAGTTTGCCTGTCACGTTTTCTCCTTTACACCGTCTGGTAATACTTGTTTAAAATAGCTTCTGCTAGTCCTAGCGGCTCGTCTTCAAAGAAAAATTCCAGTTTTCCTGCTGCATCAGAAATGCCAAGCTGTTTGAATTTTCGGGCTACTCGCTCAATTGCTTCACAGATTACGCTCTCGGTTAACTTGAACGCCAACCCTGGACTGCCGTTGTCGTAGAGTAGTTTAGCAAGAGGAATCCGACGAACTGCCGAACTGAAGCGATAGGCATAGTGTAGGCAGGAATAAACAATTACTTCAGCCGGAAGCGTTGGTTTGTAACCAATCCGAAATATGTAGTGCCGAGCATCGCCAGCCGTATGAATCAATCCTAACTGGGTGAAGGGGCAATCTAGAGACTCTTCACTAACTAGGGATTTAGAGGGTTGCTCAACGTACATTCTCAGAATGCAGCTTGCATCCTTCTTCAGAGAGGAATCAGCAATTCGAGGGATTTTGCGATCGCGATGGTCGCAAAGCTGGTAAAACAACTCCTCGAAAGTAAATTCAACAGGACGAAAATGGTTAAATGTGAAATCCCAAGCTGTAGCAAAACAAGGCGGCTCTAACAACTTCCAATGCAATAGCCACAGAGACGCTGGATCTTCCAGATAAGAATCCCAACCATTTTTACCTAGCAGTTGTTCGCCAAAATCTGTCGGTTTGTCATCCTTGAGCAACTTAAAAGCGGATTCCCAATAACGGAGCGATCGCACCATGTTCTTGCCAATGCCCAACTGCACAGTAGCATCATCTCGGAGAAAGACTTCTGGATTTTGAGAAGCGCGATCAAATCCTTTCTTGAGCCAGCCAAACCGAGGATGAAAGGTTTCATGGCGAGCGAAGACACTGCCTGTAGGAGTATCGTTTGTGTCTACATCTTTAGTTTTTTGCTCTACCATGCTTTTGACTAGAACTAATGTACTTATTGTCTGTTATTCACAGGTCACTTGAAAACCCCTAGAGGAAGGGCGAAAAGACATTTATTTACTCTAGTTGTAGGGTAAGGTAAATTCAATAGCTATTTCTGCTCACCTTAACTATGCTATGTAAGCGACGTTATTAGCCAAAATCAACTAAAAAAATTCATGTTTCAAAGAGGCAGTAGCATAGTTAAGTGTAATTAAAAGCTGCTGAATCGATGTTTTGTAGTATTGACCAATTCAGCAAGATTTATGCTACTTGCCAGCGCAGTAAGGTGGGCAAGCACTTGCCTGATGCACTTTATGTTCATATTTCTGCATTACAAGCTTTAGATTCTCTCCTGCAAAACTACGAGAGTGAAGCTCGTCAGATTGCTCCTGATGTTGAGGCAGCAACACTTGTAAAGTTTAGTATTGGCAAACCCAGTATTTCTTACTTGTTCTATCCAGAGTTTGATGCCGATCCCCATCCGGCTCTACAAACGAGTATTCAGGTTAATTTAAACAACGGCGAAGTAAACCACCGCGACTACAGCAACACAGATAACCCCTTTATTTTGCACCGTAAGGAGACATTCGTTACTCCAGATTATCCGTATTATCAGCAGTTTGCGGCACTGACCCGCCAAGAAGAAGCTTTGGGATTGTTAGATAATCCTCGTGCGATCGGTACTAGATTGGCATGGGAGCAGAGACTTGCACAGTTAAATGTTACATTTCAAGGACACAGCCTAGTTCATCGATCGCTTGTCAATTCTCAGATCTCCTCAATCAAGATTGACCGACATAAAGCGGCGATCAGTCGCAACGATTTCTCCAAGCCCATACGCCTAGCCTTAGAAACAAGTCTTTTTACGCCAGAAACAACTTTTTTTGACTATGGCTGCGGTCTAGGGGGAGATATCGAGCGAGTTGCCAAATTGGGTTACACCAGTTCCGGTTGGGACCCTTATTATCGTCCTGATACGCCCTTGAGTTCAGCAGAGATCGTTAACTTGGGGTATGTACTCAACGTGATTGAATCCCAAGCAGAACGACGAGAGGCATTAATTAGAGCTTGGGAACTAACTGGCAAAGTGCTGATTGTAGCAGCGCAAGTTTTGATTACTCAAGGAAATAGCCAGATTGCTTACGGGGATGGGATTATTACTAGCCGAAATACTTTTCAGAAGTATTTCGATCAGGAGGAACTGAAACTCTACATAGACCAAGTCCTTGGTGTGGATGCAGTTCCAGTGGATCTGGGTATTTACTTCGTTTTTCGAGATGAAGCACAGGCGCAAAGTTTTAGAGCGTCGCGGTTCCGATCGCGTGTCTCAGTACCCAGGATTCAACTCCTAAGCAAGCGATTTGAGGACTATAAAGAACTCCTAGCTCCTTTGATGGCGTTTGTGACCGAGCGAGGGCGACTTCCAGTTAAGGACGAATTGCCAGAAACGGAAGCCTTGAGTGCTGAATTTGGCAACTTGCGCCGCGCCTTCCAGGTGGTTCTACAAGCAACAAATCCTCAAGAGTGGGATGAGATCGCCGAGCGTCGTCGTCAAGATCTGCTGCTTTATCTTGCTCTTTCCCACTTCAGTCGTCGTCCTAAACAACGAGAATTAGCTCCAGAGGTTCGCAACGATATTAAGAGCCTTTTCGGGGGCTACGACCAAGCTTGCACTGCGGCTGATATTATGCTGATGAGCGTGGGTAATTTAGAGATAATTCGGGAACGTTGTCAGAACAGTCCCATTGGTAAGAAGCTTCCCAATTCCCTCTGGGTTCATGTTTCGGCGCTTGAAGCTCTTGACCCGCTATTGCGTCTTTATGAAGGTTGTGCTTCCCGTACCATCGGTCGTCCAGAAGAAGCAACAGTTGTCAAGTTTCACTTGAGCAAGCCTAAGATTACTTATCTGTTTTACCCAGACTTTGATGCGGCTCCTCATCCTGCGCTGTACACGAGTATGGAGATTGATTTGCGGGATTTGCACGTTCACTATCGGGACTACGATCTCAATGAAAACTCTCCAGTGCTACACCAGAAGGATTTATTGGTCAAAACAGACTATCCCCTCTACGAGAAATTTGCCAAGTTGAGTCGTCAAGAAGAGGATTGGGGTTTATTCGATAATTGGAAGATAATTAGCGATCGCCAAGGCTGGCTGAAATGTCTAAAAGATCGCTGTGCCGAGTTGAAGGGACATCGAGTAGTTTGGCGTAAAGATGCCGATCCTTATCAGGTCAAATTAATCCGTTGACGGGGTGACAACCCCGTCGAAACTCGCTCTGCGCTTCGCGCAGAGCATTGTATGGTAAAAAATATCGGTCTCGATTAGTGACCAAGACCGAAAAAGACATTATGTTACCTGAATTTTATCAA
>JAESGO010000142.1_pt1 | contig 14760 bp, 15 predicted proteins | sample 9269701 | NCBI WGS metagenome assembly JAESGO01 (sample SAMN15720690, study PRJNA650881) | algae metagenome | isolation source: Hormoscilla sp. CMT-3BRIN-NPC48 and co-occurring heterotrophs from... | place: USA: Clark Mountains Wilderness, California | collected 2010-04-18 | reverse complement strand
TCCGCATCAAGCAGGTCGCTTAGCATGGCGACATGCGAGGGACCTTTGGGTGCCACCCAGCCATACTCGGTCAGGTGACCGCGGATGGCATTGATCAACTGGGTCCGCTGCCGCACCAGCAGGTCTCGGGTTCGGAACACCAGAGCCGAGGCCTGCTGCTCTTCGCTCTTGATCGCTACAAACCGCATATTTGGGCGCTGCACTGCCTCGCAGATGGCTTCGGCATCGATTGCATCGTTCTTATGCCGCTTCACGAACGGCTTCACGTAGGCCGGCGGGATCAGCTTGACCTCGTGACCCAACAATGTCAGTTCGCGGGCCTAATGATGCGCACCGCCGCAAGCCTCCAGCGCTACCAGGCAAAGTGGCTGTTTAGCGAAGAACTCCAGCACCCTGGTGCGGCTGATCTTACGGCTGAACAGAGCTCGGCCGCCCGCATCTGCGCCATGGGCGTGAAAAACGTTCTTCGCGATATCAAGTCCGATTGTGCTAACTTCCGACATGGGCGCCTCCTCAAGTGGTGTGTTCAACACCTCCACTTTGGCACATCGAGATGCCGCCGGGGCGTCCACCCCATCACCCCCAAAGCGAAGTAGGGCAGGGGCAACAAACGACCCCAGTGCAGTCGTTTGGGGCCGGACCGTTTCCAGCCTAGCAGCTGCTATTCCCAACTCGCCCGCAATTTCCAGCGAGCCTTGATCCGGTGGCGCTCGCGAAATCCGTAAATGAGCGGGGAGGTAAACAGCAACTGTGCGAAAATTATTCGATTCCAGTTCACCGCTCCCGGAGAAATTGAGGAGGGATCGAACCTCAGAATATCCCGGAACCCGTACAGCAAGAGCAACGCGGCAAGAACGAAAGCGACAAACTTGTAGCGGTAACTTTCAAAGACGGACGACACCGCAGCGAAGACGATAATGAGCCGTAACCCGATTAGCCCAACGAAAAGATAAACGAACGGCGTATACTCACGGTAAGTGAGAGCAACCATCGGAAGTATGCTCAAGGCAGCCACGCCGAAGGCCAAAAGAAACGCGATTGCGTCGTAGAAGTAGCGGCTCAGGTAATCCTTGATAAGCTGCATGGCGTTCTTTGCTGCGCGGCCCATGCGATTAGGTCCGCTTTTTGCAATTCAGCACTGAAAGCCGCCGGTCCGCAACCCGCCCCAATGGCGACTTAGGGTAGGGGACTGGTAACTACCCAAAGTGTCGGGAAACGCCCTCCTCCGGAGCTGGCTTCAATATAGCTCCAGATTGACAAACCCGCCAGCTCGGCGCCTTCGAGGTTCCTGGTAATCTGGCGGGACGCGCTGGAAAGGAGCCCTCTTTCCACTAAAACCATGTTGATATCTCCTTAGGACAAACGGACTATTTCACATCAGGCGGTTGCCGCTGGATTTGTCGAAAAGGTGATGCGAACGGGACATTATGGCAAGGTGGACAAGATCTCCAGGCCTGACCTCAATACGGTTTCGAAACAGGGCCTGTATGGTCTCCCCAGCCAAACTCAGGACCACAAGCGTTTCCGAGCCGGTTGGCTCAGTCACCACAATCGTCGCCGGAAAAGCGCGAGGATCGGCCACGGCGGCCAGTTCGATGTGCTCGGGCCGCACGCCCAAGACCAGTTCGGCCCCAGCTTGACCGGCTTGGTCCGACAGTGGGATCGCCACGCCGCTATTGGTTCGGAAGCTTCCGGTTTCGGTCAACGCCCCTGTAATGAGGTTCATCGCCGGGGAGCCGATAAAGCCGGCAACGAAAAGGTTGTCAGGGTGGTCGTAGAGTTCGAGTGGGCGACCGATTTGCTCGAGACGGCCGCCCTGCATCACTACAACCCGATCGGCCATCGTCATTGCTTCGACTTGGTCATGGGTGACATAGATCGTTGTCGTGCCCAAGCGCTGGTGCAGCGCCTTGATTTCGGAACGCATCTGCACACGCAGCTTGGCATCCAGATTTGAAAGTGGCTCGTCGAACAGGAAAACCGCCGGATCGCGCACGATAGCTCGACCCATGGCCACGCGCTGGCGCTGACCCCCGGACAGTTGCTTGGGCATGCGTTCAAGGAGCGGTCGCAGATCAAGGATGTCTGCCGCTTGTTCGATCCGCTGCCGGATTTCGGCTTTGCGCATGCCCCCGAGCTTTAAGGAAAAGCCCATGTTGTCGGCGACTGTCATGTGCGGGTAAAGCGCGTAGCTCTGAAAGACCATCGCGATGTTGCGAGCCTTTGGCGGAACGTCGTTGACGATCGTGCTGCCGATCCGAACCTCGCCACCGTCAATGGTTTCGAGGCCCGCGATCATCCTAAGCAGGGTAGACTTGCCGCAGCCGGAGGGGCCCACGAGGGCGACGAACTCGCCGTCCGCTATGTCGACGGAAACGCCATGCAACACGGGCACGACGCCGTAGGACTTGCGGGCATTGGAGATGGTGACGGATGCCATAGGAGATAATCCTTCGAACCAGGGCTGATCAGCCCTTGACTGCACCGCCGGTGAGACCGGCGACAATGTGGCGTTGCATGAATAAAAAGACGATCACGGCCGGTACGGTGGCGGTCATCGAGGAGGCCATCAGTTCGCCCCAACTGATGCCCATAGAGCTATCGTTGAACACTGCAAGGCCCACGGGCAGAGTACGCATAGTATCGTTGCTAATCATGATCAACGCGACGAAGAACTCGTTCCAGGCCTCAATGAAGGTGTAGATACCAACCGCCGCGATGGCCGGCCGCGCATTGGGCAGCGCGATGCGCCAATAAACGCCGAGCCAGGAGCATCCGTCGATGCGCGCGCTTTCCTCGATCTCCCGAGGCAGATCCATGAAGAACGAGCGAAACATGAAAATCGCAAACGGCAGGAAAATGGCCAGATAAGCCAGGATCAGGCCCCAAGGCGTATTCACCAAACGCAATGTCGTCATGAGGATAAAGAACGGGATCAGCAGGACCTGAAAGGGAATGGTCGTAGTGCTGAGCATCCCGCCGATGATGATATTGCGACCGGCGAAAGACAGCCGCGATAGCGCATAGCCGGCCATTGAGGCAATCAGCAGAGTCAGCACTGTGGTGATCGACGCCACAACGAAGCTGTTGAAGTAATAGCTGGCAAACGGCGCCGCGTTCCAGGCGGTTACGAAGTTCTCAAGATTCAGAGCTTGCGGAATCCAGGTGGGTGGATTGGTGAAGATCTCGGGCTTGGTCTTGAGCGCCGTGATGACCATCCAGTAGAACGGCGCCAGCCATACCATGATCACCAGGACGGAAATGACGGCGATGGCAGCGTTCGCGAACAGTCCAAGCCTGTCGTAGGGTGCGACTTTGGCGCTCATTTTGCGCCTCCCCTGAGAACGAGCGCCTGGGCAATGCTGAGGGCGCTAACGAGCAAGAAGAAGACGACACCGATCGCACCAGCGTACCCGAAATCGAAATACTCGAAACCGTGTCGATAGAGGTACATCAGGACCGTTTCGGTCGTATAAAGCGGGCCGCCGCCCGTCATGATGAAGATCTGATCGAAGGTCTTGAACGAACCGATAAGCTTGAGGGTCATGACAACCAGCAGCGTGGGCCTGATGTAGGGCAAGGTGATGTAGACAAATCGATGCCAGCGGTTGGCGCCGTCCAACACTGCGGCCTCATGCTGGTCTACTGGCACGTTCTGCAAGGCGGCCAGAAAAAGCATCGACGATATGCCCGCGCCTAGCCAAAGGTTGACGATAACGATCGACCATTTGGCATAATGGGGTGAGTTCAACCAGGGAAGGCCCGTGTCGGTCAGGCCCGAGCCGACCAGCAGAACATTGAGCAGGCCGAAATCGGAGTTGAACATCCAAATCCAGGCTAACGCGGCAACGGCGCTCGATATGATGACTGGAAAAAATACGGCAAGGCGCAGGATGCGTGCCAAAATTCCGGGACGGTTCATCAGGAGGGCCAACCCCAGCGCCATGGCGGTGCCCGCCACCAGGTTCCAAGCCGTGTAGAAAACCGTATTGGACAGGCCTACCCAGAACAGACGGTCGGCGAACAGCCTGACGTAGTTATCCAAACCCACGAACGTGCTCGATGCAGGTTTCCACTGCACAAAGCTGAGCCAGATTGCATAGAGCAATGGATAGAGCATCAATGCGACGATGATGACCAAGGCAGGGCTGGTCAGGAGCAGCCCTGCCCATCGATCGAGCGTGCTTTCAAGTCGATGGTCCGCCAAGGGGCGAGTTGGGGTGATGGCCGCCGAAATGATCGTCGGGTCGGACATTGTGGGCCTCGTTCTGTGAGGGTGGTGCGGGCTGGCCCGCACCATGAGGATCACGGACGTTGGGTGCGGGCGACGAGTTCGTCGGCCCTCGCCTTGGCGTCGTCCAAAGCCTGCTTGGCATCCATCATGCCGTACGCCACCTGCTCAAAGGCGTCCCTTAAATATTGCTGGACTTCCACATAGTGCGATGTCTGTGGTGGAGCATGCGCTCCCAGGTAGCTTTGCAGGTAGACCAGCTGCAAAGGATGGCTTTGGTAGAATGGATCTTCCAGTAATTCCTCGCGCACGGGGATCCAGACGGAATTGTCAAACCAGACACGCTGGTTCTCTACCGAGGTCAGACCCTTCAGCACGTCTATTGCGGCTGTCAGCTCTTCATCTGGAATGTTGGCCATGATGGCAAGATTGTCGCCCCCGGCAAAGCTCATGAGCGGATCACCTGCGTTGGGGCGCGGGTGTGGCATGATGCCGAGATTGAAATCGGGAGCATCCCGATTGACGCGCTGGATGATGGCCTGTCCATCAAAGATCATCGCCACCCGGCCTTGCAGGAACTCCAGCTGGTTGTCAGCCGATGCCTGGGCACCGATCGCTGATGGCGGCACCACTCCATGCACCAGATGGAGGTCCATGAGGTGCGACAGCGCTCTGACGCCCGCTTCGCTGTTGAACGTGAATTGCATGGCTTCGCGATCATTGACCTCGCCGCCAGCCATCCAGAAGTAGGGCAGCCAATAGAACGTCGTCAGCCATGGCTGCGACGGAACGAACTGAATGGCATAAACGTCCTTTTGGCCGTCGCCGTCACGATCGAACGTCAGCTTCTTGGCAGCTTCAGTGAATTCTGCCCAGGTCTGCGGCGGATTCTCAGGGTCAAGGCCGGCCTCCTCGAAGATGTCCTTGTTGTAAGCGATCGCGGACGCATCGCCGCCAAAGGGAATGGCATATTGAACGCCTTCGAAATTCCCTGTTGCGAGCGGACCTGCCGGGAAGGTTTCTGCTGCGATATCGGCATTCGCCGCCATGATCTCGTCAAGGGGTTTTAGCGCATCGAGCCGCGCAAAAGCCTCGGTGGCGACGACGTCCAGCGTCACCATGTCCGGCGCGTTGCCGGCAGCGACGGCTGCAATAAGCTTGTTAATATGGTTCTTGCCGCCTGGGATATACTCGACCTCGAGATCGATCTCGGGGTGGGCAGCCTCGAAAGCATCAAACATCGGCTTGGCAGCCTCCTCCGCCAGACGTGTCCAGATGCTGATGGTGGTTGATGTCTGGGCCAGGGCAGGCGACGCCAGCAGCAGGGTTGCCGCAGGAACGGCGAGCATTCGCATCATTTCAGTTTCTCCTCCTTTTTGAAGCGGTCAATAATGGGCGATGGTGTAGTGCTTGATCAGGTCCTCATTGATTTCGACGCCCAGCCCCGGTCCTTTCGGCACTGCGATGCAGCCATTCGCGTCGGGTTTCAGGCGCCCCCCAAGGATTTCGTCCCGCAACGGGTTCGCCGAAATGTCGCATTCGAGCGGTGAGGCGATGAAGTGAGACTGCGTTTCTGGCCAGTCGGAACGGTTGGCTAAAAAGTGCAATGTGGCGATGCGGGTAAGCTGGCCGTCAAAGATATGGGGGACGAGGCGCACGCCGTAGGCACTGGCAACGTGCCAGAACCGCGTCAGGCGGTTCATACCCCCATGACCGACCAAGTCCGGGTTGATGATGTCCATCGAACGGGTACGAACGACTTCATCAATCATCACCATGGGCATGCTCTCGGCACCGGCTACCGGAATGTCGATGGAATCCCTAAGCTCGCGATAGGCCCAGACATGGGTGTTGGCCAGCGGCTCCTCGAACCACGAGATCCGTTCCGGAGCACGCAAGCCACGGACCAGCCGCCTTGCCGTCGGAAGGTCCATTGAGCGGTTGGCGTCGATCGCGAGCGGCACGCCAGCAGGCAGGTCGTCTATAACCTTGTTGACCCATTCAATATCGGTTTCGACGTCGTGCCAGCCGACCTTCATTTTGAGTGAGGTAAAGCCCAGCTCAATGGCCTGTCGTGCCTCGGCCAACGCATCTTCCACCGGATCATTTGCTTCGGTGACATTCTGCAAGGAGGCGTATGCCGGTTGCGCCTTGCGATAGACGCCGCCGAGCAGATCGGAAAGACTCATTTCGGCGGCTTTGCCGCGCAGGTCCCAGAGCGCAATGTCAACGCCGCCGGACAAGGATAGGTCTAGCCTTCCGATCTGATCCACAAGGGCCGGAGCGTCTGAGAGATTTTGACCAACAAGGATCGATGCGGCATCTTCCCAATCGGAAGGGCGGGCGCGATAACCAAAACAGTCACCCCAACCCACAAGACCATCGTTGGTCTCGATCCGCACCATGGTTAGGACCCGCTGGGATTTGATGCCCTGCGCATCGCCGTAGCGGCGCGCAAGTGTGTGGCGGAGCAGCCAAAAATTAACTTTCGAAACTTTCATTCCAGCGCCCTGATGTCTCTTTTCTGCGCCTGTATGGTAGTCGACAACGTGCTGTCCTCGTCAACATCGATGCGCCTTTCGAATTGAAATAAGTACCCTTGCGGCTGAGGGTGTATGGTAGTATGGGTGCAGTTGAATGCCAAGATTTTGCTAAAGCTTGGGTGCGGACGGCTGCGCCTGGATGAGGAGTCAACTTGGGTCAGCAGACGGCCGCCCTGCCTTTCAAGTTCATCGAAGGCATCTCTCCGGTCGCCGTGCAGTTACGGGCCGAGTTGCTCAGGGCCATCGTGTCGCTTGAGCTGAAACCACGCGAGCGTATTTCGGAAAACGATGTTGCCAAGCGCTATGGCGTATCACGCCAGCCGGTGCGGGAAGCCGTTATTGCGTTGGCTCAGACAGGGCTCATCAAGACCTTGCCGCAACGGGGGACGACGGTGGTACCTATCTCCATGCGGCAAATGCTCGACGCTCGCTTCGTTCGCGAAGCCGTTGAAATTGCCGTCGTCCGCCAGGCCGCTTTGAACTTCGACGAGGCGGCACGACAGCAGCTATTGACGATCATTGAACAACAGCAATTAGCAGTACGTATCTTTGATCGGGACGCGTTCTTTCGCTATGACGAAGCATTCCATCGGACGCTCTGTACTGGCATAGGATCCGATACCAGTTGGGAAGCCATCAAGAACGTCAAAGTTCATATGGACCGCGTATGTACCCTAACTATAAATACGCCAGAATCCATGTTGCCACTGATCGCCGAGCATATAGAAATATTGGCGGCTATTGATGCCCATGACATGGACGCGGCAGAACGAGCAGTATCGCGGCATTTGCACGGTATCCTGAGCTCGCTGCCCCGTATTGAGTCAATGAACCCAGATCTGTTTGAAAAGTAAAAGCATCGAAAGTGGCGCTTTATCCGCTACCTTGCAGGCTTTTTACGAGACCAGCGAGGTCCGCTTACTCGCAAGAGTACCGAAATCCGACATTCCGCTACCTGATCCACAAGCGATATTAACAGCGCTCAGCTGATCGGCAATATTGGGAAGAAAGCAGAAACGCAGCGTGGGGCACCAGCTTGTGCAAAGGCGACAATGGCGGTGCTGTCGTTGCCATCCAGTCGGACGATGATGCGGGGCGGTGTATCCGACGGTGGATGAAACTTCGGCATCACTAAATCTGTCTGCAACTTCCTGGCAGCAGGTTTTTGTTGGCACCCTGAAACGCATTGTAAACGGCCCCAACGGCAAAACTGCTACGGTCGAGGACAACGTTGTCGCCCTCAGACAACTATAAGGACGCACGTAGCGATCCCAAAAAGGATCGTTCGATCCGAAAGTGGTTGCTGTACGATGCGAGGCGGAGATTGCACCGCTTCCCCCCGCCCCCCCCCCCCCGGAAAAGCTGCAGCTAATGCACGATCTGACTCAGAAAGTGCTTGGATCTCTCATGTTGAGGATGATCGAAGAATTCGCTCGGTGGCGCACTTTCCATAATGCAGCCCTGATCCATGAAGATGACTTTGTCAGCCACCCGGCGGGCGAAACCCATTTCATGGGTAACCACGATCATGGTCATTCCATCCTCCGCCAGTCCAATCATGGTCTCAAGCACTTCCTTGACCATTTCGGGATCGAGCGCCGAGGTCGGCTCGTCGAACAGCATGATCTTCGGCTCCATGCAAAGCGCACGGGCGATAGCGACCCGCTGCTGCTGGCCGCCCGACAATTGACCAGGATACTTCAGTGCCTGCTCGGGAATGCGTACGCGTTCGAGCATGGCCATCGCTTTGGCCTCGGCCTCCTTTCGAGGCGTCTGGCGCGACAATATCTGCGGCAAGCTGCAGTTGTCCAAGATGGTTAGGTGCGGAAAGAGGTTGAAGTGCTGGAACACCATGCCAACATCGCGCCGCACCGCCTCAAGGTTCTTCATGCTGTCATTGAGTTCGACGCCATTGACTGTGATGCTGCCCGATTGATGGGTTTCCAGCCGGTTAATGCAACGGATCATCGTCGATTTTCCCGATCCGGATGGTCCGCAAACCACGATCTTCTCGCCCTTCGCGACATCGAGGCTAACGTCCCGAAGGGCGTGAAAATTAGCGAACCACTTGTTGAGTTGGGAAACCGAGATGGATGCCGTTCGAGGCGCCGCTTGCTGTTCGTGCATTAGTGGAACTCTCGCTGGTGGATGCGCCGTTCCAGCCATCCCGAATACAACGAGATGCTGAAGCAAATAGCGAAATAGATAACAGCGACAAATATATAGGCTTCGGTATAGGGCGCCGGCCAATCCGGATCGGTAGCGGCCGAGCGGCCTGCGCTCAGCATGTCGAAGACGCCCACAATCAGGACAAGGCTGGTGTTCTTCACCATGATGATCGCAGTATTAGTGAGCGGTGGAACGACCTTCTGGATGGCTTGGGGTAGGACGATATGCCAGATGGCCTTAAAGCGTGGAATACCGAGTGCAGCGGCCGCTTCGGCTTGTCCCGAAGCAACGCCCTGCAGGCCGCCGCGGATCACTTCCGCCAGATAGGCTGCCGAAAAGATCGTCAGCGCCGCCAGCGTCCGGCCCAGCTTGTCCACGCTCCAGTCGGCCGGGAGCATCAGCGGCAGGATGATCGCTGAAACAAACAGAAGGCCGACGAGCGGCAAACCGCGAACGGTTTCGATGACCAGGATACACAATCCGCGCGGCACGGCCTGATCGGATCGACGGCCCAGCGCCAGGACCACTGCAAAGGGAAAGCCGAGCCCGAGCGACAGAAGGGCCAGCAGCAGGGTGACGGGTAAGCCGCCCCAGTTGTTCGTGGATACAAAGGTCAGGCCGGCAAACCCGCCCCACATCAGCCCTAGCATAAGGGCCACGGCCACGCCCCAGGCAACCAAAAGGCCTTGGCTCCACATGCGCGGGGGGAGGGAGATCAAAGCCATGGCAATGATGATGGCGATTACCAGCATAGGGCGCCACTGCTCCTCCGGCGGGTAGAGACCGAAGATGATCAATCGCAGCTTGGCATGGATAAAAGCCCAGCAGGCTCCGCCCATGCGGCAGGCGTCCGGGTTGTCGGTGACCCAGATAGCGTCGAGAAAGGCCCAATTGACGACCGGCAAGAGACTGACAATCACTCCCAGGCTGACAATGGTCAGGACCGCACTGAACAGGTCGCCAAAGAACATCTTGGTCAGGGACCGGCGCTTGACTGGCGGCGGTACCGTACCATCAGTGGGCCCGAATGGAACAACGATCGTCATCAGCGCACCACCAGCGCGACACGCGCATTGTACCAGTTCATGAAAGCCGACACCGAAAGGCTGATGGTGAGAAACACTGCCAGGAGCACCAGGATACTCTCGATCGCCTGACCGGACTGGATGATCACCGTGTTGACGATGAGCCCGAGTTCCGGGAAGCCGACCGCTACGGCGAGCGTGGTGTTCTTCACAGTGGAGAGATATTGCGAGGTCAGCGGCGGGATGATCACCCGAAGCGCCTGTGGCAGGATGATCTTGAACAGCGCCTGGCGCTCGTTGATGCCCAACGCCCGCGCCGCTTCCCACTGCCCACGGGATACAGCATCGATGCCGCCGCGGATGATTTCGCCGATGAACACCGACGTATAGATCACCAGCCCGACCATCAGCGCGCTGAACTCGGCCGAAAGGCGGAAGCCACCGGTAAAATTGAGGCCGCGCAGCTGCGGCACGGTTGGAACCGCCTGCAGGTCCAGAACTATCCATAGAACCGCAAGACTAGCCGCCACCACGGCAAAGGCGATCAGCAGAACTTGGGGCAGGGGGCGACCGGTCCGCCGACGAAGCAGCGGTACGGCGAGCAGCGCTCCGCCAAGGAGTAAAAACGCCAGAATGGTGAACACCGCACCGTAGGGCCCCATATCAAGACCTGGGATATAGATTCCGCGAAGCGTTAGAAACATGCCGGGCATCGGGTTCCAGGCATCGCGGGGCGCCGGCAAGACGGTGGTGGCGATGGCGTACCAGAACAGCAGCTGCACAATCAGCGGCATGTTGCGGATAACGGTAGTAAAGCCTCCCGAAAGGCCGGACAGCAGAACGTGGTTAGAGCGCCGCGCGATGCCAAGAACCAACCCAAACAGGGTGGAGAATATGATTGCCAAGGTCGAAACGAACAGCGTATTTCCCAGCCCGACAAAATAGGCCCAGGCAAAGGAATCGCTCGGATCGTAGGGGAGGATGCTTTCTGAAATCGGGAAGTTTGAGGACCGGGATAAATATCCCGGCCCGGTCTTGATGCCACGCTCTGCGAGGTTGGAGCTGGTGTTGCCGACAATCCACGCCAGGGCGATGACGACCGCCATCAGCAGAACGGCCTGAATGGTCGTGTTGCGGAGACGCTCGTTATCCCAGAGTTTCGCCAGCATCGGACCCGCCTACTGGAATGTCAGCGGGAACATCAGCCCACCATCCGTGAACAATCGGTTGGAGCCGCGATCGATGTTCAGTCCGCTTCCCGCGCCCAGATTGCGATCGAACATCTCCCCATAATTGCCAAGCTGCTTGACGATGTTGTAGGCGAACTTCTCGTCCAGTCCCAAGGCAGCACCATTGCCTGGCTCGATACCAAGGAAACGCTTCATGCGCGGATCCTCCGAAGTCATCAAGGTATCAATGTTTTCCGATGTGATGCCGTAGAGTTCGGCCGTTGTCATCGCCTGGATGGACCATACAACAATGTCGTGCCACTGATCATCCCCGTGCCGAACCGCGGGTGTGAGCGCGTCCATGTATTTGGTTGCGGGGAAGATCACGTAGTCGTCGGGATTGTCAGCCTCTGTTGCACGGACCGAGGCCAAGGCGGCCGCGTCCGTGATCAGTGCATCGCAGCGGCCCGAGAAGAACGCCTGGCGGGTAGCTGCAACGCTGTCGAAAATCACTGGCTGCAGACCCAGATCGTGTTCTGTGGACGCGTCGTTGGCGACCACTTCCGTCGTCGAGCCCGTCTGCACGCAGACCGAAGCTCCCGCCATGTCCTCGACGCGTTCGATGCCTAGCTCCTTGGTCATCATGAAGCCGGTGAACTCATAGTAGGTTGGCGTGGTGAAGTTGATGCCATTGGCATCGCGCTGCAATGTCCAGGTCAGGGTTCTAGGCAGAATATCGATTTCACCGCTTTGCAGGGCGGGGATGCGCTGCTGCCCGCTCAGCGGCACGAACTCCGCCTTGTCCTTGTCGCCGAACACGGCAACCGCTACCGCTCGGCACGTTTCGACGTCCAACCCCTTCCAATAGCCATTCTCATCGGGGGCGCCGAAACCGACAGTGCCGGTCGACGATCCGCAAATGACATGACCGCGATCACGGACGGTTTCCAGCGTAGATTGAGCCAGCGTCGGTGAAGCAATACAGGCTGCGAGAATGCTGATGCTGAAAAAAAGTCTAGGGTTAGTCATCGTCGTCTCCCTCGTTGAAAGCAGTTAGGACGCAGCGCGTGCGGCGGGTGATGCGAGAACATCGAGAATGCCCTCCATGTCCCCCCAAAGATCCTCCGGGTCCTCAAGACCGATGCTGATCCGCAGGATCGTGTTGTCGAACTTGCGGTCAGGGATGACGCGATTGGCGCGCACCGACATCGGCGCGAGCAGCGAGCGCGTGCCGCCGAAAGAGGATCCGATGATCATCACCTTGAGGCGGCTCAGCGCTTCGGACAGGCGCGGCTCGCATTCAGGGTTGAGGGCGATGCTGAAGACGCCGCTAGCGCCCTTGAAGTCTCGCTTCCAGAACTGATGGCCGACCGCATCGGGGAGTGCCGGATGCAGCACGCGGCCGATATCCGTGCGTGCGGAAAGCCTCTGCGCGAAGTCCAGGGCGACACGGCCGGAATGGGCGATGCGAACGCCCATGGTTTCTAGGCCCCTCAGCACCAGCGCTACGTCGTCGGGCGAAACTCCGAGTCCCAGCATCCGCATGGTGTCACGCAGGCGCCTGCGCCACTCGCCGTCCCGCACGGTAATCGACCCCAGCAGCAGATCGGAATGGCCGCCTGCATATTTCGAAAGCGCCTGCATCGAGAAGTCGATGCCATGATCGAGCGGCTTGAACAGCAGGGGCGTGGCCCAGGTGTTGTCGCAACCTACCAGAACGCCCTTGGCCCGTGCCGCCGAGACGATACCCGGCAGATCCTGAACCTCCATCGTCGTAGAGCCAGGAGACTCCGCCCAGATGAGCTTGGTGTTGGGGCCGATCATTCCGCCGATGGTGGAGCCCATCATCGGATCGTAGACCCGATGGGAGATGCCACGGGGCGCAAGATAGTTGGCACAGAAGCCCGCCACGGGTGGATAGGCGGTGTCCGGGATCAGGACCTCATCGCCCGGCATCAACACAGTCATCATGATGACTGTGATCGCTGCCTGGCCCGAAGGCAGCAGCACGGTCCTTTCGCCATTCTCCAGTGCTGTCAGCTGCGCCTCGAGGGTCTTGGTCGTTGGCGTTCCGTGCAGGCCATAGGAATAGCCGTCCAGGCCTCGTTGGCTACGCGCAGCGTAGGACTGCGGGGTGTCGAAGGTGATTGTCGAGGCGCGATAGGTAGGCACACTCAGGCTGTCGAACCCCTTGGTGGTGACTTCTGGGTGGATGACGCAGCGGCTGAGATCGCGCACCGAAAACTCCTGTATGAACTGTGCAGACACAAGATCGCCGTTAAGTTAGAAAAACAACTGAGGCCCTCACATAGGTCTATGCATTTCCGTTATGTGCGAGCAGAAGAGGTTGGCTGGGTGAATTTTCGGCAACTGGAAGCCTTTCGGACCTTAATGGTGGCAGGATCCACCGTGCGCGCTGCTGAATTGCTGCAAGTGACCCAGCCGGCTATCAGCCGAAACATCGCCGAGCTCGAGGCGACAGTGGGCTTCTCTCTATTTGACCGGGTGCGTGGCCGGCTGGTGCCGACCCCTGAAGGGCAGATGTTCTTCCGCGAAGTCGATACCAGTTTCCGCGGGCTAGATCGTTTGCGGGCTTCTGCCGCGACGATCCGGGACTACGGTTCTGGAAGCATTCGTATCGCCAGCCTTTCGGCTCTGGGCTCTCACCTGGTTCCCAACGCTGTGCATCGCTTCCTCCAGGACAATGCCCGGATCAAAGTCTCTTTACAGGTGCTCCCATCGACGGCCGTTCGCAATCTCGTTGCTGATGGGCAGTTCGATCTTGGATTGGCCGCCGACGAGATCGATCTCGCAGGCATCGATTCGCAGGTCTTCGGCAGTTTTCCAGCTATGTGCGCGATGCACCGGGACCATCCGCTCGCCGGACAAAGTCAACTCACGCCGTCCGATCTGGCTGGCTTCGCGCTGATCGGCCTGGCGCCCGAGGACAGGGCACGCCACAGGATCGACCGCGTCTTCAAGGATGCGGCGCAGGAGCCGGGCTACGTCATCGAGACACCGAGCTCTACCACCATCTGTGCCCTGGCCTTGGCCGGCGCCGGAGTCGGCTTTGTCAATCCGATGACTGTGCACGGCTTCATTGAACGAGGCCTGGTGTTGCGCTCGTTCACGCCGCGCGTTGATTTCCGTTGCTATATGCTGTTCAGACCCGATGCGCAGAAAACGCGCCTCGTTCGGAGCATGGTGGGGTTCCTCTTGGAAGAGCGCAATCGAACGAGCTACGCGGTCAGCAACGATGCGAATCCTAGATAAGGTTCGCCGAGGCTGGCTCCTGAGGGATGCATTTTTGTGTATCACGAGAGATCCAGCGGCGGCAAGGTCTGCTTCAAAACTTTTGGACCAGAAGCAAAATGGCCGCAGTCCCCCCATTGCTGCTGATGCGACAACGACATCTCTAATCGCGTAGTAGGGGCCGTAAGCAGAACGGCGGCTAATAGCTCAGAAGTATGAACAGCGGACTCTGACTCCTTAGATCCTGGTTCGAATTCTGGTTTGAAGGTCCTCGCACAGTCACCCTTTTAGCTGAAGGTAGTGACGCCGACCCAGAGGTATGGACAAGCTGCTAGGGCCCGATGTGATATCTATGCAGCCGGCCCGTTGCA
>JAESGO010000140.1_pt1 | contig 15176 bp, 16 predicted proteins | sample 9269701 | NCBI WGS metagenome assembly JAESGO01 (sample SAMN15720690, study PRJNA650881) | algae metagenome | isolation source: Hormoscilla sp. CMT-3BRIN-NPC48 and co-occurring heterotrophs from... | place: USA: Clark Mountains Wilderness, California | collected 2010-04-18 | reverse complement strand
ACACCATTTCTCAAAGCAAGGCGGCATGGCGGAGGGTGTGGTTTCCTTCATAAGGATTACTCGACGTGAAATCTTTACCCTATTTAAATTATAAGCATTTTCTTTAGTAGTGTTTGTTTAAGTCCCGTTAAGAGTTACTTGGAGATTGGCGATATTTCCTTGCAGCCCTGAAACTGTAATATTAGATGGATATGGTGTCGCCGCGCCAGAACTAGGGATAGTGATATTATTGGGATTGGTAAAGGTATTGCCTGTTGTAGGTGTTGTACTACCAAACAATAGGTTGATGCGATCGCTACTTGGGGCAAGATAATAATCTGTAATGGTGACAGAACCATTAGACCCTAATCCCAGCACCAAATTATTTCCGCTTTGTGTTTGGGTAACGTTAGAAGCACTATAACCAGCTAAGTCAAGAATATCCAGAGCGTTCGTTCCTTGGATGGTATCGCTACCTACAAAGCGTCCAGCAGTATAGCCACCGAATTTATTAGCTGCACTATTAGCAATAATCAGATCGTTGCTACTAGAGTTGACTAAATTCTCAATTAATGTGTTGAACGATGAGGAGTTGTAGGGTGATAGTAATGGATTGTACGCTAAAGCTGTACCAAAGCTGGTAGTTTGGTAGGAAGCTCCACTGGCATCACTTAATGCTTGGTATGAACTACCGTTATAAGCACTTTGAGTGGTGATAAAACCACCGTTGGTTAAATCAAAGCGGTAACCAGAAGCATTAGATGCTAAAGCGGACAAATCAAATGTATCTGTACCACCTGCATCAAATATACTTAGCCTCATCGGAGTGCTGGTACTTCCAAACTGCGTACCGCTTAAGGCGTACCCGTTAACAGAGTTGAAGGTGTAAACACTATCTGATGCGTTATTAGCTTTGGCTCCGTAAAGATATTGCAATGCCTTAATGTCATAAGGCATCATGGAAGCAGGTGAGTTCCCTGCAAAGTTATAGGTCATCACCGTATTAGAAAGGTTATCCTGTCCGTACGGCAAAAATGGTCCAGTTCCAGCACCAGTGCCATTGTAGTCGCCTGGGTGCTTTAAACCTAAAGCGTGTAATGTTTCGTGGATGATAGTTGTATAACCGTGATTCCCAGGGCTGCCACCAAACCGATTAACTGAACTATTTTCGTAGTTTGGGTTAAAATGTACGTCGCCAGATCTGGGGTTAATATCATCAAATGGGTAATATGCGTAGGCATAACTACCCGAATTATCCATATTCGAGAACATATAGCGGAGTTGACCATAGTTGCTGGCTGAATCCGCTACTTCGACGAAATTAACATTAATCAGTGGTTCGATAACCGTTTCTAGGACAGTGCGAATATTATTAATTACTGCTGTACTGAGTGACTGAACTACTTCAGAGCCATAGTATCCGCCACCGTTATAGAAACTGTAGCTAATCGTAGCTGGATTACCCCATCTATAACCACCTAATAATGTCTTAGTTGTCGCGTCTGCTTGTGATGTATCTGCTATTGCCTCTTCCCTGAATGTAGGTTCTATTTCATACCTCGGTTCTCCAGGGCGTAGAGGCTCTGACTCCGGCTGAGTATTAGCTGAGAAGCTAATATTGCTGTTAACTGTTAATTGACTATCTCTGCTATCAGAACGGGTAGTATTATCACTTAGTAATGAATCAACACTGCTGCTTTTGATCGTCATCAGCTTTGCAGCATTAGCTACTTCGGTGACGGATTCGGATTTTATATCTAGCAGTGGTGAAACGTCTAAGCTTGGAGAAATCAAGCTAACGCCTAAATCATCAAAAAGAGAATTTTGGTCAAAGGCTAAGGAGCTTTGGTATCTCGCCCAAGCTTGCCACGTCTGGTTGGCATTATCCATGCAATGACCTTAGATAGGTGATTGCTTGAATATAAACCCTGTACACATACGATCTCGTATATTTTGATGTATAACTTCAGAAATATTTACGTATACGTTCTAAGACAGACATTAATTTTATTAAAGAAATATCTCGCTACGCCAATGTGATGTTAATCTGTAGAGCAGAAATTGGCACAATATTGCCTCCTCCTATTTTAGCAAAGCTATTTCCATGCCATACACTGCCAAAAGCTTTCTGTTTTATGGCAAAGTCGCTTCTGCACCAACCATAATTAATAGCTATTGTGTTGAAATAGCACTAGCTGATGCTCAAGAAGCTTTTTTCACTTCAAAGTTTTCCCCATCAGAAGGAAAAATAGTGTTTGTTAGTTCAGCACCATTAAAAGTTGCTCCCTTAATAGTTGCCTTGCTTAAATCAACATCAGTTAAATCAGCTTTAGTTAAATTAATCCAAGTCATATTTGTTTGATCTAAATAAGCTTTGGATAAGTTCGCTCCTGTTAAATCTGCACCCTTAAGATTAACCAGTCGCAAATGCGCTTCCCTAAGATCGGCAGCTACCAAATTAGCGCCTTCTAAGTTAGCACCGCCCATTCTAGCTTCGCTAAAATTAACTCCCTGTAAATCAGCACCACTAAGATCTAAATCTCTTAAAAAAGTTCTGCTAAAGTTAGCGCCATAAAATGATGCTCCATACAACTTAGCGCCGCTAAGTCTTGCTTCGTCAAGATTAGCCCAATTGAAGTTAACACCACTGAGATTGGCTTCTCGCAGATTTATTCGTTGTAGAAAAGCACTACTGAAATTTACTTCCCGTAAGTTAGCACCCCGCAAGTTAACATCTCTGAGATTAGCGCCACTCAGTCTAGCCCCTGGTAATTTGCACTTCAACATTAAAGCCCCCAATAAATTGGCTTTAGTTAAGTCTGCATCTACCAGTTTGGCAGAACTCATTTTGACAAAATTCATGTTAGCCCAGTTGAGTTGGGCGTGGCTAAGATCTGAATTAGTGAGAGTAGCACGAGAAAAATTAACCCCTATCAGGTTAGCTTCTCTAAGGTTTACCCCAATAAGACTAACGCCACTGAGGTCTGCACCATTCAAGTCAACACCAGAAAAGTCTCTGTTGCCTTCTGCGTAAAGCTTGAGGAGATCGCTAGCATTCATTATGTCAGAACTTCCTTTAATAAAAGTTTTTATAAGCTTGTTCAAGTAGCCTTGAAGATTTACTTTAGTTTTCCCCGTTAAGCAGGGATCGAATTATCATAAGATACAAAACTTATTAAGAGCGATCGCTCGTGTATCAACTTAGATAAGTAATATTTCTATACAGAAAGATAGCTAACCACTACACATTAGTTAATGTCATGTCCGATCCCATTCAAAGAGCGATCGCATCTTCTGCCGATCAATGGCTGCAATCTCATCCCGCAGTCTTCAAGCTAGTTCAGATACTGGTTTGGGGGAGTAATCATCCAGTGTGGAGTTTTGCTATTTTTATAGTGGTAGTTGCGATCGCACTCAACTTAATCAAACTTATTGGTCAATTAATTGAAGTGGCTAGTCGTTCTCTATTACTTGCACCGTTTAAGTTAATTTTTGTTACCTTAAAAGTTAGTTTTCAATATTTATGGAAGGCGCTCGGTTTAGTCTTTAAAAAAGATGTAACTACTAATAATGCTGAAACTTTAGCTTTGCCCGATACTACTTCTGAGATAGTTGAAATTGAAAAAGATAAGCAGCAAAGGTTGATTGAAATTGCAAAGCGACTTGAAACACTTAGACAAGAACAAGATGAACTATTGCAAGAAGTAGCATCTATTTTACCTTCCGAAAAATCAGATGAAACGTTAACGTGCTAAAATTTATCATCCCGATATATTTTATAGAGGCGGGTTAACAGATTTCCTATAATTATGGCTAAAAATTGAAATCAGCCCGCACAAACCCCAAAACTAAGCGCCATAAAAATCATATATATTATCCAGATATATTTTGTAGGCGCGGGTTGACAGATACCGTATAGTTTTAATAAAAAATTGGAATAAACCCGCCCTAACACCTAAAAAATCCTATTAAAATTCTATTTATTGCCCCGATATATTTAGCAGGGCGGGTTGACATACATCCTGCAATTACCAATAAGATACTGTGCAACCCGCCCCTACATGAACCAAATGTTAGTAATCTCCTTTTGTTTGATATTTTTGTATGAAAAAATAGCTGCCTCCAAATTTTGGAAGCAGCTATTTTATTTAGGTGGGCAAAACCCACCTTAGATTAAGATTAATAATCGAAGTCGCCGCCCATACCAGCGCCAGCACCAGCAGGAGCGCCATCTTTTGGTTCTGGCTTGTCAACAACGATACACTCGGTAGTCAACACCATGCCAGCAATAGAAGCAGCGTTTTGTAGTGCAGAACGAGTTACCTTAGCAGGGTCAACAATACCAGCTTCAAACATATCAACGAATTCGTTGCTAGCAGCGTTGAAGCCAACGTTGAAGTCTTTTTCTTTGACTCGTTCAGCAATAACTGCACCGTTTTGACCAGCGTTTTCAGCAATTCTCTTCAGAGGAGCAGCCAAAGCGCGGGAAACAATCAAAGCACCTGTTAATTCTTCATTCTTCAGGTTTTGGTTTGCCCAAGTTTCTAGCTGAGGAGTCAGGTGAGCTAGGGTTGTACCACCACCAGGAACGATACCTTCTTCAACAGCCGCCTTGGTAGCGTTGATTGCGTCTTCTAAGCGCAGTTTCTTGTCCTTCATTTCGGTTTCGGTAGCAGCACCAACTTTAATTACTGCTACGCCACCAGCCAATTTAGCCAAACGCTCTTGGAGTTTTTCTTTGTCATAAGAAGAATCGCTTTCTTCCATCTGACGACGGATTTGTTCGCAACGAGACTTAACAGCTTGGTCGTTACCTTCAGCAACAATGGTGGTGTTGTCTTTGGTGATGGTGATGCGACGAGCTTTACCGAGCATATCTAGCTTGGCGCTGTCGAGCTTCAAGCCAGCATCTTCGGTGATTAATTGACCACCAGTGAGGATAGCGATATCTTCCAGCATAGCCTTACGGCGATCGCCAAACCCAGGAGCCTTAACCGCAGCTACATTCAGTACACCGCGCAGACGGTTAACTACTAAGGTTGCTAAAGCTTCTTTTTCAATATCTTCAGCTAAAATTACCAAAGGACGACCAGCACGAGCAACTTGCTCTAATACTGGAACTAAATCTTGTACTAAGGCAATCTTCTTGTCGGTAATCAGAATGAATGGCTCATCGAAAACAGCTTCCATCCGCTCCATATCTGTAGCGAAGTAAGGAGAGATGTAACCTTTATCGAAGCGCATCCCTTCGGTAATTTCTAATTCGGTGGTCATGGATTTTCCTTCTTCCAAGGAAATCACACCTTCTTTACCCACCTTGTCCATAGCTTGGGCAATCATCTGACCGACTTCATCGTCGTTACCAGCAGAGATAGCACCAACTTGGGCAATAGATTTGGAATCTTCAACAGAACGAGCGTGTTCTTTGATTTGGTCTACTAAGTATTGGGTTGCTTTATCGATACCACGCTTGAGCGCGATCGCATTAGCACCAGCAGCAACGTTCCGCAGTCCTTCTTTTACCATCGCATGAGCGAGAACGGTAGCAGTGGTAGTACCATCACCAGCAGCGTCGTTTGTTTTAGAAGCGGCTTGACGAATTAGAGCAACGCCAGTGTTTTCAACGTGATCTTCTAGCTCAATTTCTTTCGCAATGGTGACACCATCATTAACGATTTGAGGAGCGCCGAACTTTTTCTCTAGAACAACGTTACGACCTTTGGGGCCTAATGTAACGGCAACTGCTTCAGCTAGAATATCCATACCCTTTTCTAGGGCGCGACGGGCGTTTTCGTTGTAAATAATGCGTTTAGCCATATTTCCTCGACAGTTTTGAGTTTTGAATTAGTATTAAGAATTGAGTGTTTAAGTGTGAGCCAGCCTTCTTTAACTGGCAAACTCATAAGTCAGAACTCAAAATTTTATGAAACGACCGCAAGAATGTCTTTTTCAGATAGCAGAACATACTCTTCGGTGCCTAGCTTGATGTCGGTGCCAGCATACTTGGAGTAAAGAACTTTATCACCAACGTTTACTTCCAATTCTTGGCGAGAACCGTCATCGTTGCGCTTACCAGGGCCAGTAGCAACAATTTCACCAACTTGAGGTTTTTCTTTAGCGTTATCCGGTAGAAGGATACCACCAGCGGTTTTTTCTTCTGCGGCGCTTACTTTTACAAATACGCGATCGGCTAGTGGTTTAACTGTAGATACACTTAGAGATACTGCTGCCATAAAAAATTCTCCACGTTGATGCTTTAATGAATTAGCACTCTCAACTCCTGAGTGCTAATTTAGCGTTTAAAGGGGTGCGATCGCAACAAAGTATGCTGTACGGGTTCCCGAACTTAATCATTAGGGTAGATGCGCTCAATCCCTTCTGTAATAACAATAGACGCTGAGTTTCAGGGGGTGTAGTCAAAAATAATGGCTTGAGATAGGGAAAATCAGGAAAATATTTTGATAACTGCTGATATTTTTAATCAGGTTAATCAAGTTTGCTGGCTAAAAAATTTCGCCTTAGTATTTATAATGATTGACAACACAGTAGAGCAATCTAGCCCAGAGCTTCTAAATAGCAGTAATAATCCAGAAAAAGATCAGCTTTTAGCTTGTGTCCAAACATTAGGACTTAATCAGATTCAGCGTCACGTTTTTATCTGTGCTGATCAAACACTGCCTCAATGCTGCTCAAAAGAAGTTAGTTTAGAAGCTTGGAATTATTTGAAAAAGCGTCTTAAAGAGTTAAAACTTGACAAACCGACAGCCAACCGTCCCAACTGCATTTTCCGCACCAAAGCTAACTGTCTAAGAGTTTGCGCCGCAGGCCCCATTATGGTAGTTTATCCAGATGGAGTTTGGTATCACTCCGTCACCCCGCAAGTAATCGAGCAAATTATCCAAGAACATTTAATCGGCAACAGAGTTGTTCAAGAATACGCATTTTTAGCTCATCCTCTGCCAGAACCTACACCACTGCCTCAATCAAATTAATTGTAAAACTTACGCACTGATAATGCCATTTTGTCGTTCTTTGCTACAGCGAGAGGCAAAGCATGGCTCAATTCGTTCCCAGGTTCAACCAGGCAACGAAGGCTATGAATTTCCCTATTAGACATCTCCATAAATTAAAGGTGCGTTACCTAAAACCGCTACCCCTTAAGTTGCAGTGTGTATCAGAAATGATTTTTCAAAAACCTTATACAGTAACATAGTACTTACATTAAAATCTTCCGTATCTTTACTATATTTATATGGATGGTCAACAGGTACGACGCTATAATTTTTTCATCAAGGTTATATATTAAGTGTTCTACCTGTACAGACACTGGATATAGTAGCTCAAAGAGCTTATATAGATCTTGCGGATAATACTGATTAACAGAATTGACTAACTTTATTGATGCAGGCGTAGCCAGTATTACAACATGAAAGACAATGGTGTAAAAGATCACAAACGACTGCTGCTAATTGATGATGACCCTAACCTGATCTTGTTAGTTCAGGACTACCTTGTATTTAAAGGGTATGAAGTCATCACAGCAGAAAATGGTCGGGAAGCTTTGGAGGTCTTAGACAAAGAAATTCCCGACATGATTATTTGTGATGTAATGATGCCAGAGATGGACGGATATGCTCTAGTTGAGCATATTAGACAAGATGCGCGTATAAGCTGGATTCCAGTGCTGTTTCTTTCTGCTAAGGGTCAAAGCCAAGATCGAGTCAAAGGTCTTAGCACAGGCGCAGATGTGTACATGGTGAAGCCGTTTGAGCCAGAAGAACTGGTGGCGCAAGTAGAATCATCCCTCAAACAAGCCAACCGCTTAATGCAGCAGCCTAACAAAGGAGCAGAAGCAAATCCTAAAATTCAAGTTCCTGCTTCTGTTGAATTAACTCCGACTGAACTAAAAGTAGTTCAGTTTGTGGCGCGAGGCTTGGCAAATAAAGACATCGCAGATTTGATGAATGTTAGCCAACGAACTATTGAAAGTCATGTGTCGAATATGTTAGGAAAAACTGGTTTACATAATCGTACAGAACTAGCTCGCTGGGCGATTGAAAGTAGCATGGCGTGAATCTGTGCGAGATTTGATATTTTGATTTTGGATAATTAATCTAAAATTTCAAATCATCGTATCCAAAATTTTTACCACGCATCTTCCTCGATATTTGATTGACTCCAAATTTCTAATTTAAGTTCTTCTAAGTAAAGTAAGGCACTCTGAATTTGACTTGTTGTGCCTAGTAGTTCTAGGTCAAACCAGCCATCATCCCTGGCATTCGCTCCTAGTAATGCTCCTGCGATATTAACGGTTACGCCGTGTGCAGAAACTAGGCGCGAGATCACTGGTTCTTCTTGAAAATTTTTGGGAATGCGAATTTTGATGCGGATTTTGGTTGGTCTATTGTCTATAGCATTTGTCATATTTTCTTCTTTGTTAATTTCAAAACAGCTGATAAAAGCAAGTACTGATTACCAGCAATATGCTTGATTTTTAGGCTCAGACAAGACTTCTAGATCTAAGTCATTGAGATAAATTTGAGCGCTGCTAATTTGTTGGACAGTGCCGCTAATTTCTAGGTCAAACCAACCATCATCTCTGCCATTTGCTCCTAATATAGCTGCGGCAATATTGACTGTTAAACCATGCTGAGAAATCAAGCGCGAAATTACTGGTTCCTGACGGTAATGATTGGGAATACGAACTCTAAGGCGAGTTTTAGTTCTTGTATTGTTTTGCTTAAAGTTAGCTGTTGTTGCTTTCTGGCTAATATCAGAAGTTTCTAATTGACTATCTGAGATATTGTTACTGTTTTGATGTTTCATGTTAGTCTCAATAGCAGTATTTTACAGATAAGGAGGATGTGACGCTAATTAGTTGGTTGAAATAAAGAAGATCCAGAAGTTTAATAAACAATTCTGGCCCTTTCCTATTTATGGTGATAATAAATCTTTTTGTAGGAGCGGGTTTACCTAAATCTAGGTATCCTACAAAAAGATAAATTAAACCCGCCCCTACTTCTATTCAATCTCTTTGATTTTGGTTTTATTCTCTAGTATTTCTTTGAGTACGAGGGTGATAAATGCCAAACCCGCAAGCAAAACTGCGGCTGAGAAAGAAGCCTGAGTTTGGTATTGCTTGTAAGCTTCCTCAACAAAAAGTGGCAGAGTTTGAGTTTTACCAGTGATATTACCAGAAACAACTGAAACTGCACCAAACTCACCCATGACTCTAGCATTGGTCAAAATTACACCGTATAGCAAACCCCAACTAATATTAGGCAGGGTGACGCGCCAGAATATTTGCCAATCGTTAGCGCCTAATGTTTTAGCTGCTTCTTCTTGATCTGAACCAGCTTCTTCTAAAACTGGAATTACTTCGCGGGCGACAAACGGCAGGGTGATAAAAGCACTTGCCAGAATCATTGCAGGGGTAGCAAAAATGATTTTAATGTTTGCTGCTTCTAATAGTGAGCCAAACCAGCCATTGCGCCCGTAGAGCAATACAATCATCAATCCAGCTACGACTGGAGAAACTGCAAAGGGAATGTCTAAAAGGCTAATTAGAAAGGTTCTACCTCTAAATTGATGCCGTGCAATTACCCAAGCTGCACAAAGTCCAAATACTGTATTTATCGGGACGACAACTAGGGCGATTATGATTGTAAGTTTTATGGCATGAAGAAAATTAGGCTCTGTCAGGTTAGCGAAAAAAGGGTTAAACCCTTCTTTAAAGGCTTGTGCAAAGACGTTGATGGAGGGAATGAATAGTATTAAGAAAAGGTACGCCAGCGCCACAGCAATCAAAACTACTTTCACCCAGCCATGTTCTTTTGCTTTCTTTGATGGCTGAGAATCTGGTGATTGTGAATAGAAAGAATGCCCCGCTAAATCAGAGTTCATAACGTCGCCCCCAACTTTGTAAAAGATTAATTACTAATAGAATTAATAAGGAAATTCCTAACAAAACTGTTCCTATAACGGTTGCACCACTATAGTCGTACTGTTCTAACCGTTGAATAATCAGCACAGATGAGATTAAGTCCTTAAAAGGAACGTTGGCAGCAACAATTACAATCGAACCGTATTCGCCAACTGCTCTGGAAAACCCTAGTGCGATACCTGTTAAAAATGCTGGCATTAACGGCGGCAAAACTACACGCCAAAACGTTTGCCATTGAGAGGCTCCTAAAGACCAAGCAGCTTCTTCAATCTCCTTTTCCAGTTGTTGCAACACAGGTTGTAATGTTCTGACAACGAAAGGCAAAGAGATAAATAGCATTGCTACAGCTACCCCTAAGCGTGTAAATGCTACTTTAATTCCCAAAGGAGCTAACAATGAGCCGATCCAGCCGTTATCGCTATAGACTGTTGCCAAAGTCAAACCAGCAACAGAGGTGGGTAAAGCAAAGGGTAAATCAATTGCTGCATCAATAAATCGCTTTAGAGGGAAATCGTAGCGAACTAAAACCCAAGCAATTAAAAACCCGAAGACTCCGTTGATTAAAGCAGCAATGAATGCTGTCACAAAGGTGACATCGTATGTGGCAAGAGCTACAGGAGTAGTAGCAATTCTCCAGAAGTTAACTGGATTCTCAGTACTAGCTTTCAATAGCAGTGCTGATACAGGTAGAAATAGCATCAGCGTGAGATACCCCAAGGTAATCCGCCAAGGCCAAGAAAGCTTACTGAGTTGGCGAAATGGGCTTTGCCAAATAGGAGTAGGTTTGTGAGGAGCAGATACAGCCATAGGAAACTATGAAAGATAAATTTCTAAATATCGGTAGACTTCAAAAAAAGGGAATAGGGAATCGGAAATAGTAATAAATTACTCCTCTCTCCTCCCTCGTCCCTGATTAGCCAGCCGCCTGAATTTTGTCAAAAATTGCCCCGTCATCGAAGAATTTCTGCTGTATTTCGTCCCAACCCCCTAAATCTTGGGCAGTAAAGAGAGTTTTGATTGGGGTATACTGTTTAGCTACTTCTTCTGCAACTGTCGGATCTACAGGTCGGAAGCCTACTTTGGCAAATTCTCGTTGCGCTTCAGGCGTGTAGAGAAACTTAACAAATGCTTCTGCAACTTCTTTAGTGCCGTGTTTCTCAACATTTTTATCTACAACTGCGATGGGATTGTCGATGGAGATGTTAACATCAGGTACAACGTAAGGAAGTTTCTGACCGTTCTGTGCAGCTAAAATTACTTCATTTTCATAGTTAATTAAGACATCTCCCTGACCTTGTTTGAAAAAGACATCGCTGGCTTCACGAGCGTCTTTAGGTAGCACAGGGACATTCTTAAAGACTTTAGTTGTAAATTCCTGAGCTTTGGCATCGTCACCTCCGGTTCGTGTGACTGCGCCCCATATACCTAAGAAATTCCAACGCGCACCACCAGAAGTTTTGGGGTTAGCGGTAATCACTTTTACACCATCTTTTGCTAAGTCTTCCCAGGTTTTAATTCCTTTGGGATTGCCCTCACGGGTGACTAAAGCAGCGACAGATTTGGTCAAAATTGAACCATTAGGTGCTTCTTTTTCCCAGCCAGGTTGAATCAAACCAGCCTTCTCAATTCTATTGGTATCAAGTGCTAATGCTAAGGCGACAACATCTGCCTCCAAGCCATCAACTACTGCACGAGCTTGGGAACCAGATCCACCGTAGCTTTGATTGAAGGTAACATTTTGGTTGTGTTCCTGTTTCCACTTCGCTGTAAACTCAGGAATGATTTTTTCGTATGCAGCACGGGTAACGGCGTAGGAGACGAGGGTTAACTGAAGATCTCCTGTTTTCGCACCAGGGCTGGAATTACCACCAGAGGTATTAGCGGTGTTGGAGTTATTTGGGGAGCAAGATGCGATCGCCACACTCAAACTCACCCCCACTAAAAACAAGGACATAAACCCCTTAAGGGAACTTGGCTTTAGCAAACTGAACAGCCTTGCTCTCAACTGAGCGGGTGCTACTACTTGAGTAATTTTTTGCCACAGACGCATCAAACGCTCTCCTTATACTCCGGTTATTCGGTCGGAATACCGCTATTTGTATCGCCATAAATAATAGCGCAGATCACAGGATTTTTGTACAGGTTGCAAAAATATTTAGTAGAACCAGCCAAGCATGGCATAATAGACAAACGATTGATAGCAATAACGGCATCAGTGTGATTAATTTAAATAAAAATCTGTTTGTCTATTGCAAATTCGTTAAACTTCGCTATAATGATTAATCGTGCTGGTGTAGCTCAGTGGTAGAGCAGCTGATTTGTAATCAGCCGGTCGCAGGTTCAAATCCCGTCACCAGCTTGTTTTTTGTAGAAAACAAAGGCTTTCCGTTTCTATAACTGGTAGCTTTGGTTTCGCCTTTGTTTAACTTTTGGATGCAGGCAATTTTAAAGCTAAATCTACTTGTTTGAGCAAAGCTGGTAGTGTAGATGTATTATACAAAACTACATCGGCGCGATCGCATTTTTCTTGTAAGGGCATTTGGCTGTTAATTCTCGCTTCCGCTTGTGCTAAATTTAAGCGATCGCGTTCTATCAATCTTTCTAGTTGTTGTGTAGGTGAACAATACACCACCCAAATCTCGTTAACTAAATCAGTCATTCTAGCTTCAAACAATAACGGTATTACCATTACTACTGTCGCATCTGGTTGAGATATCGAGTTCAAATCATTTTCTAAACGCTGACGCACATAAGGATGAATTTGCTGCTCTAACCAGCTACGCTCATCTGGGTTATTAAATACAATCTCGCCCAAACGTTGCCGATTTAAACTTCCATCCGGTAGTAAAATACTACCGCCATATCGTGCAGCAATCTGACTCAGTATTGCTGAACCTGGTTGTACAGCAACTCTGGCGTAAATGTCTGCATCAAAAACTGGCAAATGGCGCTCGGTAAGATAATTAGAAACTGTACTCTTGCCAGTGCCAATTCCGCCAGTAAGTCCAATTATACGTTTCAACAACAATTAACAATTAACAATTAACAATTAACAATAATCAGTCAATTGTTAACTGTCAACTGTGACTGATTTTAATTCTAGGTTTAATTATGCCAATCTATTTATCTCAAAATAATTAAACTCTATTTAAGGGTTGCGCCCATTGGATGATGGCTTGGGTTAATCCCTCTAATGTATATTCGCGTGATTCTACGTCTACCTTGCCTAGTAACTCATGGCAAGTTTCTGAGGTTTGAGGACCGATTGAAGCGATCGCCACAGGCTTTAAGGAGACACCGCCAGCAGCTTCTACTAACTGATAAAAATTCTTGACTGTTTTGGAACTAGCAAAGGTAATTATATCTACTTGCTGGCGCTGAAGTGCATCTAAAGCGTCATGTGCGATTTCCTGCGGACATCGAGACTCATAAGCTGCTACTTCGATCACTTCTGCACCTTTAGCGGTTAATTCTTTAACTAAAACTTCTCTCCCGCCTGTTTCCACTCTCGGAAACAAAACTTTTTTACCTGCTAATTGTTCTGGAAAGTGTTCTACTAAGGAATCTGCTATAAAATCTGGCGGAATAAAATCAGCTTGTAAGCCATGCTGTTTGAGATACGCGGCTGTTTTCCTACCAACTACGGCAATTTTAAGATTAGCTAAGGCATAAGTATATATACCTTGCGCCCCTAGTCTTTCAAAGAAATACTCTACGCCATTGGCGGAAGTGAGAATTAGCCAGTCGAAACTGTTGAGGTTAGCGATCGCACTATCCAATGCTTCCCAGCTAGAAGGATGACCAATTTCTAAAGTAGGCATTTCAATCACTGTAGCGCCTTCTCGCTTCAGGCGATCGCTAAATTGGTTTGATTGTCCTGCTGATCGGGTAACCAAAATAGTTTTTCCTGCAAGTGGAGGTTGAGAATTGGCGATCGCAGCTTGAGGATTGGAAGTTAATGGTTCAGTTGCAGACATAGCTTATCAATTAACAATGATCAATTATCAATTATCAATGACTCAGATTACTCTACTTATAAGTGTTGATTCAAGCCGAGATTGGGGAAAACTAAGTTAAGGGCATTTTGTCATGCCTGTTTTACAATTAATTGGAAAGCTATTTAAGCAATGCTTTCTCAAAATTCTGTTTAGGGGAAAAATTCTATGCAACTCACCGACAAACAATATAGATTAGTTACTAGAAGTGATTTTGATGGTCTTGTTTGTGCAGTTTTATTAAAAAGCTTAGACCTAATTAATGAAATAAAGTTTGTTCATCCCAAAGATATGCAGGATGGCAAAATTGAAATTACAAATCAAGATATTACTACTAATTTACCTTATGTAAAAGGCGTTGGTTTAGCATTCGATCACCATTTAAGTGAAACTATCAGAAACCCTGACGTTAAAGAACACTACATTATTGATCCAAACGCTCCCTCAGCAGCTAGGGTTGTTTATGATTATTTTGGTGGAAAAGATAAATTTCCCGAAATTTCTCACGAGATGATGGTAGCGGTTGATAAAGCTGACTCAGCCAAATTTGCTATGGATGAAGTTTTACATCCTCAAGGCTGGGTACTATTAAATTTCATCATGGATGCTAGGACAGGTTTAGGGAGATTTAAAGATTTTCAAATCTCCAACTATAACTTAATGATGCACTTAATTGAATACTGTAAAAATCACAGTATTGATGAAATTCTCACTCTGCCTGATGTCAAAGAAAGAGTTGAACTTTACTTTGAACAAGAAGAAAAATTCAAGGAGCAAATCAAAAGATGTTCAACTGTTTATGGCAAGTTAGTTGTTTTAGATTTAAGAAATGAAGAGGTAATTTATGCAGGGAATCGCTTTATGATTTATGCGTTGTTCCCTGACTGCAATATCTCTATACACGTAATGTGGGGACTGAAGAAACAAAATATAGTTTATGCAGTTGGTAAGTCAATTTTTGATCGCAGTTCTCAAACAAATATTGGTGAATTGATGTTAAAGTATGGCGGTGGCGGTCATGCTAATGCGGGAACTTGCCAAGTTGCTGTTGATGTAGCAGAAGAAACACTAAAATCGCTAATTGCTCAAATTAATACAGATGGGTAAAACCCCACCCCCTAACCACTCCCCGTAAAAAGCAGGGTTAATTCATTGTGAAGGAAGAAATTTTTTTGATTTCTACTGTATGAGTATTTTATTGAAGTAGAAACAACTGCTATTGAATAGCAGTTGTTTCTACTTCGGTAATCTAGAAATAG
>JAESGO010000136.1_pt1 | contig 16684 bp, 14 predicted proteins | sample 9269701 | NCBI WGS metagenome assembly JAESGO01 (sample SAMN15720690, study PRJNA650881) | algae metagenome | isolation source: Hormoscilla sp. CMT-3BRIN-NPC48 and co-occurring heterotrophs from... | place: USA: Clark Mountains Wilderness, California | collected 2010-04-18 | reverse complement strand
AACTGCAACAGCTAAAGCCAAACCTCCAGCTAAAGCAACAGCTAAAGCCAAACCTCCAGCTAAAACTGCAACAGCTAAAGCCAAACCTCCAGCTAAAACTGCAACAGCTAAAGCCAAACCTCCAGCTAAAACTGCAACAGTAGCTAAAGCCAAACCTCCAGCAAAAGCTGCGGCACGTCCAAAATCGCCTACGGCAGCCAGAAATGCGGCTAATTTAGGCTCACAGTTAGGAGGTACAACTGCTACTACGCCCGCGCGCGCAACTAATGCCGCTCGCCCTGCTGTGCCACCTCAGATTAATAATGCTGCTAGCCCTAGTGCCTTCCCTGGCACTCCCTCGGCAGTTGGTTTAGGTACACAGATTGGAACTCCAGGTGTGGGGAGTAATAGTACACTGCCGACTATTCCTGCTCCTATTTTTAGACCGGAACTGCCAAAACTACCAGAGCCAGAACTGGCAAGGGCAGTGGCAATCACAGGAGTGGTGCAAATAGGTGATACTACTCAAGCAATTGTGAAAGCACCTAATGAATCAACTAGCCGCTACGTTAAAGCAGGCGATCGCATTTCTAATGGGCAGGTTTTAATTAAGCGGATTGATATGAATGAAGGGCCAACTCCAATTGTTGTTTTGGAACAGTACGGAATCGAAGTACCTCTTAGGGTAGGTGACAATCAGCAAGGTACTTCCACTACAGGGCAACCTTGAGGCTAGTTCAGCGAACAGTTATCAGTAACCAGTTATCAGTTGCTTAAATTTGAGCTAACTTATATCTGGTTACTGATTTTTTTATGTGTTGGAGTGGAAATGACGCAGCGGTTAGTTTTAAATCAAGGGCGATCGCAAATTTATTCTCCTGGTTTACCGTTGGCTGTATACCGGGAAGTCGCTGCACATTTACGTCAAGTTGAGGGAGTAAATACAGGTTTACTTCCCCAGCAATCTCAGAAGTTTGATTACAACGATAGTCAGATTGGGGCTTTATGGATTGAGTTTTCGGCTGTTGCTGATGCATCTAGTAGAGAACAAGTTGAGCAAATCTTGGCTTATTATGGCGATCGCTATTCCCCTTGGGAACAGTGTTGAGATTAACCAGTGATCGTTACGGAGATGGGGAGTTAGAGTCAGAAGGTGTTAATTTATTAACTGGTCACTGGTAACTGCTCACGGCTAACTAATTAATGGGTACTATTCAAGCTTTACGTGGTACACGGGACATTCTGCCGGATGAAATTGGCTATTGGCAACGGCTAGAAGCTGTTGCACGGGATATTTTAGGGAAAGCAACTTATCGAGAAATTCGTACACCAATATTTGAGCAAACTGATTTGTTTAAACGTGGTATTGGCGAAGCTACTGATGTAGTTGGCAAAGAAATGTATACGTTTAAAGATAAAAAAAATCGCTCAAATACCCTACGCCCTGAAGGTACTGCTGGGGTAGTACGCGCTTATATTGAAAATGGTTTGCACGCGCAAGGTGGATTACAGCGCCTTTGGTATACGGGCGCAATGTTTCGTTACGAAAACCCGCAAGCTGGTAGACAACGACAGTTTCATCAGCTAGGTGTGGAAGTTTTGGGAAGTGCTGATCCACGGGCTGATGCAGAAGTAATTGCGATCGCTACTGATATTCTGCGAACTTTGGGTTTAAAAAATCTCCATCTTAATCTTAATTCTGTCGGCAATTTAGAAGACCGTCAGCGTTATCGTCAAGCATTAATTGATTATTTAACACCATTCAAAGATCAGTTAGATCCAGATTCCCAAGATCGTTTAAGTCGTAATCCTTTAAGAATTTTAGATAGTAAGGATGAAGGCACACAAGCAATTGCGAAAGATGCGCCGAGTATCTTAGATTATTTAAGTGCAGACTCGCAACGTCATTTTGAGCAAGTACAACAATTATTAACTAATTTAGGGATTAGTTACGAGTTAAATCCGCGTTTGGTACGTGGTTTAGATTATTACACTCACACAGCATTTGAAATTATATCGGATGATTTAGGGGCGCAAGCAACTGTTTGTGGTGGCGGTCGTTATGATGGGTTGGTAGCACAATTAGGTGGAGTAGATACGCCTGCTGTTGGTTGGGCAATGGGTTTAGAACGTTTAGTTTTATTGTTGCAACAGTTACAAACTAAATCACAACCAGTATTAGATTTTTATGTGGTTTCTAGAGGTACTAACGCTGAGTCTCAAGCTTTAGTATTAGCTAATAAGTTGCGTAATGTTGGCTTTAGTGTGGAATTAGATTTAAGTGGTAGTGCATTTAAGAAACAATTTGCACGCGCTGATAAAAGTGGGGCGGTTGCTTGCTTGATTTTGGGTGATGAAGAAGCAGAAAACCACACTGTTAAATTGAAGTGGATGGTGTCTAAAGAACAAAGTGCGATCGCGCAAGCTGATTTATTAGCAAAAACCGATGATTTACGCGATCAAATTGCTGCTTTAAGAACTAAAATAATCTAAATTTGTATATCCTTTTAAACAATCTCTCCCTGAATGTGCTGTAAACAGAAAGCACAAATAGGGAGATGTTTTGTTTTATATGATTTACCTAAACTATACGCCTCTTCTGTCATTTTCCGAAAGATTTTACAATTTATAAGTTCTGTAAGTGTTGTATGAAAAGCGATCGCTGAGTTATTTCTTAATAAAAATTATACAAGACAACCATCGGAAATTCTGCTATTGATCCGCAATGCTTGGTAGATTACCAAGATTAATTCAATGGATTACCAGCGAACGAAAGCTAGGGGAGAGCTTACTTATTTATTCCAAAAAAATAAAAAGGTGATTGAGAGAACTTGCAACTCGTCATCGTCTGGGAATTCAGTATAAACCCCAAGGTTTATTTTCAAAAAACTGGCTAGACTTCGGGTAACGTTGCGAAGGTCAGATCATCTTGACAATAAATTCCACCTTAGAATCTGCTTCCTCAGAAAATTTTTATTTTTTCGCTCCAAATTATATGGAGACTACAATCCCAACAGAAACTATTATTTCTGTCGAGCAACAGCCGACTCTTGATAAACAAGCTATTCGTTCCAGCCTCAAAGCATCTAGCTGGGATGGCGTATTTGCGGCTATCTTTACTAGCATCACTGGTGGCGTTTTACTGAGTAACTTTCTGTTGCAGCTAGGCGCAAGCCCAATTGAAATTGGGATGGTCTCCTCAGTGCCAATGGTAGTAAATTTGCTGCAACCCGTAGGCGCGTATCTCTCAGAACGCACTACCTCTCGTCGTTGGTATGGGATTTGGATCTACGCTCCAGCACGGTTACTATGGTTAACTTTAGTCTTAATTATTTTTTGGAATTGCTGGCATCACATGGAGTCACACACTTTAGTGATTTTGACTCTAGTGATGGTATTGATCACAAATCTGATGGGAGCTTTTGGCAGTGCTTCCTGGCTAAGTTGGATGGCGGCGTTAGTTCCTCAAAAGTTGCGGGGACGCTATTTTGGCGTGCGGAATAGTGCCACTAGCTTAACTAATCTCATTGGTGTACCACTAATGGGTTTAGGAATATCTGTTTTCCCTGGAGGTACTATTCAAGGCTATAGCCTATTCTTGCTACTGGGAGTTGTAGCAGGGCTGATGAGTTTAGGATGTCAGTTGCAGATGGCAGATGTTAATCCGCAACAGCAGGCAGTACTAGGAAATCAAAGCTTATGTGTAGACGAGATTAAAGATTCAAAGGCTTTCCCGCTTCCACTAAGCTTTGATCCTAACTTTTTGCGCTTTCTGCTTTATGTGATGTGTTGGGCATTTGCTGTGAATGTTTGCGCCCCCTTCTTCAACCTCTATCTGCTGGACAACTTGGGTATAGATGTTAAATGGGTAACCATTTATAGCAGTTTGATGGCTGGGGCTAGTTTGCTCATGTTGGTGGTGTGGGGGAAACTAGCAGACAAAATTGGCAACCGTCCAGTTTTATTATTAGTAGGGATAGTAGTAGCATTAACACCTTTACTTGGCTTAGGAACTAGCAATAACTCTGTTTGTGTTTGGGTTTGGTTCCCACTTTTACACTTGCTTATTGGTGGAACTAATGCTGCCATTGATTTATGCAATAACAATTTGCTGATGGCAGTAGCACCTAAGAATAATCAAGCTACTTATTTTGCTACGGTTGCGGCTGTTGCTGGAGTAGGTGGCGCGCTAGGAACTACAGCAGGAGGGTTTATAGCTGAATTTTTAGAATACGGTGGTTTGCCTGGTTTGTTTGCACTATCTTCTGTGCTACGGCTGGCAGCGTTATTGCCTCTGATGTTAGTTCAAGAGAAACGTAGCCAAAGCTTGATGCAGGTAATACGATCGCTCTTACCTATCAAACCTCAATTTGTTCCCATTCCCGCCCTGCAATTGGTTCCTCGGTCAAAATAGAAAAAATTCAAGAAAAATTAAACAGGTCACAATGAAGGTAGATTGATAATTTAATTTTTCAATTTATTTAGCCCCAAGCGCCCAAATAGCATGAACCCTGTTGACTATCTCCGCATCAGCTTGATTGACCGTTGTAACTTTCGGTGTCAGTACTGTATGCCGGAAGGGTCAGAATTAAACTATCTTCTGCGCCAACAGTTACTAACTAATGAAGAACTGCTGACGCTGCTGCAAGAAGTATTTATACCAGTAGGATTTACTAAGTTTCGTTTAACTGGTGGGGAACCGCTACTACGCCCAGGGGTGGTTGATTTGGTGAGTGCGATCGCATCTCTACCCCAAACTCAAGATTTATCCTTAACTACCAATGGCTTTTTACTCCCACACATGGCGCAAGACCTCTACAATGCTGGTCTGCGGCGAATTAATATTAGCCTAGATTCACTGGTTGCAGAAACCTTTGACCAAATTATCGGCAATCGTGGTCGCTCTCGTTGGCAGGAAGTTTGGGCTGGCATTCAAGCTGCCCACAGAGTAGGTTTTGACCCTCTCAAACTGAATGTAGTAGTAATTCCCGATGTAAATGAGCAGGAAGTTGTAGATTTAGCTGCTCTTAGTATTGAGCGCCAATGGCATATCCGCTTCATTGAATTTATGCCAATTGGCAACGCTGAAATGTTTAATACTCGTGGTTGGATACCTTCAGAAGAATTAAGACAACGCATTCGTGATGTTTATGGTTTGACAGAATCACAAGTACGTGGTAATGGCCCCGCAGATATTTTCCAAATTCCAGGTGCTAAAGGCACACTAGGATTTATTAGTCAGATGTCAGAATGTTTTTGCGATCGCTGTAACAGAATGCGCTTATCAGCCGATGGCTGGTTGCGCCCCTGTTTGCTGAACGAAACAAATCAAATTGATTTAAAAACCGCCCTCCGTACTGGCATAGCTCCAGAGCAACTCAGAGAGCAAGTGGGACAGCTACTAGCTATCAAACCAGAAATTAACTTTAAGCAACGTGACTCCGGTGCTATTGGTGCATATACACGCACAATGTCGCAAATTGGTGGCTAAAAGCTATCAGCCTTCAGCAGTCAGCTTTGTAGTTGACTTGCTGCTTTTCTTCACTTACTTAGATCAACCTGAGAAATATCAGGAACCCAATAGCTGATAGCTGATAGCTGATAGCTGACAGCAAATTTTATGCTTGACGTGAGTAGTACTCAACAACTAGCAGTTCGTTGATAGTCAAAGCTACCCATTCACGCTCAACCAAACTGTTAACCTTACCAGTGAGAGTGGTTTTGTCAAACTCTAGGTGGTTAGGAACGTTAGCTAAACCAGGATTCTGTAGGTTTTGTTGTACACGCTGGCGGGAAGCCTCGCGGTTTCTGACAGAAATTACTTCACCAGCACGGCATTGGTAGCTGGCAATATCTACCACACGACCATTAACGGTCACATGACCATGATTCACAAGCTGGCGGGCTGCTGGAATGGTAGGAGCCATCCCCATGCGAAATACGGTGTTATCCAAGCGCATTTCTAGCAGTTGCAGTAATACCTGACCCGTAGAACCACTGGCACGACGCGCTCTGCGGACATAACGCAGCAGTTGTCTTTCGGTTATGCCATAGTTAAAGCGTAGTTTTTGCTTTTCTTCTAGGCGGATAGCATACTCTGAACGCTTTTTGCGGTTCTGACCGTGCTGACCAGGTGCGTAGGCACGGCGTGCAGTTTTGCGGGTTAAACCAGGTAGGTCGCCCAAGCGACGGACAATCCGTAAGCGTGGGCCTCGATATCGCGACATATAACTTCCTCTGTTGGCTCCTAATTAAACTTTACCCAAAAGTTCTAGTTTTACATACTTCTATCCTAAGTGTATAGAGTCTTAGGAAAAAATTTGTTAGACCAGTGAACAATCAACAATGAACAGCCAACAGATTTATGACAGTTTCAAACTTGAGAATTGTGTCCATGATTCCCAGTGCTACTGAGATTGTTGCCGCTTTGGGATTAACGGATGCTTTAGTTGGGCGATCGCACGAATGCGACTATCCCCCAGAAATTCAAAATCTACCAGTTTGCACCCAAGCACGATTAGATTCTAATCAACCCAGTGCTGCTATTGACAACAGTGTAAATGATTTGTTGAAGTCTGCACTCAGTATATATGATATTAAAGTTGATGTTTTAAAACAATTACAACCAACTCACATCCTGACACAAGATCAGTGTGATGTCTGTGCTGTTAGTCTTGCAGATGTAGAAAAAGCAGTTGCTCAATTAACAAATAGTCAGCCGCAAATTATTTCCTTACACCCTAATTTATTAGCTGATATTTGGACAGATATTGAAACCGTTGCTTCTTTGCTGAATGCTGATTCTAACCGCTTAATAGAAGACTTACAAGCTCGCGTAAAAATTTGTGAGCAAAAAACACAAGCACTGATGGAAACTAAGCAGCCAACTGTTGCTTGTATTGAGTGGACTGACCCTTTAATGTTAGCAGGCAATTGGATTCCAGAAATGGTGACAATTGTGGGAGGTCAACCACTATCTGTAGTATCAGGTCAAGCATCCCCAAAATTCGCCTGGGAATCTTTAATCGCAGCTAATCCAGATATTATTATTTTTATGCCTTGTGGTTTTAATTTAGACCGCACACGCCAAGAAGCGCAAGTATTAGCGCAACGGACAGAATGGGAAAATTTACGTGCAGTTCAAACAAAAAGAGTATACATTACTGATGGTAATTGGTACTTTAACCGTCCAGGGTCAAGATTAGTAGACTCTGTAGAAATTCTTGCAGAAATTTTACATAATGAAGTCTTCAGTTATGGATACGAAGGTAAAGCATGGCAGCATTTTTAGCCTGCGGCAATTACATACTGGTCTAAACATTTAACCATTATTCTGAAAACAAAAGTGAGTATGACATTGCCATACCCACTTATTTATATAAATTGGAGCGTAAGGTTAAGAGATAGATGCAAAGAATAATTTTATTGAGGCGTAGAAATGTCAGGAATACCTTGAATATTGGGAGCGGGCAAAATGCTTTGCTCTGTATCTGATGCCGATGGTTGAGGGTCAGGATTTTCTACATTTAGTACTGCATTAGGCGCATTAGTGAGAAACTGAATGGCAACTGCTACCTCCCGAAAGGGGCGATTTTGAAGGTAGTTAATTAATGCTTCTCTTTGTTGCTCAGTAATTAAATAAACAGTTTGTTGAACTTTAGCCATAGTGGGTTATCTCCCTATATTTATTCAGTAGAATGATAATCTGTTCTACACTTTGTTTGCAAGCTTCTTGCTTTCAAACATTCTGCTAGATAGAGGCTGGTAATACATGAGTGTTTTCACTGAATTAAGTTAAAAATCCCAACTGTGTAAGTTCTGAGTAACTACCGAAGCGCTGCTGCAAGCAGATCGCACATTCGCCAGTAAAATCAAATAGCACGCCGTTAAACTCGATAATTTATGTCTGCACCACTGGTACTTAACCTGTTAGAAGGTTCCGTCTCTTTTAGCTTTACCCCTGAAGCGGCTAAAGAATTACAGTCTACTCTCCATGAACTAATGCAACGCCTAAAAGCTAAAGTTGCGGCTGCATCTAGTGGGGCTACTGGTAGACCAACTCCCCAAAAGTCAGTGGAATATCAATATACTGGTGATGTCTTTCTAGAAATTTTCTGCAATCCTAATATTTGGGCTACTCCGTTTGCAGCTAAAGTTTTGATTACTCTGCGCGATGACCGTATTCGTTTGACTACTGAAGCAGAATTAACTCGTGTGGTTGATGATGTTAGTCAATATCTGGAAAATGTAGGGTAGTTTATTGCTTAGATGTCAAAATTGAGTTCATTATCTTCCGACAGGAAGATTGCTTTAACGTTCCGATTTGCCAACAATACACAAGAGTCTAGGCATTAGTGCTTCCTTGATTGGTAGCACTAGGTCTATCTCTAGTCGTCAGAAGAATAGCAAGCTTCGGCTTGTGATATTTTGATCACAACTGTCAAACATACATTAATCATTACTACTCAGAGGATATATGAACTCTGGTAATCTGCTTCAATTAATGCAAAAAGGGTTACGCGTCACTTTAGGCGCGACAACTTCTTTGGTGGAAACTATACAAGACCCTCAAAAGCGAGAACAAAATCTTTCTCAGCTTAGGTCAGAGTTAAGTGAAAAAGTACAAGAGTGGGAAGAAAAAGGGGAGGTTACTGAGCAATCTGCTCGGAGTTTTGTTGACTCTTTCGTGAGACAACGAAACAATCCTAGTTCTTCTACGACAGCAGAAAACCCCTATGAATCGGTAACACCTCCCAACTCACCGACTCCACCAAACGTGCAGCAAGATCTTCAGGAATTAACTGATCAATTAGCTGCTTTAAGGTCTGAGTTGGAGAAGTTACGCGAGACTGAGTGATGATGTTCTTTTTGCCTTAAGGAAGTATGCAATATTTGTGTACTTCCTCAAGGTAAGTATTCAGTCGCAAACTATTACCAGCTTGGCAGCTAGGATTTGAGCATTTTTTATTCCAAGCATCTTCTCAAAAGTAGTTGACAACTGCCATACACGCTTAAATTGCCACCAATAATTTTGAATTAAATTGGTGCTTAATCTGAAAAATGATGGAGTACAAACAATGCCAGAGCAAAGTAGGGATATAAGATTTGATATCCTGAAAACTCTAGGGCTTTTTTGTATTATTCTTGCTCACTCAAATCCACCCAAAATTATTTTTCAATTACGGAACTTTGATGTTCCACTTATGGTTATTATATCTGGAACGCTTTTTTCTTGCTCGTTCCAAAATCAGCAATATTCATTATTTGATTATTTAAAAAAAAGAATCCCTCGACTGTTAGCTCCAGTATGGTTATTCCTGACTTTCTTTTTTATTTCTAGTTATTTTTTATATACAATAGTCGGAAAAAATTATCCATTTTCTTTCAAAAATATTTTTGAAAGTTTCTTACTTTTAGAAGGAATTGGCTATGTTTGGATTATTCGTATTTTTATCCTGATGGCGATCATTTCCCCAGTTTTTTTTAGATTCTACAAATACTTGAATAGTGACATTCGTTTTTTCTCCATAATTTCTTTAGCATACGCCTGTTATGAAGTTATATTTGATCTGACTAAAAATTTTCAAGTCTCAGTAAATATAATAAATCTTTTTATAAAAAATTATTTTTTCTTTATCGTTCCATACGGATACTTATTAGGCATTGGTATAATTTTAACAAAAATTAATAGGAAGTTTTTATTAGCTATATTACTATTTTTTTTTAACAATTTTTTTAAGTCTGGCTCTGTATAACTTTTCTATAGCAGGCAAATTCGTAGAAACCCAGATAGATAAATATCCGCCAAGAATCTATTATCTTTCTTATGCAATAGCTATTTCAACGATAGCTTTCTTGGTTGTTGATAAAATTTGGAAAAAACATTATATATCCTTAATAAGTAAATTTTCTGTTGTAATTAAATCGATAGAATTCGTAAGCTCATCTTCTTTATGGATATACTTGTGGCATATTTACTTGTTTTTCTTGTGGAATGGGATTCTACAAAATTTTTTGCCTATCAAAAAAAATTTTGTAGTGACTTTTCTTATAGTTACTTTTACAGCTATTGCAATAACATTCTTTCAGAAAAAAATATTTACTCAAATAATTGCAAATACCCGATGGGGAAAAAACAATTCTGAGATAATAACTACACTTTTTTTGAAGTAGCCTAATCACTTCTTCTTTCCTCTACTTACCTACTAATCAACTGCCTAAAACCTGCTAACTTTCGCTCTGTTTCGGCTAGACGAAGCTGCTGAAATTACCTGTTGTAATAGTAGGGAATAGCATCAAGACAGAATCAAATGTCATTTTAGCGGTAAGAGTAAAAATTTCAGTTAATAAAATCACTAATTAATTAAAAAACCTGCTCAAAAGTTAATGAGCCTAGTGTAATTACACTAGACTCATTTTAGGTTGAGAGTTTGAGCACTCAATGAATTAAATTTCAAAAAATTAATAGTTCACAACTAAGGGTGGACAGATTTCGCAGGTTGAAATTTTTACCTTCAACTATCAACGCATCATTACTTGACCTTTGTTTGGCTTGACTCTTTTCACAGAAGTACTTTGCCACTTTTATTTCGTCTAAGTTGAGCTTCTTACTGCGATCGAGCTTCTGACAGGAGACACCACGTCTTAGCTCTTTGGTTGGTTTATCCAGTTGCTTATTCCTGGTTGGTGCCTACTATTTAAATTAGCATAAGGGCTATTAACATCAATTAGTTGTTTACGAAAATTTACAGAATTTAGTTTGGTAAATCTACATTAGACCAAATAGCCTAAAAAACATTTAAGGCTTAGTCAGGATTGACTAAGCCTTTGAACTCTGAATAATTAAGTGAGTAAACAAATAAATCACAACTAGGGTGGACAATAATCGCAGCTTTGCTGTTTTACTTCCAGCATAGTTAAACCTGATAAAACCATTACTTGGCTTTACTTTCCTTTCACAGAGCATATTGCCATTGACATTATGCTTGATTAACTATCGCTGCTTTTGGGTTACAGACCGGAGACACCGATGTCTAAATTACCCCTTATTTATTAAGCATCCTCCTTTATTTCTTAACTACCTGGTGTCCATTTTTAAGTTAACACCTTCTCCGTGTTAGAAAACACTTATTTAATTAAACTTTATGGCTGTTTACAAACCTCAATAAATAGACATCTATAGAAATTAAAGGTGCGTGACTTAAAACCATTGTAGAGACGTTGTATACAACGTCTCTACGGTAACTATGAGAGGAAATCTCTAATATTTACCGTAGAGCAGACTGGTTGAAGTACTCTAAGTTCAAAATAGAGATTAACTGCCAGCTTGCGTAAACAAATGTAAAAATAGATAAACGAGTTAAATTAAATGACTAGCTAGTTTAATCTAAATACTTATGTCTTCTTCCCCACAGTACCGTAGCGGTAACGAAATTCGGCAAATATTCCTAGACTTCTATGCTCAACGTGGGCATCAAGTTCTGCCTAGCGCTTCTCTAGTACCGGAAGATCCTACCGTACTGCTGACAATTGCGGGGATGCTGCCGTTTAAACCTATTTTTCTGGGGCAGAGAACTTCTGAATTTCCCCGCGCTACTTCTTCGCAAAAATGTATTCGGACAAATGATATTGAGAATGTGGGACGGACTGCACGTCATCACACATTCTTTGAAATGTTGGGTAATTTCAGCTTTGGAGATTATTTTAAGGAACAAGCGATCGCATGGGGTTGGGAGTTATCCACAAAAGTATTTGGTTTATCCTCAAAAAACTTAGTTGTCAGCGTCTTTGAAAAAGATGACGAAGCGTTTGCGATTTGGCGCGATCAAATCGGCGTTCCCGAAAAGCGGATTAAACGCATGGGGGCAGATGATAACTTTTGGGTATCTGGCGCAACTGGCCCTTGTGGCCCTTGTTCAGAAATTTACTATGATTTTTACCCAGAAAAAGGTGATGAGAATATAGATTTAGAAGATGATTCTCGGTTCATTGAGTTTTATAACTTGGTGTTCATGCAAGATAACCGAGATGCAGAAGGCAATTTAACACCTTTGCAAAATAAAAATATTGATACGGGCATGGGTTTGGAACGGATGGCGCAAATCCTCCAAAAAGTGCCAAATAATTACGAAACTGATTTAATTTTCCCGATTATTAAAACGGCAGCGGAAATTGCAGGGCTTGATTATGCCCAGAGTGATGAGAAAACGAAGGTATCTTTAAAGGTAATTGGGGATCATGTGCGGTCGGTTGTTCACATGATTGCGGATGGTATCCGCGCTTCTAATGTGGGTCGTGGTTATGTGTTACGGCGATTAATTCGGCGGGTGGTGCGTCATGGGCGGTTAATTGGGATTTCTGGAGAATTTACGCCACAAGTTGCGGAAAGTGCGATCGCACTATCTGAATCAGCTTATCCCAATGTGCGTTTGAAAGAAGCTGCAATTAAAGCGGAATTGCAATTAGAAGAAAACCGCTTTCTGAAAACTCTGGAACGTGGCGAAAAACTTTTAGAAGAAATTATCGCCCAAATTAAACAACAAGGTAAGCAAGAAATTAGTGGGGAAAGTGCCTTTACTTTATATGACACTTACGGCTTCCCATTAGAATTAACTCAAGAAATTGCTGAAGAACAAGGTCTTACTGTCGATCAGACAGGTTTTAAGACGGAAATGCACAAGCAAATCGAACGCGCTAAGGAAGCACACGAAACGATTGATTTAACTGTGCAAGGTTCTTTAGATAAGTTAGCGGAACATATCCACGCAACTGAGTTTTTGGGTTACAAACAAGTTGCTGCTAATGCCAAAATTGAAGTTTTGTTGGTAGGTGGTAAATCGGTAGAGGAAGCAGAAGCAGGAACAGATGTGCAAATTGTCCTCGATAAGACACCATTTTATGCGGAGTCAGGGGGACAAATAGGCGATCGCGGTTATATTTCTGGTGATGCAATTGTAGTGCGGATAGAAGATGTGAAGAAAGAATCAGATTTCTTTGTTCACTTCGGACGCATTGAACGGGGTACATTACGAGTAGGTGATGCAGTCAACGCCCAAATTGATCGTAGTTGTCGCCGTCGCGCCCAAGCAAATCATAGTGCAACTCACTTATTGCAAGCTGCTTTAAAGAAATTAGTTGATGAATCAATCGGACAAGCTGGTTCACTGGTATCTTTTGATCGCCTACGCTTTGACTATTCCTTTAGCCGTGCGTTAACACCGGAAGAGGTACAACAAGTAGAAGAACAAGTTAATACTTGGATTGCTGAAGCGCATACTGCCCACATTGAGGTAATACCAATAGCAGAAGCGAAAGCTAAGGGTGCGATCGCGATGTTTGGTGAAAAATATGGCGATGAAGTGCGGGTGTTAGATTTCCCTGGTGTTTCAATGGAACTTTGCGGGGGAACTCATGTTAGCAATACTGCGGAAATAGGAGTATTTAAAATTATCTCCGAAACTGGTGTTGCTGCGGGTGTACGGCGGATTGAGGCGGTTGCAGGGTCTTCTGTACTAGATTATTTAAATGTACGGGATAAGGTAGTTAGGGAATTAAGTGATCGCTTTAAAGCTAAACCCGAAGAATTACCTGAACGTATTACCAACATCCAAAACGAACTCAAAACAACGCAAAAAGAACTAGAAACCCTCAAAGGACAACTTGCTGTTGCTAAATCCGATCAATTATTAGGGCAAGCTAAATCAGTAGGCGATTTTAAATTTATAGTCGCTGAGATGGAAGGTGTAGATCCAGAATCTCTTAAGACAGCCGCAGAAAGATTAGTGCAAAAATTAGGTGAAGGCGCGGTTATTTTAGGGTCAATTCCTGAGCCAGATAAAGTTAGTTTGGTAGCAGCATTTAGTCCTGCTGTCAACAAAAAAGGCTTACAAGCTGGTAAATTTATTGGTGCGATCGCTAAAATCTGCGGTGGCGGTGGCGGTGGCAGACCTAACCTTGCTCAAGCAGGTGGACGCGACCCCAATAAATTAAAAGAAGCCCTCGAAACCGCAGGGCAACAGATGGTTGATCTGCTGGGTAATTAAACAATACGCTAAATATAACGGATGGTTGATCTGCTTGGTAACATAAATGTGGCAACTTACAGATAACTTATCCGTTACATCTTCTCCCCTCTCTCCTCCCCCCTCCTAATATGGCTAAAATAAACCCCTACACCCTCCAAATGCAAGTTACCCGTATGTTCCAAGACGGGCAAGGCTTCTTTGCAACCATGAAAGTACAAGATTGGCTGCGGGAACGCAACGAAGATCCCGCAACCTACGATATTATCTTTCATCAAAAACCCGCACCACCAGGATCAAAAGAAGTAATTTCTATTGAAATTGAACTGCGTCGCAAAGATGGCAAACCTGTAGATTCTTGGTTGCAAGAACAAGTAAATCATCACGCCTAAATAAAAAATAGCCTGCATAGGCTACGGATTGAAATGTAATAGTTAATAGAGGTAGCGTTTACACGCAATTATCGAACAATTGTAATATTTTCCCACTTCAAGGAAGGTTTACGTTTTTTCTCGATGGACTTGTAATATTTCACGTAATTAACTAATCGGTATTGGTACATAAATTTGAGTTTACCCATTGATTTAGGATTTTGCCCGTAGTTGTTCCCACATGGCATAGATGCCCAAATACCACCAACTTTGCAGACAGCATTTTCAAAGCGTCCAGCTTTTACATCTGCGATCGCACCTTTTTGGATAATAAAATATAATGCTATTTTGTCTTGAGAAACTGGTGAAAAATCTTTTAATTTCAACTTATATTTTAAGCTATCCCAATTAAAATCCATGACTTGGTAGCGCCCAGCCGCCGTTGAACAAACGATGCGTCTGTTGATTGAGGCACATTGTTTAATTTTTGGGTGTTTAGAAAAGTTGCTAAATTTACCATTAAAAACCAAGATGTGGTATCCTTTCTTAGCTACTGTGCCTGTTTCTGCCCATGCGATCGTATCGAGAAAAGCTTTAACCCTAAGTACTTTGACATCAGCAGATAGCACCGCTTCCGAAGATAAGGGAAGTAGCAATAACCCTAGAAATAATACACCCCAAAACCTCAGCCGTTCTAGGCTAATAAGTCTTAAATTCAAATTGCACCCCTTTAATTGGCACTTTCAAAGTCTTCTTAAGACTTTAAATTAATTTGGGCATTTTGAATGTTTTTGCTAAATTTATGTAATATTTCCTTAATCTTGTTAGTTGAAAATCATCTTAAGAGAGAAAAGAAACGCTGGTTACAAATAGTGTTACTACACTGATAAGGATATATACCCCAACCAGATATTAGTTTTTCAATACAACCTCTTCTTCTGATACGTGCAACTGATTGTGAATGGCATTGGGGACATTGAGTTGAGCTTGAGGTATTGTTTAAGAGCATAGTTAATCAACCCTTTATTTATAAGTATCTTTTATAATGCTCTCTGAGCAGCCGTTAATCAGCCACAGCTATTTGTCGTATATTCACTAAGCCATTAAGCTGATTATCCTACAGGCTGTTGGTTAGCTAATAGCAACAACCTGTTGATGTTTTTAACCTACCAGATCTAACTTAAATGTGATTTTTTACCACAATTAACCATAAGATCAGATTATGATAAGTCTTTAGGTATACTTAAAATAAAAAGGTTTAGAAATATAGTTGGGTAATTTCAATAAATTTCACTAGATTTAAGAGGCATGATCGGATAGCCTTCAAAGATAGTGCTTGTTCAAATGTGCAATACCTGAATAATGTGTGAGGAAATGGAACAATTTTCTGTATTAGGGTTCCCTGTTAATCTGTCGGATGATTATTCTCAATGGTTGATCTCTCGTGTTAACCAAAAAATGGGTAGTCATGTGGTGACGCTTAATGCAGAAATGGTAATCCAGGCAGATAGCAATCCTGAGTTGGGTAACATCATCAAAAAGGCTGAGTTGGTAGTTCCTGATGGCTCAGGTGTTGTACTCTATTTACGACTAAATGGAAAAAAACAAAAACGTTGTCCAGGGATTGAACTAGCAGAGTTACTGTTAGGACAAGCGGCGCAACTTGGTGATTTATGCCCTGTGCTGTTTTATGGAGGCGCACCAGGGGTGGCCCAGAAAGCAGCAGAAAATATGATTGCAAGTAAGCAAAATTTAAACATTGTAGCTATCCAGCATGGTTATCTTTCACCAGATGAACAAGTAGAATTTTTAGAGACTATTAAAGAGAAACAACCCAAACTAATTTTGGTGGGGTTAGGAGTCCCGCGCCAAGAATTATGGATTGCTCAACACCGCTATCTTGCCCCAGAGTCAATTTGGATTGGTGTTGGTGGCAGTTTTGATATTTGGGCTGGAATTAAATCAAGAGCGCCTGGTTGGTTAGCAGATAATCATCTGGAATGGCTATATCGGCTTTATCAAGAACCTTGGCGCTGGCGAAGGATGATGGCTTTACCACAGTTTGCACTTCGGAGTTTTGGGGAGTTGGGGTTAACTAGCTTGCAACGTTTTCAATTCAAGGGGTCAAAAGGTTAGCAATATTACAGGGTTTTGCATCTAAATGTAATACACCCCTCCCCAACCCTCCCCTTAAAAAGGCAGGGTTACTTCATTGTGGGGAGAGAAAAATTACACTATTGGTTACAGGTAATTTTATTGGAGTTGAAAGGGTGCGCTCTTAGCGCGCATCTTTCAACTCCGGTAATCTGTATA
>JAESGO010000133.1_pt1 | contig 17906 bp, 13 predicted proteins | sample 9269701 | NCBI WGS metagenome assembly JAESGO01 (sample SAMN15720690, study PRJNA650881) | algae metagenome | isolation source: Hormoscilla sp. CMT-3BRIN-NPC48 and co-occurring heterotrophs from... | place: USA: Clark Mountains Wilderness, California | collected 2010-04-18 | reverse complement strand
GGGCGGCCTCGTAGACCTTGAAGCCGGCCTCCTCGAAGCTGTCGACGAGCATCATCCGGACGAGGACCTCGTCTTCGACGACGAGGACGATGGGGCGTTGTGAATGGGGCATGCGGCTAGAACGGGCAAGGCGGGATCGCGTTTCAGCGCGGCCATAGGGTTTCTGCCCTCAGTCGACGCCGAGCCGGTGAGCGGAAGCATTCCCGCCACGGTCGCCGCAGGCTTGCTGCGGAAGTTCGGCTGGACGGCCTTGGCATAACTTGCCAACATCCCTCCCGCAGCATCGTCTCACATGGAATGTCGGGCCCCTGTCCCGCCGGCCCTTGGATGTGTGATGGGGGTGAGGAATGGAGCGGAGCCCGGCCCCGGCCGGCATGGGCGCAACGGTGTCCCCATGAAACGGCGTGATGTGCTCTTTGCGCTGGGTGCGGTTGCCATGCGGACGCGCCCGGCTCGCGCGCAGCAAGCGGCCGTGCCTGTTGTCGGCTATCTCAGTCCTGAGGCGCCGCTCCCCTTTGCGAGCCGTGTCAGGGCCTTTTGCGAAGGATTGGCCGAAGCCGGCTTTGTGGAGGGCCGGAATGTCGCGATCGCGTTCCGGTGGGCCGAAGGGCAGTATGCCCGCCTCCCGGAGCTCGCCGCCGATCTGGTGGCCAGCCGCGTGGACATGATCGTCGCCCCCGGCGGCGCGCCGGTCGCACTCGCCGCGAAGGCGGCGACCTCGAGCATACCTATCGTCTTCGAAATGGGAGGCGATCCTGTCGCGGTCGGGGTTGTCAGCAATCTGTCGCGGCCGGACGGCAACATCACGGGCGTGTCGAGCCTCAGCGTGGAAGTCTCGCGCAAGCGCCTCGAATTCATGCGCGAGCTGCTTCCCGGAGCCGGTACGTTCGCCGTCGCCATCAATCCGACGAGCCCTACCGTGCCCTCGCAACTCGCCAATCTTCAATCGGCGGCGGATGCGCTTGGGGTGCAGCTGCGAATCTTGCATGCCGGCAGCGAACGGGAGTTCGAAACGGCGTTCGCGATCACGGCGGAGCGACGGGCCGGCGGGCTTGTGTTCACGTCCGACCCGTATTTCGCAAATCGCAGCCAGCAACTCGCCGCCCTCGCCACGCGTCACGGCGTGCCTGCGGTCACCCAATCGCGCGACTTCCCGGTGGCCGGGGGGTTAATGAGCTATGGGGGCGACTTCACCCAGTCGCACCGCCAGGCGGGCGTCTATACCGGGCGAGTGCTCAAGGGTGAGAAGCCGGCTCACCTGCCGGTTCAGCAGATCACGAAGGTCGAGCTGTTCTTGAACCTGAAGGCAGCCTCTCAGCTGGGCCTCGTCGTTCCGCCCTCGATGATCTCCGGCGCCGACGTGATCATCGAGTAGGAGGCCCGCGCCGGCCGGGCGGGTTGCTCGGGAGCTGGACTGAGATCCAGGCCGAATATGGGAACTTCGCCCTCGTATCCTTTCATCGCGCGAAAGCCGAGAGGGATGATGGAGCGCTGTTGGCGAGCGGCCGCAGCGGCCGCGGCGTCCACCAGGATCTCCCCGTCCCGCGCCGCTGCGCATAGCCTTGCCGCGAGGTTCGTCACGCAGCCGATCGCCGCGTAGTCGTGGCGCCCCTCGTAGCCGATCCGTCCGACCGTGGCGGGGCCGAGCGCCAACCCCATGCCGTGGCCGATCCTATGCCCCCGCTGCTGCCACGTCACGACGAGCTCCCGAACCGCGCATTGAATGTCCCTGGCCATGTCGAGGGCCTGATCGACCGGGTCCGGGACCGGCACAGGGGCGTTCACGAGGATCATGAGGCCATCGCCGGCAAAGCTCGTCAGCGTGGCCTGGCGGGCGGTGACGATGGCGCCGACCGCCTCATGGTACTCGGCCAGCACCCGCATCACCGCGTCCGGTTCGGCATTGGCGGAGAATGCCGTGAAGCCCCTGAGATCGCCGAAGATGGCGACCACCTCGACCCGGCGCCCCTCCAACATGTCGTCCCCGCCCGCCCGCTCCACGAGTTCGGCCACTTGCGGCGCGAGGAAGCGCTTCAGCTTGGCGATCCGCTCCTGCCGCTCCTGGGACTCGGCCAAACCTGCCGCCATGCTGTTGAAGCTCTCCGCCAGCCGTTGCAGCTCGTCGCCCGTGCGCAGGCTTATGCGATGCTCGAACTGGCCCATGCGGATGCGCTCCGTCCCCTGCTGCAGGAGCCGGATGGGGCCCGTCATGCGGCGGGCGAGCCAATAGGCGAGCAGGGCCGCCACGAGGCTGCCGCCGACGAAGATCCCAGCTGTCCGCAGGAGCGCCGCATGGATGGGGCGGAAGGCCTCGGCCAGAGGCTGCTCCACGAGCACGGTCCAGTCGACGCCTGGAACGGCCGAGGCCGCCGCGATGACGGCGCCGCCGTCCGCGTTCTGGCCAAAGGCCGTCCGCCCCTCGGCCACGGCGACCGCCGCTCTGATCGCCCGAAACGGCCTCAGGGTAGCGTCGTCCGCTCCGCGAAGGACAAGGCTGATGTCGGGATGCGCGATGAGCCGGCCCGGGCCGTCGAGGAGGTAGGCGTGTCCCGTCCCGCCGATCCGAATGCCCGCGATCACGTCCCAGATGAGCTTCAGATTCACCTCCGCGAGCACGATGCCGACGGAGGGGCGGCTGCCGGCAAAAGCCACCGTCACATAGGGCTCCGAGCCCCGCACATGCGTGATCTCGCTGAACCAGATCCCACGGGCTCTTGCTCCTTCGACACCCGGGTCTGCCTGGCGGTCCGTGCGAGCCTCGAGGCGGTTGAGGCCGATGCGCGATACATGAAGCCGCTCCCGGCCCTGTCCATCGATCAGCGTGACATTGGAGACGGCGGGCACCTGCCGCAGGAGGCGCAAGGCGTCGATGCGGCGGCGCTCATCCACCTCCTCCGACCAGGGCAGCTGGACCAGCCAGCCGAGTTGACCCGTGATGGTGTCGATAAAGCCCTGGATGCGGAAGGCGGCTGCGCGCGCCTCGACGCCGAGCAACTGGTCGAGGCGATCGCGTTGGGCCCAATAGCCGAACCAAGCCTCGCCCAAGCCGCTCGCCGTCAGCGGAACGACGACCGCCAGGAACAGGGCGAGGAACGACTTCCCGAACAGCGAGCCGCGAAGGGAGTAGCCGCGCCGCCGATCCGCGCCCGGCCAAGGCGCAGAGCAGTGCTCGTCCGGATGGCAGCGACCGGACGGCCAACGGGTGTGTGAGCTGGATACGCTGGTCATCACCGTGTCCCCGACTCCATGACGGTGCCGGCAAGGTTCGATGTCCTCGAGAATCGGTGCGCATCCGGAGCATTGCTGACCGGCGGAGTACCGATTCCTGTTTGCGCCAAGAAGCGGGCGAGCCTCCGTGATCCGCCTCGCGCCCCGACGGGAAAGGGCCGCTCGCGACACCCTGCTTCCGGTGCCCCGCGCATTGCGGGTGGCGGGTCTCGCGAGCTCGCGATCGTCGAGGCGGCTGCTCTGGAGGGCTCCATCGCCGCCGCCTCAGGTGCGGCACCTGGCATGGGTGCCTCCCGCACGATCCGGCTCTCAGCGCCGGGTGACGACGGTCTCCAGATACTCGCTCGGTACGACCATCGAGCCGTCGTCGGCGCGGTTGAACCGCCCGATAAGCATGAGAAGGTCCTGTTCGAGATCGGCCTGAGCCGCCGGCGGGAGAGCGGCGAATGCCTTCAGGAGCGGACCGTAATAGGTCTTGAAGACCTCGATCCAGTGGCCGGGGGAGCGGTAGCGCAGCACAAAGTGGCGGGGCTCCGCTTCGATGGACGAGGCGCCCGCTTCGAACAGCTGCGCAAGCCCGATGTGGGTTCCCCAGCGGGCCGGTGACTTGGCGCCGGCTGCTGGCGGCAGGTACTTGGCGATGGTCTTGAAGACCTGGCCGATGAACCCGTCCGGCGTCCAGTTCGCCAGCCCGATCCGGCCCCCGGTTCTGCAAACCCGCACGAGTTCCGCGGCAGCCCGTTCCTGATCAGGGGTGAACATCACCCCGAAGGTGGAAACGACCACGTCGAAGCTCTCGTCCCCGAACGGCAGGGCTTCGGCGTCGGCCTCGCGGAAGGTGATGGGAAGCCGCTCCGCCCGCGCACGCTCCTGGGCTCGCTCCAGCAGCGAGGGCACGTAATCCGTCGCGACAACATCGCACCAGCGCCTGGCCGCCGCCAGGGAGGCGTTCCCGTTGCCGGCCGCCACGTCGAGGACGCTCTGACCGGCCCGCAGATCCAGGGCTTCGCAGAGTTGCTCGCCGACGATCTGCAGGGTGGTGCCCACCACGGCGTAGTCGCCGGACGACCACGCCCCATGCTGCCGGGCCTTCAGGGCGGAAAGATCGAGAGGGGCCGACGTCGCGGCAGGCGAGGGGGCAAGCGCGGAACTGGTCATCGTATCGCTCCATTGGTCGGGTTTCGTCGACGGAACGGTGCGACCCTTCGGTCGGACGCTCACCTGTTCCGATGGAGCCGACTCTAGTCCTGGACCGGATGGGAAGACTTTGCGGCCGGCATGACGTACCCTTGAGATTGGCCTGATTTTTCCGTGAGGGCAGGGCGGCCGCTGGGAGCGGGGACGTGCTGTTTTCGTTTGGTGACTGCACGCTGGATGTCGAGCGCCGCGAGTTGCGGCGCCGCGCTGAGCCTGTCGCCGTCGAACCGCAGGTGTTCGACCTGCTGATCTACCTGCTCCACAACCGTGATCGCGTGGTGAGCAAGGACGATCTGCTCGCCGCCATATGGGGTGGACGGATCGTCTCGGAATCCACTCTGACGAGCCGCATCAACGCCGCGCGCAAGGCGGTCGGGGACAGCGGGGGCGAGCAACGCCTGATCCGCACCATTGCGCGCAAGGGCATCCGGCTCATCGCCGAGGTGCGCGAGGACGCGCGCGGGGCGGCCGATGGGGTGCCCGTGGCCGGCGGTGCGAGCCGCGTCTCCATCATCGACAGGGCTGCTCCGGACCTCCCCGGAACGCCTGGCCGCCTGGATGGCAGCCGGCCGGCACACCAGCGGGCCTCGATCGCCATCATGCCGTTCGCCGACATCTCCCCCGTCGCGGGCATCCGCGGCGGGCTGGCCGACGCGCTCGTTCACGACGTCATTACCCGATTGGCCAAGCTGAGAAGCCTGTTCGTGATCGCGCAGGGAACCGTCTTTGCCCTGCGTGACCGGAACATCGGGCCGGAGGAGGCCGGCCGTGTCCTGAACGTGGATTACGTCGCCAGTGGATCCGTCCGGCGCTCCAATCAGCGCCTCCTGGTGACGGTCGAGCTGCTCGAGGTCCGCACGGCGCGCATCGTTTGGGCAAGCGATTTCGACCGTGCTTTGGACGACGCCTTTCTCATCCTGCATGAAATCGGCGACAGCATCGTCGCATCGATCGCGAGCGAGGTCGAAGCCGTCGAGAGAAACCGCGCGATCCTGAAGGCCCCGGATTCCCTCGATGCCTGGGAGGCGCTCCATCGCGGCCTCTGGCATATGTACCGCTTCAACAAGGTGGACAACGATCGCGCCCAGCACTTCTTCGAATTGGCGATCCGGCTCGATCCAACGTTCTCCCGCGCCTATGCGGGCCTATCGTTCGCGCATTGGCAGAACGCCTTCCAGGGATGGGAGGAGCGAAAACCCCAGATCGAGCGCGCCTACGCGGCTGCCGGCGAGGGCCTCATGGCGGACGACCGCGATCCGGCCGCCTACTGGGCCATGGGCCGGGCGCTGTGGCTGCGCGGGCTCCAGGAGCAATCCCTCGACCACCTCAACCAGGCTGTCGATCTGAGCCCGAATTTCGCGCAGGCCCATTACGCTCTCGCCTTCGTCCATTCGATCACGGGCGATCCCGTTCTGGCGGCTTCGGCGGCCGACCACTCGCGCCGGCTGAGCCCCTACGACCCGATGCTGTTCGCCATGTTGGCCGTGCGCGCCATGGCGCTCGCGCGCCTCGGCCGCTTCGAGGAAGCCGCCGACTGGGCGGTCAACAGCGCCACGCGGCCGAATGCCCATGTGCATATTCAGGCGCTCGCCGCCTACATTCTCGCGCTCGCCGGCCGGACGCATGAGGCGCGCATCTACCTCGCCGCCATTCACGAGACGCACCCGCGCTACCGGATCGACGATTTCCTGGCGGCCTTTCACTTCGAGGCCGAGAGCGCCGCCCTCTTTCGCAAGGCTGCCGAAATGCTGGAAACGGGGTGACGCCACGCCTTTGCCGCGCGCAACTTGTTTTCGTCATGGGTCGAAAGCCGGATGAGCCGGATCCGCCCCGACCATAGCACCGAGCCCATATCCGTATCGTCCCTGCGGAACCTGGGCCGAATGCACCCGGTTTAAAGCCAAGCCGCCCGCGACGATGCCACGCTCACGCCCAGCCATTCTCGGGTATGCAGGGAGAAACCGGGGCGATGGAGGGAGTAGCCGTGGAAGTCTTGCGACCCGGTGATACGTGCTGGCGCATCGAGCGGGCGGACCGTGTCGCTCTCATCGTCGATGCGGCCGACTATTTCCGGGCCGCTCAGGCCGCCATGCTGAAAGCGCAGCATTCGATCCTCATGATCGGGTGGGACTTCGACACGCGCATCGATCTCGATCCGACCAGGGATGGAGGGGGCCATCCGACTGGGCTGGGAGCGTTCCTGACGTGGTTGGTGGAGGCCAAACCGGAACTTCACGTCCATATCCTGAAGTGGGATCTTGGCATGGTGAAAGCCCTATGGCGCGGCACTACCCTCTTCCGGGTGGCTCAATGGGCGTTCCACGAACGCATCGCCTTCAAGCTGGATGGGGCTCACCCGACCGGGGCGGTGCATCATCACAAGATCGTGGTGATCGACGACGCGGTCGCCTTCTGCGGCGGCATCGACATGACGGGCGACCGGTGGGATACCCCGGAACACCGGGACGAGGATCCGCGCCGTCGCCGGCCGTTCACGCGGCGCGCCTATGGGCCGTGGCATGACGCCACCACGGCGGTGAGCGGGCCGGCCGCCAAGGCCCTGGGCGATCATGCCCGGGAACGTTGGCATCGGGCTTCCGGGGAGATCCTGGCGCCGCCGCCCGCCGGCTCGGACCCCTGGCCCGACGGTCTCACGGTCGACATGGCCGACGTCGGGGTCGCGATCGCCCGCACCATCCCGGCCTACGAGGATCAGGCGGAGGTGCGCGAGATCGAGGCGCTGTACATTGCGGCGATCGCGAGCGCGCGCAGGAGCGTCTACCTCGAGAGCCAATACTTTGCCTCGCGTGCCATCGCGCAAGCCATCGCCCGTCGCCTCGACGAGCCCGACGGGCCCGAATTCGTGATCGTCAATCCCGAATCGGCCGAAGGCTGGCTCGAGGAGGAGGCGATGGGGTCCGCCCGAGCCCGGCTCCTTGCCATGCTGAGGCGCCGCGACCGCTTCGGCCGCCTGCGGGTCTACACACCCGTCACGGCGGGGGAGCAGCCGATCTATGTCCACGCGAAGATCATGATCGTGGACGACCGGCTGTTGCGCGTGGGCTCATCGAACCTGAACAATCGCTCCATGGGCTACGACACCGAGTGCGACCTCGCCATCGAGGCGAATGACGATGACGCCCGCCTGTGCGACGCGATTTCCGCCTTTCGGGCGAGGCTGCTGGCCGAGCATCTCGGGACATCGCCCGATGAGGTCTCCGCTGCGGTCGCCAAGGGGCGGTCGCTGGTCGCGGCCATCGAGGCGCTGTCGGGTCCCGGACGCTCCCTTCGCGCGTTCACTCCGCCCGAAATCAATGAGGCCGAGAAGGCGTTGGCGGATCATGAACTCATGGATCCCGAGCGGCCGCGTTCCCTATGGCAGGCTTTGTCCCGACCGCTCCTGCCGGTCCTGAGGTGATGGCAATCGGGTCTGAGCACGACTGCTGCCCGCTCAGCAAATGTTGGACGATCCTGATCGGGGCGGATAATAGCTGATCAGCCAACCGAAGGAACGATCCCCTCATGCCTCGTTTCACCATCCCTCTTTTCGGAGCCGTGTTGATCGCCATGACCCTCGATGCTTCCGCGCAAAATCTCGTCAGCATGCCCTCAGGCCTCAAATACAGAGATGAGGTCGTCGGCACCGGGCCCGAGCCGAAGGCGGGCCAATCCGTCAACGTGCATTACACGGGCTGGCTCGACCAGAACGGCCAGAAGGGCGCCAAATTCGACTCGTCGCGCGACCGCGGCCAGCCCTTCAGCTTCACGCTCGGCCAGGGCCAAGTCATCGCCGGTTGGGATCAAGGCGTCGCAACCATGAAGACGGGTGGCAAGCGCACGCTCGTGATCCCGCCAGAGCTCGGCTACGGCGCCCGGGGTGCCGGCGGGGTCATTCCGCCCAATGCCACGCTGATCTTCGAGGTTGAGCTGCTTGGGGCCCGCTGAGGCGGGCTGTCCGAGCGGTCATTCACACCCATCTCGGGCCAAGCATTGATAGAAACGTCCTGGGTCGCTCTGGCCCAGGACGAATCGGGTACCGAGCCCATACCGTTTCTGCCATGGCCGACGAGAGCGCCCGCTTTGAGCAGTCTGTGGGTGCGTGCGAACCAACAGCCGTACTGCACCGCTTGGGTTCGAGTAATGAGCCGGCTTCCGACCTCCTGTAAGCTGGTGTTGGAGCCGCTCCCGAGGTTCCAAGAGGGGCGGCACACAGCCAAGACGGATCGCGCCCGCAGATTATGTCCGAGCGGCCGAGCAGAAACAGAGGCTTAACGGTGGCGGAGCAGGACGACCTGGATCTCTGGTGCCGGTGTCGGAGGCGGCCCGCTTAAGGAGCGGAAGGGGTGCGCGGATTTAACTACACCCTTTTCCGTGCCAGCCCACAAAACGGTTCCCCTCCATCCACGTGCCGACCATTCGTCAAACCTTGCAGAAGTCGGCATTGTGCCTGAAGCCGTCGTTCGAGCCGCCGCTTGCCTCCGTTTGCGGCTTAGCGACAGAATGTGAAAAGGCGTGCGATTGTGCTGGTGGAGCATCCTGGCCCCGACCGGTCACTCGGGCAGCCCTGCTGCTCGCAACTCGTCGCAGAAGTGTTCCAGCACAGGCCACCTGCGGAGGATGCGGTACGTCGGGTAGATGGCGATGAACTGCAGGGCGAGCATCCTCGCATCGGCCACCCGACTCAGTCGCATGAGGCTTGCAATTGAGATCAAAAAGCAGGGCGTATGGGTGGGGTAGATCTGCAGTCCTTTCCGAGCGTTGCTCAATGAAGCCTCATAGTGACCCGTCATCAGGTGCGCGCCCGCCTTGCCCGCAAGGGCCATGACATTCAGGGGATCGAATGGGGAGAGCCGAAGCGCCCGGTCCGCAAGAGCGATCGCCCGATCATAATGGCCCGCCCAGGTATTGATCACCGCACCGTGGCTGTGCGCGTGGATGGAGTTCGGATTGAGCGCAAGCGCGCGTTCGATAAGCTCCAGGGCGGCTTCGAGATCACGCGTTGCAAGGGCCAGTGCGATGGCGGCATGAGCAAGCGTCGTCGCATCCTCGCTCTGGAGGGACTGAACCGCCTGGGCGTGTCGAAGAGCGCCTTCCCGATGATCGTTCGAGAACCCGCCCTCCCAAAGTGTCTTCGCGAGATAGCACCAGGCGGCCACCCCGTGCGCTTCGGCATAGTTCGGGTCGAGCGCCAGCGCTCGGTCAACAAAGCCGAGGGCCGCCTCTCTCCCCTCGGGGGTCACCTCGTACATATGAGCGACCGCGCGCAAGTAGAGGTCATAAGCGTCTAGATCATCCGGACGCTTTCGCTTTGCCCTGGCGATCTCCGCCTTACGGAGCGTCGGCTCGAGGGCTCCGACTACGCCTTCGGTGATCTGGTCTTGAAGCTCGAACACGTCTGCAGCGGACCCCTCGAAACGATCTGCCCAAAGGTGTCCACCGGCCTCTGCCTCGACCAATTGGGTGCTGATACGGATCCGGTCGGCACCCTTTCGCACGCTTCCCTCAAGGATATAGCGAACGCCCAATTCGCGGGCGACGGATCGAACGTCGACGGCTCTTCCCTTGAAGGCAAAAGTCGAGTTCCGGGCAATGACGGTGAGCCAGTGGATGCGGGAGAGGCCCGTGATGATCTCATCGACCATTCCATCGGCGAAGTATTCCTGTTCGGGGTCGCCGCTTACGTTAGTGAAGGGCAACACGGCGATGGAAGGGCCCTGGGCGGCACCGGATGGATTTGCCGGAAAGGCCGTGACCGCCGCGCGTCGTGCTCCGACCTTATAAACCCGCACGGGCCTCGCTATGTTCTTGACCTGCTTCTCGCCCAAGTCTTCGAACCGAACAGGCAACTTGTCTCGGACCTCCTCATAGACCTTGGCGGAGATACAGATGGAACCGGGGCTCGCAAGTTGCTCAAGGCGCGCCGCGATGTTGACTCCCTCGCCGTACACATCGCCGTCATCCTCGACCACGATATCACCGAGATTGATCCCAACGCGGAGCAGCAGGCCCCCCAAAGGATCCTGAGCGTCGTTGGAGGCAAGAGCTTCGAGGATCGCCATGGCGCACCGGACCGCCTCGACCGGGCTGGGGAACTCGATCAAGAGCCCGTCGCCCGTGGTCTTGAAGATGCGCCCGCAGTGCTCGGCCACTCGGGGCTCGACGACTTGATGCCGAAGGCTCTTGATGCGGGCGATCGTGCCGTCCTCGTCCGCTCCCATGAGCGCGGAGAAGCCCACCACGTCGGCCGCGAGGATTGCGGCAAGGCGCCTTTGGACACGCGTGCTGGCCGGAACGGTCATGGGCCTCCTCGGATGTACGGCTTGCGTCGATGGTGCTGTGTCAGCAACTCATAGTCCAGAGGAATGCCCGAGCGAGCCGGCCTCGCTCTGCTTAAGCTTGACCGAAAACGCCGACCCTGCGGGCGCAGCCGCCCCCTGCTATGGGTCAGAAGCAAAGCCGAGGCTTAGGGGCTGCTCTCAAGTTGAGAGCCGACGGCGGCGAAATGGCAACCAGACCGTTCCGCAAAGCGGCGGGAGAGCCTGGAAGGGTCCGGTCAGCGAGTCTCGGACGACCAGGGAAAGTTGATGAACCTGTCCCGCGTTTCGAAGCAGATGTTGCCATACAACGCCAGGTATTCGCTGCGTTTTTTCTGATCACGATAGACGGCGCCGGGGTTGCGCCCGTCTTCCTCGTACTGCGCAAGCGTCTCCTGCGTAAGCGCGCGAGGCAGGATGTCCATAGCCTGAGGTATGCTCTTGCCCTCCAGCCAGTCGGCGGCGTGCTGGCCCATGGCGTAGCCGAACACGGGGGAGGACAGGCTGATGCTCGTCCTGTAGGGGCTGTCGGGCTTGCGAAGCTCCACCAGCGCTTCCGGCTCTCCATCGATGCCGCCGAAGAACTGGTCGGGTCTCACCCTGCCGGCGGCCCGCATGGCCGCAAGCGCCCCCAGCACCACCGTATCGGCACCCAGCACCACATCGATGCGTGGATTGGCGACCATGATCGTGTTCATCATGTCGAACCCGCCTTGATGGTCCACCGTCACCGGGGAGATGTCGGCCACGATCGTCGCCCCGGGGACCTGCCGAAGGGCATCCCGCATCGCGACAAAACGCGGGGCGAGAAACTCCAGGCTGTCATGTGACAGGATCACCACGTTCGCGCGGCCCGCGAGACGCTCCCGCACGTGGCGAACCGCTGCCTCGCCCAGCAACTGGCCGGTCCGATATTGCGGAGCGTTGAGCAGGGTGACGGCAGGTGGTGGGACGATCGTCCCCACGTACACTCCATTCAGGATCAGCCGTCTCAGATGCGGGCCGATCGCCTCGGAATCCACAGGCGCAACGACAACGCCGCCAACAGGCCGGTCGTGAAGGCTCGTTATCTGGGAAAGAGCCCTGTTTGCGTCGTTGGCGGCCAACAGAACCGAATAGCTCAGGCCCCGGTCGCGCGCCGCGGACGCGAGACCAAAGCTCACGCCCTCCATGAACTGCCGTTGATTGTCCTGGGCGAATACAAGGGACTTTTCGCGGTTCGGCGGGGCATTGCAAGGCGCGTGATTCTCATTGAAGGGCGGCAGGACCACCGGCGTGGTGACCCCTTCCTGCTGCGCTGACGCGCCTGACAGGGATTGAGAAAGCGTCCCGATCACGAGAGCTGACATCATGAGGCTCTGTCGGCGATTCACAGTCTTCACCCTCCCGCAACCGATGCGACATCCTTGTCGCCGTCGGCACCGGCGCCGACGGCGACCCCGTCCTCGTCGAAATCGATGCTGAACTCGGTGCCGGGGTTGCGCGCCCGTCGACTGAGTTCAGCATTCATCGCCCGCGCCATGGACGCCACGATGCGAGATCCAAGGCCCGTTCCCTTCGGCAAATCCCCGTCGTCGAATCCAAGGCCGTCATCCGCCACCATGAGGCGCAAGCGACGTTCGCCCAAGCGTTCGAGGCTCACCCGCACCTGCCCGCCTCCAGCCGGGTAGGCGTATTTGTGCGCGTTCGTGATCCACTCGGTGACGATGACGCCCAGATTGATCGCTGCGTCCGTGCGAAGATAAGCCGGCGTCAGGCTGTACACCAGATCGGCCCCGAGCCCCTGCACGTTCATGGCTGAAGCAAGCTGCTCAAGAAGGCCGGACAGGTACTCCCGCAGCTCCACGACGCCGACGTCGCCTGAGCTGTAGAGATGTTTGTGAACGAACCCCACCGCGCTGATGCGCGACTGGGCTTCTATGAGCGCGTCGCGGATCGCGGAATCCTTCGCTGCCCGGAGCTGGAGCCCGATCAGGGCCGCGACGAGGGCGAGGCTGTTCGCGACCCGATGATTCACTTCCTGAAGCAGCGCCTCCGCCCGGTCCCGCGCGATGCGGATCTGGCGCTCCGCCCCGCGTTTCTCCTCCTCGAGGCGATGCTTCGCAAGCGCCTGTTCCAGCGCTGCGGTGAGCAGGGCGAGGAAGTCGTCTCCGACGGCCTTCGGCACGAAATCGGCGGCACCAGCCTTGAGAGCCGCAACGGCGACGGCCGTCTCCGTTGAGCCGGTCACGTAGATGACGGGCGGTGCTCTCTCAAGGGCGGACAGTTGCTTGAGAACCTCCAAGCCCGTGCCGGAGGGAAGGTAATGATCGAGTACGATGGCATCCGCGCCGGAGTTCGCGACCACCGCGAGCGCAGCCGAACCGGATTCCGCATGGGTCACAACGAAACCTTCCCGACCCAAGGCCTTTTGCACCAGCCGGACGAGAATGGCGTCGTCGTCCACATAGAGGATGCGCATCCCCTTTGTGCTTGCCAGGTCAGACATGGGGGGCAACCTGCATGATCGTGAAGAGAAGCCCCAATTGCCGAACCGCGTTGGCGAAGCCGTCGAAGTCCAGTGGCTTGGTCACGTAAACATTGGCCCCAAGCTCGTAGCACTGTCGGATCTCGTTCTCATCGTCAGTCGTTGTCAGGATGATCACTGGGGCAAGGCGCAGACGGGGATCGTCCTTGATGGTGCGCAGCACCTCTATGCCGCGCATATCCGGCAGATTGAGATCGAGAAGGATGAGATAGTTGCCGTCGTGATTGGCGGGGCTGGTCAGGTGGGCGATCGCGCTGCCCCCGTCGGCGAAAGCCAGAATGTCGTTCGGCACGCAGGCCCGGCGGATGTTCTTCTCGATAAGGCGGGCATGACCGGGATCATCCTCGATCATGATGATTGTGACGGCGTTTGTGCGGGACATGGATCAGCTCGGCTTCGCTGGAGGATCGAGGGGCAGCGATAGCGTGAAGGTGCTGCCTTCCCCTAAAGTGGATCTCAGGGCGATATCGCCTCCGAGCGCACGCGCCAGGATGCGGACATGGGCGAGACCGATACCCTCGCCCGGCTGATCGACCGCCACTCGCCTGAATAGCTCAAAGACTCGTTCGTGATCGCCAGGGGCGATCCCGCGGCCATTGTCGGCAACATCGATCCGAACGCCATCGCTCGAACGCGCGGCCCTGATCGCGATTTGTATGGGTCGGTCTTCGCTCGCATACTTGACGGCGTTGTCGAGCAGGTTCGCAAGGATTTGGCCGAGCGCCAGCCGGTCGGAGGTCACCTCGATCTCGCCGACCTCGGACGACACCGTCCCAATGGCTTTCCCCAGCCGGTGGCTTACGAGCTTGACGTTCTCCTCAACCACCTCATGCAGCCGCAGACGCTCAAGCCGAAGAGGCCGGCTGCCCTCCCGCGACAGGCGGAGGATCGCATTGATGAGGCTGTCCATCTTCTGAGCCGAGGCACGGATGAAGCCGATCGCCTCGGGAATGTCCTCCCGCACCGCAAGGAGAGCATCCCGCGCCGCGTGGTCGCTCGCTAACGTTTGCTGATGACGCTGAACGAGCTGCTCGATCGCCTGCGTTCCCTTGTGGATTTCCCCGGTGAACCCAATGATGTTGACGAGGGGAGCTCTCAGGTCGTGCGTGACGATGTAGGCAAAGCGTTTGACCTCCTCGTTGATGCGCGCGAGATCCGTGGTCCGTTGGGCGACACGCCGTTCGAGCGTGGCATTGTAGACGACGAGTTGCTTCCGAGCCGCATCGATCTCCCCGGTATATCGGCGCGCGAGCCATGCAATCGAGGCTGCGACCACCAGGATGACGATGACGCTCAGCACATTCACGAGCCGGAGAACGGCGGCGTTGTCCGTCTGCGCGACAAGGTCCCGCTCCAGGCGATCGTCGACCTCACGAACGATGCCGGCGAGAAAGACATTGGCTTGGTCCATGAGCGCCTTCCCGCGATTGGAGCGCAGGATGGCCAGGGCTTCGGCGTCGCGTCGATCGCGTTTCTGCGCAATCGACTGATCCATCTCGGTGAATTTGGCGGATGCGATTGCCGAGAGGCGCTCGAGGACGACGGCGGATGCAGGCCTGCCGGACAGGAGGCGCTCAAGCTCGAGAAGGTGACGCTCCGCCGTCGCCCGGGCGACGCCATAGGGGGCCAGATAGATCTGATTGCCGGTGGCGATGTAGCCGCGTTGGCTCGATTCCGCTGACTGGAGCGCATTGCGCATCTCGCTCGCGGAAGCTCTGATCAGGCGCGCGTCCGTGATTTCCCGCGAGAGGACAGCTGCGCGCTCTCCCAGCCAGAACGACATGACCAGAATGCAAAAAAGTCCGGCGACCGCGACGCTGGTGAGCGCAAGTGAGGTGAGGAGAATACCCCGTTTCATGCGCCCCCGCGTAAGGAGTCGAACGCGGCCGAGTTGAGGAAGATAGTCTGGAATATGTCGCGGCCGATTAGACGTCGGCTGCGATTTAACGCATCCCTTGCGTCATAGGCAAGTGATTTGAGGTGAGGGAGGAGCATCCATTCGAGGCGTCTGTCCGAAATATGCGGTAATCAGAATCGGATGTACGGGCACTCTTCAGTAAAGTACGTTAGTCATACAAAGTATCGTCCGCCGATGACAATCAGGAGCAGTTAATATATCCAACAAGCTGTTTCCGCTTTGCTCCGCACGTTCGCGGCAATGGTCCAGTGTGAATGGTGACATCGGGTCCAAACCCACATCGCATACCCGCACTCAAGTGGAAGAAGCGGCAAGTCAGGAAGGCGTGGGGCGCATTGGAGCGGCCAGAAGTTCTGTCGTGGCGCGCTCTTGTGCAATGCTGGGGTGGGCTTTTTGGACCACCCCGGCTAGCTTGCGAACGAGCTTCAGCTCAACCGGCTCAGCGGCTTACCTTCTGGTGAGCCACAGTGGGGGCCAACTGCGCATGTGCCTTGGACTTTGCCGTTTCGGTGCGCGTGGCCGCCCACTTGGAGCTGCCTGACGACACAGACCGCGCGCGTGTATTCGGCGATAACCTGCTCCGGACTGGCGCCTCCGCCACGCTTGCTGTTGCAGGCGGGGAGACCCGAACATTGGTCGCAAGCGCTGGGAGTGCGGCGTTGGCAAGGGCAAGAGCAAGTGCTAGCCCATCAAAGGCTAAAGCGGGCGCAGGCATCAGCAGAAGCGCTGTCAACATAGCAATCTTGATCTTCATGGGGCCTCCAACGTTCTCTGTTGGGCCGCCGAACGAAGACATTGCCTTCAGGCAGCCATTTCGCAGACCAACATCCACAGACTCTGAACGCTCTTCGGTGCCGGCAGGCATCAATACTTCAGCCGGACTGAGATCGCGTGTGGATGCTCCGCAGATGTGACGATTGCCGAGTCGCTAGAGCGCGTCCGTAGCTAATTTATTCATTCTTTGGAAAGTTATGGAATTTGAGGTACATCTTGAAGAACCTCAAAAACTTCCTCCTCAATCGGGGGCTGTCACAGGAACTTCATCGGGAATGAAAAATCATGGCAGCCCCCCGAGAGCACTGACTTCACCTGCGGTGGACGAGCGAGTTTCGGGGTCACCGGTCGCCTTGAAGTTTAAACTCACCTTGCTGGCTCTTGGCGCTTCGCCGAAGGATCTCTGCAATCACTTTGCTGCTGTGAACCCGCGGACAGCGATGACGCAGCAGAACGCTTATAAGTGGCTGGCTGGCAAGTCTGCCCCTCGTATGTTCCAGGTCTATGACGATTGGGCTCGTGTTCTAGGCGGTGATCTGACGGGCGCGTTCATTGCAGCTGCGTCGATCCACGAGTTCGCAACGTCCATCTCCGCTCGCTACGCTATCCCCAGCACCGCGCTCAAGGACCTCATGCACGACGTGCCGCAGGACCGGGAGCTCGGGCCTCTCGTAAGCTCAGCCAACGGCACTTGGGCTGCCGATCAGCTTTTCCTCGGGCGTTACCTTGCACTCTCTCCCGCATGGTCGCCAGCGCAAGCTGGCAAGCTAATCCTGGGACATACGGAAGTGGTTCAAGAGAACGGAGCCGTGCCGCAGCTGACCTACTCGGAAATATTTTTCGGACAACGGGTGGATATGGTTGGTGCGCTGCACTGCGACGGTCGAACGGCTCAATCCATGGTGCGATGCCGCCAGAGCGGGAAGTATTTCTTCTTCGCATTTCAGGTGCCCCCGCCGCCAGCGAACCTAATTGGCGGGGTGTTCAGTGGCTCTGCAATTCACGATGCAAGTGCTCGTCCTGTTGCCTGTCGAATCCTATTGGTCCGAGATCATGCCAAGGATCGGCAACTGACCAACCGAGCTACTTATATGGCCGCTTCAGCGGATCTCATCGGGGGGCTGCTGGTGAGTCTCGGATATGACCGTGAGAAGGATTGCCTCAGCCTGGCGGACAGGTTTCAGGCCTTTCTGATGGGCGAGGCAAGTCCGGCCCTGTTGGACATACAGCCTAATGCTCTCGGCCAGTTGGGACAGGAGTTGGACAGCCTGGTCATGCAATCAGACTAGGTGCAACGGTACCTTGCTGAGCTGCGTTGGCAGAAGGGGAACGAGGCTGGTGTGAGCGTCGAGCGAACCGCCTGACCAGAAAGTCTCGCGGGTAGCACCTCGGTGGGCTTCCGGTGCTTCGTCTAGATTAGCGAGCAGCTTGGGCAGCCTCTTGGGCACCTTAGCGCGGAGCTAGCTTTGCACGCTTTGTCTAAAGTTCTGATCCCTGCACCTGACACGACAAGGGCTGGGGGCGTACTGCTGGATCCTTTGGTGTAGCCGAAGCTTCAGGACGGCCGCTCTATCCATATGACGATCGACGAATCCGCCACTGGGGCCTGACGAACCTCATTGACACGGGCATGTTAGCCGTTTCCGCTTTTTACTCGCCACGCCTGAATCCGACCCTCCGATCCATGGCAAGCGTCGAATGGGAACCTAGGGACTGTCTACGGCTTCACCAAACCGCTGTACCGTGAACTGAGTAGCACACTCAACATTTTATTCAGTAACGTAGTCCAGCTCGGGTCGGCCCTGTTGCGCTTTTGCGCCGCGTTGTGGCTTGGCCGCGGCTGCTCGGGCGTGCAGGCCTGGGTCATCCTGCGGGGCTGCCGGTCATACGCCGGGGAGCCTCCTTACCTGGTCGCAAGCCATAGAACGTGCAGACGTCCCTTAGTGCC
>JAESGO010000132.1_pt1 | contig 18258 bp, 21 predicted proteins | sample 9269701 | NCBI WGS metagenome assembly JAESGO01 (sample SAMN15720690, study PRJNA650881) | algae metagenome | isolation source: Hormoscilla sp. CMT-3BRIN-NPC48 and co-occurring heterotrophs from... | place: USA: Clark Mountains Wilderness, California | collected 2010-04-18 | reverse complement strand
ATGGGCCGTAGGCGCCTAGCGCCCGGCGGATACCCGCTTGTCGCGCAGACGCTTGCGGCGATGTGGGAATAAAGATGAAGTGGTGGAGCCAGGCGGAATCGAACCGCCGACCTCTTGAATGCCATTCTTGGGGACAGGCTTTCCTCAGATTGCCCCTCGTTGCCGGGAGTGTGGTAAAACCCTTGTTGCTCAAGGGTTCTCGCTGTACCTAGTTTCCGGTGATTGCCTGGAGTTAGAGGTTTCGGTGCCGACACGGTGCCGACATGGGCGAGAGTGGGGGCTGCCGGTGCCGACAGCGCGATTGACAAAGCGGGTGGTGGACGCCCTCGCGCCGGGGCCGCGCGCTATTGTCCACTATGACGAGGACTTGAAGGGCTTCGGCGTCCGGGTAATGCCGTCCGGGTTCAAGAGCTGGGTGGTCGAGTACCGCCCGAACGGAGGCGGGCGTGGTGTGGGCACGAAGCGGATGGCGCTGGGCTCTACCTCGACCCTCACGCCCGATGAGGCCCGCCGCGCCGCCCGCGACATCCTAGCGTCCGTTCGCCTGGGCAGCGATCCCGCCGGGGACCGCTCCAAAGGGCGCAAGTCCCTAACCGTGGGGCAGATGCTCGATCAGTTTTTGGAAGAGGAGGTGCGCCCAAAGCGCAAGCCGTCCACGGCTTCCGTCTATGCACAGTATATAAAGAACATCCTCAAGCCCGAGATTGGGACTTTGAAGGCCAATGCGGTGACCAAGGCCGATGTGGCCCGGCTCCACCGCAAGATTGGCAAGACGCGTCCGACCACGGCGAACCGCGTGGTTGCGGTCCTCTCCAGCGCATATTCCTTCGCGGGCTCCCACGGGGTCGTGGATGAGGGGTTTAACCCCACCGTCAAAAGCGTGGTGAAGTTCAAGGAGCACGGGCGCGAGCGTTTCCTTTCGACAGACGAACTCCAGCGCCTCGGTGCTGCCTTGCGGCAAGGGGAGACCAATGGCTTTCCCTGGCGGGCCGATGATACGAAGCCGACAGCGAAGCATCTCCCCAAAGAGATGAACCGCCGAACGGTCATAGGTCCCCATGCCGCCGCTGCTATTCGCCTCCTCCTGTTCACAGGCTGTCGGCTCCGCGAAGTGCTGCACCTCCGCTGGTCTGAAGTGGATTTTGAACGCGGAATGGCCTTCCTGCCGGATAGTAAGACAGGCCGGAAGCCGGTCGTGCTCAACGCCCCTGCCCTCGCAACCCTCGAAGGTATCCCGCGTTTAGGCTCCTACGTCATCGCAGGGGAGAGTGCAGGGACCAAAAGCGAGAAGCCACGCTCAGACCTCAAACGCCCATGGCAGGCCGTTGCGAAAGCCGCCGGGCTTGAGGGCGTTCGCATCCACGACTTGCGACACTCGTTCGCCAGCGTCGGCGCGGGCAGCGGCATGGGTCTGCCCATAGTGGGCAAGCTTCTCGGACACACACAATCAAGAACAACCTCGCGCTACGCCCATTTGGATGCTGATCCGCTCCGGCGGGCGTCTGACAAGATTGGAGGGGCAATTGCGGCGGCTCTTGATGGCCGCCCAAAGGCGGAGGTTGTGCCGCTCAAGGAGAAGCGGAGCGGATAGCGAGACGGCGCACGGCTAGGGCGGCCACCCGAAAACCCGACCGCACTCGGGCCGCCGTGCGTCACCTTTCCTAGTGCGGTGCGCGGTGCGGTGCGATGGGGTTGGACTACGAGGCAGAGGGCCCCATCACTATGACGGATGATGAAGCTTACGAGCTGTTCGCCCGCCTTCGACGCGGGTTAAAGAACCTGCATGAGCTGGATAAACTAACGACCGAGGAGGAGGTTCGGGCCATAGATTGGGACCGGTACAAGGACGACTTTGGGGAAAAGTTCAGAGCTTCCGAGAAGTACTATGCGCTTGATGCCGAACGGGCGGGCTGGCACCTTTGGCAGAGCCCAACAAAACACAGGTTGCCAATTGACGATGTGATTGACCAACTCCGGCAACGGACGAGGAAACCTAACATTACTATCCCAGACGCATCCAATCGGGTATTCCGGAATCTCCGGTTGGATGGACCCTATAAGTTGAGCCGCATCCACCTTGAGCTAGCCATTTCCCAGGTTCAATCTCCGACTGAGGAGAGAGAGTACGCCGACCAAGTGTCAGACCTCATCGATGACATTGATAAAGCCTGCATCTACTTGTTGCGTATTGCCAATCGCATGCCTTGGAAGATAGCCCATCGACAGCATAGGGCCGAGCGGCACCGCCGTATTATGCAGGCCCCTCCCAATGAGCAGACGCGCTCTTGGGATGAGGCGACCCACATTTGGAAGGCTGTGACAGGCGCCCAACGTGATGCCGAAAAGGCTGTGGAGGACCTTTTTCGACTCCGGAACCTGGTTTCCGACGAGTACCCCCATCTTGAACTCAAGGATCATCTGCCTACGGGGCGGATCGGGACGTTGTGGAACCGGCATTTTGTTGAGCGCATGGCGAACCTTTGGCGGCAGCTCACGGGGCACAAAATTTCTAAGGACCCTGCGGGCCTTTTCAGCGAGTTCGTGGAGGCGGCTTGGTACAGCTATGACGAGCGCATGCCGCCGGTATCGTTCGCCCGCGTGATCCGAGAGATTTCCTGACGAAACGGCACGATTTCTGGCGCCTGTTTCGTCATTCATCTGGGCAGCTTACTCATTCAGATTCCTGACCGTGCCCGACGACCTCGGGTGTGTCCTGAAGAGGATCACGGTCCATGAGTCCCAATGAGTATGTTGATGTGAAAGGGCTGGCTGCCATTACCGGCATTAGCGCCAGCACCTGGAATAAGCGCCGCCTGACAGGCGACACCCCGCCTTTCGCGAAGGTGGGCAAGTCGGTTCGATACCACATCCCGACCGTCAAGGATTGGCTGGAAGCGCGTTCGCGCCGGTCAACCTCCGACACGGCTGCCGTGGCGGCCTAAACCCTCCCCCGACACAAGCCCCAAAAGAAGCGCCCCATCAGAGGGTGCTCGGACGGGGCGTATGGAGTGCTTTTGATGAAGCATCCTCATAGCACACGTCGGTCTCGGCGCAAAGTATTGGCCCATCCCGACCTCTTCGCGTACGCGGCCGAAGTCGAACTTCTGTCTGCCCGATCCATCCGTACCATCGTCCGCCGCTCGCGCGTGAGCCCAGCTGTCGCTGGTCTCATTGCGGACCTCTGCGGCCTTGTCAGGGAGTAGGCCCATGGCTGATGTGACCGAGATCCAAGCCCACATCGACGGTGGCTGTTTGTGCCGGATTGTAGGCCGGTACGCCTGGACCCTCCATGAACTGATCAGGGCAGGCGAGAAGGGCTGCACGCCCATCGAGCGGCCCGCACCCCGATGGAGCCACTATGTGTGGTGGCTTCGAGGGCGTGGGGTCATCATCGAGACCATCCCTGAGAAGCACGCGGGTGCCTATGCCGGAACGCATGCCCGGTACGTCCTCCGAAGCCATGTCGATGTCGTGAAGGTCGTACGAGCCGGGGAGGCACGCCATGCAGCGTGACCACAACATCTGCATGGCGCGATGGACGATGGAGTGCGGCGACGTCGCCGAGTTGCGGGTCTTCCTCGATGCCAATCAGGAACTCTTCGAGCTTCGGGTCCGCGAGGTCGACGACCAGGGTGAGTTGTTCGACACCGTGAACGCCATCACCTTGCCCATCGACGAGTTGTACCCCCTTCTCGTCGCCGTTGCCAAAGCCATCAGCTCGGACGAGTCCGTCGATGAGCCCCTCGGCGAAACATTCCAAACCATGCATTGAGCCGCCGCGAGCAGCCGGAGGAATGCTTCCGGCTGCTCTTTCCGCTTCGACATCATCGCACACAGCCGACCTGCACGGTCGCGTTGGAGGGCTGGCCATGGCCAAACGCCACAACACCACAGGGCGGAGCACGACCGAGCGGTTCGTGTCCCTGCCTCACTTTCTTCTCCGGTCACCCGCATGGCGCTCGCTGTCGCCTGTGGCTCGTTGCGTGTTCATCGAGCTTGCCATCCTCTACAACGGGTCGAACAACGGACGCCTTGGCCTCTCAGCCCGAGTTGCGAGCGAGCGCGTCGGCTGCTCGAAAGATACGGCTGCCAAAGCCATTGCGGAGCTGCGCGCAAAGGGCTTTGTCGAGTGCCGATCCCGAGGTCGCTTCGACCGCAAGAGCCCGCATGCGAGCGAGTACCGCCTGACCCACCTTGCCTGTGAAAAGACCGGGGAGCGGGCCACGAGCTTGTTTACGCGCTGGCATCCCGACCTCCCCAAATCCGTAGCCGGTCCGACCAGGGGGACAGCCGGTCAGGTGTCAGGGACAGTTCGAGCGAGCGCGCAAGAAAGTTGCCGCTCACGGTCCGACCACAGGGACCGCGCCCCACGTTCGGAGACCTCCAACGGTCCGACTACAGGGACACATATAATCTACCAGGGAGAGGAAGCGCTGGGAGCCAGCACAGGGAGCGGATCACGAGGAGAGCGGGATGCCGCGTGACAGGCAAAGGGCGACCCTGGATAGCGGGCGCAAGCTCGACCTTGTGCGGCTGATCCCGAGCGGCAACGGGCAGCCTGGTACCATCATCAGCATGAGCCTGACCTACGGGTCAGGCGAGGTCATTGCCTGCAGAGCCGAGCTGGGAGCGGATGCGGGGCGTCTGGCCATCGAGCACAGAGGAGGGCATCAGGCATTTAGGCTTGAGGCATCGCCCAGGCACTTTGGCGGACTGCAATGGTACGTGGTCTGCCCGCGCACCTGGAAGCGGGTACGGGTGCTCTACCGGCCGAACGGTGCAACCCTCTTTGCGAGCCGCCATGCCTGGGGCAGGCGGGCCGCTTATGCATCCCAGTTCCTCACGCCTATCGACCGGGCTTGGCGCACCAAGGCGAAGGTGAAGGCACGGCTGCTGGGCGATGCGGATCCGGACGAGCGGGATCTCCCGCCCAGGCCGAAAGGCATGCGCCAGAGCACCTACGAGCGTTGGGAAGCAAAGTACGACGCGGCGGAGGAGGTGCTGGAGCAGCAATGCGCGATGGCTCTGGCCCGCTTCCTCAAGAAGCGCGGGTAAGCAGGGCTAACGCAACAAAGCGACCTTTGCACTCCTCCTGAGCCACATTGGAAATGCGCCGCCTCGCATCTTGCCAGACCTAGGTCCGCGGAAGCCGCGCGGTTGAGTTGGACATTCGAATTAATGATTTGACACTCGATTGCTGCTACCAATGCATCTGACCACTCAAGGCACAGCAGACAAACTCGGTATGGCAGACGATTTTGGAAACGACTTTGAGTCTGCGGCAACGCTTGCGCCTGTTAGCTATTGGTACGCTTCCCGAAACGGCACTATTAATAGCCCGGAAGACGTTGACGTGTTCCGCATCTCGGTCGACCGCGGAGTTTGGCGTATCTCAGTTGACGAACTAAATCGCTCTGGCGTTGAACCCGGCCTGACCATCTTCGACAGTTCGGGGGCCTTGGTCGGTACAGGCCAGTTCTATGCGGCCGCTGGTGGCTACGTGTCCCAGTTTGACGGCTTTCTCAGCGCCGGGACCTACTTTATCCGCGTTCAGGAGATGGACCAGAACTGGCAGGGTGCCTACCAGGTCAGCGCCTTGTTCGATAATGCAAGTCCCAGCGTCGATGCTGCTCCTGAGACTGCTTCGGGAGTTGAGGACAACACCGTTCGCGGGCAGCTGTTGACGCCGAGCGACCCGGAGGCTGCTCCACTGCTCTTCAAGTTGGTGCCTAGCTCTGCAATTGGCGGCAGCGTCGCTATCGACGCTGCGACCGGCGAGTACCTCTTCACACCTACGGCAGACTCTACCGGAACGGCATCATTCCGATATGTGGTGAACGATGGGACCAGCGACAGTGTAGAGAAGACGGTATCCATCAACATCGCGGCTGTGAACGATGTGCCTCATACCATCGAGTTGACCGCAAATGCTCTGTCCGAAAACACGTTGACCGGAGTATTCATTGGAGGCTTTTCGGTCGGCGACATCGATGATTCTGGAAATCATACCATAACTCTTTTGGACAATGCTGGCGGTCGCTTTGCCCTTGCGCCGGACGGAAGGAGCCTGGTCGTGGCGAATGGCGCGTTGCTCGATTACGAGCAGGCCCGGAGCCACACCGTCGTCGTGCGTGCCACAGACCAAGGCGGCCTCAGCTTGGACCAAACTCTCACCATCAACGTTCTCGACGTGCTGGACGAAGTCGCGGCGGGCTCTGCAGCCGATGACATTCTGGCCGGGGGCGACGGCGTCGACAGACTGTTCAGCGGAGGTGGCAACGACACCCTGAGTTCTGGGGCAGGTAAGGATCTTCTGAACGGCGGGTCGGGTAACGACCGCCTCATCGGCGGCCTTGGGCAGGACACTCTCACGGGCGGCATGGGCAAAGACGTGTTCGTATTTGCCAACAAAGACACCACTGCGTCGGTCAGGACAGCCGACTACATCACCGACTTCTCTGGAAGAGCGGGAGACCGTATTGACCTTAAGGGCATCGATGCGAACGTGAAGGCGAAAGGCGACCAAGCCTTCAGCTTCATCGGCACGGCTGCCTTCACCAAGGCGGGTCAGCTTCGGTACGAGAAGACAGCCAAGGTGACCTTCATCTACCTCAACACCGATGCTGACACCACAGCTGAGGGCGTCATTCGGCTGAAGGGCAGCATGGACCTGCAGAAGGGTTGGTTCGTGCTGTAGGGAGCAGGCGCCTCAGTGTTACCAGACCGGCCCAAGGGTATGCGCCAGAGCACCTACGAGCGATGAGAGGCCCGGTACGACGCGGCCGAGGAGGTGCTGGAGCAGCAGTGCGCCATGGCGCTGGCGCAGTTCCTGAAGAAGGGCACTTAGACAAGCGATTTCGATACAAACGAGGTACCGAAATTCAGTTAGCTATCGCCTCCTCTGTGGTTGGACTTGGCACTTCTCCTTGGCAAACACAGCGGCTCGTGAAGCGAGGTTCCTTGCTGCCGGGATTTCGCGTTGTCCCGCTATGGGATCGCAGGCAGGGTAGTACTCCTCAGCGAGTTGGACGAGCGCCGGAAGCTCACGAGTGGCAGCGCAGAGGTTACTCACGTCTTGGGCCTCTCGCATGGCTGTCGCTCGGGCAGCCATGCGAGCGAAGTTCTGCATCCGGTTCATAGCCACTTCAAAGCGATCCTGAAGCGCTGTTGTGCAAGAAGCGGCTTGGGCCGGTGGCGATAGCAACAGGCCGACTACAAGAACCGAAAGGAGAGTTGTGCGCATTAACGCCTCTGTCACAAGCAGGTGCGAACGCCAGACTCTACTAATTCAGCCCACTCTGGGCCGAGAGCCTGTCGAGCGTCGATAGCCTGCTCAAAGCCTGAGTCTCCGGGCTTGAACATCACGACACCAAGTTGTCGGTCATGGGTACCCGAATAGAAGGTCGGACCAGGCGTGTAGGTCGTGGTTGCATTGTAAGAGCCAAAGCCGCGACCGTACGTCATGCTCCCCGATGTGTTGAATGTGCCAGGCATTTGGGTGGCGGTCACATTGTTCTGAGCGGCTGCGCCAGTGATGATGTACCGGTCGTATCCAGCGCGGATGGTTTCGACGGCGGCGCTCTTCGCAGCCACTCGGGCAGCTCCTGCAGTCCCGCAGGCCGGTGCAGCGCCAGCGTCAATCATCACGGTGTTAGCAGATGTTCTGGTCGCCTCGGCACGGGCGCAGCCCGCGAGTGCAGCGACAATAAATATTGTAACAGCAGCTTTCATTGTTTCACCCCCAGAGGAACAAGCGTAGCCTTTCATCTGGCGGAGTCGAGGCATGTTTTCTTCAAATACTAACAGTTTCACACCTTCCTCACGGAAAATCGGGCCTCTCTCGGGTAGGATGGTTCGAGGTTGTGTTTTCCTCCTTGCCTTGGATCTGCTCACAGGGTCGCCTAACGCTCAAACAACCGACGGCCGCGCGGTTATCATCGATGGGGACACCATCGCGCTTGGATCGGAGCGGGTGCGGATCCTGAACATTGACGCGCCGGAGACGCGGAACGCTCGATGCGAGGCAGAGCTGGTGGCGGGGCTCAAGGCCAAAGAGCGATTGGCTACCCTCCTCCGCTCCGGCCTCATCGAGGTGGATCGGCACGGCGAGGACCGATACCGCCGTACTCTGGCTCGGGTCTCTGCCGGTGGACGTGATGTGGGGGAAGTCCTGGTGCGTGAACGGCTCGCCCTTCCGTGGCATGATGGCCCTGAGGCGCGAGACAAGCGCGCCGCGCACTGGTGCGGGTAGAGCAATGGCAATGATGCGATGGGTTCTAGTGGCCTGCTTCTTGGCAGCGCCTGCGCAGGCCTCAGGAGCCGCTTTGGACCGCGCCATGGACGCCATCCGCCGCCATATATCTCGCTTCGCGCACGTTTACACGCCAAGTTTTACAGAGCATCCTTATTAACCGCTCCAAGCGAAGTCCGTTAAGCGAACAGGCGCAGCAATGTATGTGGTGGAGCCATATAGTACGGGTGGAACATGGCCTTCGTAGCTGCGCGAAATGGGTACTCACTGCGCTTCCCTGACGTCTCGCCGTTTGACTTCCGAACACCTCTGTCGGCCCAGCGGACTGAGGGGCAGCACAGGATAGACTTCGGCTACAAAACCTATGAGGTAGCGTCCGGTTTTGGGTTTACCTACAACTCCGATGGCGACCCCGTTTCCGGGACTGTTACATCCTACATCGCTGTGGACGCGGGGCGTACAATCCTTGAGATGAGCGGCTTCTTTGTCCCCGTCGAGGATGTGGTTGCCGCTACACTATCTTACTCGACAGTGGATGATGCGGCGCTGTTGGCCGACCTTCTTCAGGGGCAAGACGTCGTCTTCGGCAGCTCCAACGACGACATACTTAAAGGGTACGGCGGGTACGACACCATTCGTGGTGGCGCTGGCAACGACGATATTGATGGCGGTTCTGGAAACGATTTCCTCCTCGGGGCGGCTGGTGAGGATTACATATCGGGTGGAAGCGGCAACGACCGTATTGTCGGCGGAGCCGACACCGACCAGATGAAAGGCGGAACTGGTAAGGACCGATTTGTCTTTGAACGCTTGTCCGATTTTGGAGGACTTTTTGACGCCGCCGACGTCATTCAGGACTTCCGACGCGGATATGATAAGATTGACTTGAGCAAAATCGATGCTCGACAGGATGGGACTGCAGGCAACCAAGCGTTCACGTTCATCGGTTCTGCAGAATTCTCTAGAAAAGCTGGCGAGTTACGGTTTTCGGACGGTTACGTATCTGGGGACACAAACGGCGACGGCTGGGAAGACCTCGCAATCTTGGTTCTTGGTCGGAGCTACCTTACGGCTTCGGACTTCGCGTTGTGACTGTAAGAGGTTAGGCAGGCGAGTTCGGTATCAGCTGGCTCGATTGGTGTAGGCTCCCGCCAAGGAGAAGCCTACCCAGGGGTATAATGGCGGGGGCCTCAGGTATGCCTCTCGCAAATTGATGCACAACCTTCCCGACGAGACGTTCTTTTCTGACGTGAGTTTGCGCCTGCGGTGTTCCCGGTGCGGCTCGAAGGAGGTCTATACGCAGCCAAATTGGATGGAGAAGAAGGACCGCCCAGGGCCTCTTCTGTAGGAGGCTCGCCGTCATGATAGCGCAAGATGTGCCTTGCGGAGGCGTTCGAGCACCCATTGCTGTGCTTCGTCAGGAGTGTCGAACAGCATCTCCTCTGCCCCAGAACATGGGCCATAGCCTGTTTCGAGGAACCAGCGCCCGCGCGGTCCCTCCTCGTCCACGCTGTTATCGAGGTAGGTGACCACGGCCATGAGCGCGTCATCGGCGAAGATGAGCAGCCCCTGCTCGATATCGCCGCGTCGGGCAGCTGGGACTAGGATGGCCTGACAGGTGATGTGCGGAGCCATGTCGGAAGGCTGGCACTACGTGTCCGCGGGTTCAATCACATAGGTTTACTGGTTGCGTACCGGCCCTGTGACCCCTGTCGAGGGCCCGTCCGGTCGAACATGCCGGGCAGGTCTTTGGTCACTGCCTGCCCTTAAAAAAGAACCTGATTTTTTTATTGCGATACCCCCCACCCTGTTGGGGAGGCGTCTATTCCGCGAATTCCCAAAAGGCCGATTTATCGGGTGTGGGGTCCTCGATAGCCGCCCCGGCGCTTGCGGGCCTCGATAGCCACAAGAGCCGCCAGAGCCTTCCCCTCGTCCTTCTGCTCATCCCGTCATCAACTCGGCTCCGCCGCGCCGGGGCACCTGTCCGGCAGCCGTGGTGTCTGAGGCCCGGGAGGCGGTGATGGGGTTCGGCGTGACCCCATTGGCCGGGCAAACCACACAACGGGCCGGGTTCGCCCATGCGCTTGCGAGCGGGCAGGCGGTCCACGAGTTCGAGCCGGAGAGCCCGGCCGCCAAGGAAATGCAGGATCTATGGCTGGCGGTGCGGCGCGCCATCGGCAAGGGAAGGGAATGACATGGCGATGACAGGGAAGCGGGCGAAGCTATCCAGCCTAAGCGACAGGCTCCAGAAGAAGGGCTCGCCTGCAGCGGCTGCGCGTGAGGCAGATGATGCAGGCGAGGTGAAGCGGGACGCCGCCGGCAGACGCAACCGCCAGCCCGACGGCCGTAAGGGAATCCTGATCCGGGCGAGGCCGAAGCTTGGAAGGCCTTGAAGCAAATCGCGCTCGATGAGGAGCGCACCCTTCAGGACGTCATGACCGCGGCCATGAACGACTGCTTGAAGAAGTACAACCAGCCGCCCGTCGCCTAGGCGGCTGGGTGCTTGGCCTCTTGTTGCGCATAACTCGGAGTATACGCCCAATGGCAGCTGCAGAAAGCAGCCCGCGTCTCGGTGAGGCCATCCGCGCGCGCGCGTTCAAGGGCCTCTTCCTCAAGTTCAGCCATGGCCGCGTGTGAGTTCGGAAGTGACAGGGCAAGAGCATAGGGCCCGAAGTTCCGGCCGTCAGAGCCATGAACGGTCACCAGAAAAGCCATTTCATTCTCCCTTGGCCCGAGACTGGAACAGCCAAGGCTGAACGAGGTTCCGAACCAACCGGGATTTTCCAACGCAAATTAGTGTTCTCCCGGGTGTTACAGGGGGGCGCCCTCATCTTTCGGGAACATCACCGTATAGGTGCAGCCGGCGGCGTCCTTCTCCGGCAAACCGTCCTCGCGAGCGCAGGCAAGGGCTTCCCGCTCATATTCGGAGATGGGGGTGGTCTCGCCAATCGTCGCGAGGTGGATGGGGTAAGGGCCGAACGTAGCGCCGTCGGCGGTGCGGATCGTGACCATGGCGGACATGGGTTCCTCCTCAGCTTCTGTACTGAGAAGTGGCAACCCTGCCCTTGGTTCTGTCGGGGCGCATGAAGCTGTGGATAGTGCGCCTGGCGCCGCCCACGCTCTCGGCCTCAGAACTGTTGCGGACGCCCTGGCGTGAGGCCCATCCGGGTCACGGTCTCCTCGAGGAAGTCGGTCTCGGTGACCGCCGCGATGTCCAATCCGTGGGCATCCACCCGGACATCGCTTCCCGTGCCTCGGCCTCGCTCCCGGCTAACACCGCATAGAAAGTCGAAGCTGGGATGCCGGCCACCAAGATGTCCGTGTGCACGCGAACTGTGAAGCCCTTGGGCAAATCCGGCTCCTTTCGTTGACTTAACGCCTAGCTGCAGGCGTCATGTTCTATCGGCCAGTCCTGATTTGAGGGGATTCGGCCGCTGTTGGAGGATTAACCGCCGCGTCTCTGTTTAGGGTGCGCGGCCTTGGTTCTGGACAGAACTGGGGATCACCCACCCCGCAAGTCCCCGAAGGGATAGGGCCCATTCCTGAGGCGCCCCCTCTACCGCTGGTGAGCCGGTGCCAAGAATCGGAACGGTTACAAGAGTTACAAGACCATGTAACCGGCAAACCCTTATGCCGTAACGGTTACAGCGGTTACACAGGTTACACGACAACACCGGAGGGACGTGGAGACCGGCCTTCACTCGATCCCAAGCGCTCCTGTATTGTCTATTGAGCCGGGACTTCGCAAAGGCGACCTTCAATCAGTCGAATGTCGCTTGCGCTGCGGCAGTCGCCCAGTCCTTCTCCGCGCTAGGTTCGTAGTGATGCTGACCTATTGGATAGCTTCTTACGGGGCTACCAAGAGGGTGATGCAGATGGATCGCGCGTTGTCTGGCAGCGCATTGAGCGCAACTCGCAATCTGAGATGGCCTTCCTGGAGGTAGCCAGTGGGGAGCAATGCGAGGCGTACCGGTTGGAATACTACATGGGGCGGCGTGGCGACTTCATTGGTGGTAGCTCAGTCACGCGTCGAGAGGATTGATCCATGGCGTTGGTCATATCAATCTTCGCTGCCGGCTAGCAGTATACGTCCTGAATAGCGCCTGCATTGGCTTGTCGGCAGACAGATGGATCATTGTCGATTGAAGGCGAAACACCTAGAGTCGATTAGCATTACCGGAGGCGGCAATGAGGAAAACTTATTACGTCAAAGTTGATGTGACAGCGATTCCATTTCATGTGTCGCAGACTTGGATGCGCACTTGGCGAAAAACCCCAGACGGCGCGGATATAGTTGATTCCATCAGTGACGTTTCTTCGAGTAACGCCGACGACGCTTTTCGCGGAACCTATACTATACATTGGACAAACCCTCTGAATGGGCAAATCTATAATTGGAATTATTGGAGCCAGAAGTGGGGTACGCCGCATTCAACCGCTAATATGGTCGCGAAATACATATCTAGTCCGACCTCACAGGGCCACGATATCTCATACGACTCCATTCAGATACACGGCTCTATTGCACAAGTTGTCTTCTCTGAAAGCGCCCCAGTTGAAGAGCCTACGCAAGTCGTTTTCGACCGTGGGACTGAAATCGTCATAGGAGAGCGAACCGAATTAGATGGTTCGAAAACGACCAGCCAGACTACAACTCCGCTTGGTCAGTTTACTTATCCGGACTTCATCTGGTTTTACGGCGGATCAGTTCAAACCCCTATCAAGCCTGAGCCACCTAATAAGTTGTTTACAGACACTTCTGACAGGGTGAACTTCAATAATTTGTCCGCGAAGCAGGAGAAGGCCATCGAGAAGGGCGCCGATATCTATCGTGCCCTGAGCGGAAATGATGTGGTTGTGCTGCCAAACCTAGAGTACGTGTCACACGTCAAGTGGAAGGCTGGGGCTTGGTTCTACGCTGATGCCGGCAATGATCGGATCACAGGCAGCAATGGAAACGACAAAGTGTTTGGTGGTGCAGGTAGAGACACACTAGTACTTGCCGGGCGCCCTACGGACTACAGGTTCAAAGATGACCTAACGACAGGCCGCACCACAATAACTCATCTAACAAACCATCAGAAGGATATTATACAAGCCTTTGAGAGTTTCGACTTCAGCATCCCTATTGGTGCAAACTCCATCTCCCTTAGAAATACTCTGTACCTAGAGCTAGCTAAGCTTTCGGCAGCGGCATACGGCAATGCGCCGATAAAACAGGGTTGGCGTCCCATTCACGCACACGAGCTAGACCTACCAATCCAAGATCCCGCAGGTTGGACATTCGCAAACGGTGTGTTTAGGAGCAGCGGTCCCGACGGTAGTGCGGTAGCGCATCTTTATGCTGCTAAGGTCATGATGCCTAATGGAGTAGAGAAGAATACAATTGCCTTAGCTTTTCGTGGCACGGATATGGAGCAAGGACTTTGGAAGCGACTTCCGGAGGAAGCGGACTTCAAGGCTTGGTTTGCTGAGAACTTACCCGCTTATTATGAAAAATTTAGGCCGCTCATCAATGCTGTCAAGAAGTATGTCTCTGATGCCGATAATGGCTTAGACACCGTTCTGGTTACAGGTCACAGCCTAGGCGGCGCGCTCGCGCAAATGTTCATGAACGACACAGGCAAGGACCGGAAGTATCTCGCGGCGACGTTCGGATCGATTGGGTACAACGGCGACCTGTCAGTTGACACCCGCATGATCCACTTCGAGCACACGGACGATGTAGCCAGAGCCCTTACTGCCCAACTGCCTGATGTTAAACTCCCCGGAAAAGTCGTTCGGATTGTATCCGACGCAGGAGTATTTCCCTCAAAAGCTGAGCACGAAATGTCACTTTACGTCAGCAGCATGATCGATTTTGCTGCGGCCGGGGCGCAACTGCCATTCATGCGATCCGTGAACCACAGGGCTATAAAAGACTCACAGTTCGCTGTCGGGGACGAGGGTCCTAATACCCTCCGCGGTGATGATAGCAGCCCAACCGAACTCAATGAGACGCTGCTGGGCCTTGGCAACGATGACAAGCTGTTCGGCGGCCTCGGCAAGGACACAGTAGAGGGTGGAGCCGGTGACGACCTTATTGTTGGCGGGTTGGGCGCGGACGCTCTGTTTGGAGGCGATGGACGAGACACCTTCAGATTCGGGTCTGAAGAGGATAGTTTGACGTCACAGCGGGACACTATTCGAGACTTCCAGATGAAGATTGATCGCATTGACCTTAAGCGGATCGATGCGAAGACAAACGACGCTATCTTCTCAGGCAATCAAAAGTTTGAGTGGATTGGCTCGAGTGCATTCTCCGCATCTGCGGGAGAGTTGCGATTTGCGGGGGGCGTTCTCGCTGGTGACCAAAACGGAGACGGCTTAGCGGACTTTGCTATCCGAGTTAGGGGCAATCTCGTCCGGGAAGACGTTATTCTTTGAGGTTCGTTGCAGAATTCACATATTGCAGAACCAACTCTATGAGAGACATAGCAGTAAATGTTTGGGACCGCGGGTAAGGTGGAGTTGGATTAGCGTTAACTCACTACTCGCATTTCACGAGCGTGGCGCGGCGTTACGAGAATAGCCTCGCTCAGGAGGGATCTGCTGGGCAGTGCTGCTACGATGTTCGCCGCCGTATGGGCGTGCTGATCGTCGGACCACCGATACCGGGATCATTCTGCAGATGATGAAGCCAAGATTTTCGACGGCCGACGCGCAGTCATCATCGACGGGGACATTATCGCGCTCGGATCCGAACGGGTGCGCATCCTGAACGTCGACGAGCGGGAGACGCGAAAATGCCCGTTGTGAGGCGGAGCTCGTCGCGCAGCTCCACAGCGAGATGACCTATGCCACGGAAGGGGGAGCGGTCGCCCGGCTGTCATTCCCGGGCTGATGATCTGGACACTGGGGGACTTTAGGCATCACGGTGTCGAATTGAGAAGCTCCACCAGCGGGGCCCGATTTCTGGCCGGTGCTCGACCACACATGCAGAAAAGCCCCGCGCTCTTCCAACGCCGGGCTTTTCATCGCCTCCCGGATGGGTCCAGCAAGGCGGGATAGGGATGTCTACCCTGCCAAAACAATCACGGAACGAGAGGCTGGCTTCAGCGTGGCTGTTGAGGCGGCTGCGTCGAACAATGGGAAGAAGGGTGGCCTGCTGCTCGGTGTTTGGCGGTTGCAGCAACAGCTTGCGCGATCCGGCCCAGGACAGCGGTGGGAGGAACTTCCCGCGTCTTCCCCGGATCGACCAACACTGGGGATATGTCGCCGTCACCTGGGGCGGCCCACTGTACTATGGTGCATAATCTGAGCGCTGTCCGGCGGCTCTTGTAGTTCTGCCAAATGAGGCTGTGCACGGACGTCGCCTTGTGGAGAAGACCTTACGGCCTCCGCAGAAGGGCAAGGCAACGCCGTCGAGAGCATTCCGTTCGCGCCACACAGACAGCGAAACGGCAGCTCGTGGCGCTACTGCCCCTGTCGTCTAGGAACATACGGGCACAGTTGGCTGAGCACAACGTTCTCCCTGCAGGAGGCGTCTACGATGTCTGAGTTGGCCATCTTTGCTGTGACAATTCCATCTGCCCTGATTGGAGCGATGGTAATCATCCGATGGGTCGTTGCTGCCCCATGGCCCCTCTCTTGCCAACGGAAGGTACCTGACTAGAGTCAGGTGATGCACGATCATCTTATTAAGCAGGTTCGCCGCTTCAACCGAGCCGTCACGCTGCACGTTGGGGCTTTGGAGAACAGCTACCTGCAGCGTGGCCGTCCGCTCAGCGAGGCCCGGCTCCTACACGAGGTAGGCTGCGATGGCGTGGATGTGCGAACCTTGCGTGAGCGGCTCAAGCTCAACTCAGGCTATATGAGCCGCTTGTTGCGCTCGCTCGAAGCACAGGGCCTCGTCCGCACGGCAGAAAACCCCAACGATGGCCGGGTTCGACGGGCGGTCCTGACACCGCAAGGCCTCACTGAGCGAGCCAACTACGAGGCCCTCTCCGATGACCTTGCTGCGTCATTCCTGACGCCCCTCGATCCTGACCAGCAAGACCGGCTTGTCAGAGCCATGACCGAAGTCGAGCGCCTCCTTCGCGCCGGGGCCGTCGAGGTGCGGGCGGAGTCGCCCACCAGCGGGGCTGCGCGTTGGTGCTTGGATCACTATTTTGCTGAGCTGGCGGTTCGCTTCGATGTCGGCTTTGACCCGACCCGAAGCAACTCGGCGCGTCCTGAGGAGATGACGCCGCCTGCCGGGTACTTCGTTCTAGCATGCCTCGACGGTGCCCCTGTGGGCTGTGGTGCGCTGAAGGTGGGTGCTGAGGGTACGGGTGAGGTGAAGCGGATGTGGACGGCGCCAGACGCGCGGGGCCTGGGTGTCGCTCGCCGGGTGCTGCGGTGGCTTGAAGCCAGGGCTCAGGAGGTGGGCCTTGCTCGGCTGCGCCTTGAGACTAATCGGGCCCTCACGGAGGCTCAGGCGCTCTACCGCCGGGAGGGCTACTGCGAGGTCGCACCGTTCAACACGGAGCCCTATGCCCACCACTGGTTTGAGAAAGAACTCTGAATCGGTCGGGGCAAAATGGGGATGAGGACCTGCATGGAACGCCTGTCCGACACGGCGTGAACGAGTAAATCACCTTACAGCAACTACCAAGTGCCACACCTACCTCGAAGGTCCTGCGTAAATTACTCACAACGCGCTTCGCCACATCAGGTAGCGGGAAAGACCGTAGAACCGATCACGTTAGTAGAGCACTCGAATGCTGAACCGTGCAGCGGCCAGCTCTTTCCGTTAGGCAGTTTTGCAGATCCCACGTATTGTCATTGTAGCGACCGAGGTGAACGCCTTCGCGGCCGCTCTGGGGCCGCGCTATTCAGTGCTGCTCCGACCAAATAGGGCGGATCAAAGGGGGCAAGGTATGATGCCCCAAACTCCATATGACTCGACTATTCTGCTCCTGCTGCTTGAAGACGATAGCCCAATCAGCATCTCGCTTGAGGACATCTTGAACGACGAAGGCTTTACCGTTCAGCCGTTCGCATCGTGTGCTCAAGCCCTGCAGTGGCTGAAGGAGGTTCGTCCAGACGGTGCCATCCTGTATGTGAGTCTTCGCGGTGAGACATGCCTTGAAGTTGCCCGTGAACTTCAGGGGCTGAGCGTGCCCTTTGTAATCTACTCAGGGCGGCACCGCAGCGAAAAGCTGCTTCCTGGCTTCGATCACGTGCCGTGGCTGGAAAAACCATGTTCCTTCAGGGACATCCTTGCGGCCCTTGAGGACGTCATGCCCGCAGCTCAGAGGCGCCGACAAGCCTAATACGAAAAGAAGCCCAATGCGGGGGAGAGCATTGGGCTTCTTCACCCTCGCCCTCACAGAGGATCCCGTCCAGGGCAAGGAAGCTGCGTTCTCGTATGGTCTGCCTGGACAACGCTCGACCCAACGAACAGTTCAAACTGAGCGGCACCCCTCGTCTGACATAGGTTTGGTGCTCTAGACCGTCTCAGATTGCCTTGCCTTTCTGTTGATCAGGTTTGCGAGCGGCAGGAAGAACACGGGAGTGCCATCCTCCTGGAACACCTCGATTTGCCAGCCTCGCCAGGACGGATCTGAAGAGTCTGAGCCTTCCGACTGCTTGGTCGTGAGAATGAGGGCGCCGGCTTTGAGGCCCTCTCTGACCGCCTCGGCCGCATCCGGCAGCACGAGCCCGGCTTCGTCGCGAGACATGCCCATGGGTGAGTAGAGGTGGAAGAAGTAGCGCGGCATCGCTGCCCCCAGCTTGAGCTTCTAGCTAGCACGCGTACGAATCAGATAGTCACTCAACGGATAGTAGAATTACGTACCATCCTGTGACAAGCGGAGCAGAACGTTGCTGTAGCGAGACCGCAACCTTGTAGTGCGGCGCCCGTTCTAGCCGCATGCCCCATTCACAACGCCCCATCGTCCTCGTCGTCGAAGACGAGGTCCTCGTCCGGATGATGCTCGTCGACAGCTTCGAGGAGGCCGGCTTCAAGGTCTACGAGGCCGCCC
>JAESGO010000131.1_pt1 | contig 18271 bp, 28 predicted proteins | sample 9269701 | NCBI WGS metagenome assembly JAESGO01 (sample SAMN15720690, study PRJNA650881) | algae metagenome | isolation source: Hormoscilla sp. CMT-3BRIN-NPC48 and co-occurring heterotrophs from... | place: USA: Clark Mountains Wilderness, California | collected 2010-04-18 | reverse complement strand
AAGGTAGCCTGCGCGTGCCAAGGCGGGACCGGGTGGATCAAGCAGATGTTCTCGCCCATGGACAAGCTCGTCCGCCCCGATCTGGTACTTGCCTCCATGTGAGTGCGCGTAAAGGATAGCTGGAAGTGGGCCTGTCGCATTGTTGGGTCGCGTGAGCACACCATGAACTAATTCGGAGCCTACCTGGAACAGAAGCTCTTCTTGCACATGATCTTCCGCATCGGCTTGGGTGCTAGTGAGCAGCTCAATCGTTGGCTCGCTCCAGCCAAGCAATTGCACCAATCGTTGTCTTGTTAAAGGCATTCTGCGTTTTCCAGTATGTATGGTAGTGCAGGACCACGCGAATGGGCGGACCATCACTCTCTCCCGATGAATACGCGGTCCCGCTTATGATCGGTAGGCTGGAAGACCACGAGTCATCACCGGCTTGCCTGCTGACGAAGCAGAGCTCAGCAATGCCGGTATTCAGTGTTTCGCACCTGACGTTTGCACTGACCAGTTTTTTTGGTCGGTCGCTACTTTGAGTGAGCCGCTCAAAAGTAGATTCTGGACTGATCTGGCTGCCTGTATTTTAAATTGCGCTTAATCGATCGTAGATGGCTGTAGTCTATAGTGGGTCTCATCTAGCTGAGGCTTTATGATGCGCATTGTTCTAACAAACGCTCTCCTTGTTTCTGTGGCCATGACGAGCGTCAGCTTCGCTGATGATTGGACTGTGAGCCGGCTGCGCGGCACGGTGTTGGAGCTCAAAGGGGGAAAGTGGGAACCGCTGTCCCGGGGAGACGTCGTTTCCGATGATCGGCTCATCCGGTCACTTAACGGGCGTGCTACTTTGGTGCGCGGAGCTGAAGCGATCGAGCTTGCCCCCGATACGATCATTCAAGTTGTCGATCGCACCGGAGCTGCACACACTGTGGTCGTCAATCACCATGGCACAATCGCTGTGGATGTGGAGGCCCGCAATGTTGAGCACTTCTCGGTGGTCTCACCCTTTCTTGCGGCTGTGGTCAAAGGTACCGCCTTCACCGTTTCTACGAGTCAGGCGAGCTCAAGCCTCGAAGTGACTCGCGGCCAAGTTCGCATGCAGGACACTGCTTTCGGTCAGGTACTGACTGTGAATGCCGGCGAACGCGCCCAAACAGGCAACGGTCGAGCAGAGGTTGAACAGCTAACGCCTCAATCTACAACTGTCGCCGATGAATCCATTGAGCCCCTTGTTCTAAGCGAGAACGGAGAAGGTGGAGATGATCCTGTTGTCACGCCGCCTGTTGAGCCTGAGCCAGACCCGCAGCCTGAGCCAGACCCGCAGCCTGAGCCAGACCCGCAGCCTGAGCCAGACCCGCAGCCTGAGCCAGACCCGCAGCCTGAGCCAGACCCGCAGCCCGAGCCTGAACCTGATCCACAACCTGAGCCGGATCCCGAGCCACAGCCTGAGCCTGAACCCCCACCAGAAGAAGACGAGGAGGACGAAGAGGACGATTGAGGAAAACGTTGCCCCTCAACAACCGCAAACCGACTCTCATCGGCTCGTCGATTTGGACCGTAACAAGACGTCCAATTTAGTTGCCAGAGGTCCGCAAGCTGAACTTCGGCACGGCGATATTAACTAGCGCTGCTTCGGTTAAGGCGGAGAATTCCTGTGAAATGGCAGCTATGCCTGGGAAGCTGGCGAGCAGAGCCGAAGCAGCTAGGGTCCTTATGCAATGTCGCTCCGTCATGGTGTGACCTGCGCAAATGGGCCTTGCGACGTAACTCGCCCGAAACCTTTTTAGGGGATCTTCGGGAACGATGAACAACACGCTTTTGTCCGAGTAGCAGGTGCCCGTCAGAGCTAAGAAAACTCAGGTGCATAGCTCAACTGCTGATCGCAGCTTGTGGGAGTTAGCGCTTGAAGGTGCCGGGCAAGGGGTGTGGGACCTCGACCTGGCGAATGGCTCGTCCTACTATTCACCCGTCTGGTACCAGATGCGTGGCTTTGACGATGGCGACGACATTGATGCCGAGCTTGGTTCATGGTTCGACCGACTTCATCCAGACGAGAGGGACTACATAGTCGAGCGAACGCACCTGCAGAACAGTGGCGAGTTGCCGTACAATGCCTTCGAGTACCGCGAACGCAGTCGTCATGGTGGGTGGATGTGGATCCTCAGCCGAGGACGCCCGGTCGCGTGGAACAGCGACGGATCAGTTGCCCGGATCGTGGGCACCGACACAGATATCACCCAGCTCAAGTTGATTGAGCAGCAGCTTGCCGAGGAAAAAGAGCGGCTGCATGTGACCCTGCAGTCCATTGCAGACGGGATGATCTCCACTGGGCCCGATGGCCGTGTAACCTTCGTCAACGCAGCGGCCGAGCAGATGACGGGCTGGAGCCTGTCGGAAGCCATAGGTCAGCCGGTGCAACATATACTACGCCTTAGTAGAGAAAACGAGCCAGCGCCGCTCGAATGCCCGGTTCAGGAATGCCTCAAGGGTGCACAGACGGTCGGCCTTGACGACGATTTGTTGCTGGTCACCAGATCGGACAAGAGGCTGGAAATTCGGCTGACAGTCTCCCCAGTTCTGGGGATTTACTCACTCGTTTTGGGCGCAGTTGTTGTGTTCCAAGATGTGACCCAAAGCCGTGCCCTGAAGCGGCAGCTTACGCATTCGGCAACACATGATGAGCTAACAGGTTTACCGAACCGGTCCGCATTCAACCAGGCAATCGAGCGAGCGGCACAAACAGCTCGGCGACAGGGACGTGTCCATGCCCTTTGCTACATCGACCTGGACCAATTCAAAGCTGTAAACGACGGGGCGGGGCATGCGGCTGGTGACGAGGTTCTCATCAGTGTAGCGAGCCTCATCCAACGATCATGCCGAGCTTCGGACTTTGCCGGCCGGATTGGTGGCGATGAGTTCATCATGCTGCTGAGCGACTGCGACCTAGAGAACGCCAAAACTGTTTGCCAAAAGATCGTTGATCAGATTGCACAGGCAAGCTTTTCCTTCGGCGGATCAACGTATCAAGTCGGCGCAAGTATCGGCATCACGGCCATAACCAACCGCCAGCCATCGGCTACAGAACTGACAACCGAGGCCGATGCGGCCTGTTACGTCGCAAAGGCGGAAGGTCGAGGCAGCGTGGCAGTTTTCCCCCAGGGCAACTAGAACCCCTTCTTCACGTATCGCCTGTACGTTGTGAATGAATTGACCCATAAACCAGGGGATGGGCCTTTGGCATTTGACGTCGACCTGTTTGCGGACGATACTGAAGCCGATCAGGCGGCGTCCAAAACCGCACAGACTCTGGCCAATAGCGAACAGCACTTGGGCCGCATGCTTGAGCTGATGCCCATTGGCGTGTTGATCCATTCCGAGCAGGCCATTGTTTTCGCCAATCGGCAGGCTGCTCTATTCTTTTGTGCAGAAGGCAAGCAACTCAGGGGACAGCATCTGCTCGACTTCGTTGCTGCGGCGGACCTCCAGAGCATGAGCCTATGCATTAAGGCAGCACTCTCGGATGACGGTCATCCTCATGAGGTAGAATGTGCCCTTGAGCGACGCGACGGTACCAGTCGGCTGATGAAGATTACGGTGGCACGCCTACCATGGACCGGAACGCCCGTGGTCCAGGTCCTGATGCAAGACGTCACAGAACAAAAACGGGCCGAGTCCTCCCTACGACAAATGACGATTACCGATGAACTGACCGGATCGTACAACCGCCGGCATGCCCATTATGAGGCAAGCCTCTACCTCGACACCAGCGAAGCCGAGAACCCGCCATTCAGTGTGGTCGCGGTGGACATCGATCATTTCAAGTCGGTGAACGACACTTATGGTCACGACGTCGGCGATCGCGTCCTCAAGGGCCTGGCCCAGCGCGCCGCTGAGTTTCTAGCAACCCGAACCGAGCTAGACTCCGCGATCTTTGCCCGGATGGGCGGAGAAGATTTCTTGTTCCTCCTTCCTGGTGCAAAGGTGGATCGTGCGGAGAAGTGTGCAAACGATTTTCGGCAATCCGTGGAAAAGTTGAAGTTCGACGTCCCCGGATCGGTACTCCGGATTACCTTATCGGCAGGAGTTGCATGTTACCATCCACAAGACGGTGGTGTGAACGGATTACTCAAGCGGGCTGATCTGGCGCTCTACGCGGCAAAGCGCGGCGGCCGTAACAGGGTGTCTCGTGCAGGGTGAACCGAAGTCGTCACGGGTGTTGGCGCAATTGGAAAGCGGAAACTTCTCAACGGTGAGTTGCTTCTCCTAGCTGCAAGGCCATCTGAGTGCAGTGATACTAGCTCAGGATGGGTATCGGCGCTGCTGATACCCATGGCCGGCAATCCCGATACTAGTTCCCTGCCTGAGCGAAATAAGGGTTTTCAGGAAAGTCGCCTTCAAGGCACTTCCCAAACGCTGGTGTGCCCGACTCGTAGTTCAGGCGTTCACAGGCAGCCCGTCGATCGGCTTCAGGAAACGAGGCAATGTAGGTTGCGCCTGGCTTCAAAGAGGCAACAGACGAGTCTTCCGCAGTCTGGGTGGGTACGGAGGTTCGTGTCGGTGCTTGCTGCACGGCGGGTTGTGCTTGCCGCGTTGTGTGCTGTGTTGCGCTAGCTAACGGCTGTGCCTGCCGAGCTGCCGGTTGCGACTGCTGCACTGTCGATTGCGGCATTGTAGTTGCGGCAGTGGGTGCTGATAAGCCCACGACCCGTTCAGGGGCCGTAGCGCAGCCGGCCATGGTCAGGGCCGCCGCCAGAAAAATGATTGTCTTGTGCATGTTAGTACCTCCAAGCAGCAAATCTGTTTGGGTTCGGTTTGTTCCCGCTTCTGTTTTTGGCATACGCCGAGGAGCTCCTGATGTGCTCAACCGGTCACACCGATATAGTTGGCACTCAGAAACTTCAGCAGGGTTCAGGCGATTTCCTGCATCGCCATAAGACGGCTGAGTTGACTCTGTGCCAGTTCCCGCCCGATTGTTAGGTCAGGTTCATGCTGAACCGCCACTACTTGGCTGGGGAACAAATGAAGAAGCTGTTTGGGGGATTGCTGCTGTCATGGGCGACGGTTGCAGGGGCAGTGCCGGTGAGTGCTCAGGAGTGCTCAGCTGGTCCATTTATGGTGTTTTTCGAGGCGAAAAGCGTTGAGATCACCGCCGAGAGTGCCGACATTCTGGACAATGCAGCAGAAGCGTATGCGCTCTGTTCTGGAGAGCAGGTGAATGTCGCCGGTCACACTGATCGAAGCGGAACAGATCAAGAGAATGTCGATCTGTCTGACAAACGGGCCTACGAGGTCGCGATTTACCTCATCTCTCGTGGCGTCCCGCAGGAGAAGGTCCTCCTTGAGCCCTTCGGCGAATCTCAGCCCCTTGTTTTAACGGAAGATGACGTTGCGGAGCCGCAGAACAATCGCGTCGAAGTATCCTTCGGTATGGGGACGGGTTGGTAAACGGCCAGTTGCATTGCCCTGTTCAGCATTGCCCAAGGAGGCATGCCCGGCTTCGGAGTTAGCCTGTGGATAGGGGTAGTGGCACTAGCAGGCATCCGGGGCCTGTTTATGCACATGATCTACTACTCAAAATTCGTGGGAACGTCGCTGCTGAGGCGTTTCGAAAGGAAGCAGAAAGTGCGTGCGTAGCGAGGACCAAGTCCCATGTGCGGCCGCTTCTCCAATGAGCTGACCTGGGTATCTGAAACGAGGCTACTCTTGCGGGGACCGGACAGATGCCTCCAAACATAGGGCTCAGGCATGGAGTGGCCTAAACCTTACCCCTTCAATCTAGAAGCCTACTCGGCAGGTGTGTTTGTCGGCACACTCGTGTTCGGGGTCTGCTTCATGCTGATCGGCATGGGCATTATGGGCATCGTAATCTGCGTATTTGGCTTCCCCGTCAGCTTTGTTGTTTTCGCGCCCGCGAGTCAGATGGCACTTCGTCTTGCAACGCGGTGGGGGTGGACGACGCGCCGGCAATTTCAGATCGTCGGAGTGATGGCAGCTGTGGGAACAACACTGCCGCTCGCTTTTATTCGAGTCCTTGGCAGTGCTTCTTCAACCGACATAGTGGCCAACCTGGCAATGTGTCTAGGACTGGCCATCGTATCTGCTGTAGCAGGGGCGGCAGGCGGTTGGATGTATTGGTCCACAAACAGGCAAAGGCGATGAGCATTGGGTTGTTAAATGGGTCCGAGGATTTGCCGGTGTCGTTGGATTGTTTTTGGTGTTCATCGGAGCAATCAACACTGTTTTGGCCTGGATGGGTGGCACCTGTGCCCAGGGTGGTGCTGATGCGTTGTTGGGTGGCATTTTCTCGCTTGGGGCCTATGTGATTGGCTTCACTGCCCTACACTTTTCTCGCCCTCGGAACTATTGGATACTTAATCTTCTCGTCCCGTTTGCCATCGCGCAGACCTTGTTCGCACTCCGGTTAGCCTACGGGCACTTCATTGAGCAGGTCTCAGCCTGCTATGTACTTACTGGCATCGATGAGATGGATGGAAGGGAAGCTGCATTCTCCTTCCTATGGCTTGCACTAGCTGCCGTGTTCCTCTTGGGAATGGCGCTTTGCTTTATGCAGCTGCGAAGGCGAATGTGAATGTGCGGACGCTTCACCAACGAGATGACTTGGAGCGATATTCACGCGCTCTATAAGCTAAGCGATGAGCTGCATCCCGTGCCGAAGTCCAACATGCAGCCGCGGTACAACATTGCACCGACGCAGGACGTCGACTTTGTTCACCTGCATAAGGCAGGCAATCGCGACTCCCTCTACGCAGCACTGGCAATAAGAAAAGGCCTGGCGCTTAGCAGCGACCGGCCTTTTTCTTTGCTCAAATCGGCTATGCTGCGATCATGACCATCGATGAACTCACGCCGGAAGCCGTCGCCCTGCTCAAGAGCTTAATCCACAACCCGCATCCCATCGCAGACAGCCCTTTGCTGCAGCTCCTGATGGCAGACCGCCTAGTGATGGGCTCGCCCAACAAGGTGCACGTTACCCAACAGGGCAGCCGGCTGCTGGCGCAATATGAGGATGCCGATCAATGGCACTGAAGTACCGGGTTAAGGACCTTAGGCCTGAAGCCGAGGACAGCTTCGACGTGCTCGTGGATAGCGCTAGATCACCCGAGGACGCGGTGCGAACCGCTTTGGGGCTTGAGGTCGTCCGCAGCGGGGCCAAGGCAAACCTAGTAGCCCAGGTGCATTGGGAACGACTTGGACTGGCCGATCACAGAATAGATCTATACCTCAAGCCCCGGTAGCTATTCTGGAGCCAGGATCTTCGCGGCGGTCCAACGATACGATTTGGTAACCACGTGCCCAAGTCGCCAGCAACGATGGCCTCCGGTAGACGTTCTTCTAGCTCAAGTCAGGTCGTGTTATCTGGCTAACAAGGAGCGGTGGCACTATGTGTTCATTCCGCTACGTCGATGACGTCTCCGCCAAATGCGTATCCCTCACCCTGTTTCGGACTTTGAATGGCACACCGAGAGCTTCGGTGCTTGGGCCGCACTCTGGCGCGTCACGTTGGCTCTTATCGTCGGAGCACATTACCTGCGTGCCAGTAGATGAGGCTTTTCCAGCAGCTATCCGGATGGCCAACCATCATGACGTTGAACTGGTCGTCTCTGGTGACGCCACGCTCTGGCAGCACCACTGGGGGAGCTTGTCATTTCATTCACCTGCGAGCACTGTGGATCGTGTGTTGGGATTGCCTTCCAACGTTTTGGGCACTCAGGATGAAAACTATTGCTTCTCAGCCTGACGCCTAGTGAGCAGTGCATGAGGTGCCCACTCTGGCGACCGGTAAGTGACCGTCTGGCGATGCTATCATCCTAAGCAGCTCGGCTTCGCCGAATATACAAGTTCAGGGCTCACTCTTGAGCGGCGGGCTGTAGGTGACACTGCCGGAAATTAAGGTGTTTTCGCCCTAGCGAAAAGGGTACCTCATCTCCGTGAACCGCAACGCACATCATTCTGGCCAGCCGTCCGGATATTCCCCGAAAAAGCCATAGATGTCTCCGTTGCCCTCGCCTGCATGTTCGCTTGTGCTGCAGTCGCCACCTTCGCCGTCGATGAAGAAGACGTCCGAAAACTGGTCCGTGATGAAGTCGCGCTGGGTGGATATTCGTGTGAAGATGTTAGTGTCGTCGTATTTGTCTGTGAACGAGTTTGTATTGATGCCAATGATCGCCCAACCGTCCGTTGTCTCCATGAACACAGGTCCGCCGCTATCACCGTGCGCGATGCTGGCTTGAAACTCGTCAACCGCACTACTAGGGCCAAAACGTACGTCAGGCGCGTCGGCATTGCTGTAGTCCTTGAGGAAGTAGGCTCTAAGTATGTTCAGATCAGGTTCGACAAAACCGACGACAGTTCGACCGGCCGCCCGTGATAGCCCATCGCGGGAAAAGATAGGATCAACGCCAACCGAGCCGATGCCACGCGATCCATAACCCACGAAGGTTATGGTCTGGCCGCCTTCGTCCTCGCCGCAATAGAGTGACGGCTGCTCACCGAGGCCCTCGACCGGCGTCTCGGTAACGAGCACAGCCATGTCTGTACCGGCGAGGTTTGCATAGTGGTCGAAGTAGGGATGGCGCCGAATTTCACTAACGGGATAGGCATTGCCATCGTCGGTAACCACCTCCAGGGCATCCGGCATATCAGTGTAGTGTATGGCGTCCAGTTCGTCCGGGTGAGCCGCTTCCCACGCCTCATCTGGCCCAAGGGAATGCCCCGATGTCACCACATAGCCGTGCTCTGCATCATTGCCAAGCCAGACGCCAGAGGCCCAAGAGTCAGCATCTTGGACGCTGACAGTCGCAGAAAATTGCGCCTCCTGCGCGAGCTCCTCATGGCCGGCGAAGCCATCCGGCTCACTACCGGGCGCGCCGCCCGTTTCTTCCCATGTGCTGTCCAGAATAACGACCGCGGATGCGGGACATACCGTTGAGAGCAATCCCAACGAGACGTACAAGCAGGTCAGTATCGATGCGCGCAAAACCCTGCTCCATTTGTGTCATCAGCACATAGCATCGCGATAGAAAAAAATGGAACTTAAAAGTGCCCAGTTGGCAGCTTCAGTTAGTTAAGTATCGGATGCATGAAGAATAGGACTACAGGCGTGAACGACAAAATTCGTTGACATCAGTTGGCCCGTACAAGCAGTTGAAGTCACAAGGTGGACATTCATGAGCATTAGAACTTTGACTCTGGTTTTTGCAGGCGTTGCACTGCTGACTGCACCAACAAGTGCACAATCGCAGAACGAAGCAGCCCTCTCTGCAGACGAGGCCGAATGCACGATTACCGTGGAAGATATGGGACCCGATGGCTGGGCCGGCTGGCAGCGCAACTACGGTAACGGTTATGGCGATAGCTTCCATCTTTATAATGGCCGGCTCGACGACAAAGCGTCTGTGTTGGAGGTCACCAAGTTTCTCGATGGCTCTGTGGTCGAGGCGACACGCTGGTGCTTTCGCATTGATGGTTCCCTATCGACTATCACGATTGGAACGTCTTCACCCGACGTGGCCGATGGCTCAGATGGAAACTATATCACGCGGGAAGGGCGGCTTCAGTTCAGCGAAGCAGGCGAGATCCTATCTGTCCGCGGCTGGCTAAGTGACAGCATGGGTGAGGTTGTCGGCGCTATCGACAGCTCAGCGCACCGGATTGCGCGGGACTGTAACTTGGTAGACCGTCGTCTCGATGTAGCGGCAGCTCAAGGGGAACTAGAGTCGGTTCTTGGTACATTTGAAGGAGAGTATCCGAGCTATGAAGCCGACGAGTTCGACTGGTGCGCTGTGGCGGAGGTTGGCCCATGAAGTCAGATCGTTATGCAGAGATCAGTGAAAATCGCAGCGCACCCGGACCTTTTCATTTCTAGTCGTTTAGACACACACCAGCATGACGAATACGCGAAAGACGACCACTGAGCTGGTGCATCCGCAAAGGCAGGTCCGTAGCCGTAAGTTGCCCGTCCCACGTTGGATCAGCCGGTCGCAGGTGGGATAGAGGCAGGTGTCCGATTGGCAAATGCGCCGAGGACGCCTTAGAGGATTGCTTGAAGGTCGGCGCTATCGATGGGAAGCTAATAACCGGTCAACACGTCGGCAAAATGTTCGCGAATAAAGTCAATGTTATAGGAAACGCGGGCAAAATTGATGTCCGATGAAGTCACACCTGCAATGCGCCAGCCCTCATCAGTTTCAATCCACAACGGGCTACCGCTATCACCCGATCCCGGAGTGCCTTCAAGATCAAGGGGCACTGCATCGGGGTCGCTATCGTCATCTGTCGGAGCGTCTAAGTCGACGGTCAGCTGGCTTTCATAAGGCTCTTCGATAACATTGCGGGCAGCCGCGGCGAGCCCATCGCGTCCGAATTTCTCATCTTCTCCAAGGTTGAGCGTACCCCGAAGGCCATAGCCGACGATGGTCGCTTCGTAACCCCACTCTGAATAGTCGGCATAAAGCACAGGTGCCTCGCCGCCATCCTCGATTGGGCCATTAAGCTCCGATAGGTCGCGCATATTGTCGGTAACGAAACCTTGGACAAGCAGGTTGTAGGTTATGCCCAATCTGCAAGAACCGAGTAGTAAGTAAACATGCCGAAGGTAAATCCAGAAATCCTTCGCTGGGCCCTGACCTGAGCCCCTAGATCTCCTCCAGATTTTGGTAGAGTCCGACGTCGCAAAGGGACGATCGGATGAAGCGCAGCAGGTTCAACGAAGAGCAGATCATTTCAATATTGAAGGAGCAGGAGGCCGGGCTTGGGACGGCGGATCTGTGCCGCAAGCATGGGATCAGCAGTGCCACCTTCTACAAGTGGAAGGCCAAGTATGGCGGGCTGGAGGTGTCCGATGCCCGCCGGCTGAAGGCGCTGGAGGAAGAGAACGCCCGGCTCAAGAAGCTGCTGGCCGAGTCGATGTTGGATAATGCCATCCTCAAGGATGTCGCCGCAAAAAGTGTATGACCTGCTCCGCCCGGGCAAGGATCGATTTCGTTCTGACGATGGCAGTCCGCCTAAATGTATCCGGCCTCTCGCGAGTGAACCGCTGTTGCGGTCAGGCCATGATGAGATCCGCGCGCATGGTTCTCAAAAAATGGTTCGTGCAGGAGCACGCTTTTTTGCACAGAGCTTACAATGCGCTGATCGACTTTTTCGTCATCACTATCCCGAGCCTCGCTTTCTTCAGGCCAGTATCCCTTAGGCTACGGCCGGATCTCGTCTATCGTATATGGCGCCAGGTCGTACGATGATGGCCCATGCCATTCGCGCCATCTTCGCTGCCAAGGCGACAGTGACCTTGTTCACGTGCATTCTGCTCTCAAGCGCCTCGAGCCAGCTCCCGATATCGTCCTTGGTGCGGTTCATGTGGGTGATGCAGGATCGGGCGCCGTGCACCAGAAGCTTTCTAACGTATCGGTTGCCCCGCTTGCTTATCCCCAGCAACGTCGTCTTGCCTCCCGTCGAGTGCTCTCTCGGCGTTAGTCCCAGCCAAGCGGCCAGTTTACGAGCGCGCCGGAATTGGCGTCCATCTCCGACAGCTGCCAGGATCGCGGTGGCGGCCATGGGTCCGATGCCGGGAATGGTCATTAGCCGCCTTGCCCTGTCTTCTCGATCCGCGAGAGCTTCGATCTGCCTTGTGACCGATGAGATGCGTTGATCGACATGGCCGATGTCATTCAAAATCTCGGAGAGCATCTGTCGCATGGGCGCACTGAGATCGTTGCTATTATCCGCAAGGACACGGGGAAGATCGATCCGGAATGTGCCAATGCCTTGTCGCATGGCAATCCCGTATTCGAGACAGAAAGCCCGGGCTTGGTTGACCAGCCGGGTACGACTGGAGACCAGTTGATCACGCATTCGATGCAATGCCTGCACATCGATCTGCTCAATGGTGCGGACCTGGGTGAAACGCATCGTTGGCCTGGTCACAGCCTCGGCAATGGCTTCGGCATCGATCGTGTCGTTCTTTTGGGACTTCACGAACTGCGCCGGTACGATCCGAACCGTGTGTCCGAAGGCCTGCAGCTTGCGGGCGAACCATTGCGATCCAGGGCACGCCTCCATCCCCACCAGGGTTGGAGCGGCGCGTTGGAAAAAGGCCAGCACCGTGTCCCGCCGGAACTTGGCGCGCTGAATAACACTGCCTCGTGCATCCAGGCCAACAACATGGAAAAGGTTCTTGCCAAGATCAACGCCAAACACGGCAGCTTCCTTAGGTGCATTCCTGATTATTCTGCTTCCTCCTTTTGATCGAACATCAACAATGTCTCGGAGGGTGGGGCAGGTCATCCCATTAATGGTGACGCCCGACGCGAAGCGAGATGCGGTGGCCCAAGCCTGCCTTGTGCATGGGGTGAGCCAGCGGCGGGCGTGTGAAGCACTTGAGGTTGATCGATCGAGTGTGCGGTATCGCAGCACGAGGGCTGCCGACCAGGATCTGCGGGAAGCGATGAAGGCCGTGGCGTCGGAGCGACGCCGGTTTGGCTATCGGCGTATCCACGTGATGCTGCAGCGCCAGGGGATCGCGATGAACATCAAGAAGCTCAGGCGGCTCTATGGCGAGGAGAAGCTTCAGGTTCGCAAGCGCGGCGGTCGCAAACGGGCTCTGGGCACGCGGCGACCAATGCTGGTGCCAGATTGGCCCAACCAGCGCTGGAGCCTGGACTTTGTCAGCGATGCCTTCACCGATGGTCGCCGCTTCCGGGTGCTGACCGTGGTGGACGACCACACGCGCGAGTGCCTCGCTCTGGTCGCCGATACATCGCTGTCCGGTGGACGGGTGGTGCGCGAACTTGACGCCATCATCGCCAGGCGCGGTCGACCGCTCACCTGGTCAGCGACAACGTCCTAGGTCCGGAAGAGAAGCGCTGCTTTGACAAGCAGGTCTCGATGCGGGAGTTTGCACCCGCTGTCCGGTCTTCGTCAATCCAGGCGGCTTCCACCGAGTTAGAAGAGCTCTCGGCCATAGCAAACAAAGGGTCCAGCGGTCGCGCCGTGGCCCTGACCGTCCTTAAAACGAGATGCAGATCCAGGTGGAAGACCCAAGCATTATCTACAGGGTCGCTTCGTGCGCCCTCACGGCTCTACGGAGAGGGGTTCTCCCACCTGGCACCGTTCCCTCAAAGAAGGGACGGTAATCGGAACCGCTTTTGATGATGGCATGAACAACACGGGCCATCTTGGCGGTAATTGCAGTGAGTGCCTTGCGCCGCAGATCGGGGTTGTCCCGATCGCGAGCAATGTAGCGCTCGAATTTGTCTCGGAAGCTGTTCTCCTTCTGCCGGATGGCAACTTGTGCGGCCACCCAAAGGGTTCGGCGTAACCTGGCATTGCCATACTTGGACAACTTGGTTCGTCCGCGGAACACGCCTGATTGGTGCGTGGACAGGTCCAGACCGCAGAACTTGAGGAACTGGCGATAATGGCCAAAGCGGCGGATATCACCGGCTTCGGCGATAAGGGACAGTGCATTGATCGGGCCAATACCAGGTATCTTGCGCAATTGCTGGTAGTCGGGACTGGGCGCCAGCATGCCATCGGCCATCTTCTCAATATCATCGCGCTGCCGGATCAGGCTGCGGGCCTGGGCCAGCGCCATGCGGAACATGGTGATGGCTGGTGCATCGAGCGGAATGGGCAGTGCGATGGATGCTTGGGCTGTCTGGTAGATATCGGCCAGCAACCTGGCCTTGGACACCTTGCGACCCACCACATGCCAGGCAGCTTCGATGAAAGCCGCCTCATCCATCACAGTGATGCTGGCCGGTGTGGGGAACATCACAAGGAACGCGAAAAACCAGTCGCTGCGGCTGTTTTGGCGGAAGCGCTCGACCTCCGGAAAGTACAAAGGCAGATAGTGGGTCAGAAGCCGGTGCAGGATCTCGGTTTTGGAACGTGAGATCGCCTCGTGAGTCTTGGATAGCTCCTGTACATCATTGATCCCGACCAGCAGGGGGTCGTGATAATGCTGAGTGGCGCCGATCCCCAGCATATGCAGGATGACCTGTGCGTCCTTTGGATCGTTCTTGTCCCAACTGTTGTGTAAAGCCTCGCGCGTCCGAGCGGCCGCCATCGATGAGACCAGCCGGACGTCGAAGCCGGCCTGGATCAATCGCCAGGCGATGGGCCGATGATAGTTGCCCGTCGCCTCGAAGCCGCAGATCACCGTCCTGCCAGTCTCGAGCAGCAGAGCAACAAGCCTGTCATGGTCATCACGAGTATTGCGGATGGAGAGCTTGCGCCGGCGTTGCCGGCCAGGCATCTCAATGAGGACCTCGTTGCGCGCTTTGGCGATATCGATCGCTACCAGCACGGCGTCAGATGGCGTAATCTGCTTAGTGGTCATGGTCGGTCAGTCTCCAAATTGAGGCGTTGAACACCTCCAGTTTAGAGACCTGCTGGCCGGCCATGGCCACCCAAAGCGGCGCTGCTGCGCAACCCTGGCCAGCTCCGCTGCGCCGCTTCCCAATGTGCTATGGCACCGAGTTCACTAGCATGGCGATCCTGCGTTGGTCCCAGGACCGGCAGATCGACTGGCACTACATCGCTCCCGGCAAGCCAATGCAGAACGGCTTCATCGAGAGCTTCAACGGCAGCTTCCGCGATGAATGCCTCAACGAGACGCTGTTCTCGTCGTTAAACGAGGCGCGGGACCGGATAAGTGCATGGAAGGAGGACTACAACAGCCACAGACCGCACTCCTCGCTGGGCAATCTCACGCCCAACGAGTTCGCCACGCAACTGGCACTGGAAAAGCAGGCCGCATAGGGCCAAACATCAACCCAAGGACTCTCCTAAAAACCGGAGGGAACTTGGGGCTCAGGTCACGCTTCATGCTTGTTGTAAACCGCTTCCAGCCCGCGCCGCGAATGGTTCAGGCAGATGCCCGCAATGTCGTTATCAACCCCTAAAGCGGCGAGCCCGGTGCGGAAGGTCTTTCGCAAATCGTGCAGGGCGAACTCGACGCCGGACTTGTCCTTCAACTTAGTCAACATGTTTGCCCAGCCTTGCATGGGGCGCTCTGTAACCCGAGACGGAAAATAAAGGTCGCTACGTGCGTCCACTTCGCAGCCCTTGAGCAACTCCACCATCTGCTTGGTGAGCGGCAGGTTGTGGTCGCGGCCCGACTTGGTGATGTATTTGGGCAGGATCAGCAACGGCCTGCGCTTCTTGTCAATTTGGCGCATAGCCCGGGCCGCTTTTGAAGCTTCGGTTCGCCGGCAACCTGTTAGGATCAGGAAGCGCATGTACCTGCCGAATGACGTGGACATGTCACAAGCTTCCCAAACATCCATGAGATTGTCGCCCGGGATAACAACGCCGGCTTCATCTTCCTCGTCGGCGATCTTGACCTTCCGCGTGCGCTTGGTTGCCTTGTGCGAAATGATAGGGTTGATCTGCAGGATCTGATCGTTGACGCACCAGGACAGGAATGCACGACAGCGAGACCAGAAAGTGTCTGCGGCGCCCTTGAGCCCCTCATCGGTCAAGCGTTTACGGATAGCCACATATTCCGACCCCGAGATCGTCGCAATGTCACGGTTGAACAGGTGCTTGAGATTGCGCTGCAGAGTGCTGAGCGTTCCGGCGCGGTCGACATAGCCACGCTCTTCATTGAAATTGTCGTAGTCCAACAGCAGGCTCTCGACCCTTGCCTTAGCCCGACGCTTCAACTCGGTACGTTCGGCAGCCGGATCTTTTCCCTCGGCTACCTTGCCCAAAACTGCCCTGGCTAGGCGCCGCGCTTCGGCGGCGGTCTCGATGATGGAAGTAGTTCCAATCTTATAACGTTTTGGATTCTCAGATCGACCTGCGCCAGCTGGCCGATACATGACAATATAGGTCTTGGTCTTCTTACGTACTCGCAAACCGAAGCCGGTTACTTCGGTGTCCCAAACCATTAGTTCGTCTTTACCTGCAGGCAGAGTCGCCTTCGCCACCTGGGCGTCGGTGAGCTTCAATTTAAAATTTGGTAATCCTTGTCTCCGGGCAACACCAGGGCAGCACCACTATTGAGTACCAAGGAGTACCTTGATAATCCGTGAAGTACCACGTTTGCCTAGGATATCCGGGGGTTTGGGGATGGTTCAAGTACCGCAAAGTACCTCTAAGTACCCCGCATGACAGTCTTGCCAAGGCCGAACTGTCCAGGAACGCCTAAATCGATTTCCAGGACAACGGCAATTGCAAGTTGTGGCTTGCAGCCCCAATTTGACGGAATGTACCTGCTACAAGGAGATTACCTTCGTATTCAGGTAGTCTAACCAGCCTATGTGATCAAACTATGTGAAGCGCCTATGAACCCCTTCGGTGTGTTTGTCGCGCGTGAACACCACACCAGCTTGTTCAAGGCATGTCTGCAGCGCACGTACAGTATCTGGCTGAATGACTCCTTGGCCTAGTTCGAACTTCGCGATTGTCCGGCGGGCCTTTCCGCTAGCCGAAGCCAGCTGATCCTGACTCCACCCGAGCAATGCGCGTGCTGCCCGCAACTGCGCCGCACTTGGCAGCTCTCCTTCCAAAGCAACTCTCCTTTCAAATTAGCGTACAATTAACTATACGGATGTGCCAGTGCACAAATTGTGCATTTCTACTTGACTTCCGGAGCCTTTCGTTCTAGAAGCAAACAATGGAAGCAGTGAGCAGTCACCTAGTTGGCAGCCGCGCAGCAGACCTTCCTTTCCCGTTGAATTTGATGCCATGTCGCACGAGGTGCGAGGAGGATCGATGCTGCCTGATGTTCAAGAAAAAGAACACGCTGCGCCTTCTCGATCTCGCAAGAGGAACAGAAGCAAGCGCCAGCGCATATCCAGAGCACTGTTTACTTTGTTTCCCGGGTCAGAAGTCACGGGACGAGCTGGAGCCGCTGGCCCACTCAAACAAATATTGGGTGAAAGCCTAGAGCCCATTCCCACCCTGGCCAGCTGCCGGCTCCGTGTTGATGGTGAGGTTGTGACCATAATCGGTGTGCCGGACCGGATTTGGTTTCATCCACGAAGCATGCAGCGACTGCAAGCAGCCAAACTCCAAATGTTCCAGCAAGGTCATCGCTCCTTTGTGCTTCCCCAGTCAGCCTCACGGATTGATGAGGCTAAAGCGAAACCTTACCGCCAGGCTCTTCTGGGCGCATTATCTGCTCAACTAATACCCACTTGCCCGGCCGGGAGCGCACACGATCCATGGGGTTGTTTGGCACTGCGGCTTGCGAGCGGACAACACTGTAGTTGCTTCCGCACCTTACAATAAATTTCGCTGACAGCGCCTAAGCGCAGCTTAGCTTCACGGTCACCACCAAATATTTGCAGATTCGAAGGAGCGAGCATGCTGCCTGCGTTGAATAAGCTATGGCTTGAAGAAGTGGTAGACGCCGAGGAGCACTTGAACGCCTCATACCCAAGCAAACTGCGCCGCAGCTTTGAAGCCATGCTGCGTTCCTGTCGATCCTTGGTGTTTCTAGGGCCGGATGATGAGGTGGAAAGTTTACTCCTCGATAGCGGCTTGGACGAGCGGCACTACTGCGCCTTTTCCGTAGCAAGCAGAGGCACGCGATCCTGCCTGGTTTGTATTCCGACCCGCATCTGGAGCCATCCTGACTTTATGGAAGCTTTTTTGCAGGTAAAACAGGTGGCAGCTTCCCATGGGAAGACTATGCTTCTGCTGCCAGAGTCTTTCGTCATGGACAAGCTTCAAGGCGTAGGTCCTGGTACGCAACATTTGCCGCATGGTGTCAGCACTGCCGATCGCCTGATTGTTCTTGAGCACCTGATGCAAAAAGGATGCTCGACACTATCCGCGGTGGCTTCTTTGCTGCACCATCCCACGCCGGTTGACGCCGTGTTGCAGCTGGTCGTCTCAGGCATACTCGACATCGACTTGAATGCGCCCATCCTGCCAGCAAGCGGCGTCAGTCTTGCGATGGCGCGCTGATGGTCAGTCATTTCCTTGGAAACGATCCTCTGAAAACGGCCGAAAGTTTAGAGCAACTGGCAAACGACTTGCGGCGCCTTGCAGCTGGCAAAGAGCCAAGCCAAGAACAGGTCGCGCAGGCGCCGCTCCTGCGTCAATGGTGCTTTCATCAGCAGCCCCGATACGTCCTGATGGGAACATCATATGGTCATCCGCAGATCGCGGATGGGAAGCTGATCGTCACCTCCGAAATCTTCGCCGTGGATGCCGAGCGGCAATGGGCACGTACGTTATCCCGGTATTACGCACTTGGGCCGATTACACGAGTCGGCCTGACCAACTGAAATTCGAGCATCAATCGCAACAC
>JAESGO010000129.1_pt1 | contig 20175 bp, 19 predicted proteins | sample 9269701 | NCBI WGS metagenome assembly JAESGO01 (sample SAMN15720690, study PRJNA650881) | algae metagenome | isolation source: Hormoscilla sp. CMT-3BRIN-NPC48 and co-occurring heterotrophs from... | place: USA: Clark Mountains Wilderness, California | collected 2010-04-18 | reverse complement strand
AAAAACGGGTAATCAGAGGTACTCATGACCATTGGAGCCTTATTACTGAGGAGCCGTGTGAGGTCGAAAGTCTCATGCACGGTTTTGAAGACGAGTGGTTCTCGTGAGGGAATCGCTTAGTTTAACAATGGGCGATTAGTAACAAATTGAATCATTTTATCGAGGTTTGCCTAGATACTGAAAACAGTGTGTGGCTAATGCTGCATTCTGGTTCACGTAATATTGGCAATATGTTGGCACAATGCCACATTAGTACAGCTAAGGAACTCACCCGACTGGCTAATACCCAACTGCCAGATTTAGATTTAGCTTATTTTGTCCAAGGTACATCGGAGTTTGCAGCATACTGGCGCGATTTACAATGGGCGCAAAACTACGCCCGATTCAACCGAGAAGCCATGATGGCACGCTTCAAGCGGATTATTGAAAAACATTTAGCAGGTGGCAAACAAGCTAAACCACTATTGGAGGTTAATTGTCATCATAACTATGCAGAGCAGGAGGTTCATTTTGGTGAAGAAGTTTATGTAACTCGCAAAGGTGCAGTCCGCGCCCGTGAACAAGACTATGGCATAATTCCTGGTTCGATGGGGGCTAAATCTTTCATTATTAAAGGGAAAGGCAATGCCCACAGCTATCATTCGTGCAGTCACGGGGCAGGTAGATTGATGTCACGCAATAAGGCAAAGGAAAACTTTAGCCTTGATGATTTGCTTGAACAAACTCAAGGGGTTGAATGTCGTAAGGATACAGGGATTTTAGACGAAATTCCTGGTGCTTACAAGCCAATTGAGCAGGTAATGGCAAACCAGTCTGATTTAGTTGAGGTAGTAGCAACTCTGAAGCAGGTTGTGTGTGTCAAGGGGTAAAAAATACTCAATATGGTATAAAAGAACTCAGACACGCAAACCTATAAATAGGCTAGAAATTAGCGACAATTGAAACCGCTTAAAAATTATTTAGAGGGTATGTGGAGGTAATGCTATGTCAGATTTAGATCGTGGAATTATGAAGTTTAAGGGGGCAGATTCCCCAAAAGCAGTTGTTATCTCTTCTGTGCTAGTTTTAGGTGGCATCGGCTTCCTACTTTGGTGGGCATTGCAAAGTGCTTACGTGGTGAATTAAAAGGTAACTCTCAGAGTAGCTTTGCTCTTGACTTACCCCAGACAACAAGCGGGTAAGATGCCCGCACTACTAATGTCGTCAGGGCAAGTGCGATCACTCTTTTTCCACCTATAAACTAATCTCAACATAAGTATGGGGCAATCCTTCTCGGACTGCCCCATACTCATAATTAATAGCTTTCTAATCTTTAACACTAGCTGTGCTACCCAGACTTGGTAAGTAGCAAATATCAGCAGACCCAAACTATCTCTGGGTTAGGACTTGCTTGCCTCATCTTGTAGGCGAGATACAACATTGTAATCATCCGCACCTGCGGGAGTTCTAGATTCGGAAATACCTTCGGTAGCACCACCAATAGCTTTCCATGCTGCCAAACCACCTTTTAGTTCAGCTACACATTCAAAACCAGCTTGGCGCAATAAAGAAGCGGCACTCGCAGTTGCTTCATCGCTTTCGCCATAAACATAAATATCGCGGCTGGGTTCTAGGCTAGATTTAGCGCGGTCTACTAACTGATCCACTGGCATCGCCATTGCACCCATGATGTGACCATCGTTGAAAGTATTGCGATCGCGCACATCAAGAATTGTAAAAGCTGGTTCGCCCCATTCTAAACGTGACTTCAAATCTTCAGCTGAAGATTGAGTTTTCAGTCCTGGTGGAGTGGGGGTAACTTCTGGCATATTATCTTTAGCGCCTTTAATTGAATCACCTACCTTATTGGTAGCCTTTTCAATACCTTCTGTAATTTTGTCTTTAGCGTTTTCCAAGTTTTCTGAAATGTTTGACATGATTTAAAATCTCATTACTTTAAATGACTTTAAATGAAATTTAGCAATGAATTTACGCTTAACTTCTCTTTCTTGGGAGGTAATATATAAATTATCTATCTTTAGAGAGACGTGATTCTATAAATTTGTATGCCATGCGAATAGTCCTCATAACTAAAGAATATAATCCTCAGAAAGGATACAAGTGTTTGATTATTGCTATATAAGAATTTAAATTTTTGATCGAGCTAAGAAATTACAAATTTGTTTTTTTATCGCAGATGTGAGCAGATTAACGCAGATTACGCAGATGGAACCCACAATTTTATTGACTTATACAAGAAATATAATAATTAATTACTAAAATAAAATATTAGCTATTTAAACAAATTTAAATAATAAAACACCAAGCTATTTTTTTATTAAAAAACAAATGTTTAAGTTCTTGATGAAGATTCTACGGCAAGAATAGAAAAGAATATTATGTTTGGTTAAGCAGTCAAATTATTCTTGACGCGAAACCTTGGCTAGACAGACTTATGTTGCACTAATACATTATGTTCAATCAAACGAACCTGATATAAAACTTAACTTTAAGGATTGGATATAAAACAAAATAAAAAATCGTGTAACTTTTGTTAAAATATTAACTAAATGAATTGTCAGTAAATTATCTGCAAATTATCTGCCATATCATAACTAAGTCAAGAAAAATTACCTCATACAAAGAAAAAATACTATGGCACTTGGTATTCAACCTTTGCCCACAGAGGTAGTAAACCTAATTGCTGCTGGAGAGGTGATTGACTCTATGGCAGCAGTTGTACGTGAATTGGTAGAAAATGCTTTAGATGCTGGAGCTAAAAGAATTGTAGTATCTTTATATCCCGATCAGTGGCGAGTGCGGGTTGCAGATAATGGCAATGGTATGGTGCTAACTGATTTACGACAAGCAGCAGTTGCACATAGTACTAGCAAAATCCGCAAATGCGAAGATTTATGGAAGATTACTAGCTTAGGATTTCGTGGCGAAGCTTTACACAGCATAGCTCAGTTAGCATCTTTAGAGATTTTGAGCCGTGCAAGTAGCTGTAGTGAAGGTTGGAGTGTTACTTATAATACTCAAGGGGAAGCGGTTGATGTTTCTGCGGTGGCGATCGCACCTGGTACTGTAGTTACAGTATCTAATTTATTTGGTAATTGGGCTGCTCGTCGTCAAGGTTTACCCCCGATGTCGCAACAAATGCGAGCAGTGCAAGCAATTATTCATCAAATTGCTTTATGTCATCCCCATGTTACTTGGAATGTACAGCAAAATGGGCGTGAGTGGTTCAGTATTAGTCCTGGTGTCACAGCTAGACAAATTTTACCTCAGTTATTGCAACAGGTAAGGTTAAGTGATCTGCAACAGCTAACAGTTAAAGTACCTACGCCGCAAGCTGTGGGGGTACAGGGAAACGGGGGTGTAGGGGAGAAGAATGGAGATAATGCTTCAATTCCTAATTCATCGGATCAGAATAGTTATCTAAATTCATCACTATATATAGTGTTAGGATTACCCGATAGATGCCATCGCAGACGTGCAGACTGGGTGCGAGTAGCAACCAATAGACGGATGGTGCGATCGCCTCAATTAGAGCAAACTATATTAGGAGCATTTCAGCGTACTTTACCACGCGATCGCTACCCGATTTGTTTTCTGCATTTAGATATTTCTCCTCATCAAATTGACTGGAACCGTCATCCCGCCAAAGCAGAAATTTACTTACACCATCTTACTTATTGGCAAGAACAAGTAGCACAAGCAATTGAGCAAGTTTTGCGAATAAATCCAGAACTTCTTCCAGAGGCACTGCATACAGAAAGGGTGACACAATTACTTAAAGCTTCTGAAGCTCAAGGTGGGTATAGTGTCGGGCGTTCCATTCAAGAATTACCAGCGAAGCAAAGCACAAATAAAGTTAATGATATTGGATTGATTGAACTAAGAGCGATCGCACAAGTTCACAATACTTATATATTGGCAGAACATCCCACGGGATTATGGTTAGTAGAACAACATATTGCTCATGAGAGAGTATTGTACGAGCAATTATGCGATCGCTGGCAACTTATACCCTTAAAATCACCAGTAATTCTCACTCAATTAACACCAGCGCAATTAGAACAACTTCAACGATTAAATCTTGATGTTCAACCCTTTGGCGAACAATTATGGGCAATTCGTACAGCACCAGAAATTTTAGCGCAACGAGATGATTGCCAAAACGCCTTATGGGAAATTAGCTTAGGAGGCGACTTACAAACTGCTCAAGTAGCCACAGCCTGTCGTAGCGCCATCCGTAATGGTACACTCCTAAGCCTTCCAGAAATGCAAACGTTATTAGATCAGTGGAAAAGCACCCGTAATCCTCGTACTTGTCCGCACGGACGACCAATTTATTTATCATTAGAAGAATCTGCCCTAGCGCGTTTCTTCAAGCGTCATTGGGTAATTGGTAAAAGTCATGGGATTTAAAATCAATAACCCACTAGCGATTTAAACCAGATCAATTTCCTGCAAATACTGCTATACATCCTACTGTAGAGACGTGATATATCGCGTCTCTACTTACTTTTTGCGATATCGCCTATTTTTATCTAATTAAATTATTATTTAATACAGTATTAAACGTTGCTATATGAATAACTCTCCAACAATCGCTTCTGTTGCATTAAACATTATTTTACTCTTTATAATATTATTTTTGCTCTATCAAAAAGGCTCAGTCAATAAAGCTTTTATTGATTTTTGTGCAAGTGTATCATTACCAACAGACCACTTAATTACTAAATCTTGGTGGGTAAAGGAAGTTAGCCATCAAGTCAGCTTGACGCAATCTCAGGAATACAATGCTTGCATATTCGGTGACTCAATTACTTCTCCTCTAAACAATACATTAGGTGATCATACTTTTAATTTTGCTCTTAAAGGCATGAGTAGTGTTTCTTTAATTGAGCAATTACATAAATTAGTTGCTGCTCATGTGAGATGTCAAAAAGCAATTATTGCCATTGGTACAAACGATGCTTGTTATCATATTGATGATGATACTTTTATTAATAATATGCAGCAGTCAATATCTTTAGTAAGGGAAATGGGTGCTAACCAAGTAATTTTAATCCCTGCTTTTTACTCAACTGTTGCAGCAAGCCTCAATCCATTATTAGCAGGTACAATTACTAGGGTTGAAGAAATTAATCAATTAATTAATCAAGTTGCGGAAAGTCAAAATGTTTTAGTAAATACTGAATGTATACAAGAATTATTTGAGGGGAAATCACTGAAAAAGAATTTAACTACTGATGGTGTTCATCTAAATGCTGATGGACAAAAAATATATCGACAAGGGTTAATCAAGCTCATTTGAGAAATAAACTACATAGAGACGTATCATGGTACATCTCTAATCAAATTATTAAAAAAGCCTGCATACGCAGGCTTAGTATGTATAGCCTCAGCATCAATAGCTGAGGGAATTTGAAACAAAGAAATTTAATTATTTACCTATTGCCTTGCCGATCGCTTCTTGCGCTTGATCAATTAAATTAGAATCAGAATTTTCTTTTTGAGAAGATACTACTGTTTTTTCGTTAGCCTTTTCACCGTAGTCAAATAATTCATTGGCATTTTTTGATGCTTGCTTATCCTCTTCTAGAAGACCTGTAGCTTCACTATATTCATAAGCACGGTCAATTTTTTCCTGTGAGCTTAGATGACGAGGAGGAGTAGAAAGCGCATAGCTAGGCTGTTGAAAGAAAATAAATAAACTACAAAAGCTAGTTAAAAATATTAAGCTGAATGTCAGCGCAACCTTAAATAATCCTTTTTGAATAGCTGCTGAAAACTGAGACATAGTACTTTCCTCAAAATTTGGTTTTTGCAAGCTGTTATAGCTGAATTTATGTAAATAAAATTTATTTACAATAACACAACTTATTGTGATTTTGTACCTAAAAGAATGCTTCTATCCGCAGACACATAAATTTTAGGGTTCTAACCATTCTTGATTAATTTGGATACCTCGGCTTTCCATTGTTTGTTCAAATAAATCTGTAGGCAATGCTTGTTCTACAACCCAAACACCAGGTTTGTTAAGTTTGCCATCTAACATTAGTTGAGCAAGACTGCCAGTGCCACAGGCGGCTGCAACTGATGTATTTTTATGTACTAAAGTTGAGCAATAACTTGCTGGTTGTCCATCCTTGCTACCTGTGACTTCAGAACGAATCGCAACGCCAATACCACTGAGTTTGTCAGTAAAATCGGTCATGCGGTGACTAACATGGGCAAGAAATTCAATCACTGCTGAATTTCTCAGCCAGCTAGCAGGCCACCAGTGGGCAACACTCCAAGTAAGATAGTTATAAAAATCTGGAACTGTACCAAATTTAGTAATTACAGTTTTGACAGGAAAGGTTTCTGGTAAGGTAAATGTTTCTGGCATATCGAACCAGTAAACACCAGTACGACCGTAAGGTGCTGGAAATTGAATCGTTTCGCGATCGCTATACGGCTTCACCATCTCCCATTTACCATCTATCCACGATTCAAACTCACGGCGCAACCCTAAAAACGTAGTTCGCATCACCGTAATACCAGCACCACCAGATCCAGCTACCACATAACTTAAGTGGATGCGTTCTGCTTCATCTAGTTGCTCAACGCCCTGTCGCACCATGCTATTAGAAATACCAGGGAAAATGCCTGTGTTAACAATTGCTGTCACCCCAGCAGCTTCAGCATCCGGTTTGTAGTCTAGTGCCTTACGAGTAAAAGAACGGTGATCGCTGACATCGAGATAGTTGACACCTTGTTCTATGCAACTTTTCAGAACTCTAGCATCGCGGTAGTGAAAAGGGCCAGCACAATGGATCACTAGATCTGAGGATGCGATCGCATTTTTCAGGCTATCCTCCTCATCCAAATCCAAAGCAAAAAATTCTACCTGCGATCCTAGTTGAGAACTTATTGCCGTTCCATTAGCTGAGTTCCTTCCTGTAACTATAATTTCAGCATCAGTATGGGCAATCAGATCTTGTGCCACACTGCTACCTATCCGTCCTGTTCCCCCAAGAATTAAAACTTTGTTCATTGATAATTGGTCATTGTTAATGGTTCATTGATTTAAACCTATCCTTACAGTTCATCATTTTTTTGTATTTCTCCCCATCGGTAGTAAGAATGACATCTACTCTATAGAAAAGATGATTTATGAAGCTAAAGAAATAGTTTTATGCGTCGATTTGCTGTTACGGTTTGGTACGGTGGTGTAGCATTGCTGGGAATAGGCATCTTCCTAATCCTGATAGGCATCGTCTCGTCAGCCTACATAATTTTGTTTGGAATATTGTCGGTCTGGCTGGGTTTCTGGCTATGTCAGCGTGGAGGCAGACTATGGGAAGGTAATAAAGATGACAGACAAACTGCCAAAAAACTTAAATAGAATCGCTTAATAATTTCCGCAATTTGTCAATCCGTAATTATACTGCTTGAGCTAATTAAGATTGTTTAAATATCCCTAATCTTTCCCTAGCCTGTGTCAATTTTAGGTTGATATGCTGGAAACAGGGGCGATTTTTTGATAAAGATTTACAAGCGATCGCACTTTATTCACTCTTAACATCTCGCACTTCGGATCGTAATAATATCCAACCGATGACTGCCAAAACAGCACTTATAGCCAAAAATCCCAAATCCCAAGCAAGTTCATTTGCCCCTGATTTCACATGATGAATCCCCAAAATGTGGTGATCAATTAAACCCTCAATTAAATTAAAACTACCTGCACCGATAGCCAAACAAGCACCAAATATTTTTGGCGAACTCAAAACATCTCCAACCTGGCTGGCACGCCAGATCAAAACCAACCCAACGGCTATAACTATATATATTCCCCACAAAAACAATCCATCCCAAAGGGTATTTAATTCTAAATTAGAAGTGTTAGTGAGGGGTTTAACACTTGATAGCATATGATGCCATTGCAAAATTTTGTGCAGCACAATACCATCAAATAATCCTGCTAGTCCTATTCCCAACAAAATACCAGCAGCAATCATTAATTCAGAGTTATTTTGTGGTTTTTCCATACAAGCTTTTTGGGATAACTCATTAATTTAATTGAGAGTAAAGCTTGTTAGTCAACTCAGCCATTGCACTAAAGTATGATTTATATCAGATATTCCAGCGATGGTCAGTAATAAGCATAAAATTAGTACTTTGATAATTGATAATTGTTCAGGACTTACGCAGAAAGCCCCTATGACTAGGATGGTCACACTACATCTGATATATATCAAGCGACCACAAATGTAGTGCGGGCATCTTGCCCGCGAGTTAATTTAATTTGCGTAAGTCCTCTTGTTAATTGTTCAAGAGGTCTAATGTTTAAATTAATTTTTAATGCCCGTTGTCGCAATACCACGAATAAACTGCCTTTGACCAATAATGAATAGTAAAACTACTGGCACGGTAGCAATTACTACTGCTGCCATTAATAATTCCCAACTATTAGTAAATTGCTCTTGAAAATCTGCCAAAGCTAACTGCACTGTTCTTAACTCTGGTCGCGTGGTAAATACTAAAGGCTTAAATAAATCATTCCACTCACCAATAAAGGTAAATAGAAACAGCGTCACTAAAGCTGGTCGAGATAACGGTAGCATTACGCGCCACAAAATTTGCAGTCGGTTAGCGCCATCAAGTGCCGCAGCTTCTTCTAATTCCACTGGAATAGTCAAAAAATATTGGCGCAAGAGAAAAATTCCAAATCCACTCGCGGCTGTTGGCAAAATTAATGCCCAGTAAGTATTAATTAAATGTCCCCATTTCAATACTAAAAAAATCGGAATTACTAATATTTGAAATGGAATTACCAAAGTTGCCAAGACAATCAGCAATACTGCTTGCCGTCCCCGAAATTTTAATCTTGCCAAAGCATAACCTGCTAAAGCAGACGTGACAATTTGAAATCCTGTTACCGCTAAAGCTACTAGGGTTGAATTAGCAAACGCTAACAAAAAACTACCACGCTGCCAAGCTGCCTGATAATTCGCTAGAGTGAATTTGGATAGTATCAGGGTTTGCCCTGGGGTAGCGCCAGTAGTTGTCAGGGAAGTAATTAATACTACAGCTAGTGGTAACAATACTACACTAGCGATCAGAAGCAGCAAAACTAAACTTAGCGATTTCCAAATGCTTGCTGAATATTGGTATAAATGTGTTTTAGGCATTAATACTCATTTAAGCTTATGCTTATAGAATCAGATGGGATATTCTTCCAATTGGGGAACAGTTTAAACCAGTAATAAGGTCTAACATAGAAATTTGTTAAGTTAAGTTAAACTAGCATTTTGAATCTCACCCTCAATTTACAGGGTTGACCTATCTTGTATCCGAGTTAAGAACACAGGAGATAATTGATTTATGGCGCAAATTGCAGCCAGCTTAGAAATTGACTTCCAAAGCGAAACATATAAAGATGCCTATAGTCGCATCAATGCGATCGTAATTGAAGGTGAACAAGAAGCATACGAAAATTACACTAAACTTGCTGAACTACTACCAGAATCTAAGGATGAGTTGATTCGCTTATCCAAAATGGAGATGCGTCACAAGAAAGGATTTGAAGCTTGTGGTCGCAATCTCCAAGTTACACCAGATTTAGAATTTGCCCGTAACTTCTTTTCAAGACTGCACGAAAACTTCAAAGTAGCAGCAGCTAAAGGTGAAATTGTTACCTGCTTGCTAATTCAATCACTGATTATAGAATGCTTTGCGATCGCCGCATACAACATCTATATACCTGTCGCCGATGACTTCGCCCGCAAAATCACTGAAGGCGTAGTCAAAGATGAGTACACTCACCTGAATTTTGGTGAAGTGTGGCTTAAAGAACACTTTGAAGAATCCAAAGCTGAACTAGAAACAGCCAATCGTCAGAACTTACCCATAGTTTGGCAGATGCTTAATCAAGTTGCTAAGGATGCTGGTGTTTTGGCAATGGAAAAAGATGCCTTAGTTGAAGACTTCATGATTGCCTACGGCGAAGCCCTAAGTAATATTGGCTTCACCACTCGCGATATCATGCGGATGTCTGCCTACGGTCTTATCGCAGCTTAGTATTCAAATCTCGCACAAAATATAGAGACGCGCCACGGCGCGTCTCTATATTTAATTTTGGCTAAAGGTGCTTACAGACTTTTCTCCTGACCAATCTGTAAAGGTAGTTTCATTTTTATAATGTCTTGGAGTTTCGAGTAATAAGCGCCAAGCAACACCCCAATCTAATATATATTTTTGACTTTTTTCAGGATAATGAGTTGTGATTAACTCTTGCACCAAAGGATAATAATCAGAATTTATTGCTGGAAAAATATGATGTTCGGCGTGGTAAGAAAAATTGAAATGTAATAAATCAAAGATTTTAGGAACCCGCAAAGACAAACTATTAATTAGTGGATCATTAACACTGGTCATTTGGCATAACATATGATTGGTATAAATATAAAACATCACCCCAGCATAGCCAATTGCTATCGGTAGAAAGTAACTCAAAATTAGTTTAATTGGGTTAAATTCTAGGTATGCCATAATACTGAAGTGAATCATAAAGATTACCAAAGATTCCCAGGCGATCGCGCGACGATCTTTAGCACTAACCGTAAACGCAGCAGGGACATAATCAACAGTTTCACGATTGAACAACACCACAGAAGTTAAATTGCGAAAAGTGTGTACTCCCCATGCACTTGTCATACCCACAGTCAACCAAAAAGGATTCACCTCAGCAGAAGGCACAAATAAATTTTGAATCCATTTACCCCAAGTTTTAGGTTGTTCGTCTAAATAATTGCGATCCGGATCTCCAAAATCATTGGTATTACTGTGATGCACACGGTTATGAACTGCTTTCCATAATGTTGTCGGCATCCACAACATTGTTAATCCTAGTAAACTGATTAGCCTCATCAGACGGGGGTTTCTAATTACACTACCGTGCATGAGGTCATGAGATGTAAATAGTAAAGCAATTACACTATTACCCATTACCACAGACAAGGGTAAATACAGCCATAAATAATATACAGACCACTGATCCAACTTATCTGCAATCATCCAGCCCAAAACCAAAATTACTAAATTAATTAATAAAATTAGTAACTTATTGATCTTCGGGGCAAATGCTTCAGGGGGAAGAAAGGGGCGTAATTTTTTCGCGTACTCGGTTTGTGAAATCAGATTTGTGTCTTTGCAAATGGTCATTACTTTTATTAACCAAGTTAGAATTTAGGCAAAATATTCAGTTGTTAAATCTTGGATAAATTGAAAGCAATTTCCCAAAAATCTTTTTCAATATAGCAGAATATTAAAATTTTATGTATAAATAACTACAATTTATTTTGCGGTACTACAAAGTATCTCAAAATATATCTACCTATTGGGTAATTTAAATATTAAAACTTGATTTCGTATCAAGCAACTTGTGCGCCTAAGCTAACGCGCAAATAAACTTGTACATTTTATAATTGAGAGAAAAGTTATCAAATACTCTTACCCTCTCCCCTCTCTCCTCCCTCTTCTCTCCCTAAAACATCAAATTTAGAAACACAATAGCTTATTACACGCTGTCGATCAGCAGATTTAAACTGTTGCTCAGAGGAGCGGCAATTTTTTGTACAATTGTTAAGAGGCTTTAACGATTTTAATCTTTAATCCTAAATTCCGCCTGATCCGCAGGTATACCCACAGCAATTCATGTTTGGTCTAATCGGTCACCTTACCAGTTTGGAACACGCTCAAGCCGTCGCTGAAGAGCTAGGCTATCCAGAATACGCAAATCAAGATTTGGATTTTTGGTGCAGTGCGCCGCCACAAATCGTCGATCACATTACTGTCACTAGCATTACTGGTCAAAAAATTGAAGGTCAGTATGTTGAATCCTGCTTTTTGCCAGAGATGCTTGCTAATCGCCGGATTAAAGCAGCTATCCGTAAAATTCTGAACGCGATGGCTCATGCTCAAAAGCATGGCATTAACATTACAGCCTTGGGAGGCTTTTCTTCAATTATTTTTGAAGAATTTAATCTGCACGAAAGTAAGCAGGTTCGTAATGTCAAGTTAGAGTTTGATCGTTTTACTACAGGTAATACTCATACTGCTTACATTCTTTGTCGTCAAGTAGAACAAGCATCTCAAAAACTAGGCATTGATTTGTCTAAGGCGACAGTTGCAGTAGTCGGTGCTACGGGTGACATTGGGAGTGCGGTTTGTCGTTGGCTAGATGCCCGCACTGATGTAGCAGATTTATTATTAGTGGCACGCAATCAGGAACGACTGCAAAACCTACAAGGGGAACTGGGAAGAGGTAAAATTTTAGGATTAGAAGAAGCTCTACCTTTGGCTGATATTATTGTCTGGGTTGCAAGTATGCCTAAAGGTGTGGAAATTGATCCAGCTACTTTAAAGCAACCTTGTTTGCTGATAGATGGTGGATATCCTAAAAATCTGTCAACTAAAGTTCAGCATCCAAGTGTATGTGTTCTCAATGGTGGGATTGTTGAGCATTCTCTGGATATTGACTGGAAAATTATGAAAATCGTCAATATGGAAGCGCCAGCACGCCAGTTGTTTGCTTGTTTTGCAGAAGCAATGCTATTGGAATTTGAAAAGTGGCATACTAACTTTTCTTGGGGACGAAATCAGATTACCGTAGAAAAGATGGATCAAATTGGTCAGGTGTCTGTCAAACATGGTTTCCGACCTTTATTAAGCAGTTAGCGATTAGCTTTTAGCGATTAGCTTTTAGCTATGTAGATTGGTAATTTATGCACTTTTTTGATAAATCTTAAGTTGACAAGCAGCTAACTGCTAACCGCTAATTGCTAACCGCTAACTGCTAACCGCTAATTGCTAATTGCTAACTATGCCAAGTCCTGAGCGTAAACCGTTACTTTTAGATTTTGAAAAGCCCCTTGCCGATCTAGAGACACGAATTGAACAAATTCGTGAACTAGCAGAAGAAAACAACGTCGATGTCTCTGAGCAGATTCGTCAGTTGGAGGCACGAGCGGTGCAACTTCGCTCTGAGATTTTTAGTAGTTTATCACCATCTCAACGGCTGCAAGTAGCTCGTCATCCCCGCCGCCCTAGTACTTTGGACTATATTCAGGCAATAACTGATGAATGGATGGAATTACACGGCGATCGCGGCGGTGCTGATGACCCTGCTTTAGTTGGCGGTGTGGCTCGTTTGGCAGGTCGCCCTGTGGTGATGTTAGGTCATCAAAAAGGTCGTGACACTAAAGATAATGTGGCCCGTAACTTTGGGATGGCTTCTCCTGGTGGCTACCGCAAGGCGATGCGGTTGATGGAACACGCTAATCGCTTTGGAATGCCAGTTTTGACGTTTATTGATACTCCTGGCGCTTGGGCGGGTATCGAAGCTGAAGAGTTGGGACAGGGAGAAGCGATCGCATTTAATCTCCGCGAAATGTTCCGCCTAGATGTACCAATCATCTGTACAGTAATTGGCGAAGGTGGTTCAGGTGGTGCTTTGGGTATTGGTGTAGGCGATCGCCTATTAATGTTTGAGCATTCTGTCTACACTGTTGCTAGTCCTGAAGCTTGTGCCTCTATTCTGTGGAAAGATGCCGCCAAAGCGCCACAAGCCGCAGAAGCCTTAAAAATCACCTCTGGGGATTTGAAAAACCTTGGTATTCTCGACCAAATATTAACCGAACCTCTAGGCGGCGCTCATGCTGATCCTCTAAAGGCGGCGGAAATCCTTAAAAACGCTCTGTTGGATAATTTGGAAGAACTCAGCAGGTTAAGTTCTCCACAGCGACGAGAGTTGCGCTATCAAAAATTCCGTAAAATGGGCGTATTCTTAGAAGTACCTGCCTAATGATAGTTACATTTGTTACACAGACATCTGAGCAATGGTATACTTTTACAGGCTCAATTATCAACGATCAATTGCCCGTTTGCTTGCCCCTAACTTAAGTTATGGAAAATAAAAAAATCTTTTGTTATTTCAAGCCTTCAAAGTTCATCATGGGGTAATTGTTAATTGTTAATTGTTCATTGTTAATTGTTAAATGAGTTTTATTTCTAAAACAGAAAAATCTGCTCTGATTACAGGAGCAAGTAGTGGGATTGGCAAAGCGACTGCTTTAGAATTTGCTAAAGCTGGAATTAATTTAGCCTTAGTTAGCCGTTCTCCAGAAAAGTTAGAGGCTGTAGCTCAAGCAGCAATTGAAGCTGGGGTAAAAGCAAAAGCTTATACCCTAGACTTAGCTGAAGTTGAGCAAGTCAAAGAAAAAATTAGTGCGATCGCATCTGATTTTGGCTCTATAGATATTTTGGTGAATAATGCGGGTATGGGGTACACTAACACCCTCAGTGATACCTCCCTAATAGATTGGCAACAGGTAATTAACCTAAATCTCACCAGTGTGTTTCAGTGCATTCAAGGGATATTACCGATGATGCGCGATCGTGAGCAAGGGACAATAATTAACGTTGCCTCTATTGGTGCCAAACAAGTTTTTCCTGAATGGGGAGCTTATTGCGTCAGTAAATTTGGCATAATGGCTCTTTCTAAAACCCTAGCAGCAGAAGAACGCGCCCACGGAATTCGCGTCACAGCTATCTGTCCAGGTTCCGTCAATTCTGCTTTGTGGGATACAGAAACAGTGAGAGCCAACTTTGACCGTTCCGCAATGCTAACCCCAGAAGTTGTCGCGCAGTCGATTCTGCATACGGCGCTTTTACCTGCATCGGCAGTAATTGAAGAGTTAATTTTAATGCCTAATGTTGGCACTTTTTAATCTACTGCCTTTTTAGTTACTTATACCTACTTCCCATCACAATTTGAGACTAAATTTATCATGACTATTGCTCATCCCAACAGTGCCAAAGACTCTGAATCTACGAGCGGCAATACAGATATACGGGTAGAAACTCGCCCTGACCGCAATACATTAAACGGTCGGGAACCTAATTTGCACCGCCCCTCGGAAGAAATCCATGAGGATATGATGGACGCTGTAACGACGCTGTTGCTAGGGGTGGGCGAAGATCCACAACGGGAAGGTTTATTAAAAACTCCCAAACGCGTTGCTGAAGCAATGCGGTTTCTCACCAGTGGCTATACCCAATCTTTAGAAGATCTTGTCAACGGCGCAATCTTTGATGAGGGTCATAATGAAATGGTTCTTGTTCGAGATATCAATGTGTTTAGCTTGTGCGAACACCATATGCTACCGTTTATGGGCAAAGCCCACGTTGCTTATATTCCTAACCAGAAGGTTGTGGGATTAAGCAAGTTAGCTAGAATTGTAGAAATGTATTCTCGGCGTTTACAAGTACAAGAGCGACTCACACGCCAAATTGCTGAAGCAGTTCAAACTATTTTGGAACCAAAAGGTGTCGCTGTTGTGATGGAAGCCAGCCATATGTGTATGGTGATGCGGGGAGTGCAAAAAACTGGTTCTTGGACAGTGACAAGTGCAATGCTTGGCATCTTTCAAGAAGAGCAAAAAACTCGTGAAGAGTTTCTCAATTTGATTCGTCACCAACCCGCTTTCTTTTAAGTGTAAACATTCAGCAGTTAGCTATTAGCTAATTACTTCAGTACCTTAAATTAATATCAAACATAAAATCTCCCCCTTACCATAGAGGTAGTTGGGGGTGTTTTTTAATGCTTGATGAAGTTAATAAGTAGGGAAAGGTCAAAAATGAATTCGCGCTCCAGTATCCATAACTAAATCCACGTTGGAAATAGGGAATACTAACAAAGAATCAGGGGGTATCTACTTAACTGCATCAAATAGCACGAAACAGAATTATGAGTGCCGTTAAATCATTACTTCAGCCCTCTGCCCCACCCATTCATATCCGTCTGTTGCAGCAGACAATTGTGGCGATCGCTTACTACATTACTGCTGAATTTTCTTTCTCCTTGGCTAGCCTTCCTGGAAACGTCACTGCTGTATGGCCCGCCTCTGGCATTGCCTTAGCAGGTATTTTAATCTGGGGTTATCCGATTGGGATTGGAATACTGATTGGCTCTTTTGCAATTGAGTTAAAGACTAATGGATTCAATCGCACAGGTCTGGCGCTGACCCTAATAACTGCCTTGGGCCCTGTCCTGGCTGCCTTAATAGGAGCATACTGGGTCAAAGCTACACAAAACCCGTATCCTCTCCATCGAGTTAAACATACTGTCTACCTACTTGCTTTGGGGGGGTTGTTAAGTACTCTCGTCGATGCGCTGATGGGCTGTGTAGGCTTATGTCTGGCTGGCGAAGCACCCTGGTCTAGCTTCGGTATCATTTTTTATAGCTGGTGGATGGGAGATGCAATGGGGGTTTTCATTATTACACCCCTAGTACTTACTTGGCATTCGGGTTGGCGAAACCTCCGGCAGTTGCTCGCGAAACGGGGATTGGAAGCTGCAACCTTGGTTTTTCTGGCGATCGCAGTAAGTCGCATCACCTTTGGTGGCGGGTATCCGGTGGTGTATATGCTGATTCCCTTATTAGTTTGGGCGGCGTTTCGCTGCGGACAACTCCTCACGACGCTCATGGTTGTGATCATCTCAGCAATCTCAGTTATAGAAACTGTTAGGGGTTTAGGGCCATTTGTGCGAGTCTCTCAAAATGAATCCCTACTGCTGTTAGAGTCCTTCTTGGGTGTTGTTGCCTTAACCACTTTACTTTTGTCTGCGGTGATCAGCGAAAACGAGCAGGCAAACACTAAGCTGAAAACAGCAAATATAGAATTGCAACGTCTCGATCGCCTCAAAGATGAGTTTCTGGCAAATACTTCCCACGAACTCCGCACCCCCCTTAACGGCATCATTGGCATTAGTGAATCTTTAATTGATGGGGCTACGGGAAATCTATCGGAATTGACTCGCTCTAATCTTAGTTTGATTGTGGCTAGCGGTCGTCGTTTGGCTAACTTAGTCAACGATATCCTCGATTTTTCTAAGATGAAACACGGGCTGGAACTGCAACTGCAACCAGTTAATATTAGTGCGATCGCTAATTTAGTTCTTGCCCTCAGCCAAACTATAGTTGGTAAGAAAGAGTTGCAGCTAATAAATGCTATCCCCGAAAACTTTCCCCTGGCACTTGCTGACGAAAACCGCTTACAGCAGATTTTTTATAACTTGGTAGGAAATGCCATTAAATTTAGCGATCGCGGTATTGTAGAAATTTCCGCCAAAATTGTCCCCAATCCATTAACCTCTGAGCTAGAACAAATAGCTATTAGTGTCCGTGATACTGGAATTGGCATTCCCGAAGACAAATTTGAGCGTATTTTTGAATCTTTTGAACAAGTAGATGGTTCCACATCTCGCCAATATGCTGGCACTGGCTTGGGTTTAGCAGTCACAAAACAGCTAGTAGGATTACATCGCGGAAAAATTACCGTTTCCTCCACCATTGGCATAGGCTCCTGCTTTACCTTTACCCTACCCATAGCATCCACTCAGGTAGAAGAAGCTACCAATCAATTCTCAGTTACCACCACTACAGAACAACTTTCAAAAGTTCATCAAGAGCGCACGTTTGAGGCTGAACAATCGCCAACTCTAGCACTATTACACAAAGAAAATAATCTGATCGCGCTACTCGAAAAACTAGCAGCAAGCAAAGAAGAACAAAACCTTAAATTTACTATTTTAGTTGTTGATGATGAGCCAGTCAATCGCCAAATTCTCTTCAATCATTTAACTATAGAAAAATATGCAATTATCGAAGCAGAGAACGGAATACAAGCAATAGATATTATTCAAAGTGGTCTCATTCCTGACATAATTTTGCTAGATATAATGATGCCCCACATGAGCGGCTATGAAGTATGTCAAAAATTGCGTGAAACATTGCCTCCTGACCTGCTACCAATTATGTTTTTGACAGCCAAAAATCAAATGTCAGACGTAGTAACTGGATTCCAGATAGGAGGGAATGATTATGTAACTAAACCCTTTCAAAAAGAAGAACTAATTGCCCGTATTAAAAACCATATTAATCTCAAGCAACTTAAAACTGAAAAAGACTTTATTCGCTCCACCTTTGGACGGTATTTAACAGAAGAAGTAGTAAACGAATTACTCTCCCATCCAGATGCTTTAAAACTAGGAGGAGAACGACGGAAAATTACGATTTTGACCTCAGATTTACGAGGATTTACATCGACAGCAGAACGTTTGCAACCAGAAAAAGTTGTGAAAATTCTTAACTTTTATTTGGAACAAATGGCAGATGTAATTACAAAGTATCGAGGAACCATCGACGAATTTATGGGTGACGGAATTTTAGTTTTATTTGGCGCTCCTATCCCTAGAGAAGATGATACAACTAGGGCGGTAGCTTGTGCCGTAGAAATGCAGTTGCAACTCAAGAGTGTAAACGAACAAATGAAAACATGGGGTTTGCCACCTTTAGAAATGGGTATAGGCATTAACACTGGTGAAGTGGTAGTGGGTAATATCGGTTCTGAGAGGCGCACCAAGTACGGTGTAGTTGGTAATCAAGTGAACTTAACTTACCGGATTGAATCTTATACAACAGATGGCGAAATTCTCATTTCGGCTTCTACTTTAAAGGAGGCTGGAACAATCGTTCAAGTTGCTGGAGAAAAACAGGTTAAACCCAAGGGAATACAACAGCTAATTACAATCTATTCAGTAAGCGGAATTGCTGGCGATTACAACTTATTTCTAATGCCAGAGGAAGAGGTGTTTAAATCTCTAGTTGTACCCCTCCCTTTGCAATACTCAGTTTTAGATGGTAAACATTTAAGTGATAATTTATTTACAGGCAGTTTAATCAAACTGTCGCATAAGGGAGGACAAATAGTTGTAAAACAGACAGACACAGATTTTATTCCGTCTGCATTTACTAATATCAAACTAAATTTCTTAAATCTAATCGCAGGAGAAGTTACCGAAGGTATTTATGCAAAGGTTTTAGAAATTTCGGCTGATGATAGTAGTTTTTATATCTGTTTTACTGCTAAACCTCCTCATCTAGCAGAAAAACTCAATGAATTATATAGTTGTTTGCCTTAGAGCAGAACAAGATAAGACGAAAATTGGATGATTAAATTTCAAGTAATCGTAACTTTTCAAATAGTTGTGCTACTTTATTTAAATCTTTATCTCCAGGCGCTTTCTCTACACCACTAGATAAATCAATACCACTCGGTTGTAGTTGCTCTAAGGCATTTAATATATTATCTGATGTTAAACCACCTGCCAAAAACCAAGGACAATTTGGATTAAATTCTTGTAAGGTTTTCCAATCTAATGTTTTACCAGTACCACCTAACATTTGGGGATGGTAAGCATCAAGGAGTAAAGTATCAACACAATCCTTGTATGCGTTTGCCTGAACTAAATCTTCTGGTGTTCTTACTCTTAATGCCTTAATAATTTCTACTTTAGGTAAAAACTGACGTAATTGCTGACAAAAATCAATTGTTTCTTTACCATGTAATTGCACACCAGTCAAGTTTCCTGCTGTTACTATTTGGCAAATCTCTTCAACTGTGCTATCAGCAAATACGCCAATGCAGTGAACATTTACAGATAGTTGTTCTACGACAGCCTTAATTTGACCTGCGATGACATAGCGGGGAGATTGAGGAACGCAAATGAATCCTAAAGCTGTAGCACCGAGTTGTGCGATCGCATCCCCTTGTTCTGGTTTCGTAATACCACAAATTTTTACTCGCATTAGCTTAAGATTTGTATCAAAACTTCCTTGAATTGTTAACTCTTAAAACAAATTGTGGCTTCTTGCTAACTGCTTTTTATAATCCTTACTTGTTTGGATTCTATTAAAGCAGGAGACAGTAAATTGCTTCACTTAACTTTACTTACAATTGCACAGTCAACCGTTCCCCCCACCCCAAGCTGGACTCCTACTATCGGTCTAGTAATGGTACTCTGTAACCTTTTAGCGATTGCTATTGGTCGCTTTGCCATCCAAAAGCCTGGTGAAGGCCCAGACTTGCCAGTGTCTAAGCCCGCATTGTTCCGCAATTTTAACTTGCCTGAATTACTAGCCACAATGAGTTTTGGTCACATCATCGGAGTGCGATTCGTTGACTAGAAACCAATACCAGTAAAGGTCTTGGAGGATTAGTCGCATGATATCAGTCTATCGTATTGACTGAAAATCTTGACAACTGAGTGAACCATGAGGGTGTAAATCCCTC
>JAESGO010000128.1_pt1 | contig 20734 bp, 17 predicted proteins | sample 9269701 | NCBI WGS metagenome assembly JAESGO01 (sample SAMN15720690, study PRJNA650881) | algae metagenome | isolation source: Hormoscilla sp. CMT-3BRIN-NPC48 and co-occurring heterotrophs from... | place: USA: Clark Mountains Wilderness, California | collected 2010-04-18 | reverse complement strand
TTCATGCACTAAAGATGTTTGCGAGTTAATGAGATTAAAGCCAAATAAAAGCTTAAATTTTTACAGAGGTTTAAAAGCTGCATCCCTTATTCAGTCTTGTCTTTGACGGGGTTGTCACCCCGTCAACAAATAGGTGTTTTTGAATATCAATATACTCAAGCTTTCGTCAATATTCTGGATCGCATAACAAAACAACAAAATAAAACAATTTGGCTAGAAAAAACCCCAGGGAATGTTAGATATATTAGTTATATTGAAAATTCGGTTAAAAACGTCAAATTTATTCATATTATCCGTAATGGAGCCGATGTTATTGCTTCACTATATAAAGTGACACACAAGCATCCCAAGTTTTGGTCAGGAGCTTGGAGTATTGATAAATGTATCAATACTTACATTAATGATGTTCAAGATAGTTATAAATATTTAGAGCAATCAAATCATATTCTGGTGCAATACGAAAAACTGGTAGAAGAACCTCAAGTAGTTTTGCAAGAGCTTTGTAAATTTATTGAAATTCAATTTAATGAGAATATGCTGCAACAATATAGCCAAGCAGCAAAAAATGTTGTATTGGAATATGAAGCTTGGAAAACCCCTGTAGCACAGCCTATTTACAGTACTAATAATACTAATTTTTATGAGTGTTTTAATGAAGAACAAAGAGAATATATTCTTCAGAAGCTTTCGGAAATTAAACTAATCTAAACCTGAGATTGTAGCGATTTTATATCTCGACTATTACATAATTTGTTTGTTTAGTTTCTATTCTCATTGTAATTTTCTAATACCTGTTTTTATTCTTACTTCAACTGCTTCCCAAGAGTATTCTGTTTTAACAATTTGATATGCAGAATTAATTAATTTTGTAGCTAAAAGAGGATCTAACCAAAGTTGGCAAATACCAGAAACTATATCTGCAACATTATTCCGAATAAGTAGATGTACTCCATCTCTAACTTCTAGCCCCTCAGCACCTTTAGCCGTACTAATTACAGGACAACCAGCCGCAAAAGCTTCTAAGATTTTTAAGCGCGTACCACCGCCTTGTAGCAAAGGAACAACTAGCACACTAGCAGCCGCTAAATATGGTCGCACATCTGGAATTCTTCCTGTAACAATAATTCCAGGATCTTCTTGTCCTGCTGCCTGCATTTTTTGAGTAGGATTACGCCCTGCTAAAATTAGACGACAGTTTGGATAAATAGCTTTTAGCTGAGGGTAAATTTGCTCTATTAATAAATCTACGGCAACTATGTTAGGTAAATATGAAAGTTGACCAAGAAAGAGAATATTTTGCTGCTCTGACTTTAATTCAGGCGGTAAATTACATTTTTGAGAGCGAACATTTTGGTAGTAATCAATATTTACCGCGTTTGGTATTACGTGAGTGTGTGCTACTTTTCCATAATATTGCTGGAGTATAGCAGCATCTTCTTGACTGCATACCCAAGCTTGATTAGCTTTGTGAATTAATTCACCTTCAAGATGTTTGAGTCTAGTAAGCTGAAGTTGTGCTTTCAGTTTAGATTTAAAATCAATACCTAAAGGTTTTTTTTCTAAAAATAAAACTGCTTCTATATTATGGTTATCAAAAATTATTTTACATTTATATCGTTTTACCACAGGTATATAGCGATACAACCATGCTTCTGCAATAACTACGATGTCAGGTTGAAATGTTTCTAGTGTTTTTTCTAATTTTTGAGCCGCAGCTTTTGCATATTCATAATCTGTATCTGGATGCCCATCAAGGCGTAGCCACCACAGCCGACGTTCGATTTTTTCCCTAGTAGAACGCAAATTGGCAACATTGCAATGCTCTACGAGAGTAACACCAGGAAGAGATATATTTTTTTCAGTCCACTGACAAACGGCAAAAACAGCAACTTCACCAAACTTCATCATGATATTGATGTTTTGCCAGTTGCGTAAAGTTCCACCACCCATGATTGGGTAGGGCAAATTCCTGGTGAGGAAGAGAGTGCGAATTGTCGGAGTTGTCACTTTAATTATATCTTCTTTGATGACAGCTATCGGAAGCGATATTAGCCAAAAGCATCTGTAATTCGACTTTCACCTGATCGCTTTGAAAAATCCCAACTAGCTAGTGTGATCGCTAAAAACTAGCTTTGCTATTTTCCATAAAAATCAATCTGGAATATTTACCACTTGTATTAACTTTTCGTAAGTTCCATTGGCAAAATCCTTAATTTTATCTGGCGCTTTTGTAGCTTTTTTAAAGTTCTCTTTATTAATTTGCCTACCTTGAGCTTTCAAATATTCTCTAGCTCTCCAAACAGCGTCCCCTTGCTTTTTATTTCCCATGATTTTTTCAATTTCTGATTTGTTCGCTATTTCTATATCTAAGGTAGGGGCAATTTCTTCTTGATTAGATGTTTTTTTATCTAAGCCATGGGCGATACTTTTATTAAACAATTGATCAAATCTTTTATGAAGCTCTATAAACTGCTGGTTAAAAGATTTTTCAAGTTGTTGAACCTGACTTTTAACTTCTTCTATGCCATTATTACTAGGAAGAATTTCTTCTGCTACTCCGGTTATCTGTTCCATTGGAATTGGAGCAACAACCTGATCAGGTTCTCGTCTTCTAAAATATTTTACCTGTTCCATGAGGAATTTCTCATTTTCTGGTTCAATAATAAACGCACCAATCATCTCTCCTTTGCGAGGATTTATCTCCTTCGCTTTAACAGCAGCATAATATTCAAAGTGTCCATCAACAACCTCATAAGATTCTAAATTAATTCTCCGAACAATTAAAGGGTTAATAATTCCTTCAACCTCTAAAATCAACTTGGCGGTATTATTCAAAGCATTTTCATCAAAATTGGAACTATCAACAGGAGAGCTAATTTTTTTTACTGATACTAAAGAAGTGGCTAATTTCATTTCGTAATTCCTATTGCTTGCAAAACTTCCATTGCTAATAGCTCAAATTCTTGAGCCGAGGATGAATCTGGTTTAAAATCAACTACCGATCTAGGATCTGGTATATCTAAATTACCAACAATTTGAACTTGCTCAATGCACTTGGCTAGTTCCTCTCTTTCATATATCACAGTATCCATTACCTTAAAGTCGTAGCGTCTAGGAATTACCTCCAGCCGTCTTGGTAAAGTATATTGTACAAATCTAGAATTAGTAGAAATTTTGCACGGTAGAACACCCAAGATTTCCAGGGGTGCTTTATTAGTCATTTTTTTAAAACCATTAATTTGCTTAACAAAATTTTTAACATTTAATAAACCTTGATTAGCAAATGGTTTTAAATCCGAAGGGATAATTAAATAATCAGCCGTAATTAAAGCAATCCTAGCATACAAGCTTAAGGAAGGTGGCGTATCAATAATTACAATATCATAATTATTTTCTACTTCTTTCAATTTTTGAAGCAGGATCAGCTTACTATAATCTAGTCTATTGAGTTCATCTTCATATTCCATTAAACTAATGTGTGCCGGAATCACATCAATTTCAGGGTTATTAAATTGAGATTTTTTAGCGACTTCTGTAATTGAATAAAATTCTTCTGACTGCAATACATGACGAATGTTACAATCTTTGATCTCATCTAGTTCTTCATCTTCAAACTTTGCTAATCCTGCGGCAAAGGTTGTGTTAGCTTGGCTATCTAAATCAATCACAAGGACTTTTTTGCCTTGTTTTCTAATGGCTGCTGCTAGGTTAACTACAGTTGTTGTCTTACCTACGCCACCTTTATTGTGGTAAACCGCAATTGTTTTCACAGTATGTTGCCTTTGAGTTTCAGGAATTATCTGCGGACTGGGTGGGATATCTGGTAAATTAGTTTGCTCTTTTTGAGTTAATGAAACTATTTTACTCTGATTCAGGTTAAGACTATCTTTGCCAATTAAATATCTTATTTCCTCAATTTTGTTTTCTACTTCTATCCCTGAACACTGGAATACTAAATTAGCAGCTTTTTCTCTGATCCTAAATATTCTAATTTCTTTACCATTAGTTAGTAATCCATATCTCACATTCAAACTTATTAAGTATCTTGTCAGCCTACGAATATGTTTATCTAGGTTTTCAGATGGATGCTTTGCTTCCATCACAATACTTAAAGGTGAGTTAGCATCCAAGATAAACGGGATATTTTGGCTGGCGAATGCTAAAAAATCTAAACGGATTTTTCCAAATGTAACTTCTTGATGCCATGTATCAGGCGTGTATCCTAACTGCGGTAGGAGATATTGAACAATCAGTTTACTTTCTACTTCAGTTTCGTTGCGACAATGATCAGGATTAAAGCCCAATTTTGTTTTACCTCTACAAAGCTGCAACTATAATTAAAAATCTCATAAGCATTCATTGTCGCTTAAAGTCAAGTTTTTGGCATGGTGCGATCGCTAACTCTTGATCATGTACTTATTCTTGTCATAATCCCCAACCATGCAGAGTTATATATTTAAAACTTACACAGAGTAATACGCGCCTAAAATGCCCACACTCTACTTAACATCATCTGCAAGCGTCCAAGAATAAGCGTGAGTTTTATAACTATCACACGGTTACTAAGGGTTTAATGCTTATTCATAGTGGGTTGTACAAGCTGACAATGCCCCAAGGACGCACCATTAGCGCCCCTACCGTTATTTATAGAAAGCACATCCTCAGTAAAGATAATCTTGAGTCTTGCCAACATCCCAGGCGATCGCACATTATGATTAAGAATGATTAAGACTAGAACGCTGGAATAGTATTGGCGAAAACTAAATTAGCTGTAACCAGTACTGCTACACTCTCAAGAGGATGTAAAGATGGCATTGATCATTGCAATTGTAAATATGAAAGGCGGTGTCGGTAAAACGACACTCTCAGTTAACCTAGCAACTTGTTTAGCCAGATATCAAAATAAGCGGGTTCTAGTTGTTGACTTAGACACCCAGATCAGTGCCACTCTTAGTTTAATGCCGCCCCATGACTTTGCCAAAATCAGGAAAGAAAGACGGACATTACGACATTTAGTTCATAAAACTATTAACCCCAATCTTAACACAAAACTGACAATTCAAGACATCATTTGTCGCTATGTGGGAACAGTAAAAGGTTTGGATTTATTGCCAGGGGATATTGATTTATATGATGAATTTTTAGTTTCTGAAATGCTTCATGAAAAAGCCTTAAAAGAAGGTAGAAGTGATTTTTTTGAAGTTTGGAAAGAATTTGAAAAAGATTTAATCAAAAGCATTTTAGAACCTGTGATGAATGAGTATGATTTCATCATTATGGATTGCGCCCCTGGTTATAACCTGATCACTCGTAGCGGAATTATGGCTTGTAATTTTTATGTGCTACCTGCTCGACCAGAACCTTTATCAGTCGTAGGAATTCAACTTCTAGAAAGACGCATCGCTAAACTCAAAGAATCGCATGAAATAGACACCAAAGCAATAAATCTTAAGCTGCTAGGAATTGTTTTCATTATGTCAGGCGGGTTGATTGGCAGATATTATAACCAAGTTATTCAACGGGTTAACGAAGATTTTACGCCTGTGCAACTATTTAAAACGCGCATACCTTTAGATGTGAATGTTTCCAAAGCAGTTGATAGTTTTCTACCAGTAGTGCTGGCATCTCCAAGTTCATCTGGTTCTAAAGCCTTCTTCAAGTTGACGCAAGAGTTTTTGTATAAACTACAAGTTTATGGAAGTTTGTATGAAGCCTCTAAGACAAAGATGAATTTGACAAAGTTAGATTGATAGTCGGGGAAAAACAATTAAATGTAAAATTTGTTACAAACCATCTCCCCACCCTCCCCGCAAATTTGGGGAGGAAACTAATTTAATAAAGGTTCAAACCCAGCATTTTGTGGGGCGACAACTGACACAAACTCAAGGGGTTTGTTACCGCTATTCACCACGCCATGAACCTGCCCTGTATGCGCGACCACAATTTGTCCTGAAGAAATAGGCGTTGTTGTCCCCTCAGCATCAACGATGTATTCACCACTACCAGACAATACGATCCAAGTATCCTGCCCAGAAGGATGAATATGTGGGCTAATCTGTTGACCAGGCAGCACGTACCACATCACAACGACAGCATCGGGTGACTCTGTAACTACAGATCTTACAGGTTCGCCGTCTGAAATTTGAATAAATTCAGTGGTATTGAAAGTACGAGAGAACGTCATCAAAAATCTATTTTAATATGTTAAGTCAATATATAACTCTAATTAGATAAAAATCTAGTATTCTCAACTACAGTTAGGAAATTTACATAAATTATTTATAAAAAAATCAAGGATAAATATTGTGCTTATCCTTGATTTTAAATGATTTTAACTTAATGAAAATTTAAAAGCGATCGCTTAAAGCAGCAACACATCGCTCACAAATAATCGGATGTTCTGCAAATTTCCCGACTTGTGTTGAGTAGTTCCAACAGCGATCGCACTTCTCCCCTTCAGCCTTTACTATACCCACACTTAAGTTATCGCCTTGCACTTTATATTGAATATCCTGCAACGCCTCAAGGGAGTCTAGTAACTCTACCTGAGATGATAAGAATAGATAACGCAACTCATCTACACCATTACCAGCTTCAGGGTTAAGTTGTTGCAATAACTGACGCTGCTCAACATTAGGAATATAAAGCAATACCTTCGATTCTAGAGAAGAACCAATCATTTTTTCAGTTCTAGCTTGCTCTAACACCTTATTAACATCTGTGCGAATTTGTCGCAACATCTGCCAACGTTGTGTAAATTCTGGTTTATGCCATTCTTCCTCTAAATTCACCCAACCAGCTTCAAATACAGATTTAGAAGGTGTTGCATAGGGGATATATTGCCAGATATCCTCTGCCATGTGAGATAAAACAGGTGCGATCGCTTTTGCCAAATTTTCTAATGCGATCGCCATCACCGTCTGACAACTACGACGGCGCAAAGAATTTTCAGCACTGATATACAGCCGATCCTTGGCAATATCTAAATAGAAATTAGATAAATCTACCACACAGAAATTCTGCACAGTTTGGAAAAAACGGAAAAACTGATAACTATCAAAAGCTTCCGTTACATCCTTAAACACCTCAGTCATGCGGTGCAATAGATAGCGATCTAATTCCGGTAATTGCTCATAAGGAACCGCATCTTTAGCCGGATCAAAATCGTGTAAACTACCCAACAAATAACGGGCAGTATTACGAATTTTACCCCGCACATCCCCCATTTGCTTCAAGATGCTCTTACTAATAGAAACATCCGAGGAATAATCTACAGAAGATACCCACAAACGCAAGACATCAGCACCATAAGGCGGTTCTTCTTTCTGATTTTTACCACCTTCAATTACAATTGCTGGATCGATCACATTCCCCATAGATTTACTCATCTTGCGTCCCTGTTCATCCAGAGTAAAGCCGTGAGTTAATACAGTTTTATAGGGCGCGTAACCATTAGTAGCGACACTGGTTAACAAGCTTGATTGGAACCAACCACGATGCTGATCTGATCCTTCCAAATATATATCAGCAGGATACTTTAATTCGTCTCGTTCTTTCAGAACTCCCGCCCAAGAAGAACCAGAATCAAACCAAACATCCATCGTATCAGTACCTTTGCGGTATGACTTACCATTATTGCGATAGGATTCTGGTAATAATTCCTCTACCGACAATTCCCACCAAGCATCAGAACCTTTTTCAGCAATAATTGCTTGCGCGTAGTTGATCGTTTCTTGATTCAGCAGAGGTTCCCCTGTTGCTTCGTCATAGAAAACAGGGATAGGAACACCCCAACTACGTTGACGAGAGATACACCAATCAGAACGTTCTGAAACCATTGGTGTGATGCGGTTTTCTCCTTGTGAGGGAATCCATTTAACAGATGCGATCGCACTTAACGCCTCATCTCTAAATCCTTCCACAGAAGCAAACCATTGTTCAGTTGCTCTATATATAGTGGGTTTCTTTGTGCGCCAGTCATAAGGGTACTTGTGACTATATGCTTCTTCCTTCAACAAAGCACCAGCTTCGGTTAAAGCAGTAATTACTGCTGTATTACCTTCACCTAAAACATTTAACCCTGCAAACTGACCTGCTTCTTCAGTAAAATTACCATCTGCATCTACAGGCGATAGAATTGGTAAACCATAACGCTGACCTACTAAATAGTCTTCTTGACCATGACCAGGCGCAGTATGCACTAAACCTGTCCCAGATTCAGTAGTAACATAATCCCCACCAATTACAACCGGACTTTCGCGATCAAATAAGGGATGACGGTAAGTAGTATTTTCCAAATCCTTACCAACAACAGTAGCCTTAACTTGGAAATTTTTCCCTAAAGTTTCCGACAGTGTTTTTACTAAATCTGCTGCAACTATTAAATAGTTTGATTGTTCCCCTTCTACTGCAACTACCGCATATTTGAGTTCAGGGTTAACACTCACCGCCAAGTTAGCTGGAATAGTCCAAGGTGTAGTTGTCCAGATAGCAACACTAAGATTAGGTAAAAACTGCTGCAAGCTTTCTGTTACAGCATCCCCTAGCTTAGTTACTGGAAATGCCACATACAAACTGCGTGAAGTATGTCCTTCTGGATACTCCAACTCAGCTTCAGCCAAAGCTGTTTTAGAACTAGGACTCCAGTGAACAGGTTTCAGACCACGATAAATATAGCCTTTGAGAACCATTTGCCCAAATACACCAATTTGAGCAGCTTCATAAGCTGGTTTCAAAGTTAAGTATGGGTTATCCCAATCGCCCCAAATACCATAACGCTTAAAACCCTTACGTTGCTCATCTACAGTTTTCAGGGCAAATTCTTTTGCTTTGCGTCGCAGATCTAACAGCGTTAATTGTTGCCGTTCCTGCTGCTTCATATTCTGAAGAACTTTTAGCTCAATTGGCAACCCGTGACAGTCCCAACCAGGGACATAACGCACTTTGCGCCCTTTGAGCAGTTGATACTTATTAATAATGTCTTTAAGAATTTTATTCAGCGCATGACCAATATGTAACGCCCCGTTTGCATACGGAGGGCCATCATGCAATACAAAAAGTTCACCTGGGTTATTCTGCGACAGTCGTTCATAAATCTGTTCTTCTGCCCAAAACTTTTGGATCTCTGGTTCTCGCTTGACAGCATTTGCCCGCATATCAAACTTAGTCTTGGGGAGATTAACGGTATTTTTATAACTTCCTGGTTCTACTGTCACAGTTCAATGCCGAAAATTTGAGGTACGCTCTACCCATTATCAGCGAGAAATTGCTTAGACTTCAAGTTTAGTTTGATAAAAGTGGGAGGAGAGAGGGGTGAGAGGAGAATAAACTTCAAGAAATATGTCTAATTTCGTTTATTTTAAAGCCTAGAACGTAGTTTGAGCTTCAATTCTCTTATCTGCGTTTATCTGCGTGCATCTGTATTAATCTGCGTTCTAATCAGCCAAAGTTGATGATCAACGTTATAAATAGACATCTCCGCTCATGGGAATTTAGAGACGTACCATGGTACGTCTCTACAATGGTTGTAGGTAACACACCATTTCTAGAGATGTCTAATAGACTAGCGTTGGTATAAAGATTTACTTACAAAAGGCAAATGCTGATTCGCCCTGCTATACCTGCTGATGTTCCCGCAGTTTTACCAATGGTTGCTAAGACTTGTGCAATGCACGAATCTTTAGATCCAGCCAAATATGGATTTTTACCTCATCCCGAACAGCGTTATGAAAAATGGTTGACCAAATTAGCTACGAATGAACGAAGTGTATTTTTAGTAGCTGAGGATAAAACACTACCAAATAAACTGGTAGGTTTTATAGTAGCCACAGTAGAACGAGAAATACCCATCTACCGCCTACAGGAATTTGCCTTTATTCACGACCTTTGGGTTGAGCCAGAATATCGTAGCATGGGAGTAGCGCGGCAAATGGTGACGCAGACTATTGAAGCATTTCAAGGAATGGAAGTAACACAAATACGGCTCGATACGGCTGCTGATAATCAGACAGCTAGGCATTTGTTCTCCTCATGTGGTTTTCGACCAAGTACGATAGAAATGCTAATTGAATTAGGCAAATAACAATTTTTAGAACTAAGCAAAAGTTGTTAACTTTAAACTTGCCTGTCAACCTTCCCTGGTTAGATTTTTTCCACCACGCTTCTTAAATAAAGTGAAAACTGGCGATACTCCTGCGGAGTCGCTGCGCGAACTGAAAAGTCAGCGCTTGCGCGATCGCATCCTCAATCTTAGTACTTGACAACTCATACTCATTATGAGTACACTTAAAGAAAACGACTTAATCTACTTTTAGAACATCTCCTCAAGAGGCAAAATTCATGTTTTCCAACAAAGAAGGGCAAAGAGTTCCCAACGTTACATTCCGTACCCGTACTAATAACGACTGGGTGGATATCACTACAGATGAATTGTTTGCTGGAAAGACAGTAGTTCTCTTCTCTTTGCCTGGTGCTTTTACTCCTACTTGTTCATCTACTCACGTACCTGGTTACAACGAGTTAGCACGAGTTTTTAAACAAAACGGTGTAGATCACATTATTTGCCTATCTGTAAATGATGCTTTTGTAATGAATGAATGGGCAAAAGATCAAAAAGCAGAAAACGTAACTTTTCTTCCCGATGGTAATGGTGAATTCACCGAAAAAATGGGAATGTTAGTTGATAAAAACGATTTAGGTTTTGGTAAGCGTTCATGGCGCTATTCCATGCTGGTGAAAGATGGCGTAATTGAAAAAATGTTCATTGAGCCAGAAAAGCCAGGAGACCCATTTGAAGTATCTGATGCAGAGACAATGCTCAAATACCTTAATCCTGAAGCAGCAAAACCCCAAGCTGTGACTCTATTTACAAAAGTGGGTTGTCCATACTGTGCCAAAGCTAAAAAGATGTTGCAAGAGCGTGATATCAGCTATGAAGAAGTTGTTTTGGGTGGTGGAATTGGGACTCGCACTTTAAGAGCAGTTGCAGGTGCAACAACAGTTCCGCAAGTATTTGTTGATGGTAGCTTAATTGGTGGTTCAGAAGCTTTAGAAGCTTATTTAGAGAAAAACTAATACTATTTCTCTGAATGATTAACTACACATTCTGCAAGGTTTAGAGATGTATTATGATACGTCTCTACATTAAATATTTGTAGCACTCATTTTTTGAATTGGTATATAGCGATCGCACCTACTAAAAATAATGCTCCGGTAATTTATGATTACCGGAGCATTATCTTATATTTAACTTTGAGTCATCTTATATTTCATCAGTCTTAGAACCCAATGATTCGCTTACCTCATCTACACTTTCTGGCGGTAAACTTGGCACAGCTTTAGCTTCAGCATCTTCAACTGCAGCTTCTACCAGTTCGGGGTCAGGAGGATGAGGTCTAACTAACTCTGGCACTTCAACATCTTCAGAAGATTCTACCTGTGCAGGTGGCGTTAAAGCTGTCCCTGATAAATCCATCGGAACTGCATCGGTTGCGAAAGTCGCTGGTGGAGGATTTAGGCGATCTAAGGGATCTCCTGAACCCGGTGGTTCTGCTGGTGGAGCTAATACCACTTCTGGAGCAATTTCCTCAATAGAAGCTTCTTTGCCACTCGCTCCTGGCATATCTGGCCCCCCTGGCTGGCTAGGAGGACTAATAAACTCAGCCCCTAAAGGTACTACCTCTATGAGCGTGGGTTCGTCATCAACAGCGATGGAAGTTGATGGTGGTGGAGGCGCTACAGATGTTTCAGATGTTTGAGATGCTACAGGTTGTTGAGTTTGTACAGGCTTGGGTTCAGATTTAGGCAGATTAACCGCAGCCAAAGTACTTTGAATTTTATCTTTGACAGTTGTGAATAAATTAGTCGCTTGCTCTTGTAATCCAGAAAAGCCACCTGGAGGAGCAAAATTAGAAAATGTTTCTTGAAGTTTTTCTTTGCTAGGTATTGGTGTTTGTTGAGCGGCTGGAACCATTTCCCGTCGCATAATCAGGGTTTGCCAAGCGAACCAACCCAGTAATGCCACGCTAGCGATTTGCCCCAGTAGTACACCGCCAGTGATGCGTCCAGCACACACCCATAAAACTAGGGCGTAGAACATTCCTACACCACTCCAAATTAAATCACTTTTACGGTGAACTTCAGGGAAAAAAAATGCCGCGATGTATAAACCAACGCTACCGAAACCTACAGCTAGTGCCAGGATGTATGCAAGCATAACGCCGACGATTCCTACTGTGTCAATTGAACCTCTATTCGGTAATTCTACCGTTCAACAGAGTCTTAATCTCTTCTTCCAAGACAATATTAGGGGATCGGGCTACTCTGAAGAAAACCCATCTCAAATTTAATTGCAGAATTAGTTAAACACGCTTATGACACTACAAAGCTTTGGTGTGATTGGATTAGCAGTTATGGGTGAGAACCTAGCACTCAATGTCGAGCGCAATGGTTTCCCCGTCACTGTCTATAACCGTACCGCAGAAAAAACCGATGCCTTCATGCACACACGGGCGCAGGGTAAAAACTTTAAAGCCGCCTATACACTTGAGGACTTTGTTGCTTCTCTAGAGCGTCCCCGTAAAATTCTGATTATGGTGAAAGCTGGTGCGCCTGTAGATGGAGTAATTGACCAGCTTAAACCGTTGCTGCAAGATGGCGACATCATAATTGATGGTGGTAACTCCCTGTATGAAGATACAGCAAGGCGCACCCGCGATTTAGAAAATACTGGGCTGACCTTTATTGGTATGGGTGTCAGTGGTGGTGAAGAAGGGGCGCTGAATGGCCCTAGCCTGATGCCTGGAGGTACTAAAGGGGCATACGATTACTTAGAGCCAATTCTGACTAAAATTTCTGCTCAGGTAGATGATGGCCCATGTGTTACTTACATTGGCCCTGGTGGTGCTGGTCACTACGTCAAGATGGTACACAACGGCATCGAATATGGTGATATGCAGTTGATTGCAGAAGCCTACGATTTGCTTAAAACCGCATTGGGGCTAAATCATAAGCAGCTACAAGAAGTTTTTGCCCAATGGAACACTACCGACGAACTCAACTCGTTTTTAATTGAGATTACAGCAAACATCTTCAAGTACATTGATCCCGACACACATCAGCCACTGGTTGATGTAATTATGGATGCTGCTGGACAAAAGGGTACTGGACGTTGGACAGTTCAAGGCGCGTTAGAACTAGGTGTTGCTATTCCGACAATGACTGCGGCTGTGAATGGTCGGATTATGTCTGCTTATAAACAAGAGCGGGTAGCTGCTTCGCAGATATTAACAGGCCCTACTGGCAAGTATCAGGGAGACGCTCAAACTTTTATCAATCAAATCCGCGATGCTCTCTATTGCTCGAAGATCTGTTCTTATGCTCAAGGGATGGCTCTTTTAAGTTCAGCTTCTAAAGCTTTTTCTTATAATCTCAATTTGGGTGAAATTGCACGGATTTGGAAGGGCGGTTGTATTATTCGGGCTGGATTTTTAAATAAAATTAAGTCAGCTTTCAATGACAATCCAGAGTTACCTAATCTACTTTTAGCTCCTGAATTTAGGCAAACGATTTTAGATCGGCAGGATGCTTGGCGAGAAGTGTTGGCACAGTCAGCAAAATTAGGCATTCCAGTACCAGCTTTTAGTGCTTCTTTAGATTACTTTGATAGTTATCGGCGCGATCGCTTGCCTCAAAACCTCACCCAAGCCCAACGCGATTACTTTGGCGCTCATACCTACGAGCGTGTTGACAAACCAGGGGCTTTCCATACAGAGTGGACTGAGGTTGATAAACAAACTCTGCAAACTTCAACTCCTGAACCACTGCAAGCTCAAGAACCTGTGGATGCTTTACGCAGTAACATAACCTAAAATCTACACAGCTTATTTCCCGCAATATTTAAGTCTAGAACTAATATGAATAAAGCCCGCAGTTGCGGGCTTTATTTTTTTATAGCAAGTGCCTTAGCAATTAGGGTAAATCTTTTGACCCAAACCTAGACAGAGCAGGCGAAAAGAAAAAACTAACGGCTACCGCTATAACTGGCAAATGTGGCTTAAATTAGAATGCAGACAACTTACCGTCTTCACCAATTATCAGTGCTTGCTTATCATTTGCCAAATCAGTTGTTTCCTCTAAAGTTACTGTCAATGATTGTGCTTTTCGATTAGAAATTATTCTGAGTAATCCCCCATCTTCACGAAACATGGTTACGGTTACAGGGGTCGGTAAATTTTTTAATGTTACCTCTGATTGTCCTGCTAGATCTCGCTGTCCTGTATACTTAAGCGCTTGATAGCATACTGAAGTATTTGTTTTATTAATTAATGTGATATTAAGTATTTGGCTGGGATTTCTGGCATTAAAGTTAGCTGTAGCTTGAGCTTGTGCTGCCGAAACATTTTGTGAGTTAACAGAAGTTTGGGTTGCGGGAGATGTCTCTGTCTCTGCTAAACAAATTTTTTTCACAGCCTCGCTTTGCTTAACTCGTGTAATTGGTTCTGCTGTTGCCATTAAGGAAATTAAGGGTAGACCTAAAACCAAACTTGCACAAATAACTTTGAAAGGAATATTTAGGAATGTTTTCATTTTTATTTCCTCTATCGTGAGAATGATTTTTAATTAAATTAGCTAAATCAGCAGAAATTGACCAGAGCTTACTTGCTAAATATGGGGCAGGATTATACTCTTATCAGTTGATTTAATTGATGCACGAATTATTATTGGATTATTTATTGAAGTTGAACATCTATCTTGAGAAATGGATAAATTCAACCAAAAGAGTTAATCTTTGAAAGCGATACATACCCAAATTTTTTAAGTGCAATTTTATCCTAAAGTTCTAGAGTCACGGCTCAAACAGATATAATATGAAGCCTTTGTTGCTTTAAATTTAAGCAATAGCTAATACTAAAAAAGAACCCAAGTGATATAGTTAATGTTTAATTTTCTCTCTTCAGCTAACATACAAACACCTCATAGCGGTTACCACTGGGATGACAGTAGCCGCCGCTTTTTTGAAGGCTGGTATTACCGTGTGACGTTGCCAGATAGCGGTGATACTTTCGCGTTTATGTACTCAATTGAAGATCCCATTGGTGGGAAAGCCCACAGTGGCGGTGCAGCACAGATTCTAGGTGCTAATGATGAGTATTTATGTCGCAGTTTTCCTGATGTAAATAAGTTTTGGGCAAGTCGCGATCGCCTTGCTTTAGGTCATTGGGGTAAAACCGATTTACAAACCCTACCTAAAGAACTCTCCCCAACAGATTTTGAACGCCATGTTCAAGAAGGTTATCAAGCTACAGCTACCTGGCATCAGGGCTTTCTGCACGATCCTGGTACTGGTAGCACAGCGCGTTGGCAATATGAAATTAAACCTATCTATGGATGGGGAAACCAAGGCGCACCTCAACAATCGACTGCGGGTTGGCTATCATCCTTACAAATTTTTGAACCTGGATGGCAGATTTTGATGGCTCATGGCTTGGCAACAGGCTGGATTGAGTGGAATGGCAAACGCTATGAGTTTAGCAATGCCCCAGCTTACAGCGAAAAAAACTGGGGTGGTTCTTTTCCCCAAAAATGGTTTTGGCTGAATTGCAACTGCTTTGATGGTGAACCAGATTTAGCTTTAACTGCTGGGGGAGGTAGGCGAGGGGTGTTGTGGTGGATGGAATCTGTTGCAATGGTGGGAGTACACTATCAAGGCAAATTTTATGAGTTTGTGCCTTGGAACTCTAAGGTAAAGTGGGATATTCAGCCTTGGGGCAAATGGTATATGCAAGCGGAAAATGCTTTTTATGAAATAGAGTTGACTGGGACAACAGATTTACCAGGTACTCTTTTACGCGCACCTACAAATAACGGCATGATTTTTTGTTGTCGCGACACGATGAATGGTGAATTGCATCTGCAATTAAGAGAAAGGCGCTTAGGTAAATCTCAACTGATTTTAGAAGCACATAGTTCTCTGTGCGGTTTAGAAGTTGGTGGCGGATCTTGGGAAGAATCTTGGCGCTCAAGTTAAGCCGTAATTTGTTATAATTTTTTAACCTATGGGGCTGTAGCTCAGTTGGATAGAGCGAGCGCCTCCTAAGCGCTAGGTCGCGCGTTCGAGCCGCGCTAGTCCCGTATCTTTACGAAGCATTAATTGACGCTCAAAAGCCCTGTTATCAGGGCTTTTATGTTATTTGGGTGATTCGGGAGTTGCGATCGCTCTGCTAAAACTGTGGGTATTTTTTGCACCTATTCACAGGCTAAAGCTACTACCTAGACAAGTTTGTTTCTGTTTACATCAGGACTGACGCACCCAAAGCCTGAAACGTAGATCTCCCCTTAAGAAGGGGGAAAAGCCTAAAAATGTAATCATCTTGACTTTGTTCATGGCTGGTAGCTGTAGAACCACCCTCTTCTACCATGATGTATGCTAAAAACTATCAATAAATGACTTTGGTTAGATAAAAATGATGCTGTTCAAGAGAGCAACAATATTGGCAACAAGTAAAATTACAACCAGATAAATATGAATTATTAGGTTTTTTTTATTTGAGAAGTAATTCATTAATTCAATATGCTCAATTTGCTGGTACGGGTGTAAAAACTAGCTTACGTATGGGACAAACTAAATCAATTATAAATTTGCAGGATAATTAGTAATGAAAAATACATTGATTTGCACATTAGGAACTAGCCTGTTTAAGCCAAATTTATTCAATCTGCCATCGCAAGAAAATTACGACAATTGGCTAGGAAAACAACCACAAGAAGATCAAAAGTATCTGAATTATGATTTGATTGCCAATTTCAAGACAGCTTTAGCTGATAAAAATTGGGAAAGTTTAGCAAAACTCTTAGGTAGTATTCCAGGTAAAACTAGATTATGTGGTGCTGAAATTAATTCTATTACTGATTTAATTGAGCGTGGCTACTGTGAAGAAAAATCTTCTTTGTTTTTATGCCACTCAGCAACAGATGAAGGTCGAGATATTGCTAAGATTTTAGAATATTACTACAAAGCAAAAGGACACAAAACAGAACCCCAAGAAATTGAACATCTTCAAGACAAGCATCCCAAGCTATTTCGCACTAAAGGACTGCGTAATTTAGCTAAAAACATTAGTGAGATTGTTCGCAATCAAAGCTCTCAGTATTGTGCTATTAATGCTACGGGTGGCTACAAAGCTCAAATTGCTATTGGTGTGTTAATGGGTCAAGCTTTAGGAGTTCCTGTTTATTACAAGCATGAGCAATTTAGTGAAATTATTGCTTTCCCACCGATGCCAATTGGTTTAGACTTTAATTTATGGCTAGGAATAAGTGGCTGGCTAACAGTTTTAGATCGTGGAGAAACGTTGGCATGGTCAGAAATAGAAGAAGACTGGGATGAGCGATTAGAGGCTTTAGTTGAGCGAATTGAGATTAATGGAAAAGATTATTTAGAATTATCGCCAACAGGTCAAATTTTCCACGAAAGTTTTAAAGGTCGCTTTGAGTCAGATCGCGATCGCGTCTTACCTAGTGCAATTCCAAATAACCAGAAAAAACCGCCACATTTAACCGATCATGGTTGGGGAAATGCTAGACAGCCAATTATTAGTTTTATGCAAAAGATTATTGATGAATATCCTTATGTTCAGGGGTGTCGTACACATTATTGGAATCCAAATTTATCTTCGCCAGGATTATTTCGTTTAAAGGGAGAAGAAATAGAAGGAATTTTTAGTAATGGTACATGGACAGTTAAATTTATAGTAGAGACATCAGCCACAACACCAGGACAACGCGCTGCTTGTGTTGCTGACTTAAATGGGATGATCTAAAGATAAATTATCGGTTTTAGCAGTTGCCAAATTTCCTCTACCCACCCACTCCCCAAATATTGCAATGGTTAGCAGCAAGTCAACTTGCTAACCGTATGCAACGCGCTGTCAGATTGTGGGTAATACTAACTCAGTTATATGGTACTGAACCAAACTGGGCAAGTGAACTGCCTAAAATTTTTACATATCCACAATTACGATCGCACTTATTTTCCCCCACACATCCCCAAAGTGATCGCAAACCCGTTAAACAGACTATATATAGATGCTATGACAACACCTGCATTTGTCACCGCACCCTTACAGAGTTAATATTTACCCCAGAAACTCAACAAACAATCTCCACATGGCAGACTGAAATTATCCAACTTACCGGACTCAGCGCCACAGAAATAGAAAGACAATTACAATTATCTCCCTTTGCAACAGTTCATCGCTCAATTCGAGATGACCTCAAACAGCTAGTAAAAATGGGTTGGTTGCAACAAGTAACCACTGGTAGCTATCGCCGTCTTTCAACCCATAACTTACCTACTCCCCCAACAGCATTAACCTCACCATTTGTAGACCACCTCTCCACCGCGCAGCTACCCTTATCACAAACCTGGGAACTATTACGAGTATTAGAATCAATCGCTTTTGTACAACCTAACTTAGAATTAGTAGTGCGATCGCTATGGGAACAAATCACCGCTAATACTCCCACATCCCCACAACTGGCAACTGCACCCGCACAACGCATATTTATTCACTTAGATTACATTCTCCCCCCAGAAATTCAAGACCAAGTAGACACCTATCAAGAACAAATAGAACAACTTTGGCATCAACCTTTAGGTGGTATTATTCAGTTTAATTATTGGGTAGCAGAGAAAAAGCAAGTAACAGTCACCGTTTACCCAGTTTGCTTACATTATGTGCGACGCGCTAAATATTTAAGCGCCTACGGTGTTGATCCTAACGGTGAAATAGCATGGCATAATTATCGCTTAGATAGAATTGCATCTCAAAAATTAACGATTTTAGCTTGGGGAGATCCACAAGTTCCCAAAGAATTAAAACAACGTTGGCATACAGGTCAATTACCGACACCAGAAGAAATTCAAACAGAATTAGATGCAGCTTGGGGATTTAATTTCTATCTACCCAAAGATACATTAATTATCAGATTTCCCGCAGAATTTGCGCGATGGTATGTAGATAACACTACGCGACATCCCACATTTAAGCGAATTGAATATAAGCAAATACCAAAACTGATAAAAAAAGAAATAACTAATCCAGAAATACGACAAGAATTATTAGAGATAATCAAAGCGCGATCGCCAAAAGATTACTACTACCAAGCTAAGATCCGTGTAGGCGATATCAACGTGATGATGCGCTTGCGTGATTGGCGACCAAAAGGAGAAGTAATCGCGCCCTTATCTATCCGCAAAAAATTATTAGAAGAAGCCACACAAGAATTAAATAATTATAACAACCGACAACAAACTTAGGACAACAATCAAATCTTGATTAACATCTGCGTAATCTGCGTCTATCTGCTCACATCTGCGATAAAAAGAAATTGTAATCGAGAGTAAATTACATCATAGTATTTATCTGTGTTCATCTGTGTTCATCTGTGGATATCTGTGGTTAATTAATCCAAATCATCACCGAAGCGAAAAACCCCAACAAACACGCATTGAAATTTTACATTAATAGTGTAGGGGCGGGTTGACAGATAAAATCTGCTACATAGGAGTATCTTAGTTAAACCCGCCCAAGTCAACCTATAAACATCTCGATCATAGGATTTACGCATAAATCATCATTGAGGTTGGGGGCGGGTTTATATATATCAATGGTTTGCAGCATATCTTTTTGTGCAACCCGCCCCTACAAAGCGTGATTGTGCTATTGTCTTTCGTAAGTCCTGTTCTATTTAACCTCCCCAAAGCTTAACAAACATTTTTTGCTCCGATTCCAAGAAATCTAAAAAATCATCACATTCCTTAGAATCATCAGGAAACAAAGTAATTAACTCTAAAAATTGAAGTGTTTTTTTCCCAATTCGTGCGCCAGTAGGATTTTCAGGATTTCTTACTAACCGTACAACTGGATACATCCGATGCCAAATTCTCCCAATATTTCCCACTTGTCCCGTCACCGATGTTTTATAAATCGAACCTGCACGAATACCAGCATTTCTTAAAGCTTCACGATAAGGTTTGTGCAACCAACGAATAGCCTCACACTCTTCTGCATCACCCGCTAAACGTCCCCAAACTTGCACCTTTTCAGAATGCCATGCTTCACGCCAAGATGAGGCATATTTATTAGGATTAGGAGTAATATTTTGCAACTGCATCCAATCTTTTGCCGCTTGCTGCACCTTATTAATAAAATTACTCACATCTTCCAACTTGCGAACACTGCTATCTTCTTTTAAACTGCGTTCTCCTGTATACTGCCAGTGACAACCAATCAAAGATTTGGGATTTTCAGTATCATAATATTCTGGAAAGAATAAGCGATGATCTGAACGTCGCCACGATTTACCAAAGCCTCCTAATAACATCGCAAAGCGGCTTAAAGCTTAGATGAATTTTAGTAAAGTTTGGCGTTCATTTTCCGATAACTTTTGAGTGAGAAACCAACTTAATGAACCTTCTACTTTATAGCTAGGTACAGCCCAGTTACCTTGACCAAATAAATTAATATCTAAAGCAGTGTCACGAAAAGCCATACTGAGTAAGCCGACTGTACCCTGACCATTGACACCACCAAATAAAGTTTCTACCGGGACTTGAACTTCGTTCAAGCCCAAACAAGCCCTAAATTAGCCAGGTGTAAGGCGAATACGTCAATGTTTTCTTGAAGCCAGCTAACAAAACGATAAGATATAGCTGTTCTAAAAGCTGATAAAG
>JAESGO010000126.1_pt1 | contig 21652 bp, 21 predicted proteins | sample 9269701 | NCBI WGS metagenome assembly JAESGO01 (sample SAMN15720690, study PRJNA650881) | algae metagenome | isolation source: Hormoscilla sp. CMT-3BRIN-NPC48 and co-occurring heterotrophs from... | place: USA: Clark Mountains Wilderness, California | collected 2010-04-18 | reverse complement strand
CCCGCAGGCCTCGCCTTCTTTCTTGACCAGCTCGAAACAGGCGCTGCCTCGATTGAAACCATCGCTATCCAGATTCTTGACGGGGCGAGTGGAACAGATGCGGCGGACATTGCTGCCAAGATCACGGCAGCCAATCTTTTCACAACTCATCTCGACCTCGAAATTGAGGCTGCAGCCTATATCGGTGAAGAAGCGGCTCAAATCGGGCGCGACTACCTCGCCAATGTTGATGCCGGTGCGCCCGCCACACCCGAAATGGCTGACGCCGCGATCCTGCTGCTGTTCAATCCGGGCGAGGGCCAAAATCCCGGCGGCGGCAATGGGGGTGGCTCCAACCCTCCTCCTAGCGGTGACGCAGCCTATGGTGACGCAGATATCGTGGTCCTTGATGGCACCACGCCGATTGCAGAGTTCAATTTTCAAGACCATGAGTCTGCTGACGAAGCTTTGCATGCAGCACGAAATTTGGCTGAAGCCGCACCGGGCAGCAACACACTTCTGGTGCAGTCGCCTGCGCAACTCAGCGGCTCCTACCAATGGATCATGGAAGAGTATGCCAATAGCCCCTCCTGGCTTTTCGACGTTGACCGCCCGGAATGGACCGCAGACGCCGCCTTCTTTAATGGCGAGTTCTTTGACGGTGAATACGCACCCACCGCAATCACTGGTACGGCAAGCAATGATTTCGTCCATGTTTACCAAAGCGATGAATTTGATCACACCGTAACCGCCGGTCGCGGCGACGACCTGATCGTCCTGCAATCGGGAAATTCCAATTTTCCCGAGCGGCAGGCATTGAACCGCAATGACGAGGGGGAGCGCGAACTCGGCAGCCTTCAGGCAGATGGCGGCGCTGGAGACGACATCATTATTGCAGGCGGTGGAAACAACAATGTGCTGCTTGGTGGTGCGGGCAGCGACTTGATCGCATCGATGTGGAATAGCAGCGACATGATCAACGGCGGCGCGGGCAATGATGTTCTTATCGGAGGCGGCGATCATGGTCTTGCCTATGACCAGCCCCACTTCGTGTTCGGCGCCGGCGGCAATGCTCCGGACTACCGGGTCGATGTGGACGATATCAGCGGAGAGGAAGCCGTTTTTTACCTGGATCAGGGTGAGGCAAATGGCACCAAGCTCACCTTTCTAGGGCGGCTTCCCGATGGCAGCAGCATTTTCCGAATCGACTATGACGGCGCTCAAACAACGCTGACGCTCAGCAATGGAGGAGGCTTCAGCCGAGACGTGGATATGCCAGCCGGCGGTGTGGCGGTGATCAACGTCGGTGCAGCGGTGGGAAACTTCCAGTTGTCTATGGGTGATGCTGTAAAAGCCGAGGCTGCAACCGGTACTGGTGCACTGCAGTTTTTAAGCGAAGTCGATTTTGCTAGCGGCGATTTTCTGACTGGCGGCACTGGCGCAGATGCTTTCGTCTATGAAGCCGGCGGATACATCAACGCCAGAGATCAGTATGGGAGCATCAACGGCGCTGACACCATAATCGATTTCCAAAGTGGACAGGACAAGATCGTCCTCTACGCCTACGAGTATCGTGCCCGTGAGCTCAAGGCCGGAATTGACGAAGGTGCCGACTATATCGAAGAGATGGGCTTTACCAAATTCCTTGACGCGGCCCTGGCAGCCGAAGCGGCAGATGCGCAGTTCTTTTTTGCTGCTGGCGTTGAAGGCGACGGCTATCTCTTCATCGACGAATACCATGACGGGTCCATCGATTTCGCGCTTAAGCTAGAGGGTCTGACATCGCTGGGGCAATTCAGCGAAAATGATATCGACGTCCGGAATAACGGACCTGCTCTTGTTGGCACCATGCCGGTGCTTCTAGACAGCTTGGTTTAGGCTGTAGGGCATCCGACTAACTGAAAGACGCCTCACCCATACGCCTTGGGTGAGGCAAGAAAAGCGCGTGGACCTAAGGGCGGAGGTCAATCCAGACCAAAAATCTGGCGGCGGCTCTGGCTGGCCTGGCAATGGCGGAAATTGAGCTTGAGACGTGCTGCTACCATTCGGTGCTCTGCTCGGCTGTGAGTTCATCCCCGCTTCAGCACATCGCGCTGCCCCGTCAATCCTGAATGCCGGCAGCAGTGCTCGTTGGAATCGCGCATAGCGAAATCCAAAGCTCTGATCCAGTCGCTCGGGCGTGCCGGAGGCGAACAGTTTTGCGGCCCGCGCAGCTGTTACGCCGATTTCGCAGCGCTCATCGAGGACAACACAATGCTTATCCGTGCTGCAGATCTCCAAAGCGCCTTGGTAGAGCATGACATGGGTTCGTTCCATGTCGACCACCAGGTCAAAGGCAGTTCCTCGTACGGCGATTGAAGCCGTGGGCGTACGCACGGAGTAAGCTGCTTTAGGACTGTTGCCTGTCATGAAGCGGAAGGTGCCGCCTAGTGCATTGATGGCAAAGGCCTGCGCCGTGTCACCGTCGCCGAGCAGATATTGTTCGATCAACAAAGAACTGTTGGCGCCAACCACCAGCCGTGTGTTGTCGCCGAACACCATTTGCACCTGACCCTGGGAGCCAGTCCTGATGAGTTCTCCCATCGACACATCGGCACCGACCTGCAGGACCCGTTCTGTCGCTATGGCAATTGCGTGTGCATCAGGGTTAACCCCGACAGCGGTTCCATCGGCGGCAAAAGCAAGTTGCAGGTTCAACAGCGCAGCAATAGCGCCAATCAAGAATGGATACTTCATGAACACTCGTTTTTCGAAGAGATGGTCACATCTGTAATATTTCCGGCCAAAGTCCTAACCTATTTAGGCACATGCGCGGCAACATCGAAATTGGGTGTATCAGCCTGCTTGATCAAACTCATTATAATCGAGCCCTTAGCGATATCGTTATAAGAAAATCTTTGGCGGAGACAATTGCAAGCCAATATTCCCATTTTGATAAGAGACGCAGTTTGAAGCCGATTGGCGCTGCATACCTATCAACCGACCTAGCAACGAAGATCGAACTGCGATGTCTTCGTAGCCGCTGCTAGCAGGGAGAGCTGCAGCAGGGGCAAGCACCGGTTCATCCTCTCGTCAGCTGTGGACTATGAAGGTGTGACTTTTCTGGTGCACAACGCCGGGTTCACTCTATCAAGAAGGTGCCGTTGGCAGCCTAAATAGCTAAGCCTTCCCTGGCATGCTTGATGCTTCAATCAGACCACATTGGCTACCACCATTTACTGGCACTCAGTCAGCTCACCATTGCTGGTCCAATGTGTTGAGCAAATCGGCTGTGTTGTCCGGCAGCCTGCCAGAAGAAGGCCCGATAAATAAATGAGCATGATCAATCGGTGCACTATGAACAGTCCTCGTCGCTGGGTGAGTTTTGTGGATACCTATCGTCCGGACAAATGTTTTCGGTTCGCCCAACCTTCACAGTCTTTTGCCCGCAGTTTCTGCCAAGTTTTGGGCGTGAGATTTTAAGGTCCTATCGCATTGTTGATGCAGTAGTTGCCTGCGAGCTCTGGAGCTAACCGAAGGGTATGCCAGATGGTTGAGCCCATTGAACCGCAAGACTACGCCGACGCGTTACATCGCTGGAGACCCTATTAAGATGTAGTGGCCTCGGACACATCCCGCGCCATGGATATCGTTATTTGCGCACCATGAATTCTGGCAAGCACCAATTGCTACGGTCACGCAAATACTCGATGCATTCCTCGGCACGATCCTGTTGCCGGCGCCGGCTTCCTCCCGCACCCACAAAGCATTGGACGCCAACACGTTAAGAGAGCAACGCTGTTTGCTTACCGCCACTTGATCGTTTGCCAGGCCGCTGGCCCTGGCCGACAAGAGCCCCTATGCTGGCAACGCTCGGTTCTCGCATATAAACATGTCTGGGTTTTCCTAAACACTCGTTGGCAGGCAAGCGCGAGCTGCTTCAATTGCAGCCCTTGCTCGCCCGCAAGTCGCTCATCCAACTCCTACCTTGTTGTGAGCTCGAGTCGTTTTACCTTATGTGGTCCTTCGAAGCCCACGCCTGGTTCGTCGTGTGGCACATCCGCGATATCGGACGGTCCGTTCAAGCCCGAGCCCAACCCCCCGTCAGGCACGTCCGAGATGTCGTTTGGACCCTCAAATCCACCCCCAACATTGTCCAACGCTCCAACTGCATCACCCTCCTCGCTTGAGAGTCTGGCTGCATAGCTTGCCGGCAGGGTGCCAATGACACGGATCACATCGATCTGGTTAAGAATGCCCGGCCATTCGCAAACGGCTTGCCTCTCATCGAAATAGTCGCACAACACAGCAACACTCGGGGTTTGACAGCCAATTGAAGTGCCGTTCGACTGGAAAATACCGTCATGTTTTTCGCACCGGAAGACGAAGGCATCGACAGTGCTGCTCATCAAACGGTTAGCCGCTTGAGCAGGGGCGGTGGCGGCCGCCACGGCGAACACGGCAACGGCTAGCGAAATAGTCATGGAAAAGGTCTTGGTCATCGATCGTATCCTTTGAAGGCGTCTAGGGGACGCTTGTTTCGATGATGGAGCTATTAGCCAAACCAACTTCACGCTCGCGTGAACCGGGCGTTTAGGTGCGGTTCATGTACGGCTGGGAGGCCGCCCTAGCGGAGAAGCTCTTCTTACCCCGGGTGCGTCGGATGCTCGTGAGAAGTTCTCCATCAGGCTGTCACTTGGTTCAGGAGTGAGGCCTCGCTCCCATTTGCTGTTGCTGACGGGGTTTGCGTTGGTTGTTGGGAGGATCAGATTGGCCATAGCCAAACGGCGACGCGTGACGTCGAACCGGGCAACGCTTTGGGGGGTTCGTGGACCCAACCGAGTTCACGCACTATCTGGCTATCTTGGCTGAACACCCGTCAAAACCGAGGCGCCGGAAGCGTCCTGGCGCTCTGGCGCTCTGGCGTAAGATGGAGGTGCAGGCTTATTACGGCAAAGCAGGATTGCCTTGCAATTGCCGCGACGCGGGCGCCTTGCCCATACGCACATCAAAGCGGGCTCAGCGCCGCATAGGCCAATGTCAGTGGGAGGTTGCTTGCCATTGGGCTCGACAATCTTGTCTAGTTGAATGCGATCTCGATAGCAGCAATCAAGGTGAACATGCCGGAGCTGGTTGTTGCTCCCCCCGTCATTGGCGACTGCAAATCCATGGGCCTTTCCCCAGACATCAACCAAGTTGCGGCTATCGCTGAAAACGGTAAATTCCATTCTGGTGGCCTCAATCGCTGATCGATCAAAGAGGCGAAGGCCGCCGTTGCACCAACCATCATCTATCCTGGTTCGACAGGCAAACCAAAGGGCGAGTACCTGACTGCAGTTTCGTGACCGGCTCATCTAGCGCAGCGCCGAGCTCGATCTGCTGCATGTACAATCAACTGGAGCAGCGTGACCTTAGTTTCAACAACCGGTTTGGCGGCGAGGAGGTGCCAGCAGTGAAAGTCACGACTGAACTGGGCCCCAAGCCAGTTACCTTGGTGGCCCGTCTCCAACCGGCTATCCGCCACTATGGCCAGCTCGGCCCTTTGTTCAAAAAAGATCAATCTTCGCTGCGATCGAGCTCCCTGTCCCAGTCCGGCTCGCCGGTGAAATCTGGTTCGCTCTCCTCATCTTCTATAGTGGTTTCAGCCATTTCCACCTCGAACTCATCATTCTCCCATTTATTGACGTCTAAATCATCGGGCTCCAAGTCATTGGGCCCCAAGTCATCCGACCCCAAGTCATCGGACCCCAAGTCATCATTGATCTCTGTTTGGGCGTGCTGATTTGCCAAACCGGGTGCATGCTTCTTCTCCGCATTGTCCACGACGATTTGCACCTCTTGCTTCACGCCATCGGCCTCAACCGGTACATTGAGCAAGCTGGCAATTTCCCGCCAGTCGATCGCCCCGCCGGCACTCAGCCGGCTCTGCGCTTCTTGGCACATCATCGCAAGCTCCTTGATGTGCCCCAGTGCCGGAACAGCAAGTGCAGGATTTGCTGGAAGAAGGGCCAGAGCTTTGTCTGCAAAACCGTGAATACAAGATAAAGCATCAGCCGCCGCTTGGCGGGCAAGTGCATCGTCCCGGCGCCAGCGTTTACGCTTTGGACCGATGCGCGCATGTCCAAAACGTGCCGACACCTGGCTATGATACTGATCCTGCCAGCAGCGCATCCCCTCCCGGTAAACCCGCTCCTGTTCCTTGTGACCAGCGCCATTGGATTTTGCCTGCATCCGTGCAGCATAACCAGGATGTGGTGTGTGATCGATCCGGTTCTGATTGGTCAGCTTGGGTAGGATTACGGCGTGCAGGTGCGGATAGCGTTCGTCCACGTGTTCAAGCACTGCTTGCAGATGCTCTCCAAAAGAGGTTTTGAGCCATTCCAGCGTATCTGTCCGCCAGTCGAGGTACCGAGCAATATCGTCCTGTTTTTCCAGAGCGCGCCAGGCAATCGGGTAACTCACGACAGCGGCATAGACGACGATGCTGTTGCGCTTGAGTGGCGCACCGCGAGGATCGCGCGCCATATGCAAGAGATCGGCGAACTTTCTGTCAATAACCTCATGGGAATGGCCAAAGATCTGGTTCGGTGGCTTGGGACGTCGGATATGCGGCGTGGAACCCTTGAGGCGCCATGCTTCGCCCAGCATGCCAGCGCCATGTTCATGACTGAGAGCGCTGCGGCCCGGTTCTTTGGGAAATCCTGTCAGGCGCAGAAACTGGGAAGGCATCGGGTTCTCAAGAGGTTTGTTGGGTTACCCTGCCATTCTAGTTTGTACCGACGAGAGCGCACGTAACTTGGTGTTGCTCTTTGTTCCAGTCTGTGAACGGCCTGTCTCCGAGTTTGAACACCGCGTGCACAGGACGTTACTTTTCGCAACTTTTTTCACGACGAAGACCAGTGAGTGACGGTGCTGGCCATGGCTTGGTCTTGCAGAAGGGCGCTAAAGGAAACCCCGCATCGAGTGGACGCGGGGTTGTTGCGATCATCGCTTTGGGTTCAAAAAGCGCTCTTTTGCTGTTGTGAAGACCCTGTACAGCTTGAGCCGCATGAAGGCACTCAAACTGATCTGGGCGATAAAGGGCAGTAACATGGGCGCATATGTCGACTTGCCGTTTATCCTGCCATCTAGCCCAACGATTTTGCGCCCTGCCTTGCGAATGGCTTGGGCCTCGATGGACTCTACAACAGGAGCAAGCGGGCCCCTGATGAACTCCTTGTCCAAGATCCGTTCGAGTTTCTCAGCGCACTGACGATCCGAAGGCTCGACACCATTCGCTATGATCTTGGGCAAGGTCTTGTGGTGGAGAAAGGGCGCAAGCTTAAGCAGCGCCCTTTCTGCTTCTTTCCCACTTGTTCTTGCCAAAATCCTTGCAACACAATCAAGGCTCTCCTGCTCGAAAGTCGGGCTGGCGCTTACAGCCCGAGGTGAAAACCCAAGCGTTGCAATTGCGGATCCATGGATCCAAGCGCACCTGCCACACAGCTGCGCATTGTTTCCAAAATGGTGGCGGGCAAGCCGATGCGCGCAGCAAGAGCGGTGGTATCCAGCGGATCGCGAGAATCGGCGAGCTCCCACAATTTCATCCCCGTCCGGCGATACTCCGTCAGGATGCTCATGGGGACGGGCGGCTGAACAATCACACCGTCGCTGGCGAGCTTGACAAGTTTGGCCAAGGGATGGCTCGCCGAAATCTGGCGTGGGTTGCCGTCGCGATGAATGACAACAGGGATAACCATGTGCGGCGCGGGAAAGAGCGAGCGCCAGACCTTGAACGTTTCAAGACTGCCATCGCTGAGATCGGTACGGGCCGAAGCGGGGACAAAGATTGTAGCATAGCTGCCCATGGCCACGACGCGATCAGCCACGTTCAGCATTTCCATGACATAGGAATGCCTGTTCAGCGAAGCTGCCGCACAATCGTAATGGAGCAATTGTTTGTCAGTCCACTTGCGCAGCGCGGCATCAAACGCTTCATGCGCCACAATGTCGGCAAGTGGTTCTCCGACCACAGTTTCGGTCGGCGCTAAGGGCAGGTGATGCAGCGTGCCATAGCTCTTGAAGATGGGAACTTCGTCATTGCTGAAGATGATGGGCTCCAGAGAAGAGCGCCATGCCGCATCGAGCACGTAAAAGCCGGTCGTGGTTTTGCTGGCGCCGCCCACAATATGGGAGGCGATGGTGAGGGCTGGGGGAAGGTCGCGTGGTTCGACCGGGGGAAAGTCAAGCATGGTGAACTCCTTGGCTGCTTGAGCCGGCAGGCACAGAAGGCACCCGCTTGCGGCTGAACCACTCTCCCGGCAAACTGGAATGCTTTGACCGGGGCCAAATCGGGATTTGCTGTTTTTCTTAAAAAAAGCGGCTTCGCGAGCGAAGGCAGGAAGAATTATCCGCCCCCCTGGACGACTTTACGTCTGCCTTGCTTCTGCTGTAGCTGCCGCGTGAGGGCGCCCCGATCATGGTCAGCTGGGTAGGCGGCCAGGGAATCGACAAGCGCGTTGGGCGATGAAAGCTGTGCCGTTGATTGTGGGGTGGGCACGACCGCCTCACGGGTCAACGGCGGGAGCTCCATTTCAGATTGCTTAATGTTGATTGTCGTAGCCTGGTTGAGCGAACCTTGCGGCTTGATGCGGGTTAGCTTGCGTGCTCCCCGCTCAACAGGGGCATCACCGCGAGCAGCTCGGTCGCGAAAGTGATAAGCGCGGATACGATCGGCGATCATTTGCGCATCGAGCTTGTCGCCCCGGGCCAGAAGAAGCACCTCTGCCATGTAGAGATAGGCGTTGTCATCATCTTGAAGCGTGCGGATGGCGTCGTAGAGCAGGCGAACATGCGGCGCCAACTTGCGCAGGCCCTGCGCATTGCGCGCGGTTCCCCGCGCCAGCTTGACAAACTCTGAGTGCTTCATTGGGCCAGTCCCGATCTGAGATCCACGCCCCAAAGCTCAAAGGAAATGGCGCGGTACAACAGCGTGCCAAACCCGGATTTGCCCTTGCCAAGACAATTCCGCTTGGGCAAAACGCCGGCTTGTCATTCCACTGGACTAGCCTGCCATGGCAGATCAACCCTGGATTTTTGCGACCATCCTGCAGCCCGCCGTTCAGGGAAGGGGCAACGATGAGGTGGCCATTCTCACCATTCCTCCAGGCCCGGTTGCTCATGGGGACATGCAAGCGGCCCTTCAGGGCATGGTATCGGATGTGCAACTGCGCCAGATCCATGCAGGATTCCGCGCTGTCCGGCAGGCTTACTCAAGCGAGCTTGCCCGGCAATTGGTCTTGCCCCGGTTAAGGCAGCAGGACTTGCTCCAAACCGATGTTTTCCCCCAGGCCGATCTGAAACGTCTCAAAGCTGGCGGCGCTATCGTGTCGCTGGCGTTTCCTCTCGATGTGCAACAGGAAGCCCGTGGCCGGCCAACGCTGAGCAGTCCGCAAGAAGCGTTGCGCAACGCCATGGCCGAGGCTATCGCGCGTATCGAGGTGCTGGGTATCCTGATCCGTGAAACGGACCAGCAGGCAGGGTTTGAGCGCGCCATAGCCAGGATCGAACAGCTCTTGCTGCCACTCGAAGCCCCCTTTTTCAACATCAACGCAAGCCATGAGCGGGAGGAGGGATCGCCGGCTTATCTCTGGTGCTCACGGCAAGGCCCTGCAAGTTTGGGCAAGGCTTACGGCCAATCCTGGTCTGAACTGCAGAACCAGATGCGTCGTGCGTTTGACCGCCGCATTGTGGCCAAAGGATTTTCTAGCGTTCTGGCAGCAGAGCTGCGCTGGTTCGAGGGCCTCACTCGATGGGCTTTGGCCATTGGCGACAAGCGCGCTGGAGAGCGTAGTCGCGCCGACACTCTCAAACGGGCCAAGACCCGAATGCGCCGGCACGATCCCCAAGAACGAGGGGGGATGCCGCTGAACCGCCTCGCATGCACACAAGCGTGCGCCAGCACCTGATAGCAGAAGAGCACATCAAGCACTTGCAGCCGCAACTACTGGTGGAACTGGCCGTGCTTTTTGGTTTGCAGCCCGCCCATGACACTCTCTTGGCCCGGTTGTATCTGCGGCCGGTCATGGCGATTTCGGCTGTTCTTGGTGCCTTGGTGTTGCGGCGCCAGAAACTTGTGGTTGATACGGCTTTGCAGGCCGCAAGTATTCTGGCTCTCAACGAAAGCTATAATTATGCTCAACGTGGCCGCCCCGGCATTGCAAGCGTTGATGAAGACGTCTTAGCGCTGCTCGAGATTGCCCGCACGCTAAGCGAAGACCTTAGCCGGCCGTTTGGCGGAATCGTATCATCGGCGCGCCGTCTGCTCGCCGAGCAGCGCAGTTTTGAGTTGGAGCCCGAAACGGGCGAGGCACGGTTCTTTTTCGACTGAACAAGTTCGCCCAGGGGCCGCAAGTCTTGCAGCCGGCTTGTAGCAACCATACGAACGCAAAGGGCAGGGTCGGAAAGGCCTGAATGTGCGGCAAATGGCTGATAACGGCATCTATCGTTGCGGGCGCGTGACCGCTTGTGTCCATCCTGCTCAAGGGTTGCCAAGTAAGCGCCCGGGGTGCGATGTGCTCTCGGCCGCCGCATAATGGCCAGAAGCTGGCGTCCAAATGGGCGCTATACTTGGACAGTTCTGGCACAATCATCACGGACGCTAAAGCGCCTAGACCGATCGCTGAAGGAGGCGATCGGCCAGATAGTTAGTTCGATACGGTCGGAACAGAGTTCAGGCCGCCTTCATACATCTTGAGGGTAGCAGGTGCCCCATGATCGCCTTGATGGACTTGATCATGTGCGGCTGGTCGGTATAGCCCAGATCGGCCGCCACCGCTGCGGGCGCTTCCCCTGTTTTCAAACGCCGCACCGCCTCCTGAGCCCTCCGGATCATTTGGAAGTCTTTCTGTGTGATGCCCGTTGTGCGCTTGAAGTGCAGCTGCACCGATCGCTTCGATGCCGCCTTTGCCTTTTCTGAAAACGCCTTGGCGACTAAATCGTCAGACTTCAGCAGACCAGCCTCGATCATCTGGTCGATGAGCTCCTCGGCATTCTCGAAGGTGGGCAGCAGCAGAGCAGTCCCGTCGAGCTCGAACCGGTCACCATCGACCGGCAAGAAACGCACCGTGCTTCGGTTCGCACCTCCTTCTCGGTGGCGAGATAGACATGCGCCGCAAAGGAAATTACCACCGAGTGTTCGCCTGCTAGATAAGGCACTTCCACTGGCTCGGTCGCCTGCCCACTGAGAAACACAGTCGGCACTCCCTCGGGCGAAACACTCAGCAACAGGTCCCACGAGCCATCCGGCGTTGCCTTGTAGACCCCATCCTCGAGACAAACCGTCTGCCACACTCTGTCGATCCAGGGATGGGCCGAGGCTCGCTCTGTGTGTCGCTGGGTCATGTTCTAAGGGCCCTCTGTGCCGCGGGTCAGGCTAAGTCACTCAGCAGTGCATAGTGCAGTTTAGCAACATGATGTTCGCTCAGAAAAAGACGTCACTCCAAATCCACCATGATCCAGTCGCGTCTGCAATCCTGCTCTCTCGTTGCAAAACCTGCCCGTCCACATCCCACCCCAAAGTCGCAGTGGAGCAAGAGGCCGCTGCCGACCCCATCTCGGTTAGTCAAGGCAAATTACTATTGCCCTAGAAGCAGACGTTGCGAGAGCCATCCTGATGCGGAAGTTAAAACGCGCGCGACGGCTTTAACGATCAATTAGAATCTGAGCGGGACCTGGGTACCGTTTTGATGAGGAACATGACGAGTATCGCCACGTCGTAGTGACCGCGCCGCTCCTGCACGCAGCCTAAACGCTGGTGCGGCCATAACCACCTATAGCGGCTGGTTTGGAGTGATTACACCGGTGGTGATGGGTACAGCGTGCTGGTCATTCAAGTGCGTTGCCGCTCAAGCACTGAAAGCCGGAGATGCGACCGGCGCTTCATCAAGGAAAGTGTCGGGCATCGGTCTGTTGCCGCGGAGTAAGCAAGGAGAGGAGTTTCTGCTCGAACGATCCGGTGGTCGAGCAATTTTATTCGCGTGATGTGATGGCCAACAAAGGATACTGCGAAATAACGCCCTTCTTTGTTGATGCAGAAGCTGGAACATCGGCCACTTGTCCAATTATCGGCATGACGATGCTGAGCCTCTCCAGCAAACTTTTGGTTCATGCGCTGACGTGGTTTGCCTGAGCGCTAATACTGGTGGGGAATTTGGCTATTGATGGAAGACTGGCGGCGAATGGGGGTGCCTCTGGCAGTACTTTAGATCTGCGGACCGACCTTGGCGGGGTCGAGCGTTGCCGGGCGGCTGGGTAAGTTCAACTGCGCCAGGCGCGGCGCGGTTTCGGAGATCACCTTGCCCGCCTTGATGACTTTGAGGCGGGTGGCTTTGAGGCGGATGGCTTCGATGGGGTCATTGGCCTGGAGGAGGACCATGTCGGCCTTGCAGCCGATGTCGAGCCCATAGCCGTCTAGGTTGAGGATGGTCGCTGGGCCGGTGGTAACGGCGGCGAAGGCCTGGCGCATGGCGTCGCGGCTGGTCATCTGGGCGACATGGAGGCCCATGGAGGCGACTTCGAGCATGTCGGCTTGGCCGAGCGAATACCAAGGGTCCATCATGCAGTCCTGCCCGAACGCGCAAGTGATGCCGTAGCCGAGCATTTCGGGGAAGCGGTTCATGCCGCGCCGCTTGGGATAGGTGTCGTGGCGGCCCTGGATGGTGATGTTGATATTGGGATTGGCGATGGCGGCTATGCCCGCCTCAGCCATCAGTGGCAGGAGCTTGGAGACGTAATAATTATCCATGGAGTGCATGGAGGTGAGGTGCGATCCGGCCACCCTGCCCTCAAGGCCAAGACGCTGGGTTTCATAGGTCAGCGTTTCAATATGGCGGCTGAGCGGATCGTCGGTTTCGTCGCAATGGAGATCAACGAGGAGGCCACGTTCGGCGCCAATTTCGCAGAGCGCTTTGACGCTGGCGGCGCCGTCGCCCATAGAGCGCTCGAAATGGGGGATGCCGCCGACAACATCGACGCCCTTATCAAGGGCGCGGTTCAAAAGGTCGATGGCGCCGGGATAGCGGTAGTAGCCGTCTTGCGGAAAGGCGACGAGCTGCAGATCGATATAGGGCGCCACCTGGCGCTTCACCTCAAGCAGGGCTTCGACACCTAGCAAGCGCTCGTCGCAGATGTCGACATGGGTGCGGATAGCCAGAAGCCCCTGGCTCACCGCGAGGTCGCAGTAGGCCATGGCGCGCTCGATGACGGCGTCTTGGGTCAGGAGCGGCTTGAGCTCGCCCCAGATGCGGATGCCGTCGAGCAGGAGCCCGGACTCGTTGAGCCGCGGCAGGCCCAGCGAGAGCGTTGCATCCATGTGGAAGTGGCAATCAACGAAGGGTGGGGACACCAGTTGGCCGACCGCATCGATCGTCTCGCCGGCGTCGCCTGTAAGGTTCGGCTCGACGGCCGTGATGTGGCCATTGATTATACCGATGTCCATAGCGGTGCGGCCGTCGGGCAGCGTGGCGTTGGTGATTTTTAGGTCGAACACGGCTAGGTCCTTGAAGCTAGTGGCGCTGCCCCTTGAACCAGGGCTGGAGCAGGGCGCGGGGGTAGTCGGCGCGGCGGGCGACGAGAACCAGCGCCAAAATGGACAAAAGATAGGGCAGCATGAGGAAGAACTGGCCGGGGACGATCTGGCCGATCTCGGCCTGCAGCCGGATCTGGAAAGCATCGAACGCGCCGAACAGCAGTGCGCCGAGCAGGGCCTTGCCGGGTTGCCAGGAGGCAAACACCACAAGGGCGATGCAGATCCAGCCACGGCCATTGACCATGCCGAAAAAGAACGCGTCGAACGCTGAAAGCGTCAGGAAGGCGCCGCCGAGCGCCATTAGGGCCGAACCGACGACCACAGCACTGATGCGCAAGCCCTGAACGGACAGGCCTTGCGCTTCGACAGCAGCGGGATTGTCCCCCACGGCGCGAATGGCAAGGCCCAGGGGTGTACGATAGAGCAGTAGAGCCGTCAGCGCCACGAGAACAAAGGCCAGCCAGGTCAGGGGTGTCTGTGCGACCAGGGCGGGGCCGATGAACGGCAGATCGCTGAGGCCGGGAATAGCGATGGGCTGGAAGGGAACGATGCGCGGCGGCGAGGTGACGCTGGGTAGAGCCGTCCGGTAGGTGAAATAGCTCAGACTCGTCGCGAGGAGGGTTATGCCGATGCCCGAGACGTGTTGGGACAGGCCCAGAAGGACGGTCAACACCGCATGGAGCAGGCCAAAAACCGCCCCGGCGAGTGCGGCCACCAGCACGCCGCCCCAGAGACCTGCGCCAAGCCAGACCGCGACCCAGCCGGCCATGGCGCCGGCAACGAAGATGCCTTCGATGCCCAGATTGAGCACGCCTGCCCGCTCGCACAGCAGCGCGCCGAGCACGCCGAAGATCAGCGGGGTGGCAATGCGCACGGCTGCAGCCCAGAAATTGGCCGAAACAAAAATGTCGAACAGGACGTCCATCGCTCAGCGCCCCTCCGCCATTGCCGGGCCGCGCTCATAATGGAGGCGGAAGCGCAGGAAGAAGCTACCGACCAACACGCAGAGCAGGGACAGCGCGACGACAAGGTCGGCGAGATAATTGGAAATGCCGGTGGCGCGGCTCATGGAGTCGGCGCCGACGAAGACGGCGGCCACGAACAAGGCCGCAAAGACTGTAACGATGGGCGAGAGGCCCGCCAGCATGGCCACGACGATGCCGGAATAGCCAAAGCCGGGGGACAGGTCCGAAGACAGATAGCCCTTGACGCCCGCGATCTCGCCGACGCCGGCAAGGCCTGCAAGGCCGCCCGAAAGGAGGGCCACCTTGAGCATGGTGGCGTTGACCGGAATGCCGGCAAAGCGCGCGGCGGCGCGGTTTTCGCCCACGGCTTTAATTTCAAAGCCCAGCACAGTCTTGCGTACCATGAGCCATAGCAGCAGCGCTGCCGCCACGCCAACGACGAGGCCCCAATGCATGCGCAGACGCGGCACGAGCTTGTCGAATTTTGCCTCGACCAAGAGCGGGACGGATTGCGGCCAGCCCATAGAGAGCGGATCCTTAAGGGGGCCTTCGATCAGCATCTGCACAAGGAGGATCACCACGAAATTGAGCAGCAGGGTGATGACCACCTCGTCGGCACCGAAGCGCTGCTTGAGAATGGTGGGAATGACCATCATCAGCCCGCCGGCAAAAAAGCCGGCAATGATCACGGTGGGGATCAGGAGGGCCGGCGGCATGGCGAGCAAGCCACTGCCAACCAGAACGGCCGCGAGCGCGCCAATATAGAGCTGACCCTCGGCGCCGATGTTCCAAAGGCGGGCGCGGAAGGCTACGGCTGCGGCAAGGCCGGTGAGGATCAGCGGGGTGGCGCGGTTGAGCGTTTCGCTGAAGGCAAACATGGAGCCAAACGCACCCTGGACGATCAAGGCATAGGCGCTCAGCGGATTGCCGCCGGCAAACAGCACGGGAATGGCGACCAGCAGCAGAGCCGAAAGACCCGCGGCGAGGGACACGGTGAGCTTGAGCGCCAGTGGCGCATGGGCGCGGGGTTCGAGGCGGAGGCTCATGCGGGAATTGCTGCGGGTGTGGTGTTGACCTGCCCGGCCATAAGGAGGCCAATCGTGCCCCGGTCAAGTGCTGCTGCAGGTCCGGCATCGGTGACTTTGCCGGCATGAACGACCAAGAACCGATCGGCCAAGGCGAAGAGTTCGTCGAGGTCTTCGGAGATGACGAGAACGGCTGCCCCGCGGTCGCGCGCGGCGATGATGCGGCGGTGCACTTCGGACTGGGCGCCGACATCGAGCCCACGGGTGGGTTGGTTGGCGAGGATCACGCGGGGTTCGCGCTCGAGCACGCGGGCAAGAATGAGCTTTTGCACATTGCCGCCGGAGAGGAGCCGCGCCTCGGCATCGGGACCGGGGCAGCGAATATCGTAGGCGGCGATGGCGTCGAGGGCGCGTTGGCGCATAGCCTTGCGGTTAAGGAGGCCTAGGCGGGCGAATGGCTTGCCGCGGACTTCTTCGATGGCGATGTTGTCGGCCACGCTCATGGTGCCCACGACGCCGTCATGCTGGCGATCCTCGGGCATGCGGGCGATGCCGGCCTCCACCAGCGCGCGCGGATCGGCAGAGGTGATGGGGGTGCCATCGAGCAGCACTTTGCCAGAGGTGGGCAGCGCAAGCCCGGACAGGAGCGCGGCGACGGCGGCTTGGCCATTGCCGGAAACGCCGGCCATGCCTACGATCTCGCCGGCTCGAAGGGTAAAGCTAGCTTCGGAAAGGGGCGCACGGGCGACGCCCCGCGCCATGGACACATTGCGGAACTCGACCAAGGCTTTGCCGGGCACGGGCGCCGTGCGCTTGAGTTCGGCGAGGGATTTGCCGACCATGAGTTCGGCGATGGCGCGACGATCGGCCTCCTTGGTCACTAATTCGCCGGCCTTGCGGCCGCCGCGCAGCACGAGGATGCGGTGGGAGACGGAGAGCACTTCACCGAGCTTGTGGGAAATGAAGATAACGCCCAGGCCATTGGCGGCGAGGCGCCGGAGCACGGTAAACAGGCCCTCGGCTTCCTGCGGGGTGAGGACAGCGGTGGGCTCGTCGAGGATCAGGACGCGGACATTGCGGTAAAGCGCCTTGAGGATCTCGACGCGCTGCTTTTCGCCCACGGTGAGGGCAGCGACGCGGCGATCGAGGTCCACCTCGAGGCCGCTTTCAGCCATGATCTCAGCGATCTTGCGGCGAGCAGCGGCGCGGCCATTGCCCAGGCGCACCAGTGGCTCGGTGCCCAGGCGGATGTTGTCGAGGCCGGAGAGGTTTTCGGCGAGGGCGAAATGCTGGTGGACCATGCCAACGCCGGCGGCCAGAGCGGCACCGGGCGATCCCGGCGGCAGGATTTTACCGGAGACGCGCACCACGCCTTCATCCTGCACGTAATGGCCGAACAGGATATTCATCAGCGTGGTCTTGCCGGCGCCGTTCTCGCCCAAGAGGGCCAGGATTTCGCCAGACTGCAGGGTCAGGTCAAGCTGGTCATTGGCAAGCAGGGCGCCAAAGCGCTTGGTGATACCCTCGAGGGAAAGAACGGCCTGGTTGTCTTGCATAGAGCCTCAAAGAGGATGAGCCGGACGCCTTAGGGAGCGCCCGGCCGTGTCATCACATGGTCGAGGAAGGTTCGGAATCGTTGATTTCCACCTTGAAGGCGCCCGACTTGATTTCTTCTTCCTTGGCCTTGGCAGCGGCGACGGCTTCGGCGCCGGCCAGAGCTTCGTCGACCACCAGGCTCGAGCCGCCATGCTCCATGAAGGCATAGATGCCGTAATCGGACGCGGAGAAGCTGCCGGCCTGGACGTCGGCGATGGCCTTGTCGATCATCGGCTCGCCATGCCAGAGGGCGCTGGCAAGGATGGTGCCAGGATAGTCGGCCGAGGTGTCGATGACGTTGCCGATGGCCAGGATGCCGCGCTCCTTGGCGGCGTCGGAGACGCCGAAGCGCTCGGCATAAAGGATGTCTGCGCCGGCATCGACCATTGCGAAGGCCGCTTCCTTGGCCTTTGGCGGATCGTACCAGGAATTGATGAAGCTGACGGAGAACTTGACGTCCGGATTGACCGCAAGGGCGCCGGCCATGAAGGCGTTCATCAAACGATTGACCTCGGGGATGGCGTAGCCGCCAACCATGCCGATCTGGTTGCTTTCGGTTTTCTCGCCCGCGATCATGCCGGAAAGGTAGCTCGGCTCATGAATGAAGTTATCGAAGGTCGCGAAATTGGGTTCGACCGGCGGGAGGGACGAGCCCATCAGGAACGCGATCTCGGGATAGTCTGCGGCAACCGTGCGGGCCGGCTGCTCGACGCCAAAGGCTTCGCCGACCATGAGCTTGACGCCCTGCTCGGCATATTCGCGCATGACGCGCTCATAATCGGTGTTGGTGATGTTCTCGGAGAACACATATTCGATCTCGCCGCGCTCCTGGGCAGCCACAAGCGCATTGTGAAGGCGCGATGCCCATTGCTGCTCGACCGGAACGGTCCAAATTGCGGCCACCTTGAGCACGTCCTGCGCCCAGGCGGCACCGCTCAGTGCCAGTGCCATGCCCAGCGCCAAGCCGGCGATCAATGTGCGGCGTCCGATTTTTGCTTTTTCAGTCATTTGCCAACCTGTTTTGTTCAGTAAACGCCCATGCTTCCCTGCTGCCTATCTAGGAGGCATTTACCCGGCCTTGGCAAGCGGGAAACAAAGGCCTTCAACAAAGGGCTTCATATGCCTTTGCGGCTGTGGGTTGGAGGCGTTGGCAAAGTGCTCGTAGAGCAACAAGCCATTCTTCGACATTGCCGCACGCGACAAACCTGGGCGCGCATAGCAACACTTCCGCATTTGAGTTTATGCCTCTTGTGTGCTCACAATTGACCATTGGGGCAAGAGTGGTGGTCATGCAGGATCTGGTTGATCAGTTAAGCGAAGAGCTCTCCGCCAAGTACCTGCCGTATCTCGAAACCTTCATGGTGAATCTCTGGAGCGAGAATGGCTTCGTCGAATTCCGCTGCGGCTTTGCCTTGCGCAGCGATCATGTGCTCCAAAGCCTTATCGTCAAGCTTCCTGCGGCCTCTGGAACCAGCGATGCCGAACGTCACCTGCTCACCAGGGCAGTGTTCGAGGAACTGGAAGAGCAGATCGACTTGGCTATTGCCAACAACAAGGTGGCGTCCAATTGAGCCGGGTTCCCTCCATCAACCCGGTTGAGCAGGATCGGCAGAGGCAGATTGCAATGCTGGAGAAGCGCCTCAAGGGCCTGCAGGCTCTTCCCGCAGGCCGGCGGGAGGCAGAGGGCGCCGATGAGATCGAGAGCACTGTCCAGGCACTGCTGACAGAGCTGAAAAGAGAGGAAAGGGAAGAGCGTTCAGATGTGCAATCTTTATAGCCACACTAGCAACCGGCAGGCCATCATCGACTTCACCAAAGCGATGGCTGTGGCGGAGACAGTGGGTAACCTTGAACCGCAGACTGGCATCTTTCCCGACTATGCAGCACCGATCGTGCGCAATTTTAGTGGCATGCGTGAACTGACAAAGATGCGCTGGGGTCTGCCGTCCAGCCAACGTGCCTTGTACTTGGCAGCGCAAAAGCGAGCCGAGAAGCTCGAAGCCAAAGGGCAGGTGGTAGACTTTGCCGAACTGCTCAAACTGGAGCCCGATAGCGGCACCACCAATGTTCGCAATATCTACGATGGGGAAAAGAAACGCTGGAATGCCCACTGGAACCGTTGGATGGGCGTGGAGAACCGCTGCGTGGTGCCATGGACCTCCTTCAGCGAATTCGACAACAGCACCAACGAGGGTGGGAAGAAGAACGGCGACACTTGGTTCGCCTTAAACGCATCTCGTCCGTTGTTGTTCTTTGCCGGCATCTGGGTCGAGAACTGGACAGGTGTCCGGAAGGTCAAAACTGGTGTCGAGACGACCGACCTTTTTGGCTTTCTGACCTGCGAACCCAATGATGTGGTCGGCTCCATTCACATGAAGGCCATGCCGGTGATCCTGACAACACCAGAGGAGGTCGACCTCTGGCTATCGGCGCCTAAGGAAGAGGCTATCGCTCTGCAGCGGCCGCTGCCCGATGGAGTTTTGGAGATCGTCGCGGTGGGCAAGAAGACAGATGCCCCTTAACACGCCAAAGAATGGGACAAGAACAAGCGTTTAGAGTGTGGGTGCGACTGGAAGCGCTCGTTTGTGCGCCGATCCTGCATAGGTTGACAGGATGCGGGTCTGGGCAGCGGCATCGATAGTCTTGCCTTCGAGGAAGTCGTCAATCTGCTCGTATGTGACGCCGTAGGCTTCCTCATCTGGTCGCATGGGTGCCAGGTTTTCGAGATCCGCCGTTGGGATCTTTTGAACCAACCCCTCCGGCGCACCCAGGTGAGCTGCAAGTGCGCGAACACGGCGCTTGTTCAGACCAGCCAAGGGAAGGATGTCGGCTGCGCCATCGCCGAACTTGGTAAAAAAGCCCATGAGCGCCTCGGCAGCTTGATCTGTACCGATGACCAGCCCGCGGGTGGTGCCAGCAATGGCAAACTGGGCGATCATGCGCTGCCGGGCCTTGATGTTGCCAAGGATGAAGTCTTCTCGAGCCGCATCCTCGAACCGGAGCCCGCCTGCCTTGAGGGCAGTCAGCATGGCATCAGCTGCTGGCTTGATATCCACCCAGTGCACCTCGTCGGCGCCGATGACTTCTAAGGCTCGTTGCGCATCATGCTCATCTGCCTGAACGCCATAGGGCAGGCGAACCGCAATGAACCGGGCGTTGTAGCCAGAAGAGCGCAGTTCGGCGACGGCGTTTTGGGCCAGGAGTGCTGCGGTTGTGGAGTCCACCCCACCACTAATCCCCAGAACGTAGGTCTTCAGGCGCGATACACGCAGGTATGTGCCCAAGAAGTCCACGCGCCGGCGCACTTCCTGTGCTGGGTCAAACTCTGCGCTGACGCCCAGCGCTTGAATGATGTCTTGTTGCTTGCCCATGAACGTTCATTCCCTTTTCTAAAGCATTCTCTCCAGCCGTGCTGCGATCAGCTCCGCCGTGGTCACCGTCTCGACTTGCATGCCAAAGCGGCTCGAGTAGATCTCCAGCATGGCATCATGCGTCGTATCGGCTCCCGAACACACCGCATCCGAGACGATGATCACCCGATAGCCACGATCGATTGCGCCCATGACCGCCGCTAGAACACAGACCTCGGTCTCTGCTCCCGAGATGATCAGGGTATCAATGCCGGAGGCTCGAAGTCGTTCGTCTAGGGACCTAGCCCATGGCGACAGGATCATTTTGTCTTCAAGCTGCGCTGGCGGAACGAACTTCTGGAGCTCGGGAAGGATGTCGACGAGTTCGGGATCGAGGTGATCCAGGGTCATGCTGGACCAACGATCATAGTATCGCCGCCATGTGCCCTGTGCTTCTTCAGCATTCCGAGCCGGAATGAAACGGGTGAAGACCGTGCGGGCTGGGTCCAGCTCAACCAGACTTATTACAAAGGGCAGGACCCGTGCCATCCATGGCGTGTGCCATTCCGTTTGTTCGGCAAACATCCGCTGCATGTCAATGCAGAGATGAACCCAGCTATTGCCTAGTGGACCAAAGCGTAAAGCGCCTTCAGTTTGGCTTGATAACGTTAAATCAGTCACGCCGGCATCACCTTATTTTCGAGAACGAGCGCTTTCGGTTCAAAGTGGACCGGGTAACTAGCAGTGGCCCAGAGTGTTCCGTTATGTCTCATTGGCACCGCCAAGTTTAAGCTCTCAACCGGTGCAACGGCAGACCTAGGCGCGTGAACGACCCTCCGAAACTCTTTTCCACAGACGCCCGGCTCCAAACCTTTGCGCATTGACTCTCAGCCTGACTAAATGAGAACAAATAAGGAACATTTAGCCTTGGGGAGTCTGTTGTGGTTGAGCCGGTGCATGTGCCCGAGAAGCTGATAGGGACCTACGCCGAACTCGTCGCCGCCACCAACTTCTCCTTTCTTCGCGGCGCTAGTCATCCTTTCGAGATGGTGGCCCAGGCTGCCGGCCTGGGTCTCTCGGGCATTGGCATCTGCGACCGGAACTCCCTGTCTGGGGTGGTGCGCGCCTTTTCAGCCTCGAAGGATTTACGCAAAGACTATCCTGACTTCCGCCTGGTGGTGGGCACCCGCA
>JAESGO010000125.1_pt1 | contig 21771 bp, 30 predicted proteins | sample 9269701 | NCBI WGS metagenome assembly JAESGO01 (sample SAMN15720690, study PRJNA650881) | algae metagenome | isolation source: Hormoscilla sp. CMT-3BRIN-NPC48 and co-occurring heterotrophs from... | place: USA: Clark Mountains Wilderness, California | collected 2010-04-18 | reverse complement strand
TTGATCGGTATCCAAGGTATTAAAAAGAGATTGAAGCTCTTGCTCAGTTGCCATAAGTTCAAGACTGCATTAGTTTTTTCAATTCACTATCTCAAAGTTTTGAATACTATGCAAGGAAAGTTACCTCAACCCAGCCGCGATCGCATGGATCTCGCCGTCTACTTTTATCAATCTGAAGCGTCATTCAAACAACTGGAAATTAAGCATAAATGCTTACTAAAATTGGTGGACATTGGTGGAATAACAGTGTCAAAAAGTGTCTGATAACGTCAATAACAGGGGACATTGTGGAACTAAATTCCAGCAGTTAAAAAATATTGGCAATTAAGACTGATTATTGACAATAAAACAGCCTCTTTTATCCCCATAAATACCACCATATATACTAAATATTCCCCAAAATCCCACCATAAACCGAGTCATTAAGAGGTAGAAGCGTTGACGATTAGAGGTTGACATACTCAATCGTATTCAGGCTGCCACAATTGACAGTAAAGCATGGGCAGCACTATATATTATTGGTGAGATGAAAGTTTTGGTCGGTAAGATGACAACGAGTGATGGAGCGATCGCACTTCGTAACTTGTCCGTTCGCACTTAAACGAAATCATCTTCCATTTTTGAGACAAACTGGGGAACTATCTTTTTCAATCGTTCCAATAGCTCAATAACAGTTAATGGTGTTTGACGCTCAGTAGCTTGTGAATATATTAAATTGATGATTGAAGAAGGAGCTAAGTCATACAGATGAGTAAGAAATATATCTGGGCTTTGAGCTTCAACGCCCCAGGGCTGTAAATCGTTCTGTTGAAAATGCTTAAGGTTGAAAGTAACAATCACCATCGCATGAGAGATTACAGCAGCAGCAACGACATGGCGATCGCCAGTATCATTAGTCATCGCTTCAATTAAAGCAGGAGGGACTTCAACCATTGCATCAGGAAAAGCATCACTCATTGCCTTTATCAAACGTTCTGCTTGCTCAGTCCTAACTTTGCCCCTTTTAACTAGGTTAAGAGCAGTATCATCAAGAATCTGCTGTGACCAATGAACACGATACAAACCCGCTTCAGCAGCACGGAGTAAGGTATCACGTATCAAAGCTGGAAATAAAACGCAGGAGTCCAACACAACAGGAAAAACCGCCATCCTATTGCTCAAAATCTTGAGCCTCCAAGCAGTTATCCTCAGAGTCGTAAAGTCCCAATTCTTCGCTAAGTTGGGTCAGTTTTTGCAGATTGGCTCGACGTTGATAATCACGCTGCTCTTTGTAAGCTATCAAGTCCTCAAAACGAATACGCCGATGAGAGCCGACCATTCTATAGGCTATCGCCCCTTGTTCCAAAAGCTTGACTAAGTAAGGTCGAGAAATATTGAGAATTTCCGCCGCTTCCTGTGTTGTTAATTCGTGTTCAAGTGGAACCAGGAAAGCGGCTCGACCCGATACCATTAGCTCAATAACTTGGCGTAATACAGCGTAAACCGAATCAGGTAGAACAATTTCCTCACCATCTACCCCAACTAACTTAGCCTGTGGAATTTTTGAATTAAGTAGAAGCTCCAATCGTTTAAGAGTCGGTGTTTCGCCTTCCGATGCAAAAACTGGCTCCTGTAGCCCGTTTGTCCTGCTCATAGGATGATACCTAAGAAAGTTTTTATACTTTTACATACAAAGTATCAGGTTTTAAACGCAATAAACGAAACTGACAAAAGACTTAACTAGAAGTAATACTGGTCTAACATATGAAATTTCGTTTGTTTATCTTATTTTCTCTCATTGGATTTTTTCTCATTGGATTACTTGGAGTGATAGCGTTTAACCAACAAGTAGCCTATCTTCGTCCTTTTGAACCAGGCTCATCACCAACTCCATTAGAATCACCATCAGCATCACCGCCTCCTGATGAAACAATTACCAAAATACAGACTGCTGAGGAAGCAATTACCAAAGCACTAAATCAAATTCCAAAGGGAGATGTCTATCATAATGTGCCGAATGAGATGCAGGTCGGTGTTTCAGAAATAATTGAAGCAGGCATTGCTCCGAAGGTAACAGACCAGATCAGAAAAAAAATACAAGGTAGAGGAGGCATCAACGTCGAATCGGGAGTCCAATTTGACCCATCTGGGATGGAAATGAAATTAGTTGCACAGCCCGATGAATTTAAGGTGTTTGAGGTAAAGGGTGGTGAGCAGTTTGTGACTACTAAAGCACCAGGTAAATGGATTTGGAGGGTAGAGCCTCTCAAAGCCGGGGATAACTTAATTGTTATTAAGGCTGCTGTCAAACTTAAAGTACCTAAGTTAGGTATCACACGTCCAGTAGAGGTTGAAGTTTTTAGTGCCACACGGAAAGTAAAAGTAAATTTGGTTTACTCCATTAGTCAATTTGTAACCGCAAATTGGAAAGAAGTTCTTGGCTTAGTGGTTGGCTCTGGTTCACTGGCTAGTTTTGCCACATGGTGGATGGGTAGGAAGACTAAAACTGAATAAAACTGGAGTTGAGACTATAGCACTAATTCCATAGTCTCAACTCTAAAAAAAGAGGATTTCGTGTAACAAAAATTAAACCAAATCTGCCAAAATACTTGTGACATTACCTTGAGCATTCTGCCTGTTATCGTCATAAATCATTAGCGTATCTAACTTTTTATGGCGGCTCAACTTCTGCACAGTCCTCACATCTCCCCCCGTCGCCTCAAGTGCTGCTGTGACTGAACTGTGGCGGATTCTGTGAGGTGATAACTGCTTAGAAATACCTGCTTTCTTAGCACTATTAGAAACTACATCATAAACAGCAGTTCCAGTTAGTCTATGCCCTTTATAAGCACGGTCTAAGGCAATAAATAAAGGTGCATTAATATTAGTTTCCCTACGTGCTAACAGCCATTCGTGCAGTGCTTTAACTGTTTGATTTGACAGAGTAACAACAACCTTCTGCGTACCTCTACCCTTACCTAAAATCCACAGCGTTTTACTTTCTAAATCTAAATCTTTAATGTCACAACTGAACACTTCTGCACGACGTAAAGCATTATCCCAAAGTAATCGCAGAATGGCATAATCACGAATACCTTTAATAGTATTTAGATCGCACGTTGCCAGCATCGCCTTAAACGCATCTGGTTCAATACCAGTCGTGTCTCTGTAAGATTGAATAGCTTCCCCCTTCACATCCGCCAGCGTCCAATCGCACTTTCCTACGGTTCTAGCATAGTTGACCAGCGAACGAATAGCCGCTAACCTACGATTAACCGTATTTTCGGCTAATCCCTTCTCCATCAAATGCTGCTTATACCTGAGAACCAAGGCAACAGCATCAAACCTATCCATAGCAAGGAATTGAGCGACTAACTCCGGTGTCGGTTCACGTCCAGCGACAGCTTCAAAGAAATATTTCAAGTCCCTAGCATAGGCACGACGAGTCCCTGGACTGCGCTTATCCGCCAACAGTTCACCAATGAGGTCACGGTTAAAACCGAGGGCAAAACTTGAATTAGACTGAGTAATATCGCTCAAAAATAAGCTTGTGAGAATTGCAGTTTTAGCAAGCTTAACGCTTTTTGTATCCTCTAATACCATTGTCCTTAACCTTCTTAATATTTGGGTGATAGGCGATACCGTTAATGCGTGGGAGTGGCTATCGCCTATTTGATGGAAAATTGATTTAATGCTGCAAGCCAACTGTCACACCGTCAAGATTAGAATTTGAGCCACATCCCCGTTGACCTTTATTTGATACACGACATTCACATCCGTTATTTAGATTTGGAGGGAAAGTCAAAATATTTTAGTGTGTCAAAAAAAGGATGCTCTCTGGACTCAGTTCTAAGGTCTTTGAGGGAGTATTCTGAGTAATTTGGCTTTAACAACTGTTCGACTATCCGTTGGTATGTTTCCTCATTAATTTGATTTTGTGCGGGTTGTAGGGCAATCTCGCGGGAGTTTTGGGGATGTAGTGCAGGGAAATTTCGACGCGAAGGTTTGAGTTCAGGAATTAATGATGTCAATTTATTGATTAGACAGGTTGACATCATAAATTCCTCAGTATATACAAGCTTTAAGTATTGAAGTTTTCCTACTTCCCTAAATTCTTCCCTATCGATCAATTTGATAGATAGGGTTATTGCAAGTAATACCTATATTAGGAATCCAGGCAGGCATACGCTGTCAATTTATATTGCACTCTCAATGCTTGGATAGCGATCACTCTTAGCCATTCATTAAAGTGACCAGGTTAATCCAGCCAATTGCTATTTAAGCCACTACTTTTTTCCGCTTGCGCTTCAGCAGCGAACCGACACCCATTGCACCAAGCACCACAACCCCTGCGCTAGAACTAGGTTCGGGAACTGCTGCCGTCGCTGTAAATCCCCCCGTGGCATTAGCATCTAATATGTCCTCGCCGTATTGGTCAATTCCACTATTACGATTAGTAGGCTGACCTGGAGCAGGAGGAGGAGGATTAAGAACGAACGAAGCTTGGTACAATGCTGGATCGCTAGATATGTTATTTATTAGGGTTGAAGTCGTGGTATCATCCCCCGGAGCGAAATTGAGAATTACTCCAAATTGATCTCCATAAGATAGATATTGGAGAGTTCCCTGTCCCGTAGAAAATGCGATCAGGTCAGTAGGTTGCGAATTACGAACCACATTACCAGTAGCATCAGTATATTGAGCCGCAACAACGGCACCTGGAAACGAGCTTACAAAAGGAACTTGTTCGGGTAGCAAGGATGTGGGGGGGTTGGTATTGAAGTCCTGGTTAGTATCTACAACATCAGAGTTCAGCACGATGGAGCCAGTTCCGCCATTGTTGAGTGCGAAATCGAAGTTCAGCAAAACGGCGTGAGCCGATTGCTGATTCACTCCTGCGGCAGCGAGCAATGTGGCTCCTGCTACTGCTAATTTGGTAATCAAGTTTAATGTCATGCTTGCTTCACTATATATTCTCGAAAAGGGTAGCAGTTAAGTAATTAATCGCCTAACCGCGAAGAGCGAAATCAAAGAACTAATTCAGCATTAACTGGTGTTACCTTTTCTGTCAAGTCTTCTAAATCTTGACTAAAGAACTCACTTGCATTACACGCAATTAATACAGCACCAACAAATGCTCGTTTTTGCGCCATCTTTTGAATAGTGTTGAGTTGGTCGTAAATCTCAGGGTTGGGTGTTAATCCTGCTTTCTGTTCAACAATAGAAGGGAAGCTTAGAGGGAATTTAGCACCACATCCACCTTGTTTACTCCAGCAGTAAAACTCGCGTTCACTACTTCTAATTGTTGGTTGCTGACAGCGTGGGCATACTTTCTTAGCTTCCCGATATCTGTATTTTTTCTCCCAACTATTACAACTGCCATCACCCTCTGCTACCAGTTGGTTATCTTTCCACAACTGGCAACGATAATGATAGTAAAAGAATGGTTCATTGTTGTGTTCACTGCCTGTAAAATCTTCAACAGATTTGATTAGCTGTAACCTTTGGGTAAGGTGAAACAATGAGCATAATTTCTCAGCACCTGGTTTTAGTAAGGTAGGCTTGTTAGTGCCTGGAATAATGCCGTAGTCTACATCCTGTTGCATGATTGACTTGACAAACCGCACCATAACGCCATATCGCTCTAACGCTTCTGTAACAGCATCTACATGATTGTTGGCAAGCTGAATTGATGAATTATTATTCATTGTTTTGGGGTAAATTATTGGATTTAAAGTTAGGTCTAGCCGTGTAGACTAGACCGATTAATTAAGCAGATAGGAAGCGGTTTAACATTGCTTTGTTAGTCTCGTCATGCAGTCGTTTATCAGCTTCTAGCTTGAGTTTTAGAGCAGTTGTAGCAGCTTCTCGGCTGTCAAAATCCCGTCGATCATGCTTAATAATCCACTTACCGGATATGGGAAGTTGGTCAATTTTTCCTATGTAATAATTGCCTTCGTAGCAGTGGAATTGTTGACTAAGATTGTTGTTACTTGATGCAGCAATGAATGAGAATGTTAGCTTAGGCTCTGGAGTAAATAAGGTATCTCGTAGGAGTGCTATCTCATCATTTAAGTAGTAGAATGTAGCGCCGTTAATATCTACAGTTGCACCCTCAAGGTCTGTCGCGGTAACATTTCCCAGTTCCCAAACTAACTCTTTACCATGTCGGTCTGAGCCTATCTCTACCTTGTCACCAGCTAGATATTTCTCGTTAGCTTCTGATGGTGTGGCTACTTCTTCCAGTGTTGGCTCAGTTGGTGCTGGTTGCTGTTGAGGTTGGGATAATTCCAATATTTGAGCATCATTCAACCCATTGACCTTGACTTCATACGCAGTGGCTAGGCGTTGAGATTCACGCAGGATAACTCGTTTTGCTATCTTCTGCTGCTGTAACTGCTGACAGAATGCAGTTGCTTCATCGTAGTTACTGAATCCGAAATAAGCAGCTTCTACCCGTGCCAGCCGTCCGCCCTTACCAGGGCGCTTGAGGCAGTAGGTAATATACGCTGTGGTTGGGGTGAGGTTAACGAGTGCGTGACGATTATCTAAAAGTTGTACTTTGACGCGGGTTTTTGTTGGTATCATGGGGATTGCTCCTTAGTTGTGTTTGGGGCATTAGGTGATCGCTTGCCGTCAGAAAGTTTGCGATCGCCTTTAGCGTTTGTATTTGGTGCAGTTTCAAGACTTGCGCCTGGTCATGGTTTTAAGCGGTGAGTACTTCGATTAATTCAGATTTCCGTAGTTTGTAGTAAGCTTTGATATTCCGTTTTTGGGCTAAATCCTTCAGTGCTTTAACAGTCCAACTGCTGTAATCAATTGTTGGCTGTTCAGCGACCTCCAGCGCCGGAAGTAATAGCAGTTGTGGGGTGATAGTGTGAATTTGTCCAACTGTTGTCCAGCGTTGCTTTTTGGTAGCTTGTAGTGGTGCTTCCCAAACATCATCGACTGTAGGAACAACAACAGTTTCAGCGATTTCAACAACTTCAGGCTCAACCTCTATTTGTGGTGCTGGGGTTGTAACCTCTGGTTGTGGCTGTAACGCTTGCTGTTGTTGGCGTTTAGCTTCTAATTCAGCTTTAATTGCTTGTTTCTGTTCTTTGGAGCAATTAGCTGTTAAGTAAACACCGTAACCGATTGCTAAAACTGCGTTGGTGATTGTGCGAAACATTTGTGAGTCTTCCTTTTATATATGCAGCGTGTAGTGTTGCTGCTATCGCGTTACAAGGCTTTATTTGCACCTTGTCGTCAGCTTGGTTACTGATACGCTCTTGTTGACTCACCGCTTTGTTATTCAGAATCCCGTTCTGTGCTTTGTACCTTACTTGCGCTCCTCATGCTCTCGCGGGGTGTAGCGTTTCGTCTCAAGCCGTTATAGGGATTCGGTTTTCTAGGTTCAGTGTGGGTCGGGTTCGTTTCTCTCAACCGCCCATATATATAATATAGCAACTGTCTAGCTAGTTGTCTAGCAGCTATCTATCAGAATTATAGCAGTTGTCTAGCTCATGCGATATGTATAGCCTATGTGTCTAGCAGCAGTGCTATACTAGCAGTAGACTAAATAAAGTGCTAGACAATTATGGAAGCTGTAACTATGGCAGAACGTACACAGATAAACTTTCGTATAGACAATACGATGTTAGTTGCTATACGGAAACACTGCGAAAAACAGGACATTACCCAAACGGATTTTATTACCAATGCTCTCAAGTCAGCTTTGGGGATATCTCTCACTACTTACGATGAATCTAGCAATGAAGCTATACAACAGCTATCAGAACGTATAGCAGAACTAGAGCAACGTCTATCAGAAAAGCTAGATAGTCCTGCTAGTAACCAACTAGACAATGAGCTAGAAACTAAGCTAGACAGCCGTATAGCAGAATTAGAGCAACGTCTATCTGACGATTCTGTGATTAAGCTGGACGACGCGATAGAAGCAAGGATACATGGATTGCTCAATAATCATATAAAAAGAGCTAAAGAGGAGATGTATGCTCAATCTAACAAGCAACTACGCGAGGCTATGTCTACGCTACATAGAGTAGATGAAATTATAGCAAGCAAGCTAGATAACCAACTATCTGAACGTATAGCAAACCAGATAGACAGCAGTATAGATAAGCGGTTAGCTACTGAGCTAGACAATCGTATAGATGCACGTATAGAAGCAACTGCTACGTCTATGCTAGACACTGGTATAGATGAGGAGATATACAGCTTGGGGGAGTTGGTAGCCTAGAGGTAAACGATACTTCTAGGCAGTTTGAGGGAGAGGCACAATCTGAGGTAGACAACCTAGATATGGATGGGATACACCACTCGTACTCGGTAGAGTACGAAGTTGAGGAAGTAGATACACTGCCAGTAGTCGAAGCAGTTCCCGAAGTTGTGGCGACAGAGGAAGAGGCAGCACAAAAGCTCGAATCATTGGTAGTTGAGGAAGTGGCGATCGCACCTATCCCCCAACCTACAGAGGAAGTAGCAGCAGAAAAAACCGACGCGACGGAAATTATCACGGGAACTGGTGACAATCTGGTGACAGTTGAACCTGTAGCAGTTGACCCAGTGCCAACCGATGACAAACTGCTAACAGCCGGAGATATGGCGAAATTATTTCCTGATATCGGCTCTGGTACAAATCCATCACAAAAGTTTAGAGATTGGGCTAAGTCTAAAGGTGGTAAAGGTAAAACTGAATTAGCCAAGCTAGGCTATGAAGCGGTTGAGATTAAGGAAGGTAGCAAAACTAATTATTACTTCCGTAAATTACCTTGAATGCAAAAACCCCCCTTTCAAAGGGGGGTTTTGGTAAATGTGTCGCCCCCGCAAATTGACGACAGTTTTTAGGATACGCGATCGCACTAACAATTACGGATTTTCAAGGTATCCTAACAAATCAAATATTCCATCAATCAAAGCTTTAGTTAGTGCCAACGATAAGTTGACTAACGGCTAATTATACATATTTAAGAAAGTATAATTATTTTATTATTTGTCTGTCATCTTTTTAATTAACTCTCTAACCGTTCTAGTAGAGTATTTGAGTTCATTTTCAGTCAGGTTCTCACCCTTATAATTTAAGCCTGAATCAACACTATTTACAAAGTTTCTTAGACTCCTGAGATGTCCAGCTTGAAGATGAATAACTTTAACAACTGGTTGGATTGCTCGAAAATATTTAATTGTTCCCTTGCAATCGACTTGACAACCCAAAATGATTCCACGTTCTTTTTTAAGATGATATTTATAAGTTAATACTTGTCCAACTGCTGAAAATAAGCTTTCTCTACTTAATTTAAGTTTAACTTCGATAACACTGGACAATGTAACAATATCGGCTCTTAATCCTTCAGCAATAAAAACTTCAGATTGTGCCTCAATCTCGTGCATATTAAGGACTTTAGCTATAACATTTTGTAACTCTTTTTCAGAGTGGAAACCAGTTTTTTGAAGTGGCGAAATATTACTCATAAATCAATAATTAAGTAACTCGTAATCACAAACCTGAAAAAAGTGTGCTAGCAAATTAGAAGTATGAAGTTTAACTGTTTATTGTACAGAACCTTTCAAATTTGCTAGCACTTGTTGGACAAAAGTTTAAACTACCAACCTTGAAACTGTCCCAACTGCAACAAAGCCTCTAGCATTGCTTTACCTTGAGAATAGTTTCTTCCCTCCTGTTGCAGCACATCTTTAATGATTTTGGATTCTGCTACGCCTTGCTGTTGCAGTGCTGTAACAGCTAAATACATAGGCTTGTAAGTGTCTGCTGCGGTTAGCGTGGCGTTGTCTGTTGCATCGGTTACGGGTTCAGTTAAAGAATCAGTTACAACCTCGTTACCGCTTGCTGTGTCTAAGTTACCGCCGTTACCATCAAAGCTGTTACCAACTGCTGCGGGTGACTGCAACGCTGCTACAGCTTGTTGCTGCCATTGCTGCTGTTGCACATACTGGCTACTAGCTAATTGGTCTAAAAAGTCATTACGTTCTGCGGTTTCAATTGCTTTTAATAAAGGGTTGATGCGCTGAAGTTGATGACCACTAGCCACTGCTGCTATGCCTAAAGTCAAACTGCCAAATAGAGAAAGATAACGCAGACAAACACCTACTTTATCCTTGGGATTATTAAATACAAAGGGTGTTGCAGACCATAGAAATAATCCTGCTACGGTTGATACTCCACCAGTTAATAATAGTAGTGTCCTGTTCTGTCTCAGTTGATTTTGAGGACTGCTAATCTTAATCATTTATCGCACCCATTGTATAAGAGAGGCAATGATAATTACTGCGATAGCACTAATTAATGCACCAATATATTGTTGGTATGACAAACCCATTGCAGAGGCAAAAAACTCGTCAGCGACACCAGCAATGATGAACAAAATTGAAACTATTACAGTTAACCAAAAGCCGTAATACTGGAATTGTGGAACTGCGAAAGCTGTATAGCTAAACAGTCCAACACTGGAAACACCAATTAAAAAGTAACCAATGAAGGTGTAGAATTTTCCCATCACAAAAACTCCTAAAAAAAGGTAGTAAACCAAGTGAATGATTTACTACCCCAAAAATTCAAAAATTAAGACCCGTAACTATTTCTGATCGAGTTAATTGCAGCAGTAGCAGCTTGATTCGCTGTTTCAACTTGGCTGTGTAATTCTGCATAGCCAGGGCGCAGGTTGTGAAGCTTTTTAGCCAGTTCTGCGTTAGCTTGTTGTTTTTCTAATTCATTTCTGGCAATCTTGCCTTGATAACGGCGATGGGTTGTGTGTACCTCAGTATCAGCAGTATCAATATTTCTCAAAGCTTGGTAAGCTGTTCTGCTTGCCTCTGCCATGATGCGCTTCTCTCTGCTCAGTGCCTTTAATGCCTCAGCTTCCTGCTTGGTAAAGTAGCGAGGTTTAGCTACTACTGGAGCAGTGCGGATTGATGAGAAGTCAGCATTTTTGGGAGTTGGTACAGCCGAATCAGTTTGAGCCAATACTCGGTTAGCGTCGAGGTTGTGGCTACCATTGTTAGCTAAATTACCATTACCACCGTTGGCTAGTTGTCCTGGTGTGTCGGTTGATACTTTGCCACCAAAAAGCTTACTCATTAGTCCCATGATTTAGTTCTCCTTAGATTCAGGTAATAGATTTTGGTTGTTAGCGTTCAGTAGCAGTGTTGGATCACAGGGTTTTAAACCCAGACTTTGAAGAACTGTTATGCACTCTGTCGCAGTCATGGGAGTAGCGATCGCAGTCCCAATTTTGTTAGAAACTGCTCTATCAATCCGACCGAGCAACCTATCTGCTACGGCACTTGCAACGCTTTCAACTAAAGGGATGTAGCGTTTTAGTATGTCGTGCTGATTGTCCTCTGCTGCGCTTGTTTCTTCTTCCTGCATCTCCAAGCGTGGCAAGTCTGCTTCGGTTGGAGATGCACCTTTGAGAAGCTGCAACGCTTCCAAACCTGCATTAGTCCAAAGTGTTTGACCATCCTGGTTAATCCAGTGCGTACCTTCAACTAACTGATCCTTATGCCGTGATTTATAGCTGCGTACTGTTGCTGCGGTAGTTGACAGCATTTCAGCCATTTGGTTAGTGCTGTAAATATCAGACATCAGTGCCTCCCCATTGCATAACCCGCAAGCTTGCCCTCAAGCTGTGCTTTATCTTTCTCAAGCTGGGCGATCGCCTGTTCCTGCTGCTGAAGTCTTTGCTCGTATAGATTACTGCCCTGCTTTAGCAATTCCATCCGGCTGCTGTGAAAGGCGTGCTGACCAGCGTTGATCAGCAGTGAAGCTAAGAGCAGAGGAAATAAAACAGAAGCTGGGGCATCGTTGCTACCGGAGCGATCTTGCATTTTTCGCCTCCAGCAAAGCTGTGTCCACAACAATGTCTAGTTTTTCTGCTGTGTCCGGCAGATGCAATTTTTCTGCGACACACCCCAGTTGCTCGACAATATCTGGCACGGGATATTTAGCAGCAATTCTGTAGAGTTGCCGAAATAAGGTGTGTTCCGCGAGCACTTGCTCGTCTTTTTGGGTCATATTTGAGATAAGCCTCCATATATAGATGTGTGAGGTAAAAGCGGACGCTCCAGCCTCGACAGCAACAGCGTCCGCTTGTTGTGTTTAGTAACCGTATAGCGCCCCATTTGATTGATCTCGCTGCGCTGCGCCAGAAGCTTTGTGCAAGGCGGCAATAGTTTCGCTCCAGCCTTCGGAATCCTCCTCACCTAGTAGATCAGCTAATACACGAATTACATAGGAGGGGTCATTACGGCTTATCAATTCAGTGAGAGTTAGACTACCGAATCCAGTCGTGACTTCCCCCACTAAGCTTTGTAGTGCTACAGCACGAGTCCCTGGTGTCAGTTCAGCTAAATAATCGGTTTGTTGTTCTGTCATCTAAGGTTTAAGCGTTCGCTTTGGGGTCTATGTATCTATGTTAATATGTAAATGTATATTTATGGAAATATGGAAACATTATCTTTTGTTGCTGTTGCCCCATGTCAAAATGCTGATATGGGAAAAGAAACTATGCACGTTGTAATACCTTCGGATTTAAAAAAGCAGTTCAAAGCCGCCTGTGTAATGGAGGGGGTCAACATGAGCGACGTTGTTGTTGAACTACTGAAAGATTGGATGGAAAAGCGAAAAGGTAAAGCTATTGAGGGGGTGGAGAGCGATCGCACCTAAGTATCAATGTGGTATCTCGCCTATGGAAGTTACAAACTACCTCCGAAAATGCCCCACTTGATCCGCCTTCAGTAATTTTAAAACTACCTCTAAAAGTGCGCCAAACCTTCGATTTTACTTAGCTTTTCACGCTCGATAATTCAAAATTTTTTTGCTATCTTTTGAGGAGAAATTGATTTATTATTTGGGTAGCCTTTGGGTAGCAATGAGTCGAACAAAGTATTTTTAGGGGGTGTATAATGTATTGAATTAGTTAGCTATCAATCAGTATTTATAAGTGTTACGTTTTTGTTACAAACGGCTTCAACGGTTGAAGTTAAGCAAAGTGCGATCCAGATTGTGTAAATTAATGATTTTTGAGATCGCGTGGATCTTTATCCAAAAATACAATGACTAAAACCACAAAAAAACAACCGGAGGTAAAATTTGCGCCTTCAGATCTCGGTAAATACATTAGTAGGCTTCAACATCCAATAGATGTAAGTAACGGTGTGAATGAGGCTCAATCGGTAATCATCTCGATAATTGATGAAAATTGGGCGATTTACGCAGACTGGATACTTTACGAAAGAGTGCCTCTTATCAATATCAATAAATACCCGTACAACACGCCTAAGTTTCAATCACGCCGACGCAAAGCAAAAATACTAGCCCATCAAATTGATTTATGTAAAGACTGTTACGACTCATTTAAAGGCATTAAGACACAGTACGAATCACCAATGCACTATTGGTTAGCTTTAATGCAGGAACGGAAAAATTATGAAATAGAATTATCTTTTTCTCAAAATTCTACTTCGACAAAAGCTTCTTATGTATCTGGATGGCGAAGCTTACTCACAACATTACAGAAACACAAAAAAGTCCCAGAAGTTCCGCCATTACATAAAGTTTTTTTTGCATACTGTCTAGATCTGGCTTGGCATCCCAAACGCAAAAGTGACAAGAGAAAAAAGTTTAAAGATAGACTATGGGAGCCGTTTTTTATAATGATTCGAGAATACGCTGATTATTGCGAAAAAAATAAGAAATTGAAACGAGTTCGTGAGGACAATAACAAACTATTAATTTTGGACAGAGGAAGACCTCAAGCTTTTCGCTACAAAATAGTGACCAATACTGAGTAGATGTACTTACTTTAGGTAACAATACTTATTGTAAGTATATTTACTTATGTAGTTTACAATCCATACCGTGTAAGGATTACAGCCCTTAATCTATAAATTGGACAGAGCGTAGAAGTCTGCACTACATTGTATTCATTGGATTAAAAAACAATTATGCCGAATCTTATAGAAGCACTTAGAGAAATCTCCGATTTCTCACCCAAGAGCAAAGCTAAATTAGCCCCACGCAAAGAACGTAGAGCAAAAGCTAAATCTATTCAAAGTAATTTGAAGAAGTAAAGATCCTCTACCAAAAAGGGTTTTTTCTCTCTCCCCCCTCTCAGTTTCAGATCAATCAAAAATTTCTTAATTCCACAATACATCATCTGGAGAGAGAAAAAAGCCAAAAATAGAGGATCACCAGCACCACCTAGTGATCCAAAATCATGCTTATAAAAGATAAAAATAATTTTTTGTCTACGCCTAGTATAGCACCTTTAAGCCCTGCTGCACAAGGGATTGACGGTAAATATCAAAAAGGTGATCGCACTTATCCCCCGCCATTAGATTTTGAAAAATTAAATACTCTCATTGCTTCCCGTCGCCTTACAGACTGCCTCGAAACGCTTGAGGCTTGCGATTTTCGGGGTGCAGGTGCGCTGTATGTAATCGAATTTATGCAGTGCAAGGGGGAAGCGTGACATCTCCCCACGTATTTGATGAATTAGCAGCAAGCGCCATAAATCCGGCAATAGCACTATTCAATTTTAAAATTGTCGCTTCTGGTAATGAAGGTTATGAGTATTTACTTTATTCAGATAAATTAGAACGTCTAAACACTGGTAGGCTCTCCTCTAAATGGCTAAAACGTTACAAACACCTAGAAAATGGCGGTTTAGTATGTAACGGGCTTGACCCATTTAATAAGTGGCGCGAGATGCTTTGGTGCTGCTTAAAGCCAAACACTCCTAAACGTGACCTAGATGGCAAAAAACTGATTAAATATGAGCATCCGCCCAAAGAGGAAACGCGAGCATTTTTCCTTAGAGTTCCTCCTTCGATTCGGGAACAGATAGCACAGCGTTACGGTATCCCGTCAGGAATTAACCCAGAGTTGCCGTTAGATATGCAGTTCGAGCAATTCTGGGAATGGGTCATCTGTAATTCCCATAAAATCCCTGTAATTATCTGCGAGGGTGCTAAGAAAGCGGCTGCACTGCTAAGTGCTGGTTATGCTGCTGTAGCAATTCCAGGTATTTTCCAAGGATTCCGCACACCAAAGGACAAAGACGGGAACCGACAGCTTAAAGCCCGTCACCTGATACCAGAAATAGAACTAATTACCAGGGGTGGACGTGAGGTTTACATCTGTTTTGACCAAGACCAAAAACAGAAAACAATTACAAACGTTAATCAGGCGATCGCCACATTTGCAAAATTACTTGAGGAAGCTGGCAGCACAGTTAAGGTTATCAACTGGGACAACAAACTGGGCAAGGGTGTCGATGATCTGATATTTAATCACGGCGTAGAAGTATTTGACGAAGCATACAACCGAGCGTTAACCGCTTACCACTATCAGCGTAAAGCTACTGCTGCTTTAACCTACCCTGTAGCCTTAACAGTTGACCGTCGATACCTGGGAAATATTTCTATCCCTGAATCAGAGAAGCTGGTATGTTTTAAGGCTCCAAAGGGTTCAGGTAAAACTGAAACAATAGCTCAGTTAGTAGGAGATGCCATACAAACTGGTCAAGCTGTCCTGGTCTTAACTCATAGAGTCCAACTTGGCGAAGCTCTCTGTAATCGGTTTGGGGTTCCCTATGTTACCCAAATTAGCGACAGTGAAACGGGTAAATTGTTTGGATATGGCTTATGCGTAGACTCGCTACACCCCAACTCTCAAGCCCGTTTTAATGCTTCTGGATGGGATGATGCCCTGGTCATCATTGATGAATGTGAGCAGGTTTTCTGGCATCTACTGAGCGCGAGTACTGAAGTAGCAAAGCATCGCGTCTCTATCCTGCGTCAGTTCAAAGAGTTGATTGTTAATACTATTACTGGGGGTGGACGTATCATTTTATCTGATGCCGACCTCTCAGACGTAAGCATTGACTATATCAGAGGTCTATCGGGCGTTGATCTTCAACCCTGGATTTTAAACAACGAGTACAAGCCCAAAGATGGGGGATGGACGGTTTACAGCTACAACGATAAGAATCCAGCCCGAATTGTTGATGGGATTGAGAAGGCGATCGCAGATGGGCAGAAACTTTTGATACTCTGCTCAGGGCAGAAAATAACATCAAAATGGGGAACCCAAATCTTAGAGATGCGCTTTAAGCAGAAATTCCCCAACGCCAAAATTCTCAGAGTTGATAGTGAAACTATTAGTGACCTATCACATCCTGCTTTTGGTTGTGTGCTTCACGCCAACGAAACCTTTAAAAGCTTTGACATAATCATTGCTTCCCCAAGTATTGAAACGGGCGTTTCTATTGACATCACAGACCATTTCAACTCTGTATGGGGAATTGCTCAAGGTAATCTCGCTGAGACATCGGTAAGGCAACAATTAGCGCGACTGCGTACCGATGTAGACCGCCACATCTGGGCAGCAAGCTATGGTGGAAAGCTCATCGGCAATGGAGCGACTTATTCTAGTGCTTTGCTAACTTCTCAAGATAGGCTTTACAAGGCTCACATCAGACTACTAAAGGATACAGATTTTAATTCAGAATTGATTGATGAAAGCTTTGACATGGTTAGCCTGCGGACGTGGGCAAAGATGGCAGCCCGTATCAATGCAGGGAAAATTAAATATCGTGAGTCTATCCTTGATGGGCTGGCTAGTGAAGGTCATACCGTTATTGAAATGGAGCCTGACACCGACCCAGAAGGCAGTAAAGAACTAAGTGAGGAATTGTCAGAACTGCGCGATTGTTGCCATTTGGATGAAGCAGATTTAGAGGCAGCAGTAGAATTAGTTACCCCTGCTGAGTATGAAAAATTAGCCAGCAAAAAAGCCAAGACCAAAGAGGAACGGCTCAAAGAGCGTAAGTATTCACGCCATCTTAAATATGGGGTAGACGTAACCCAATCGTTGATTTTAAAAGACGATGACGGCTGGCATCCCCAAATTCAATTACATTACTACTGCACAGTTGGGCGTGAACATCTCAAGGCTAGGGATAGAAAACGGACAGATGCTCAACTGCAACTGGCAGAGGGTGCACTTTGGAAACCTGATTTTAATCGTTCCCAATTGAGCGTAAAAGTTCACTCATTGGAAACTTTGGGAGTTTTAAAACTTCTCAGCCCTAAGCGTGAATACCGTAGAACTGATGAAGATTTAATTGAGTTTGCTGAGAACTGCAAGCTTTACAAAAAAAATATTAAGGAAGGTTTAGGGGTAACAATTCGGGATACTGACACACCGATTGCAATTCTCCAAAACTTACTCAAAAAAGTTGGATTAAAACTGACTTACCTCAAACGTGAGGGCAGTAATGGCGATCGCGTCCGAGTCTATGGCTACACTCCCCCTGATGATGGGCGCGAGGTCATTTATGCTTTTTGGTTGGAGCGTGATATTACGTCCACCCCTGGTAATAGTGATCAACTAACGTATGGGAGGGACGTGGCATGACTCCCACTGAAGTTAGTCGGGCTGAGATTATTCAGGATGGCTTAGATTTGCTGGTGGTCTGTGACAACAAAGTGGCACTGTTGGCAGTCTTGGAAGTGATGGGAGAGTTATCGCCAGAAACTATAGCAGCAATATGGGAACAACTACCAGCAGAGAATTACAAGCAATTGCAGCAATGGGCGATCGCACTGTTACTCGACAGCAGCATTGTGGGCGATCAATTATTCCCCAACGACTTAAGCCCAACACAGCGAGTGCTTACAGCTTTTCGGGTACTACCAACCGATTTAAAAAAACAGATTTGGTCATCAATACCCAGTTCTCGGCGTGAGGAGTTGAAGTCAGCATGAGACGAGCCGCCAGAGTCGATGCCAATCAGCAGTTAGTTGTCAGAGCGTTGCGAGAGCTAGGGGTTAGTGTTCAACTCCTCCACACTGTCGGCAAAGGTTGTCCTGATTTGATTGTTGGACACGACAGGAAGAATTTTTTAATTGAACTTAAGGACGGCTCAAAACCACCATCAAAGCAGAAGTTAACGCCTGACGAGATTGAGTGGCATCGAAACTGGCAAGGTCAAGTTAGTGTTGTCGCTTCGGTTGAAGAAGCTTTGAATATTTGCAAATTAAGTTGAAGGCGATCGCACTACTACTCCTTAATTTCAGTCCCCAAGTGCAAAAAAGCAAATCGCTGCAAGCATGGGAAAAACGCCACAACCATTGCAGCGTAACGAGAAAAGTGTTTTAGGGCAAATCGCTGCTCCTTCAACAGTTGAAGCTGGCAGTAGTACAAAAATATTTATTAGTTGAAAAAACCTTAAAATAATAAGTATAATCGGAAAAATATGGATAAAAATGGAAAATAACTTACCCCCAAATCAACTTAAAGCCATTGAATTGCTCGTGCTAGGAAAACCAATTTTGCAAGTAGCGAAAGAGTGCAAAGTTGACCAGAGAACGGTGCTGAATTGGCGAAAAAATTCACAATTTCAGCAGGAATTAGAAAAGCAAAAAACTGAAATTTACGAACAAGCAATTAACGCGATACGGTCGATGACTGGTATTGCTACTAAGCAATTGGGGAAATTGATTAGTGATGTAGATACACCTCATAGTACACGGATGAAGGCGATTGAATTTGTTATTAATTCCATCAAGCCTGAGCAACAAAAACTTGATCTGCTAGAGGCGGTTAAGACATTAGTTGAAAACGGCGTTTTACCATCCGAAGTGCTGGAGAAGGTTGGCACAGCTTTTAGTAAATTTGAGCAGGAAATAAAGCAAGCCTTTGTTGTGGGCAGTACAGGTAATTAACGGTTCAAGTGTTGATCGCACTTAAAAAGCTAATTATGCTTACTACTACTTCCCATTTCTCCGCTTAATTTCTTCCGCCACTTTTTTACAACCATAGTCATACAATACTTGGTTAATCGTATTTGGTTTTATTGGTACAGGAAAATCGAATGAGATTTCAAGGGGTTGAGGGGTTTAAATATTAGAAGATTCAATTGGTACAGTCACCCTGAATCTTTAGCGTCACTTTTCGCACAGTTGCTACTCAAACGCCGGATTCAGGAAGCTCAGTCTCAACTAAAAGACTAGACTTAATTAATAAAATTAAATCTAATATTAACCCCTGGCTATTATAAAATTCTATGAGACTGTGTGCTAGGTTTATTGTGTTAGGAGAATTAGAGTCAAACAAAAAATCATTATAATTTGCTTCGACTTTATTTAGTCTGTTATACAAACCATTTACACTGTCTCCAGACTGTCCCCCAAGTTGTTGCTGAATCGATAAAATTGCTTGTTTATGTGTACTTATTTTGCCAAAAACCTCGCTTGGCTTACCCAGCATTTTTATCGATTCTCTTAAAGAGCTTAAATTATCTTCTAAATCAGAAAGCTCTTCTTTTAAATTGTCCTGGCTTACAGAATATTTGCACGAAAAAATTATGCTTGGGTGCAGGGAATTAATATTAGCTATGTTTTTTTCGATTGAATTTATAATGTTTTCATTGACTATAGATTCATTTTCTATTTCAATGTACAAATCACTTAATAGTTTAGCTATTTGAGAAGAATTCATCCGAAACACCTTAAGATTTTAATACTAAGTAAACTTTTAGTTAAAGCTTGTTGACAGCTAACTCTCTAGACAATGGACTATTACTAACTATATTTCTAAATAGTTTTACCAATGTTTAGAGGTCAAGTTAATTATTCCAAACTGCACGTTTACCTGCAATAATCGCCTTTGCTCCCTGAGATTCTGCATAACTGGTAATCAAAGACATTTCCGCTTCTGATAGCTTATTCCACGCAGTTGCAGAGATGGCGAGGGATTTCTTTGAGTTAAGAATAACAATATGTGGTCTGTGTCCGTATTTTTTAGCAATGCGGTCTACTAACTTCTCTTGAGATGCTTTAAGTGCTGTATTTTCACGCTTTGTATAACTTTTAACCATTGTTTGAGCATAGTTGAGGTTTTTCTGATACTCCTTTACCTTCTTTTGTGCCTGTGCATATTTTGGGTGAGTTTTAGGAACTGCTTTCAGTAGTAAAATAATTTTCTGCCACTTACTAACAACGTCATTCCATGCCATCTCAGATTTAGCTTCTTGAGCAAGATTAGCTGCATCCTGTGCCATGTTAATCGCTTCAGCAAAAGAATCTGGTTGAGATTCTGGCGATCGCAATGGTTTAATCTTAGGCGATGGAGATGCTGGCGAAACTGTTGTTTGTAATGCTGCGGTAGATGGCGGTAGTTCAGAATCTGAACATCCAATTACCAGGGGAATTACAAAAAGAATTAAACCCCAAGACTTGATCATCATTTGATACAAGGAAGTTTGACATTATTCTAATTGGATGTGATTAATTAATTTATTATGTTTTGCTACAACTTGGCAGGAATACAAATGGCGATCGCACTGCTGACACCCAAAGCATAAATACTTAACCACAGAGGTCAACCAGTGGTAAGCCAAAGGTAAACACTTGGTCAACCTTTTGTTAGCCATCGGTCAACCGTTTGTACACCATTGGTTGACCCCTATAAAGATTGTTTATCAGCCTAAAAATAGGGGTGTAAAAAATTCTGTACTTACTACAGAATTTGGTTTAATACTTCATTTGAGGGCTGTTAGCATAGCATCGAGACAATAGAAGCTGCTTATATTTTCCTCTGCTTTCTGCTCTCTGCCATTTGAGCCATTAAGTAATTCGTGGGAAATTAGGGAGTGAAATTTACTAAAAGCTTTGTCCTGTAATGAATAGGAATTGTTAGAAGTGACTTGGCAGTGAAAAACGCCAACGCACCGCTATCGCGGTACTTACCGAAAATTACCATGATTGCTGCATCTTGATTTACTGCTGACTGCACTACCGTAGAGAAGCCCAATTTGTAGCACAGATTGGCACAGGAAGTACGCGAAAACTGTGCTACACGACTAACAAGGGAAGTTTTACCCGATAAAATAGCTGTGCGAAACTGTGCTACAGTTCAAAACCTGTAAACTCTTTACCTGCAAAGGTTACAGCGATAACTGAACTGTTAGAACTCTTTTGCAGCCCAATTTGATGAGAAATTGTGGACTCACTCCACAATTTTGCCCCTTCACTAGAACTATGAGCCGCATAAGCGCAACAATAACATGGGGTGAATAAGCGCAAAGCTGTCACTATGGGCAGGATAATAAATTTATGACAGAAGCCACGACCCAACCAAAAAGCGATTACGTTCCACAAGAATATATTGAAATCGATCCTGTTGTTGCCTATTGCAATTGGGTTTTAGGTCAACCATTTAAAAATAGTATCGCTAAGTTGGATAAGGCTGGTGTGATTGCCTATATCAACGGGATAGCTAATTCGGTAAATCCATCAGACCAAAATGCTAAAAGCTTTTGGGCAGGATATAAAGCTGGAGTATTAGGTACAGAAAAGTTAGCAGACGATGAAATATTTGCTATCGGGTACGATGCGGCGCTGGGAGTAGTTAAACCTCCAGCACCGAAGCGTAAACCGAAAACTTGATACGAATGAGGCAGATAAAAGATTTTATTTCAATCGCTGCTGGCTCTCTCGATTACGGTTATTCTAAATTTCCTGCTTTCTTAACAGCTTGTTTCAAGTCTTCAAAGGTAATAGTACCGTCTTCAGATCGATACATCGCTAGTAGTTCGCTGGGGCTAGTACCTGTTTCGGCTGAAATGACGGCATTTAAACCAGGGCTTAAAAAAAGCTCATTACTCGATACTTTGCCATCTTGATCGGTATCCAAGGTATTAAAAAGAGATTGAAGCTCTTGCTCAGTTGCCATAAGTTCAAGACTGCATTAGTTTTTTCAATTCA